>Ga0209050_1000265_pt1 | contig 112618 bp, 105 predicted proteins | sample Araplavi_mTSA_r2_FD_184276 | JGI IMG/M metagenome (GOLD analysis project Ga0209050, IMG submission 184276) | Arabidopsis root microbial communities from North Carolina, USA - plate scrape MF_Cvi_mTSA_r2 (SPAdes) (version 2) | ecosystem: Host-associated > Plants > Roots > Endosphere | place...
AATCGACAAGCGATGCGACGCCCTGCCGTTAACGCCCTGAAAGCCCTGGTCATCCGCCAGCGGCAGCGCATGCGCGAGAGCGAGCTTGCGTTCATCGTGCTCGCGGTACTGGCGGGCATCGCCGCAGGCTGGCTGACGAATCTTCAAGGTTTCCTCGCCCACACGCTGCAACAACTGTTCTATTCGATCGAAGGCAATCGCCTGAGCGCGCTCGGCGAGATCCGCCACCCCTGGCGGCTGCTTGCCCTGCCCTTCGGCGGGCTGGTGCTGATCGGCATCGGCTACCTGCTGCGCCGCCGCCGCCGCGCCCCGATCGACGTCGTCGAGGCCAATGCCCTGCACAGCGGACGCATTCCCTTCATCGACAACCTCATCATCTCCGCCCAGACGATCATCTCCAACGGCGCGGGCGCCTCGGTCGGGCTGGAGGCCGCCTATGCCCAGATGGGCGGCGGCGTCGCCTCGGTGCTCGGCCAGTGGTTCAAACTGCGCCGCGCCGACATGCGCACGCTGGTCGGCGCCGGTGCAGGCGCCGCCGTGGGCGCAGCCTTCGGCGCTCCCCTTGCAGGCGCATTCTACGCCTTCGAGATCGTGATCGGCACCTACACGCCCTCCGCCATCGCGCCAGTGATCGCCGCCGCCCTCGGCGCGGCCTTCATCACCCGAGAACTCGGCGTCGAACCCTACCTCATCGCCGCCTCCAGCGCGCGCGACCTGACCACCGGCGACTATTTCATCTACGCCGTGCTGGGGCTTTGCTGCGCGCTGGTCGGCATTCTCATCATGCGGCTGGTGACGTTCACCGAACAGCACGTCCAGCGCTTCACGCGCTTCGCCCGCTGGAAGCCCCTCGTCGGCGGCCTGCTGCTGATGCCGCTGGCCTGGATCTCGCCGCAGTCGCTATCGGCCGGGCACGGGGCCATGCACCTCAATCTCTCGATGCAGCCCGCGATCCAGTTCCTGCTCATGGTGCTCGCCCTCAAGATCGCCGCCTCGGTGATCTCCCTCAGCTTCGGGTTCCGAGGCGGCCTGTTCTTCGCCTCGCTGTTCCTCGGCTCGCTGGTCGGCCTGATCTTCGCCGCCGCCGTGCAGATGCTGCCGCTCGGCATCGAACTGGATCCCACCCAGTCCGCCCTCGTCGGCATGAGCGCGCTCGCCGTTTCCATCGTCGGCGGCCCGATGACGCTCGCCATGCTCATGCTGGAAACCACGCACGACTTCGCGCTGATGGGCGTGGTGCTGGCCGCCTCGCTCGTCTCCAGCGCCTTCACGCGCGAGATGTTCGGCTACTCCTTCTCCACCTGGCGCCTGCACATCCGCGGCTCGATCATCCGCTCCCCGCGCGACATCGGCTGGATGCTCAGCCTCACCGCCGGACGGATCATGCGCAAGGACTGGATCGCGGCCCCGGCCAACCTCTCCATCGCCGAGTTCCGCGCCCGCGTGCCGCTCGGCTCGGCGAGCAAGGCGATCCTGGTCGACGCGGACGACCACTACGCCGGGATCGTCACCACCTCCTCGGCCTATAACCCCGAACTGCCGCAGGACAGCGAGATCGGCTCGCTGGCGACGCTGAAAGGCACCACGCTCTCGCCGACCACCGACATCCGCGCGATGATCAAGGCCTTCGACGTGGCGGTGGCGGACGAACTCGCGGTGGTGGACGGCGTGGGGCAAGTCGTCGGCGTCGTGACCGAGCGTCATGCGCGTCGGCGGTACTTCGAGGAGATCGAAGCCTCGCAGCGGGAATTGTTCGGGGAAAGTTGAAGTAAAAGAGAAGCAGGGGAGCATAGCCCCCCTGCACCCCCAATACCGTCTAGGTCACGCGGACCAACTCCGTAGCGCGCCCATGGCTGTGTCGGGAGACTTATTGGCTGCGCCGCAAGGAGCGCACTATGGATAGGGTGCGCGCGGCGTCGACATTCCGAGGGTCCGGGGGATCATCCCCCGGAATCTTCCCTCTTGTTCTTCAGTCCTTGGCCACCGGCAACCACACGGCACTCGCCGCATCGCCGCCGTAAGTCACCGTCTCGGTCGCCTTCACATAGTCGCTCGCCTTGGCTTCCATGATCGAGGGCACCCACGACTGCGGATTGCGGTCGTAGAGCGGGAACAGGCTGGACTGCACCTGCACCATGATCTTGTGCCCCGGCAGGAAGACGTGATCCACGTTCGGCAGCGACCACTGGAACGTGTAGCCCTTGCCCGGTTCGAGCGGCTGCGGCTTGTCGAAGCCGTTGACGTAGCGTCCGCGGAAGATCTCGATGCCGATGCCGAGCTGATAGCCTGCCAGCTGCGGATTGGCGGAGTTCTCCTGCGGGTAGACGTCGATCAGCTTGACCACGTAATCGCTGTCGCGTCCGCTGGTAGAGGCGTGAAGTTCGACCTTGGGCGCGCCCTTGATGTGGACCGGCTTGTCGAGCGTGCCGGTCGTGTAGCTGAGCACGTCCGGGCGGCCGTCGACGAAGCGCTGGTCGTGGACGAGCCAGGTTTTCCATTCCTCGCCCTGCATGTGGACCGGGCGCGGCAGCATCGGCACGGGCTTGGCGGGATCGGAGACGTAGCTGTCGCTGCCCGCCGCCGGCTTGTTCCACGAGAGGCCATAGTTACCTGCCAGATAGAGCGGCGTGTAGGCGCCTGCAGGCCAGGTCTGCGAGACTTCCCAGCGGTTCTCGCCGGTCGCGTAAGTCAGCACGGGGGGCGTGTCGCACTTCGGCGCGACGGTCTTGAGGTGGCAATCGAGGAAGGGCTTCATGTAGCGCTGACGGAACTGCGCGCCGGTATCGCCTTCCCACTTGAGCGGGCCGAGTTCGCGTGCCTCGTAGTTGACCTGGGAGTGGCGCCAGGGACCGATGGCGAGGCTCACCATGTCGCTGGGCGTGCCATTGGCCTTGAGCGCCTGATAGACCGCCGGGGCACCGTAGCTGTCCTCCTGGTCCCACTGGCCTACGACGAGCATGGTCGGCACGGTCAGCTTGCGTGCGGCGAGCAGCTTGTCGACCGCCTGTCCCTGCCACCAGGCATCGTAGCTCGGGTGCTCCAGCACCTTGCGGACGACCGGCAGGTCGAGGAGACCGTAAGCCTTGGCATATTCCATGGCCGAACCGGCTTCGAGATAGGCCTGGTATTCGTCGGCAGTGCCCTTCGGCACCGCGCCGCCGCCCTTCTTGACCGTCTGACCGAGGTCGTAGTCGAACCCGAACATGCGGAAGGCGCCGTTATGGAACCAGTCGTCGCCCATCCAGCCGTCGACCATCGGGCTCTGCGGCACGGCGGCCTTGAGCGCGGGATGCGGATCGATCAGCGCCATCAGCGAGGTGAAGCCGAGGTAGGAAGAGCCGGTGATACCGACCTTGCCGTTGCTTTCCTTCACGTTCTTCACCAGCCAGTCGATGGTGTCGTAGGCGTCGGTGGCGTGATCGACCTTGGTCTTGTTGAGCGGGCCGCGCAGCGGGCGGTTCATCACGTAGTCGCCTTCGGACCCGTCCAACCCGCGCACGTCCTGATAGACGCGGATATAGCCGTCGTTGACGAAATCCGCGTCCATGACGGGCAGGATTTCCTCGATCTTCTGGCTGCGGTTGCGGCTGGTCATGCCGCCTGCGTTGTAGGGCGTGCGGCTGAGCAGGATCGGGCCGTCCGTCGTGCCCTTGCGCATGACGATGACAGTGTAGAGCTTCTTGCCGTCGCGCATCGGGATCATCACTTCGCGGCGGATATAGTCCGCCTGCGGTCGCACCCAATCGTAGGAGGCGACCTGCTCGTTCATCATCGTGTCGGTCGGCGGCGCCGCCGAAAGCTGCGAAGCGGCGACAAGAGCGAGCGGTGCACTTGCAACGCTCGCGGCGATCCGGAAGGCTCTGGCCCGAATGTTTCTGTTCATGGCTGCGCTTGGTGGCCCGTGCATTTCGAGCGGTCAAGCGGGGACGAAGCGGTAACTGCAATTTGGATCAAGACTGTCGAACCGTTCGACATTTCGCCCTGAATTCAAATGCCCACGACCATGTCGTTCGTCGGTTCATGTCGACCGTTTGCAGATCGACCATCGCTCCGGCTGTCTCACGGGCGAAATAGGCCGCGTGCTAACTTATCAGAGATAGTGTGGTGCGGGAGAGGACGGTGGAGCAGACAGAGGCCGAGGAACTGGCCGGAGTTCTGGAAATGTGGGCGTCGCTCACGGATCCCGGCAGCGCCTTGCCCGCCGCTCCGCCCCTGCTTCAGGCCGCCGCCGTCATTCGGCGTCAGGCGGCGATGATCGCCTCTCTCCGCCACGACTTGCAACAGGCCCGCGCCGCCGAGCGCGTTCTCGACTGATCCCAAAATGCGAACGGGCAGGAGAGCTATGCTCCCCTGCCCGCGCAATGTTTAGCCAAAAACAGCGGATCAGGCCGCCTGCTTCTGCCTTTCGGTCGCTTCCAGATTGAGCAGGTCTGCCAGCTCGAAAGCGAGTTCGATCGACTGCGCACCGTTAAGGCGCGGGTCGCAGTGGGTGTGGTAGCGGTCCTTCAGCGCCTCGTCGGTGATGGCGATGGCGCCGCCGGTGCATTCGGTCACGTCCTGGCCGGTCATCTCGATATGGATGCCGCCCGCATGGGTGCCCTCGGCGCGGTGAACGGCGAAGAAGCCGCGCACTTCGGCAAGGATGCGGTCGTAAGGACGGGTCTTGAAGCCGGTCTCGGTCTTGATGACGTTGCCGTGCATCGGGTCGCACGACCACACGACCGGATGGCCTTCCGCCTTCACCGCGCGCACCAGCTTGGGCAGGCCCGCCTCGACCTTGTCATAGCCGTAGCGGCTGATGAGGGTCATGCGGCCCGGTTCGCGGCCCGGATTGAGCGTGTCGAGCATGCGCAGCAGTGCATCCGGCTCCAGGCTGGGGCCGCACTTCATGCCGATCGGATTGCCGACGCCCCGCAGGTACTCGACATGGGCCGAGCCTTCGAAGCGGGTGCGGTCGCCGATCCACAGCATGTGGGCCGAGCAGTCGTACCAGTCGCCGGTCAGCGAGTCGCGGCGGGTCAGCGCTTCCTCGTAAGGCAGCAGCAGCGCTTCGTGGCTGGTGTAGAACTCCGTGCCCTGAAGCTGCGGAACCGAACTCGGGTCCACGCCGCAAGCGGCCATGAAGTCCAGCGCCTCGCCGATGCGGTCCGCCATCTGGGAGAACTTCTCGCCCCAGGGGCTACGACCGATATGTTCCATCGTCCACTGGTGGACCTGGCGCAAGTTCGCATAGCCGCCGTGCGCGAAAGCGCGCAGCAGGTTCAGCGTGGCCGAGGACTGCGTGTAGGCGCGCAGCATTCGCTCCGGATCGTTGCGACGCGCATCGGCGTTGCCTTCGATGCCGTTGATGATGTCGCCGAAGTAGCTGGGCATCTCGACGCCGCCCACCATCTCGGTCGGAGCCGAGCGCGGCTTGGCGAACTGGCCCGCCATGCGGCCCAGCTTCACCACCGGCTGCTTGCTGGCGAACGTCAGCACGACCGCCATCTGCAGCAGCACGCGGAAGGTGTCGCGGATGTTGTCGGCGCTGAATTCGGCGAAGCTCTCCGCGCAGTCCCCGCCCTGAAGCAGGAAACCGCGACCGGCGGCGACTTCGGCGAGATCCGCCTTCAGAGCACGCGCCTCGCCCGCAAAGACCAGCGGCGGAAACTTCGCAAGCGTGGCCTCTACCTCGCCCAGCTTCTCCGCATCGCCGTAAACCGGAAGATGGCGGGCTTCCTGAGCCTTCCAGCTTTCCGGGGTCCAATTGCTAGCCACGTTACGTACTCCTGGCGGTTCCTTCGCCTTCTCTCCCCAAGCCGTATGCCCGAGGCCAAACCGGCAAGAACCGCAAAACAAGGGGCGCCCTTTAGCGCCCCCGAGTAATTTTTGCAAAGCCGGTTTAGCCGATCAGCGTGATCGATTGCGCCCCGGCGTAGTTTTTCTTGATCCTGACGCGGGAAGCCTACCTTACTTCGCCGCGACCGCGCCCACTGCCTTGCCTTCCGGCATGACCTCAAGCCGCCAGGAATTGTTCTTGCCGAGATAACGGGCAGCGAGCGCCTGCATCTGCTGCGGCGTGGTGGCGGTGTAATCGTAGAGGATCGTGCGGACGGTGCCGATCCGCGAGGGATCGTACGTCGCGCCTTCGAGCTGCCCCATGAAGAACGAGGTGCTCGAAGCCGCGCGCGTCACCTGCTGGCGCATCGGCTCGGTGACGAGCGCGAGTTCCTGCGCGGTCGGCGGATTGTGGATGAGGTCCTGCGCGATTTCGTCGGCGGTCTGGAAGAAAACCGTGGTCGACTTGGGATCGAGCTGCGCCACGGCGGTAATCGAACCGCCCGCCGCCATGTCCACCGGCCACTGCGAATAGACGTAAGGCGCATAGGCGACGCCCAGCTTCTCGCGCACCGCGTCGAGCAGGCGGTTGGTGAAGAGCTGCGTGAGGATTTCAAGCTGACGCGATTCGCGGATGCCCATCGAGCCGCCACCGGTCGGCCACGAGATCACCGCCGCCGCCTGATCGGGGTCGCCGTGGTGCTGGAGCACGATCGGCGTATCCGAAGGCTTGGGCACGGTAACATCCGCGACATTGGCCGTCGAAGGCGCCGGGGTGCGAGCCTTGAGCGCGCCGAAGGTCTTCTCTAGCGCGGTGATGGTCGAGGCCTTGTCGAAGTCGCCGTAGATCTGCACTTCGACCGGGCCGCTGGCCAGGGCCTTGCTCCAGACCTTCTTGAACCCGGCCGCCGTGGTCTTTTCGATTGCCTCGGGCGTCGGCGTGGCGAAACGGGGGTCCTTGCCGCGCTGGTAGAATTCGAGATCGCGGGTCAGCACGCCCTGGGGGGAGGTGGCGTAAGTGGCGTACTGGATCTTCGCGGCGGCCTTGGCGCGGACCAGCGGCTGCGGGTCCCAGCGCGGCAGGTCGAGCTTGGCCGCGAAGAGGTAAAGCTGGTCGGCCAGATCCTGCGGGCGAGTTTCCGCCTGGAACTGGAAGGTGGCGTCCTGCACCGCGAAATCGAAGCCCATCTTGCGCCCGGTCGAGATGCGGTCGAGATCTTCCTGACCGAGCGTGGCCAGACCCGAACCGACGAGCGCGAATTCGCCGAGCGCGATGTAAGGCGCATCCTGCGGTGCGATCGAGCGCTTGCCGCCGCCGAAGCGGACCTTGACGGTAACCCGGCCCGGCTCTTCCTGAACCGGCCAGAGCATCGCCTTCACCCCGTTCGCGAAAGTAAGCTGCTCGATATCGAGCAGGCCGGTTCCGGTCTGCGCGGTCGCCTTGTGGGGTGCGCCGATGGCGGGCAGCTTCTCGAACGAGACTGGCTTCTCGTTACCCGCAGTGCGGATCGAGGCATCGGGCTTGATCGGCTGGAGCAGCGCACTGCGCAATGTCTCGTCGGTCGCCCCATCCTGCTTCTGCGTGGTGAAGATCGCGCGCGTCACCGTGCCGCCGAAAAGCTGCTGCGTGTGCTTGAGCACATCGGCAGGGGTGAACAGATGCTTCGATTCGCGGAAGATGCGCAGCACGTCGTTCGGCGCCGCCACCGTCTCGCGGATATCGAGCGCATTGACCATGTCGTCGGCCAGCTTCGAACCCGGCAGGATGCGCTGCTGCTCCACGGGAACCTGGAACGCCACATCGAGTTCGGCGACCTCGCGGTCGATCTCGGCCTGCGTCGGCGGCTTGGTCATGGCATCGGCGATCACTCCGCGCACGTCGCGTAGCGCCGCCTCCCAGTCCTCGCCCAGCGGCGTGACCGAAACGAAGGTGGCATCGGCCGAACGCGAGACGTCGTCCTGGTTGACCGAGGCCGAGAGGAAGCTGCCGCCCGCGCGCGCCTTCGATTCGAGGCGGCGGTTGATGACCGCCTGCGCGATCGAATCGACCATCAGCCCCTGATTGTAGACCACGTTGTCCGTCACCTGACGCCAGGGACGCAGGATCGCATACATCAGCGAGGGCGGCAGGTCGGGCTCGACGAGCACCTTGGTCTCGCCGACCGGGTTCTTCGCATCGGCGCCCTGCGGCGCGGCCGGATCGCCGAAGCTCGGCGCCGGGCTCAGCTTGCCGTTGGCTTTCCAGTCGGAAAACCACTTCTTTACATAGCTTTCCAGCGTCGCCGGATCGGCATCGCCGGCCACGATCACGGCGACATTATCCGGGCGATACCAGCGCGAGTAGAACGCGCGGACCGAATCCGGGGTCGCCGAAGTCAGCGTCTCCACCGTGCCGATCGGCTCGCGCACCGAAAGCGGCTGCCCGGCATAGAGGGTCTTCTGCATGGCGTCCTGCACGCGCTTTGCAGCGCCGCCGCGCTCGCGCATTTCGGCCAGCACGATCGGTAGGTCGGACTTGAGGTTGGAGGCCGACAGCGTCGGCGCCGTCACCATACCGCTCATCAGCTTGAACGTCTCGTCCAGCGAGGTCGGCGTGGCATTGGGTAGATCGAGCTTGAACACCGTCTGCGTGGTCGAAGTCACCGCATTGGTATCGCTGCCGAACGTGGCGCCCAGACGCTGGAAGGCGGCGATCGCGGTGCCCTCGGGAATGTACTTCGACTGGCGGAACAGCATGTGCTCCAGCAAGTGCGCATAGCCACGCTCCGAATCGGTTTCGTAAAGCGAACCGGCATCGACGCGGATGCGGATCGAAACCTGCCCCGGCGGCACCCCGTTACGGCGCACCGCATACTTCAGGCCGTTGGAAAGCTCGCCGAAATGCCACTCGGGATCGCGGGGAATGTCGCTGCCGCGGTAGAGCCAGGGGTCGCGGTCGCCGGGCAGCGTTTCCGCCGCCGGTGCCGGGACGCCGGGCACTTGCGCAAGGACGGACTGAACCGGAAGAGGTGCCAGCAGCAGGAAGCAGGCAAGCGAGCGGCGCGCGAAGATTTCGTCATCGGGAGGGGTATAGGTTCCGGTTCGATTAAGGGCCAGTGAATAGCATGACGTATTAAAGTCGCGGCATAAAAGAGCCGGATTGCAGCCTTGTTCCCGCTTCCCGCAAAGTCAATTGCAGCTTGTGGACTTGACCCTATCCCCGCAACACCTAAATCGCGTGGATCATGTACATCGAAACCGAAACCACGCCCAATCCCGCCACGCTCAAGTTCCTGCCCGGACGGCAGGTCATGGCAGCCGGCACCCGCGAATTCACCTCGCCCGAGGACGCGGAAGCCTCGCCGCTGGCGCAGGCGCTGTTCGACCTCGGCGACGTGACCGGGGTGTTCTTCGGCCAGGGTTTCGTCTCGGTGACGGCCGCACCCGGTGCGGAGTGGTCGGACCTCAAGCCGCAGGTCGTCTCGATCCTGCTCGATCATTTCGTGTCGGAAGCCCCGCTCTTCGCGGGCGGCGACGCCAGCGGCTTCTCGGTTCCGCTTGAAGAAGACACCGATTACGGCGACGATCCCGCCGATGCCGACATCGTCGAGCAGATCAAGGACCTGATCGAGACCCGCGTGCGCCCGGCCGTGGCCAATGACGGCGGCGACATCGTCTATCGCGGCTTCCGCGACGGCGTGGTCTACCTCGCCATGCAGGGCGCCTGCTCGGGCTGCCCCTCGTCCAGCGCGACGCTAAAGCAGGGCATCGAAAGCCTGCTGAAGCACTACGTTCCCGAAGTCACCGAAGTCCGCGCGGCCTGACCGTCCGCATGACGGAGAAGGCAGGAGAGCCGTTCGTCGGCCGGACACTGGTGATCGATAGCGCGACCGAGGCCTGCTCGGTCGCGCTTTTCGATGAAACGACACGCCTTGCGGGCGACTTCCGCATGCTCGGGCGCGGCCATGCCGAAGCTCTCGTGCCGATGATCGCCGCCCTGCCCGATCGCGGCCGTGCGCCTCGCATCGTCGTCGCACTGGGTCCCGGCAGCTTCACCGGCGTCCGCGTCGGCCTCGCCGCAGCAAGGGCGCTGGCACTGGCCTGGGGGTCCGAGGTTCTCGGCTATTCGACGCTTGCCATGGTCGCTGCCATCGCCCGCGACCAAGCGGGCGCGGTTCCTGTGGGCGTGGCGATGACCGGCGGCCACGGCGAATGGTTTACCGAGAGCTTTGCCGATAACGGCGACGTGATCCGCCCCCTCACCTCCCTGCGCCCGGAAGACGCCGCCACGAGCATGACCGAAGAGGTCATCGCCGGCACTCAGGCCGAAGCGCTCGTCGGTCGCCGCGGACACGGCACGGCTCTGGCGGTCTGGCCCGACGCCCGCGCGTTCCCGCTGCTTCCCGAACATGCCCTGCTGACCGACACCCGCCCGCTTTACGGCCGCGCGCCCGACGCGCGCCTGCCCGGCCCGCTCAGTTGACCTTGCAAATGACCGACGACCTCGACCGTATCATGGCCGTCATGGCCAGCGCGTTCGACCCGACCTGGGGCGAAGCCTGGAACCGCCGCCAAGTCGATGACGCGCTGACCTTCGGAAACTGTCACTACTTCCTCATCTCCGCCGAAGGAAAACCCGTCGAAGCGGGAGAGGAAGCGGCGGGATTTTCTCTGTCGCGCACCGGATACGAAGAAGAGGAGCTACTGCTTCTTGCAGTGGCGCCCGAATATCGCCGCCTGGGGCTGGGCCGCTCCCTACTGGAGGCTCTCAAACGGGCCTCTTCACAACGCGGCGCTAAACGCCTTCTGCTTGAAATGAGAAGAGGAAATCCGGCGGAACAGCTCTATTCCAGCATGGGCTTCTATCAGATCGGTGAGCGAAAGGACTATTACCGGTTGCTGCATGGCGAAAGACTCGATGCCCTGACCTTTGCTTGCGACATTGACTGATCTCAACGCCGACTATTGGAAGTCATTTTCCGTTACAAGTGTCACAATTAGGGACGACTTTTTATAGACCTTGTGTTCCCGCACGAAATGGTTCAGAGCGACTATGCAGGGCTTAAATGGCTCGCGGGTTCCAGAAATGGAAATAATAAAGAGGTCGTATACTATGGAAAACATTCAGGCTGACGCCAAAGAGACGCTGATCACGCTCACGTCCGACATCGTCGCTGCTCATGTCAGCAACAACAATGTCAACGTCGAGGACCTGCCTTCGCTCATCACCAATGTCTACGGCGCCCTCGCCGGACTTGGTGGCGCGCCCGTCGTCGAAGAAGAAAAGCCGGAACCCGCCGTTTCGGTGCGCGCTTCGGTGAAGCCCGACTACATCGTCTGCCTTGAGGACGGCAAGAAGCTGAAGATGCTGAAGCGCCACCTCATGACCCACTACAACATGACCCCGGAAGAATATCGCGCGCGCTGGAACCTGCCCGCCGACTATCCGATGGTCGCCCCCAACTATGCCGAAAAGCGTCGCGAACTCGCGAAGAAGATCGGCCTCGGCCGCAAGCCCAACGCCAAGCGCGGCCGCAAGCCCAAGGCTGCCTCCACCGCAGCCTGATTTCGGCGCCTGACGGCACGGAAACACAGCATCCACGAACGGCGCCGATTTCTACAATCGGCATTTCCGGCGACGTTCACAGGTTGTGATTGAAGGCACGGCAGCCTATCTAGGTTGCCGTGCCTTTTCATTGATACGGGTCAAACGTGAATCAACCTATCGACCTCGAAGCCCTCTGCGCCGAACGCGGCCTTCGGATCACCGAGCAACGCCGCATCATCGCCCGAGTGCTCTCCGAGAGCACCGACCACCCCGACGTGGAAAAGCTCCACGAACGCGCCACCGCGCTGGATCCGGGCATCTCGATCGCCACGGTCTACCGCACCGTGCGCCTCTTCGAAGAAGCCGGCATCCTCGACCGTCACGACTTCGGAGACGGCCGCGCCCGTTACGAAGCCGCACCGGAAGCCCACCACGACCACATGATCGACGTCGAATCCGGACAGGTCATCGAATTCGTCGATCCCGAGCTGGAATCGCTGCAACGACAGATCGCCGAGAAGCTCGGCTTCCGTCTCGTTGACCACCGCATGGAACTCTTCGGCGTGCGGATCGATCGCGAGGACGGCGAAACCCGCAAGTGATCGCCCTCAAGTGATTTCGGGGGCGCAGCCCACGGCAATCGAACGCAAAAGGCGGATCGCGCCCTGGGGCTGGCCCTTGGTTGCGATCCGCCTTTTGGCGTTGCTGCTCCTGCTCCTTGCCTGCATTCCAGCCTACTATCTGCTGGCCCCCTTCACGGCCCGCAACCCGGTGCCCCGCCTGTTCCTGAAACATGTCGGCACGATCTCCGGCCTGCGCGTAACCACGCAAGGCACGCGCCCGGCACCAAACACGTTCTTCCTTGCCAATCATCTGAGCTGGCTCGATATTCCCGCGCTCTGCGGTGCCACCGGAACGGCCTTCGTCGCCCAGGACGGTCTCGCCGAGTTCGCTCCCCTGCGCTGGCTCTGCTCGCTCAACGACACCGTCTTCATCGCCCGCCATCGCCGCAGCACCGTCGCCGCGCAAGTCGCGCAGATCCGCAAGACCCTGGACGATACCGGCGCGCTGACGATCTTCCCGGAAGGCACGACCGAAGGCGGAAGCGCGTTGCTGCCGTTCAAGTCGTCGCTGCTTTCGGCCATAGGCGCGGATGACGCCGAACTCACGGTGCAGCCGGTCTGGCTCGACTACGGAAAAGATGCCGTAGAAATTGCCTGGGTCGGTGAGGAATCGGGGCTGGACAACGCCCTGCGCATATTCGCACGGGCAAGGCCCTTGCACGTGACGCTGCATTTCCTGCCGCCGCTGATCGGTGAGGAACGGCGCGATCGCAAGGCCATGGCGCGAGGGGCGCAAGAGGCGATCGAGCGAGCAAGTGGGAAAGAATGAAGAATAAGCAGGGAAGCATAGCCCCCCTGCACTCCCATTACTGTCGAGGTCAGGCACCAACTATCCGTCGTGCGCTCATGGCTGCGTCAGGAGACTTATTGGCTGCGCCGCAACGAGCGCACACCAGATAGGTCGTGCGCAACGTCGCCAATTTTGAGGGTCTGGCGGATCTCCTAAGCTTGTCGAAAGGCCCCAGAACTTCTCTTTTCTCTTAAAATCAACGCGTAGCGTTATAAGCTAGCTGCGCCTCGTCGAGCTGGAAGCCAACGAGCACCTCGAAGCTCGAACGCGCCACAGCCGCCTTCACGGTCGGATCCGACAGCGGATCGACTGCGGCATCGGCATCGCCCGCCTTGCGCTTGCGGGTGATCTTCTCGCGGATATCGGCAGGCAGCGTGGCGGCGGCGCGGTCGATGACGGCCGAGCCGACGGCGTGGAACTGCGCGCGGTCCTGGCCGTCCGCAAAGTTCAGCGTAACGCGGCCGACGCGCTTGGAGACCACCGCCGAGCCGCCCTGAAGCACCGAGACGAAGTAGGGCAGCGTTACCTGCCGGGCGCCCTGCTTGTCGTTGCGGCGGGCAAGAACGTCGAATTCCACTCTCGCGGTGACTTTATCGCCGGCCTGTTCGTTGCAGGTCGTGCGCACGTTGGTCATCGCCGCTTCAAGGTCGATATTGGCGGCGGTGCGATCGTTCGCCACGCGGAACAGCGTCATGTCGCCGGTATAGTCGGGAATGCCGACGGCCGGGCAGGCCGAACGCACGGCGGTGATGCCCACGCCCGAATCGACCACGATCTCTCCCTTCTTGGCACAACCGCTCAGCGCGGTCACCGCGGCTGCGGAGCAGAGGACAGTGGCAGTCAGGCGGCGTGCATTCATCGTGAGGTTCCTCGAAGACGTCGGCTTGCCCTAGCGGCGCAAGCGGCAAAGCGCTAGAGGCCCATTCATGAACGCGCCCTTTCCGTCTCCGAACCCGCCGGCTCCCGGCAAGCCCCTGCGCCTCCTGATCGCGGCTCCGCGCGGTTTCTGCGCCGGTGTCGATCGCGCCATCGAGATCGTCGAGCGCGCGCTCGAAATCTACGGCGCGCCGGTCTACGTGCGGCACGAGATCGTCCACAACAAGTTCGTGGTCGACAACCTCAAGGCCAAGGGCGCGGTCTTCGTGGAGAGTGTGGACCAGGTGCCGGACGGCGTGCCGGTGATCTTCTCGGCCCATGGCGTGCCCAAAGCCGTTCCGGCCAAGGCCACCGCGCGCGGCCTCGAATGGCTGGATGCGACTTGCCCGCTCGTCAGCAAAGTGCACCGCCAGGCCGAGCGTCAGATCGCCGACGGGCGCCATATCCTCTTCATCGGCCATGCCGGGCACCCGGAAGTGATCGGCACTTTCGGGCAAGTCCCCGAAGGCAACATGACCCTGATCGAGACGGCAGACGACGTGGCAAAGGTCGAAATTCCCGCCGACCGCGAACTCGCCTATCTTTCGCAGACCACGCTCTCGGTGGACGATACCGCCGCGATCATCGAGGCGATCCTGACGCGTTTCCCGGGGGTCGTCGCGCCGAAGCAGGAAGACATCTGCTACGCAACGTCGAACCGCCAGGCCGCGGTGAAGCAGATCGCGCCCGATTGCGAGCTGGTGCTGGTGATCGGCTCGCCCAAGAGTTCGAATTCGCTGCGCCTTGTCGAAGTGGCCGAGCGCGCCGGTTCGCGCGGGCAGATGATCCAGCGGGCTGCCGATATCGATCCGGAATGGCTGTCGGACATCGCGGCTCTCGGCCTCACCGCCGGGGCTTCGGCACCGGAGGAACTGGTCAACGAAGTGATCGCGCGGATCAAGGAACTGCGCGAAGTCGAATCCGAGGAACGGGTGACCGCCGAGGAAACCATCACGTTCAAGCTGCCGCGCCAGCTCGCCCGCTAAGGAAAACCCGACCTCATGGCAGTCTATACCCGGCTCGGCGCGGAAGAGATGTCCGCGATCATCGAGACCTTTGGCGTCGGCACGCTGGTTTCGGCCAAGGGCATCGCCGAGGGCGTGTCCAACAGCAACTGGCTGATCGAGACGCAGCAGGGCGACGAGGCCCGCCGCTTCATCCTGACGGTCTACGAGAGCCGGACGGACATTTCCGACCTGCCCTTCTTCCTCGACCTGCTCGACCACCTCGCCGCCCGCGACTGCCCGGTGCCGCGCACCATGCACGACCGTGACGGCGCCAGCCACCGCTTCATCGGCGAGGGCGAGAACCGCAAGGCGCTGGCGCTGATCGAGTTCCTGCCCGGCGTTTCCGTCTCCGAGCCGACCCCGGCGCAGGCCCGTGCGGTCGGCGCCGCGCTGGCACAGATCCACCTCGCCGCCGCCGATTTCGGACAGTCGCGCGCCAACTCGCTCGACTTGCCTGCATGGCAGGAACTGCTGGGCGATTGCACCCGCGAAGGGCTGGAATCGATCGACCCGGACCTCGGCACCCTCGTCGAGCGCGAACTGGCGCAGCTTGCCGGGCAATGGCCCTCCGACCTGCCCAGCGGCGTGATCCATGCCGACCTCTTCACCGACAACGTGTTGATGCTGGGCAGCAAAGTCACCGGCCTGATCGACTTCTACTTCGCCTGCACCGACCTGCTGGCCTACGATGTCGTCGTCACCCACACGGCCTGGTGCTTCAGCAACGACGGCACGCAGTTCCTGCCCGACCTGTCCCGCGCCCTGATCGAGGGCTATGAAGCCGTGCGCCCGCTTTCAGAGGCCGAGCGCGCCGCCCTGCCGCTGCTCGCGCGCGGCGCGGCGATCCGCTTCCTCGCGACCCGCGCCTACGACTGGCTCAACACGCCGGAAGACGCACTCGTGACGCCGAAGGACCCGATGGCCTTTGCCCGCCGTCTCGAATTCTATGCCGATCCGGCCAATTCCGGCATATTCGTGGCATGAAGCAGGTTCAGATCTTCACCGACGGCGCCTGCAAGGGCAACCCCGGCCCCGGCGGCTGGGGCGTGCTGCTGCGCATGGGCGTCCACGAAAAGGAAATGTCCGGCGGCGAGCCCGACACCACCAACAATCGCATGGAGATGACCGCCGTCATCAAGGGCCTCAACGCCCTGACCGAACCTTGCGAGATCACGCTCCAGACCGACAGCAAATACGTGATCGACGGGATCACCAAATGGGTCCACGGCTGGAAGAAGAAGGGCTGGGTCAACGCCAGCAAGCAGCCCGTGCGCAATGCCGATCTCTGGCATGACCTGATCGAGGCGGTCGCCCGCCACAAGGTCCACTGGGAATGGGTGCGCGGACACTCCGGCCATGTCGAGAACGAACGCGTAGACAAGCTCGCCAGCGACGCGGCGGTCGCCGCGGGCAAGTAACGGGAGCGCAATGCCCGCTTCCGAAAACCGCCTGCGCGAGGAAGCCCGCGCCCTCGTGACGCCCGGCCCGCGGATGGCCGACGAATGGGCCTGCGTCGCCTCGGTCATGCTGGCGATCCTCTTCGCCCACCTGATCGGCGCCAGGTTCGTGGCCTGGGCCGCCTTCACCGCCTTCGTCCTGCTCAAGAGCGAGACCGCCGAAACGCTCCTTCGCGGCGTCCTGCGCATTGCCGGGACCGCGATCGGCTCGCTGCTGGCGCTGGCCATCGTGCCCTACGCCGCCCACTCGCTGCCGCTCGCCATGGCCAGCGCCGCGCTGGTCGGCGCGGTGGGCCTCTACGGCATGATCACCGCCCGGCGCGCCTATGCCTGGCTGCTGTTCGGCCTGACCTTCGAGATGATCCTGCTCGACAAGCTGGAGCACCCCGATCTCGACACCATTCACTTCGCCCAGACCCGCCTGCTCGAAGTCCTCGCGGGCACCGTAGCCTGCGTGATCGTCAGCCTCGCCGCCGCAACTCTCTCCGGCAAGAAGTGGCTCGCCGGACGCAAGCCTGCGCCCGAGCGGATGAAATGGCACCCCCACGCCGCCCGCCACGCCGCGCAGGCCGGGATCGCCATCGCCGTGCTCCCGGTGCTCCACGCCCTGTTCCACCTCCCACAAATGGCCCAGGCCGCCGTCACCGTGATGGCCGTGATGATCGTGCCGGTGAGCGGAATCGGCGCGAGCGGCTTCGCCCCCGTCACCCGCCGCCTGTTCCAGCGCACGCTCGGCTGCCTCGCGGGCGGAGGCCTCTCGCTGGCGGTCCTGCTCCTCGCCCAAGGCAGCGCGCCGGTGCTGATCGCGGGGACCTGCCTCGGCATCGTCATCGGCAGGCATATCGAGAACGGCCTGCCGAACGTGACCTACCTCGGGCTTCAGTTCACCCTCGCGGTGCTGGTCGTGCTGGTGCCCGATTCCTACGCCGACGCGGAAATCATGCCCGCCGTGCACCGCCTCATCAGCATATTCGTCGGGATGGCCGTGCTGGAGCCGGTGCTGCTGGTGTGGCACTTCATCGCGCCGGGGCGGAAGGTTAGCGGAGCAGGTCCGCAGGCTGAGAATAACGAGTGAAGGAAAGTAGAAGCAGGGGAGCATAGCCCCCCTGCACCCCCAATACCGTCTAGGTCACACCCAGCCTATCCGTTGTGCGCTCATGGCTGCGTCGGGAGACTTATTGGCTGCGCCGCAAGGAGCGCACACCGAGTAGGTCGCGCGCGACGTAGACATTCCGAGGGTCTGGGGGATCATCCCCCAGGACTTCTACTTCCCTAAAATCTTCCCGGCCCAAAAGGCAGAGGATCGACCTCCCCCCCGTCCTGCCCCAGCAACAACTCCGCCCCCAGCACCGCCGCAGCGGGCGCCGTCTGAATACCGAACCCGCCCTGCCCCGCGAACCAGAAAAACCCGCTGCCTTCAGAGTCGAAACCATAGACCGGCAGCCGATCCGGCGCGAAGGAGCGCAGCCCCGCCCAGCGATGCTCCACGCGCAGGACCGGGCGATCGACCACCTGCTCGAACCTGTCGATCGCCAGCGCCACGTCGATTTCCTCCGGCGCGGCGTCACAGGGGGAGCTGGGCGTCTCGTCGTGCGGGCTGAGCCAGAGGCGGCCGCTTTCGGGCTTGAAGTAGAACCGGCCCGCGACATCGAGAACGAGGGGCAGCGAATCCGGCGCGGCGGGTTCTATCGCGACTTGCGCGATCGTGCGGCGATAGGGCGCGATGCCGAGCGGGCGGACCCCCGCCTTGCCTGCCACCGCATCGGCCCAGGCCCCTGCCGCGTTCACCAGCACGTCACAGCCGACGCGGCGGCCGTTGGCCAGCGTCAGCGACCAGCCGCCCGGCACGCGCTCGACCGCAGCGAGGCCCGCGCGGCACCACAGTTCCACACCGGCCTTGCGGGCGGCGGCAAGGTAGTGCTGGTGGAGTGCGGCGACATCGATATCGCAGGTGCTCGGCTCCAGCACGCCGCAGGTCCACTCGGGCTTGAGATCGGGGATGCGCGCGGCAATCGCGGCGCGGTCCAGCGTCGATACCTCGATGCCGACGCCGCCGTAGGTCTCCGCGAATGCAGCGATCTCGCGCTCCTGTCCGGTCTTGCCGATCGTCAGCGCCCCGCGTGGGGTCAGCACGCCGAGGCGGTGGAGTTCGGGACCGGAGGCCGTGGTCAGCGGCTTGACCTGCGGGCCGCCGTAGCTTTCGGTCCAGAACGCAGCGGAGCGACCGGTGGCGTGATAGCCGGGGCGTTCCTCGGCCTCGATCACCAGCACCCGTGCCTGCTCTCCAATCCGGGCGGCCAGCGAGGCGCCTGCCATTCCGGCGCCCACAATGACGATATCGAACCTGCTATCCATAGGGGGTCAGCCCCTAACGGGCGCCGTCCGGTTCAGGAAGTCCCGAATGGCGACGAGTGTCCGATCGCGGACCGGATCGCTTTCGCGCAGGAGTTCGTGGCGCGCTTCGTGACCGAACGCCAGGAGTTCGGCATGCGGCAGGCGGCGGGCGGCGCGCCGGATCGCGGGCCAGGAGACGAGGCCGTCGTAGCGCGTGGCCAGCAGCAGCACCGGCACCTGCACCGCTTCGAGCATGCCCTTGCTGTCCAGCAGGCGAATCGAGGCGAGTGCCCGTTCGATCCAGCCCCAGCTGGCCGGTCCCATGGCAATGCCGGGGCGGCGGTTGCGCCACCAGTCCTCGTCGGCATAGCGGCCCTTGTCGTGGGTCAGCAGCCGCGAGCGGGCCTGCGGCAGGAGTTCCGGCTTCTCGCTGTGCTTCCAGGCCGGGCGGCGCGAATCGCCGAGCCGGACGATCCCGCGCGCGATGGCGTGGAGCAGGCCCACCGGAACGCGGGCCGGGTGGATGCCGAGCATGGGCGCGGAAAGCACCAGCGCATCCGGCCCGACCCGGCCTTGCGCGACGGCGCGCAGCGCGAGATGTCCGCCCATCGAGTGACCGACCAGCACATGCGGCCCCGGACGCTCCGCCGTCCAGTCGCGCCAGAAGGCGGCGAGATCCTCGATCCAGAGGTCGAAGCCGGGAACATGGCCGGTGGTGGCATCGAAGCCAAACCGACCGCTCAGCGCCTGACCGCGCCAGTCGATCGAGCTGACCGCCCAGCCTTCGAGATGCCATTGCTCCAGCGTTTCCAGCCACTTCTCGTAAGCGTCGCCGCGTCCCGGCAGGAACAGGATCGAGCCGCGCGCCTCCATCCCGCCGCGCGCCGTGGCGGGCCAGTCAATCCGGCGCAGCGGCTCGGGACCGCTCGGGCCGGTCCAGAAACTCTCGACGACGCCTTCGGGAATCGCCCGCCGTGCCTTTGCCGCCTCCCGCGCGATTTCACTCAGGGAGGGCTCGCTGAGGGAGGGCTTGTTCTCGGTTGTCTGGATGGTCACTTGGCTGACGTAGCCTTCGATTGTGTGGTTACTGTTTGGTAAGCGATATCCGCTAGATGAGGTCCCGGCCAAGGGGGAACTCACGAATGCCGAGCGGAGCTTTTTCGTATGCATTGCTGCTGGCATTGGCAATCGCCCTGCTCACTGCCGCCTTCACCGATCTCAAGCGCCGGGAGATCGACAATACGCTCAATCTCGGGATCGCGCTGGCGGCGCCGCTATGGTGGTGGTCGCTGGGCTTCGGCTGGAGCGATGTGGCCTGGCAGCTCGGGCTGGCCCTGCTGACTTTCGTCATCGCCTGCGTGCTTTTCGCGCTGCGTCAGATGGGCGGCGGCGACGTCAAGCTGCTTGCGGCGCTGGCGCTGTGGTTCGCGCCGGGCAGCTTCGGTCAGGTGATCGTGTTGATGGCGATGATCGGCGGCGGCGCCTCGATCGCGATGGCCGCCTTCAATATGGAGCGCCTTTCCGGCGAGAAGTTGCGCGACGCGCTCGGCTGGATCGTCGCGCTCGGCTGGGTCTGGGCGGCGGCCTGCGTGGTCTATGCGCTGGCGACGCACCAGCCGGTGATCTCCGCCGCGCGTCTCGATGCCGTGCACAAGGCCTTGCCGCAGGCCTGGATGCTGGCGCTGGCGACGCTCGCACTGGTGATCGTGTTCCTGCTCGGCTTCCGCCACATCATGCGCCGACAGAAGTCGCGCCTGCCGATCCCTTATGGCGTCGCCATTTCAGCCGCGGCCCTGTGGGTCATGGGCGAACAGGCGCTTTCCACCCCGATCGTTGGGTGAACCCGATTTTAACCAATTTACGCGATTGAACACATACTTGCTCCAGATATCTCGAACAGGGGCGTTCGGTCTCGGAGCCTTTCAGGGGTCGCTTAGACATGGATAGGAAGAAGCTGGTGCTGCTGGTTGCCGCGCTGCTGATCGCAGTCGTCACGGCAATGGGTGCCCGCTCGATGTTCGCCGGTTCCGCCGCGCCGCAGGCGCAGGCCGTGGCGACTGCCCAGCCGACCGGGCCGAAGGTCCTCGTCGCCCAGCGCGCATTGCCGGTGGGCACGATCATCACCGCCGACGCCGTGTCCTATCAGGACTGGCCGAAGGAACTGGTGAAAGACGCCTACTTCATCGACGGCCAGGCCGACATGCAGAAGCTGCTGGGCACTGTCGTCCGCTTCCAGATCACGGCAGGCCAGCCGGTGACGCAAGGCGCCCTCGTCGCCCCCGGCGACCGCGGCTTCCTCGCCGCCGCGCTCGGACCGGGCATGCGCGCCGTGACCATCCCCGTTTCCGCCAAGACCGGCGTGGGCGGCTTCGTCTTCCCCGGCGATCATGTGGATCTCGTTCTGACCCAGCAGGTTACCGGCAGCGACGGCGGCCAGGCCTTGCGCGCCTCGGAGACGATCCTGCGCAACTTGCGCGTGCTCGCCACCGACCAGGCCACCGACAACGAAGTGGTCGACGGCAAGACCGTGGTCCACGCCTTCAGCACCGTCACCCTCGAAGTCACCCCGCGCATCGCCGAAAAGGTGGCGGTGGCGCAGGAGATCGGTACGCTCAGCCTCTCGCTGCGCGCCATTGCCGACAGCCAGGGCGAATTCGAGCGCATCCTCGCCAGCGGCGACGTGAAAGTGCCCGAAGGCGCGACCCGCGCACAGGAAGAGCAGCTCATGCGCAATGCCCTGAACCGGCCGATCGAAGGTAGTTCCACCTACATGACCGGCGGCGACGTCTCGCGCTTCCAGCGCTCCAGCCGCCCGGCGACGGGTCCGGAAGTGGGCACCCGCACCGCCGTCGCCAGCGCACCGCAAGGTCCCTCCGCTGCCGCAGCAGCACCCGTCCGCACCGGACCGGTGGTGCGCGTCACGCGCGGCAAGGAGACCACCGAAGAATCCGTGGGCAACCATTGATGACTGCCCGCCCGCCCATGCCGCGCTCTGGTCGCCTCCATTCGCCGAAGGTCCATCCGATGCAAACGCGCCTTCTCAAATCCCTGCTGATCGCCGCCTGTGCGCTCGCACCTCTTGCGGCGACTACCCCGGCGCATGCCCAGTCGGTCGTGAGCCCCGCGCAGGACGTCTCGCTGTCGATCGGCAACGGCCAGCTCGTCAACGTGCCGGGCGCCATGGCCGACGTCTTCGTCGCCAATGACGCGGTGGCCGACGTGCAGGTCAAGTCCGCGCGCCAGCTCTACGTCTTCGGCAAGGCGGGCGGCACCACCACCGTCTATGCCAGCAATGCGGCGGGGGCGGTGATCTGGTCCGCGACCGTCCGCGTCGGCTCCAACCTCGACAGCGTGGACGCCATGCTGCGCCTTGCCATGCCCGAGGCGAAGATCGGCGTTTCAACGATGGGTTCCAGCACGTTCCTGCTGACCGGCACCGTGAAGACGCCCGAAGACGCTGCCGAAGCCGAGCGTCTCGTGCAGGCCTATGTCGGCAAGGAAGCGAACGTCATCAGTCGCCTGCGCCAGGCCACGCCGCTTCAGGTCAACTTGCAAGTGCGCATCGCCGAAGTGAGCCGCTCGCTGGTGAAGTCGCTGGCCGTCAACATGTCGACGATCGACAGCTCCAGCGGCTTCAAGTTCGGTCTCGGTCAGGGAACGATCGAGAATCATGCGCCCGGCCTTCCGATGGGCGTGGGCGGTTCAGTGGAAGTGACGCTGCCCGATGGAACCAAGCTTCCGGGATCCAGTGTAAAAACCGCCACAGCAGGCAGCACGCTCGCGGCGGCGGGCAAGCTGTTCGGCGTGAACATCCTAGGCTCGCTGGACGCAGGCGAGACCATCGGTCTCGTCACCACCCTCGCCCAGCCCAATCTCACCGCGCTCTCCGGCGAGACCGCCGAGTTCCTGGCCGGCGGCGAATATCCAATCCCGATCAGTCAGGCCCTCGGCACCACCTCGATCGAGTTCAAGAAATACGGCATCAGCCTCAGCTATTCGCCAACCGTGCTGGCGAGCGGCCGCATCTCGATGCGCGTGCGTCCCGAAGTCTCCGAACTCTCCAGCCAGGGCGCGGTCAACTTCAACGGCTACGAAGTGCCCGCCCTCACCGTGCGCCGCACCGAAACGACCGTCGAACTCGGCTCCGGCCAGAGCTTCATGATCGCCGGACTGCTGAGCAACAACTCGCAGAACACCATTCAGAAGCTGCCCGGCGCGGGCGACCTGCCGATCCTCGGCTCGCTGTTCCGCTCGACCAGCTACCGCCGCGGCGAGACTGAACTGGTCATCGTCGTCACGCCCTATCTGGTCAATCCGGTAGACGCCTCGAAGATCGCCCTGCCGACCGACGGCTTCAATGCGCCGAACGATCTCCAGCGCGTGCTCGGCAACATGGAAAGCGACGGCGTCAGTGCCAAAAAGCGGCCCGAAGCCACTTCGGAGGGCACCGCCAGCGGGCCGAGCGTCGGCGAAGCCGCACCTGCGACCGGCAAACCAGCCAAGCGCTCCGCCGCCGACACCCGCAAGGACACCGGCCCCCGCCCCGGTTTCAGCCTGTGAGAAAGACGCTACCAATGCCTACCACCATCCGTCTCACCGCCGGATCGCTGGCGCTCTCGCTCGGCCTGCTGCTGGCAGGATGTGGCGGGATGCCAACCAACCGCTCGATGAACAGCGTGCACCAGCCCGTAGTCGAACGCGTCAACTACACCCTCGACGTGCGAACCGACGGCATAGGCCTCGGTTCGGGCGAACAGGGCCGCCTTGCCGGCTGGTTCGAGGCCATGGGCCTGAAGTACGGCGACCGCGTCTTCGTGGACGATCCTTCCGCCAATCCTGCCGTGCACAGCGCCGTGGAAGCCGTGGCCGGACGCTACGGCCTGACGCTGGCAGAAGGCGCACCGGTAACGGAAGGCTATGTTGACAGCGGCAATGCACGGATCGTCGTCGCCCGCACGAAGGCCTCGGTTCCCGGTTGCCCGGACTGGTCGGCGCGCAGCGATTTCAATCCGAACAACGGCCTGACCAGCAATTACGGCTGCGCCACCAATGCCAATCTCGCGGCGATGGTCGCCAATCCAGAAGACCTCGTCCACGGTGCCGAGTCCACCGGCGAGACCACGGTGATGACTGCATCGAAAGCCATCGACGCCTACCGCAAGGCCGAAGCGACAGGCGGCAACGATGTCAAGCAGACCTCCAGCAAGGCAAACTGAGCCATGAACGCACCCTGGAAATCCGGTGGCCCCGGCAGCCGCGACCAGTTCGCCGCCTATATGTGCGACGAAGCCTCGCTCGACGTGCTGCGCCCGATCGCCCTCGAAATGGGCTGGCAGCCGGAGAAGTGCAACAAGGGCGGGCTGCGCAATGCCGTCCAGTCGCTGTCGATCTCCGCCAGCCCGAACATCCTGCTCGTCGATCTTTCGGAAAGCGGCGATCCGCTGAACGACATCAATGCCTTGGCCGAAGTCTGCGAGCCTGGCACCGTGGTGATTGCGGTCGGGCAGGTCAACGACGTGCGACTCTACCGCGACCTGCTGGCCAGTGGCATCCACGACTACCTGCTGAAGCCCCTCTCGCCCGGCACCGTGCGCGACACCCTCGCCCAGGCCCAGGCGGTGTTCGCCGCACCGCGCGTGCAGGACGGCGCCGCCGCCAAGTCGCATATCTCGACCGCCGTGATCGGCACGCGCGGCGGCGTCGGCGCCTCGACGCTGGCGACCTCGCTCGCCTGGCTGTTCAGCGCCGACGACAAGCTGCCGACCGCCCTGCTCGACCTCGACATCCATTTCGGCACCGGCGCACTCTGCCTCGACCTCGAACCGGGCCGCGGCCTCACCGACGCGATCGAGAACCCCAGCCGCATCGACGGCCTGTTCATCGAACGCGCGATGATCCGCGCCAACGACAATCTCGCGATCCTCTCCGCCGAAGCCCCCATTGGCACGCCGCTGATGACCGACGGCTCGGCCTTCCTTCAGCTGGAGGAAGAGTTCCGGCAGGCCTTCGAGATGACCGTGATCGACATGCCGCGCAACATGCTGATCAATTTCCCGCAGCTGGTCGCCAACGTGAACGTTGTCGTGCTGGTCGTCGAACTGACGCTGGCCTCGGCGCGCGACGCGATCCGCATGCTGTCCTGGCTCAAGACCCACGCCGCCCATGCCCGCGTGATCGTGGTCGCCAACAAGGTGCAGCCGAGCCTCGCCGAGATCACCAAGGCCGATTTCGAGGCCTCGATCGAAGCCTCGCTGCAACTCTCGATCCCCTACGACCTCAAGGCCGCATCGATGGCCGCGAAGCTCGGCCAGACCTTCGCCGACACCAACCGCAGCAATCGCGCGGGCGCGGCCATGCGTGACCTCTCCCGCCTGATCCTCGAGGAAACCGGCAGCCCTGCAAGCGCAGCCGCAGTCAAGCCATCGCTGCTCGGCAAGCTCGATCTCAAGGCCTTCATGGGCAAGGCCGCGAAGAAGGAAGCCGCGCCCCGCTGAGGGCGCGCAAGGGGCCTCGGGAGTCGGCAATGAACATGATGCAGCTTCTGCTGGTGGCGGTCGGCCTGCTGAGCGTGGCGGCGCTGGTCTGGACCGCCTTTGCCGGTCCCTCGCCCGCCAAGGAATCGACCCGGCGGCTCAAGTCCGTCCGCTATCGCCATTCGCAGAGCACCACTGACCGGGTCGAGGCGCAGATGCGCAAGGCCGTCGCCGCGCGTCGTCCCAAGGTTCACAAGATTGCCGGGTCCGGATCGCGTATCGACGCGCTGGCGCTGCGCCTGCACCGTTCGGGCGCAAGCTGGACGCTCAATCGCTACCTCTCCGTCTCGGCGGGCGTCGGCGTCGCGGTGTTCCTGCTGACATTGCTCAAGACCGGCGCGCTGCTGCTCGCGCTGGCCTTCGCCCTGTTCGTCGGCCTCGGCATTCCGCATTTCGTGCTGAACAAGATGATCACGCGGCGCACCAATGCCTTCAACGGCAAGTTCCCCGACGCCATCGAACTGCTGGTACGCGGCCTGCGCTCCGGCCTGCCGGTCACGGAAACGCTCGGCGTCGTCGCCAAGGAAGTGCCCGGCCCGGTCGGCGAGGAATTCAAGCTCGTCACCGAACGCATCAAGATCGGCAAGACGATGGAGGACGCCCTCCAGGAAACCGCCGACCGCCTCGACATTCCTGAATTCAACTTCTTCTGCATCACCCTTGCCATCCAGCGCGAGACCGGCGGCAACCTTGCGGAGACGCTGGCGAACCTGTCCGACGTGCTGCGCAAGCGCTCGCAGATGAAGCTCAAGATTCGCGCGATGAGTTCGGAATCGAAGGCCTCCGCCTATATCGTCGGCGCCCTGCCCTTCATCGTCTTCTTCATGATCTGGTGGATCAACCCCGGCTATATCGGCAAGTTCTTCACCGACGACCGCCTGACCGTGGCCGGTCTCGGCGGCGCGATCTGGATGGGGATCGGCGCCTTCATCATGGCCAAGATGGTCAGCTTCGAGATCTGAGCGAGAGACATGCCAGACCAACCCGCCGGCCCCACCCTTCTCGGTTTCGACGTGATCTTCGTCGGCACGCTGCTGGCGATGGTCGCCGCCGCTGCGGTGATGCTGGCGATCTATGCCGCCGTGACCGTGCGCGACCCGATGGCCAAGCGCGTGAAAGCGCTGAACCAGCGCCGCGAGGCGCTCAAGGCCGGGATCGCCGCCGCGCCGCGCAAGCGCCAGAGCGTCGTGCGCCGCAACGAGACGACCGACCGCATGGGCGCCTTCCTGGGCGGACTGAAAGTGCTTCAGGACAGCCAGCTGCGCGTCATCGAGCAGAAGCTGGCGCAGGCGGGCATCCGCAACAAGGAATGGGCGGTCGCGGTCGTCTTCGCCCGTCTCGTCGCGCCGATCGTGATGGGCGGCATGGCGGCGCTGGTGATCTACGGGATCGACTATTTCCCGCAGTGGGGCAGCTTCAAGAAGTTCATGGGCTTCGCGGCGATGCTGATCGCCGGTTACAAGGGCCCGGATATCTTCATCAAGAACATGATCACCAAGCGCACCCATGCGCTCCGCAAGGGCCTGCCGGACGCTCTCGACCTGCTGGTGATCTGCGCCGAAGCGGGCCTGACCGTCGACGCCGCCTTCGACCGCGTCGCCCGCGAACTCGGCCGCGCCTATCCGGAACTGGGCGAGGAATTCTCGCTGACCTCGATCGAGCTTTCGTTCCTTACCGAGCGGCGTCAGGCCTTCGAGAACTTGGCCTACCGCGTCGATCTCGATGCGATGCGCGGGGTCGTGACGACGATGATCCAGACCGAGCGTTACGGCACCCCGCTGGCCTCGGCACTGCGCGTACTCTCGGCGGAATTCCGCAACGAGCGCATGATGCGCACCGAGGAAAAGGCCGCGCGCCTGCCCGCGATCATGACCGTGCCGCTGATCCTGTTCATCCTGCCGACGCTGTTCGTGGTCATTCTCGGCCCGGCAGCCTGCTCGATCGCCGACGCCTTCTCCAACGGGGGGCCGGGGGCGGCGAAGTAAACTTCAGCGCTGCCTGGGGACGTAGACCAGCACCCCATCGGGTCCGCGATAGATCCGCTGCCAGCGCCGCGAGCGGGCCAGTTCCATGGCCAGTGGCGCATTGTGCTCTTCCTGGATCACGAAAGCGGCGGGATGCCACTTGGCGATGACATCGACGAGCGGCACGTAGCCGTTCTCGATCCCGCCGTTGTACTGCCATTCCTCCCGCGCATAGCGGTAGTAGCGACCGTCGTAGGCCACGCGCCAGTGCGGCCATCCGGCATCGATCACCGCGCCGCCGAACGGAAAATCGGCATAGACGGTGCCGCGAACGCCCTGCTTCTTGAGATAGGCGACCGCGCCGAGCGGAATGTTCGGCGCGAAATGGGTCGGCACGACGAACGGCATCGCCATGCCGACGAGAACCACCGCAGCGACGGTCAGCCTGCGCGTGTCGCCGCTTTCGGCTTCATCCCGACCCGCCGCGCGCGCGATGACCGGCACCATGGCGACGGCCCAGAACAGCACGAAACGGTAGGCCGTCACCGTCAGGACGAACAGCGCCAGCGCCACCAGAAGTTCGCCAAGATCGAAGCGTCGCCCCTTGCGCACGAGCAGGAGCAGTGCGGCTAGAGCCGTCATCACCACCGGCACGGCGTTGAGCCAGTTCCCTTCGATCCACAGCGGCCGCCATTCGCTGGCGCCGATGGCAAGGCTCATCTCGGCATTGGTGGCGGAGATCGCCAGCACCGATAAGCCGTCCGGCGTCGCGAACATCGCCGCCACCGCCACGACCGTCAGGACCGCCGAAGCTATCGGCAGCGCTCGGCGGCGGTCGCGCAGCCATGCGAGGAAGCCCGCCGCCGTATGCAGGCCCAGCGCCAAAACGCCGACACTGACCGAGGGATGCAGGTTCTGCCACAGCACCAGTAGCGGCGCGCCGAGCGCGATCGTCGTCGCCGTCCGCAAGTTCAGCCGTTGCAGTGCCAGCAGCAAGCCGAAACACAGCGCGGCATAGCTCTGCGGCCGAATGCTGGCGGTCGGCAAGGCAGCAGCGAAAGCGAGGACGAGCGCCAGGGCGACCGCCCCCCGCGAGGCACCGCGCCAGCGGCAGGCCGCCGCAACCGCCCAGAACCCGCCGAGCCAGCACAGCGCATCATAGACCCGCAAGGCCCCCCAGCCGCCGTGGCTGCGCACGAAGGCCATGCTCGCCTGCGCCAGCCAGCCGACGGCGGGAAGCGGCTCGCCGAGATGAAGTGCGGCAAACGGCTCGCGCCAGACCGGGCCGCCGCGATCGAGAATGATCTCGCCCAGCTTGAGTTGCCAGAAGATATCGACGTCCCAGACGCTGCGCAGCAACAGCGCCGCCAGCATTGCCGCAGGCACGAGCGCCGGTAGCCAGCGGGCCATTCGCTCGCCGTTTCCCGTTTCAGCGCCTTCGATCCGTCCGCTCACTCTATCCCCCGGAGCCTATGCGGAAGTCTCCGCGTCCGATCCTGCTTTCGCAGCGCGGAGGACTCTTCAAGCCCCCGCGTTCGAAACCCGTGCGAAAACGGGGATAATTGCGCCGGAATTCAGAAGCGCATCAGTAGCCCATCAGGCTGAGCACTTCCTTGCGGCTACGCTCGTCGTCGAGGAACGTGCCCATCATCCGGCTGGTGATCATGCTCACGCCCGGCGTGCGCACGCCGCGCGCGGTCATGCAGGCATGGCTGGCCTCGATCACCACGGCCACGCCCTGCGGCTGGAGATGGTCCCAGATGCACTGCGCCACTTCGGCGGTCAGGCGCTCCTGAATCTGGAGGCGGCGCGCGAAACCGTGCAGCACGCGCGCCAGCTTCGAGATACCGACGACATGGTCCTTCGGTAGATAGGCGATCGCCGCCTTGCCGATGATCGGGGCCATGTGGTGCTCGCAGTGCGACTGGAACGGAATGTCCTTCAGCAGCACGACTTCGTTATAGCCGCCCACTTCCTCGAACACGCGACTGAGGTGGACCGCCGGGTCTTCGCCATAGCCCTGGCAATATTCCTTCCACGCGCGCGCCACGCGCTTGGGCGTGTCGAGCAGCCCTTCGCGCGACGGATCGTCACCCGCCCATTCGATCAGCGTGCGAATCGCGTCCTGAACGTGTTCGGGGACGGCCGGCTTGCCCAGCGGGTTGTCCTCGTCGGGACCGTCTAGGCTGCTCATCCCTTCTTACTCCTTCGCAATCTGTCCATGAGGCGCAGCCGCATGAGCTGCCCCTTGCGGCGGAAGAGACCGCGCCGCTCGATCGGCTCGAACATCTCACCGGGACGTTCCGGATCGAGCAGAGCACTTTCACCGAGCGCTCTTTCAGCTTCGGACAGATGTTTCAAGGGCAAGGGTTCGAGATGTTTGCCCGAGCGCACAAGGCTTTCTATGGCGCCCAGCATGGAACCTTGGCGATCCAGCGCCGCGACGATGGTTTCCTCGCTCACGCCGCAGTGCTCGGCCAACAGGCGGTGGCGTAGCCCGGTGATCGCCGCGGAGACATGACCGTTGGCCGGGCGCGCCGCATCGATGAAGACGTCGCACTCGGAATCGAGCCCCATCGAACGGTTGTTCATGTTGGCCGAGCCCACCCGCAGGATCTCATCGTCGACGATCATTAGCTTGGCATGGACGTAGATCGGCGTGCCGTCCGAGGCGACCGGATAGAATATCCGGAAGCGCCCGGCATGGTCGGCATCGTTCAGCGTGCGCACGAGTTCGACCCGCGCGGTGTCCATCGCAATCTGCTCCAGCCAGCCGTCGGCGGTGAGCGGATTGATGATGACGAATTCGGGCGGATCGTTTTCCAGTAGGCGCTCGCAGATCGCCTCGGCTATCGCCCTTGAGGCGAAATACTGCGTCTCGGCATAGACGAACCGCTTCGCCCGCCGGATCTGCTCGACGAAGAGCTCCTCGATCTCGCTCACTTGCGGACAGTCGCCATATTCCGCGCGGGTGCGGGCAATGCCGATCTCGACGTTCTCGAACTCGGCTCTCAGACCGTCGGGCCAGGGGCTGAAGTCCTGCGGCGAGCAAGGGCCCAGTTCCGCCCCGCCCGCCACTTTCCAGCGCTCGCGCCCGAGATCGCCCAGCGCCGCTGCGACTTCGCCTTCCATCACCATCGTCACGTCGTGCCACGGGCCGTAGAGCCTGCCGGTCGGGCGCCTGCGCCGGGTGTCGTTCGGCAAGTGGTCGGGCGTGTCCCAGCGGTCGGAGGTCATGTCGATCCCGCCGCAGGCCGCGAAGACATCGTCGATCACCACGATCTTCTGGTGATGGCTGCACCCCACGGGGTGGGCGGCGTCGAACTTGAAGTCGATTCGCTTGCGCAAGGCCCAGCGCACGAGATCGACCAGCATCGTCCCGCGACGCAGCGACTTCATCAACGAGAGGTTCCACTTCAGCAGCAGAATCTCCAGCTGCGGGTTGCTCTGGACGAGGTAGACGATGAAGGATCCGAGCCGTGCCGGAAACCGCTTGCGCCGCCCCCGCTGCCACCAGCGGCGCCCTTCCGAAAGCAGGATACGCGAATCGAAATCCCAGCCGATCATGAAGATGCGCTGCTGCGCGTCCTCCATGATCCCGCGCATCAGCTCGAAATAGTCCGCCGCGTCAATCACCACATAGGCGCGCTTCGCCATGGCGTAGCGCCAGACCGATGGCGACACCCCGCGTTCGCCGTTAGCCGATTCCTGTATCATTACCCGCCTTGCTGAAGCACCCGTTGCAGCGGATCAAGCGCTCAGATGAACGAGGGTTCCCTCCCCCATTTGTCCGACAACAGGCACAGCCTGCCGCCGCCCGGAATGCGAACTGGCGGTTTTCCGCCATTTCATCGCGAAAAAGCGCCATTTTGGCGGTTGATCCGGCACCATTCAGGGGCCATTCCGTTTCGCGTGTGCAACATGCACCGTTAACCCCGCTCCTTCTTGTCGCATGAGATGCGGAGCGGGATTTTCCGACTTTCGGGTCGGAACAAACAGTCCGGGTCGTGACTTTTCCGGACCACCATTCACGCTTCCGCACATGCGACTGCGTGTCGGAAGCCCCCCGAGCCGGAGGCCGCAACCCGGTCTTCGCATCGAGAAGGAGTACGCCATGAAGAAATCCCTCATCGCCGCCGCGATCGCCGCCGCGACCCTGACCCCGGCTGCCGTCATGGCGCAGGGCACGGCCGCAACTGCCGCCGCCGCACCGACGGTGGGCGCCAAGGTCTATGGCCCCGATGGCTCCGAAGTCGGCACTGTGGAAGCGGTGCAGAGCGGCGTCGTTACCGTCAACACCGGCACCGCGCGCGCCGGCCTGCCGGTCGCTTCCTTCGCGACGCGTGAAAAGGGCCTGACGATCGGCATGAACAAGGCCGATCTCGAGGCTGCCGTGAACGGCGCCAAGGCCGAGACCAGCGCCGAACTCGCCACGGCCTTCGCCGCCGACAAGCCGATCAAGAGCAGCGACGGCGTTGTTCTCGGCACCGTGAGCAAGGTCGAGGGCGAAGACGTCTTCGTCACGCTCAGCAACGGTTCGGTGGCGCAGCTCAAGAAGTCCTACTTCGGTCTCGGCGCCGACAAGTCGCTGACCCTCGGCATGACCGCCACGGCGTTCAACTCGCAGCTTCAGGCCAGCGCAGGCGGCCAGCCGGGCGCCGACGCGCAGGCCGCGCCTTCGGCCACCGCCGGTGCCGCTGCAACGCCCAGCGGCCAGTAAGCGCCTGTAAACGCACGAATCGAAAAGGCCGGGAGCGCAGCCGCGTTTCCGGCCTTTTTCTTTCAAACCATGCAGGCAAGACACACGAAAAACCCCGCCGAAGCACTGGGCTTCGCGGGGCTTTTCGTGTGTTTTGCAAGTGGTGCGCCCGGAACGATTCGAACGTCCGACCCTCAGATTCGTAGTCTGATGCTCTATCCAGCTGAGCTACGGGCGCACAATTTGCCCTATGTGGTGCCATTTCAACTTCAGGGCCAAGACCCTTGGAGGAGAAATGGTGCGCCCGGAACGATTCGAACGTCCGACCCTCAGATTCGTAGTCTGATGCTCTATCCAGCTGAGCTACGGGCGCAAATTTCATTTTCCAACCAATGCCAAAACCCCCGAAGGAGAATGGTGCGCCCGGAACGATTCGAACGTCCGACCCTCAGATTCGTAGTCTGATGCTCTATCCAGCTGAGCTACGGGCGCGTTGGAGAGGCGCCAATAGGAGTCGTTCGCCCTGCCGTCAACGCCTATATCGCATTCCCGAGCAAGAATGTGGATAAGTTGGCGGCGAGCGGATAATCGAGCGGCGGCATTGCCAGATCCGGGATCGCCTCCAGACTGCACCAGTCCAGTGCCTGCGCCTCGTGCGCCTGCGGTTCGCCCCGCCACTCGCGGCATATATAAAGAAGAATGACGACCGCCCGGCCGGTCGGCCCTTCCGAGGGCGCCAGACTGCCGCTGCTGGCGAAGCTGACGGACAACAGGGAATCCGGTGAGAGATCGACGCCGAGTTCCTCGTGCAGCTCGCGCACGGCAGCGTGCTCCGGCGTCTCGCCCGGCTCGACCTTGCCGCCGGGAAATTCCCAGAGGCCGCCGTGCATCGATGCGTCAGGCCGCTGCTGCATCAGGATTCGCCCGTCGGGTCGTACCAGTGCCACCGCCACGACCAGCAGTGGGTGCAGCAGCGGGGGTGTAAAAGAATTTTCCAGCTTCGCGCCCTCCTTTAGGGACTCTTTAACGATGAAATGGTATTTCAGGAATATATCGGGGGTATTGCAAGCAATCATGGCTATAAAGTCGATTCTCCAGCAGCTATCTCAAGATAAACGTGGCGCTACTGCAGTAGAGTATGCCCTTATCCTCGCCATGATCATACTTGTCATGCTCGTCGCCATGAACGGCGTCGCGTCGGAAACGATCCGGTTATGGACCGGGGTTTCCCAGAAGTCCGCGGATGCGATCTCAGGAAAGTAACAAGGTTCCTCGCTTAAGTTTTCTTCAACACTTGTGGCGTAGTTCCAAGCCTGTCCAAAGCGCCGAAGCGAGTGCCTCATAGGGTAAGCCGGGGGGCGGGGCGGACCGGGTACACCAGATTTGCTTTCTTTCAGGAGACACCAGATGAAGTTCCTCGCCAAGCTGCGCCGCAACGAACAGGGCGCCACCGCTATCGAATACGGCCTGATCGCCGCCCTCATCGCCGTTGCCGCCATTGCCGCCATGCAGGGCCTGGGCACGGATCTGAAGGCGACGTTCGAGAAGACCAGCACGAATCTTAAGACGGCGAACGAGGCCACCGACGCGAAGTAATCGCTCATCGAACGAATACAAAGGGCGACAGGGAAACCTGCCGCCCTTTTCGTTTGTGCAGGTGCGTCCTGCATCGACAAACCTATCATCAGCGATCCATGTCATCCTGAACTTGTTCAGGATCTATCCCGCCGAACAACCCGCCGTCGATGGTCAGAAATGGATCCTGAAACAATTTCAGGATGACGAGTGTGAGGTTCATGACGAGTGCGATGACCATACAGAGCACCGCGAACTCAGGATAGTGGGCGAACAACCACCCATCCGAACCTCAATACGTCACCAGCTTCACCTTCTGCCCCGGCACCAGCCGCGTATTATTGTCCAGTCCGTTCAAGACCAAGAACCGCTCCAGCGCCGCATCCGTATAGGCCATGCGCCCCGCCAGTGACTGCACGGTGTCGCCAGCCTTTACAGTCACCACCGCCAGACGACGCGGCTTCACCTGACCGGCATCCGCAGCGGAAATCCGGCGCAGGCTCTTGAACATCGGGTTGAATACCCCTGCCCCGCCGACGCGCGTGATCGTCAGGAAGTGGTAGGCCTTGCCGCCCCCGAAATCGTAGGCGAACACCGCCACATCCACCGGCCCGCTCGATGCCTGCACCCGCGCTACGCCGTAAGCGGCGGTAAGCCCGTTCACCGTGGTCCGCTCGATGCTGGACGGCTCGATTCGCGCCTGCCCCGATTCGGTCAGGCTGGAAAACACCATCTGGACATAGGCATCGAGGCCCGTCCCGAGCGGCCCTCCGGCAAACTGCGCCTTGCCCGAATCGCCGTTGATCGAGACCGCCTGCGTCCCGTTCACCAGATAAAAGCCCTCCGGCGCCTGGAACGCGAGCCGCAAATCCGGATGGGTGAACTTGCTGCCGTCGATGATCCCCTGCTTGGGATCGTCGCAATAGACCAGCCCGTCGATCCGCGTGAGGAACACGTCGCGATTCGTCGTGCCGGCAGCGGCAGTGCCTGCCAGCGACAGTGCATCGCGTACGCGCGAGGCGGGATCGGGGTGGGTCGAGGCCCATTGCGGCACCTGGCTCGAACTCCCGCGCAACTGCGCTTCGAGCGCGTTCTGCCGCGCGAGGCTGTTCAGCACCGTCGCCATCGCGCGCGGATCGTAGCCTGCGCGTTTCAGATAGGTAATGCCGAGTCGATCCGCTTCCAGTTCCTGCGTGCGCGAATACTTGAGCGTCAGCATCTGCGAGCCTTGCGAGGCCAATTGCTGCCCGAGCCGCCCGAAAGCGCTGTCACCCAACAATACGCCCGAGAGAATCGATCCCAGCGCCCCCAGCAACTGGTTGCGCGAGGCCGCCTGCTGCCGCTTGGCCGAGTGGCGCGCCGCAACATGCCCCACTTCGTGGCCGAGCACGCCCGCCAGTTCCGCCTCGTTGTTCATGAGCGCCGTCAACTGGCGCGTCACGTAGATATAGCCGCCCGGAATCGCGAAAGCATTGTTCACCGGCGAGTTCAGCAGCGTGACCGTGAAATCGCCTTTCGCATTCGACAGGCCGGACTGCACGGCAATGTTCTTGCCGACCTGCTCGACATAGGCGGCCTGCGGACCGGTCAAGCCGCCGCCGAATTCGGCCAGCAGATCGGGATGGGCCTTGGCGCCCTGCTCCTTGTCGGCCCGGCTGATCGAGCTGACAGTAGCCGGATAGGCCGCCGCCGCGACGGCGACTCCGGTCGTACTCGGCGCGAGAGCGAGCGCCGATGCCGCCGTTATCGCGCTCCACTTGCGCCCAATCCCTTTGTTTACGAACACCGCATTCCCCTCCGCCAAGGACATTCCTTCAGGTCTTTCCCGTTCTGCAACGGGATCTGCAAGCGCTTGTTCCCGTCACCCACGCGCCAGCGGATGGCGCGCGTTCACGAGCGCGACGAGCCGCGCGGAATCGACGTGGGTGTAGATCTGGGTCGTGGCGATGTCCGCATGGCCGAGCAACATCTGCAGCACCCTGAGGTCCGCGCCGCCTTCCAGCAAGTGCGTGGCGAAGGCATGGCGCAGCACGTGCGGCGAGACCCGCGTGGGATCGATTTCCGCCCGCACCGCCAAGGCCCGTAGCATCTGGAACAGCCGCACCCGCGTCAGGTGGCCGCTCTCCCCGCTCGACGGGAACAGGAACTTCGAATTGCCCCGCCGCACCACCAGCCAGCGCGAGAGCACCGTGCGCGCCCGCCCGCTCACCGGCACCATGCGCTGCTGCCCGCCCTTGCCGGTGACATGCAGGAACGGCGCATCGCGCGGCACCGCCGCCAGCGGCAGCGAGACCAGTTCCGTCGCACGCAGGCCCGATCCGTAGAGCAGTTCCAGCAGCGTCAGCAGCCGCACCGCATCGGAACGCTCGCTCGCCGCCTCGGCCTCGGCGGTGGTTAGGAAGCGCTCGACTTCCTCATGCGAGAGCAGGCGCGGCAAAGGACGGCGGGTGCGCGGCTTGGGCAGCGAACCGGAGGGGTCGTCCGCCCGCAGTCCCTCGTCCACCAGAAAACCATAAAATTGCCGGAGCGCCGAGCAGCGACGGGCAAGACTGGACGCGGCCAGCGTATCCCACGCCTCGCCCAGCGCCGCGAGCGCATCGCCGTCCGCCGCCGCAAGATCGCCGAGTTCCTCCGCCGCCGCCGTCAGGTCGCGGCGATAGGCGGCCAAAGTGTTCGCCGCCGCACCGCGCTCAGCCGCCAGCATCGCCAGAAACCGCTCGGCGTGGTCCGCCATGGAAATCAGGCCCGCGCCACGGCTTCCGCAGCGATCATCCGCGCTTCCGCGTCGAGGCCGACCGTGCGCAGGGCCGAGACGATGTGGTAGAGATAGCGCGGGGTCATGCGCTGCCAGCTGCTGCCCTGCATGCCGAGGCCCGCCAGCATCGCCACGCTGGCGGCATCGCCGTCCCGCGCCGCCCGCTCGATCGCGGTGGTGAAGCGCGTCGCGCTGTCCAGCTGCATGCCCCATTCGTTCGAATAGCGCGTAGCCGCGCCCTCGTCGATGCGGCCCAGCCCCGCGAGACCAGCCACGAGAAACGCACTCTTGCGCTTGTTCTGGCTTTCGTCGTCGCCGTAGTAGCTGTCGACCGCGCCGCTATCCACCGCGCGAATGCGGCCCGGCGCCGCCAGGGTCAGCAGCCCCCAGCCCTGACTGCCGGAAGGCACGATCGGCGACCATGCCAGCGCATTGGTGTCGTAACCCGCCGCCAGCATCGAGGCGATCAGCGCTCCGGCATCGTCCGCCAGATCCTTGCTCGGCGCAATGCGCGCGGCGGCGGCGGCGGTCAGCACTTGCCGGGCATAAGCCGCCTGTCCGCTCACGCCGGTCCAGAGCGTCTGCATCGCCGCGATACGGGCCGCCGGGGATTCGAGGCCATAGGCATCGCGCAGCGTCTCGGCCCGCTTCTGCCAGTCGCCGGTCACGTCGGGATCGGCGTAGAGCTGCGAATAGAGATCGACCATCGCCGCGTTCGAAAGCACCCCGCTCGCCCCGGCGCGGTCGGCAGCGGCGGCGCGGCGGGCCAATCCGACCATCGGTGCCAGCGCGGTTATGCTGTCGTAGGCGGGGCCTGTCCCTACCATCGCGCTTTCCGGAGGGGTCAGGCCCACACCGATGGCAAGGCCGTAGCGCCACGGCGTCATCGTATCGACACCGTCCCACTCGATCGTCACCGCCTTGCGCGACCGTCCGGCAGCGCCCGCATATTTCTGCGCGAGCAGGGAATCGATACGCGGCATCTTGCCGCTGACGCGGGCCTTCTCCAGTCGCGAGAGCGCCGCCGCGCCGCTGCCCCGGAAGGCATCGCAGATCGACTGGGCCGCGCTCCACTCGATGCTTGCACCTTGTGCACCCTGAATCGAGAGCACCGGGCACATGCCGGTGAAGTCGGCGGTGCGCTGATAGATGTCGAACGCCTCGCGGGTGATGTCCGGTGTGAAGTTCGAGATATCGAGGCCCTGCAAGACCGCGCGCGCGGCGTCGCTCTCGCCCATGCGAATCAGCAGGCCGACGCGCAGCGCCAGGAATTGCTGCGGGCTCATCCCCGCCGGCGCCTGAAGCCGCGAAGCGAGCGCGCGGCGCAGCAGGATATGGCCCCAGCGCGAGACCAGCGTGCCGCGATTGGCGGCCAGCGCGGTCTGCACCAGATAGGGGTTCTGCGTGGCGAGCGAGCCTGCCGCCATGCCGCCCTCGCTCTCGTCGACAAGACCGACTTCGTCCATCGAACGGCGGGCGCCAGCGGGCATGTCGAGATTGAGCTTGTCGGTGAGCAGCTGCTCGAAGTCCTCGGGCGACATGCTCTGGAGTTCTTCCAGCGTCGGCAGCCGCTTCAGCGTGCTCTTGCCCGCGGCATCGACGGTCACGAAGGAATCGGGCGAGAAGCTGGGCAGCGCGGTCGGCAGCGGCTGGACCACCGGCGTCGAAACGCTGGTGGTGGCCGGACGCGGCGCAGCCGGAGCGCTCGTCGCGGCGGGACGGCTGGGCGCGGGGGTCGGCGTCGGTTCGTCGAACATCTTCGGCAGCAGCGATTCCGGCGCGTCCTGCGCCACCGCCCAGGCCGATGTCAGCGCCAGCGAAGCACCGACCAGCAGGTGCCATGTCCTGATACGCACGGTCATTGCGGCAACTCCGGCACCGGAACCGGCTGGACGATATCGCGTACCGGCGCGCGGCCGCCGTTCGCCCAGGCCCAAACCATCAACGCGATCGCCAGCAGGACGATGGAAACGGCAGCCACGCCTGAGAACTTGCGCCTGCGTTTTGGTATCGTCACTCGCCTTCCTTCACCGATGCTTGCGCTGCGACCTAGCGCAACTATAGGCGATGGAGCAATGGACGTTCAACAGACCCGGTTTTCCGCGCAGGAAATTGCCGCTCTCGCGCGGCGCATCGATCGCCCTATCGTGCTGGTCGGGATGATGGGCGTGGGCAAATCGAGCGTGGGCAAGCGCCTCGCCACCCTGCTCGACTGTCCTTTCGTCGATGCCGACGAGGAAATCGAACGCTCGGCGCAGATGACCATCCCCGAGATTTTCGAGACTTACGGCGAATCCTATTTCCGCGACGGCGAACGCCGGGTGATCTCGCGCCTGATCGAGGGCAAGCCCCATGCCGGTCCCTGCGTGATCGCAACCGGCGGCGGCGCCTTCTGCAACGAAGTGACGCGGCAGCTGATTCTGGAAAAGGCGATCACCGTCTGGCTCGACAGTGAGGTGGAAACCCTGGTCGAACGCACCGCGCGCAAGGACAACCGTCCGCTGCTACAAGGCGGCGATCCGCGCGAGATTCTCACGCGGCTGCGGGAAGACCGGCGCCAGCACTATTCGCTGGCCCCGATCCACGTCATGAGTCACAGCGGACCGCACGTCCAGACGATCAACAACGTCCTTCAGGGAATTTCGCAATGGCTGTAATCCCCGTCGATATCGCCGGTCGCCCCTACGAAGTGCGCGTCGGCGCCGGGCTGCTCGCCGAACTCGTGCCGCAGTGCCGGGGGCGCCTGCGCAAGCGCGGCGTGCCGATCATCACCGACGCCAATGTCCATGCCGCCTGGGGCGCAGTGGTCGAAGCCAGCCTGCGCGACAACGGCCACGAGCCGCACTGGCGCATCCTCTCCCCCGGCGAGGCCACGAAATCGTGGGAGGAACTGGCCGCCACGGTGAACTGGCTGCTCTCGCTCGAAGTCGAGCGCGGCGACCACATCATCGCGCTCGGCGGCGGGGTGATCGGCGATCTCACCGGCTTCTGCGCCTCGGTGCTCAAGCGCGGCTGCAAGTTCATCCAGGTGCCGACCACTTTGCTCGCCCAGGTCGATTCGAGCGTCGGCGGCAAGACCGCGATCAACACGCCCGCAGGCAAGAACCTCGTCGGTGCCTTCCACCAGCCCTCGCTGGTGCTGGCAGACCTCTCCGTGCTGGAAACCCTGCCCGAGCGCGACCTGCTGGCGGGCTATGCCGAAGTGGTGAAATACGGCCTCATCGACGATGCCGACTTCTTCGCCTGGTGCGATGCCAATGCCGCCGCCATGCTCGCGGGCGACAGCCAGCTTCGCGAATATGCCGTCGCCCATTCGGTGGCGAGCAAGGCCAGGATCGTCGCGGAAGACGAATTCGAGACCACCGGCAAGCGCGCGCTGCTCAACCTCGGCCACACGTTCGGCCATGCACTGGAGGCCGAGACCGGCTTCTCCACGCGCCTGCTCCACGGCGAGGCGGTCGCCCTCGGCATGGTGCTCGCGGCGCGCTACTCCGCCCGCCGCGAGCTGATGCCGCGTGCCAGCGCCGAGCACATCGCCCGTCACATCGGCGAGATCGGCCTGCCGGCCAGCCTCAAGGCCCTCGGCCTCGACTGCGACGGTGCTCGCCTCGTCGAGCACATGCTGCACGACAAGAAGATGGACGCCGGTACCCTGCCGTTCCTGTTGCTCAAGGGGATCGGTCAGACCTACCTCGACAAGCAGGTCTCGCTGGAAGACGTCGCCGCGTTCCTCGACGAGGAATTGGCGCGAGACTGACGACGGGTCGACCTGTCTCGCTAAAGGCGATGAAGCGCATCGAATTAATGATGCTATCCCGTTGAAATTCCGGCGTGCCGTGCCCTGCATGCGGCGTATGCGGCAACGAGTCGCGCTTGCCCTGCGTTTCCGAAGCATTCCTGCAATGGAATTTGGCGCCGATCGCAGAACCTTTCACGAGGTCCGGGGGCGTACGGGAAGGCGACAGGTCGATCGGGTCTGTCGCCTTTTCCGTTTGAACAAAGCCGCTTGGAACCGTCGCCCCGGCCCGCGCCGCTGCTCGACGTGACATTACAATGACGCGCCACTATGGTGCGCCCTCGGATAACAAAAGTACCGGGTCGCACCTGACACCATGACACTTTCAGAAGCCACTCCCGAACTCGACTTCCCCGAGGAAATCGAGCGAAACGACCGCGCTTTCCTGGGCCACCCCAAAGGCCTCGGCTATCTCTCCTTCGTCGAGGGCTGCGAGCGCTTCTCGTACTACTCCATGCAGACTCTTCTCGTCCTCTACATGGTCAAGTACCTGCTGCTGCCGGAAAACGTCGGCAAAGTCGTGGGCCTGTCGTGGCTTCGCGGCTGGCACTATTCCGGGCTTGAGGGCCAGCCGCTCGCCTCGGCGATCTTCGGCGACTATACCTCGCTGGTCTACCTCACCCCGATCCTCGGCGGCATCGTCGCGGATCGCTGGCTGGGCCGCAAGGCAACGCTGATCGCGGGCGCGGTGGTCATGTCCCTCGGGCATTTCCTCATGGCTTTCGAGGGCATGTTCCTGCTGGCGCTGGTATCGCTGGTGGTCGGAGTCGGCCTGTTCAAGGGCAATATCGCCAGCCAGGTCGGCGAACTCTACAAGCCCGGCGATCTGCGCCGTGCCATGGCGTTCCAGATCTTCTACATCGCCATCAACGTCTCGGTGATCGCCGCGCCGCTGATCGCCGGTACGCTGGGCGAGAAAGTCGGCTGGCACTACGGCTTCGGCACTGCCGGGATCGTCATGGTGCTGGGTCTGGTCATCTACCTCAAGGCCGGACACTGGCTCCCCGCCGACAACCGCGCGGCGAAGGGCGAGAAGGCACCCAAAATCCGCCTGAGCCGCTCCGACTGGCCGCGCCTCGGCGCTCTTGCAGTGCTGGTGCCGGTGCTTGCCGTCGCGATGATGAGCAACCAGGAAATCTTCAACGCCTATCTCGTCTGGGCGGACGACAAGTTCCAGCTGACCTTCTTCGGCGATACCCTGCCGACGAGCTGGATGATCACCGTCGATGCCACGCTCAGCTTCTCGATGCTGGTGGTCGTGGCGGCGTTCTGGAAGTGGTATTCCGCCCGCACCGGCCGCGAACCCGACGAACTGGGCAAGATGATCATCGGCTCGGTCTTCAGCATGATGGGCGGCATGTGCCTGGTGATCGCCGCCGCGACCGCCGGGAACGCCAAGATCGGCCTGTTCTGGCCGGTGATGTTCCACTTCTTCAACTCGATCGGCTTCGCGCATATCATGCCGGTCAGCCTGGCCCTGTTCACCAAGGTCGCCCCCCGCGCGCTCAATGCGACGGTCGTGGGGATCTACTACCTGGCTTTCTTCGGCGCGAACAAGGTCGTGGGGGAAGTGGGCGGCTGGTATTCCTCGATGGATACCGTGTCCTTCTGGCTGCTCCACGTCGGCTCGGCAGCCGTGGGCCTGATCGCCTTCGCCGCGTTCAAGATCGCGCTGGGCAAGACGCTGGCGGGGGAACTGGCGCCAGCCTGATAGCAAAAAGGCGCCCCTGCTCAGGCAAGGGCGCCTTTTTGGGCTCAAGCGGAAAATCGCTCAGCCGAATACCGCGACCGACTGCATCCCCGCAATCACCGGCCTGCCCGCTGCATTCCACTGAAGGATTTGCTCGCTCGCCCCGCCGTTGCGCGCAAATTCGCTGGTCGAGCGTAGCAGCCACCAGCCGTCCTCGGTCGTCGGCACAGGCTCCAACATGTTGACGTGCCAGTGCATAGAGCTGATCGGCACGCGGAAGCCCAGCAGCGGCAGCACCGCCGTCGGCAAGGCATCGCCGATCAGCACTGCCTCCAGCGCCGGGTCGAGATTTTCTCGCGCCTTGAGCCGCACCCACCAGCACAGATCCGCCTCGCCCAGCGCCGACTTCGGCAAGGCGAACCGCACATCGAAATTCCGCCTCAAAAACTCCGGCGCGACTTCCGTCGGTACCGGTCTGGCATCCGCGATCGGGACGATAGCTTCCGGCATCGGATAACCGGCGATGTCCGCCGCGCTCTCGATCTGGCGCATGAACACGAAGCTGGCGCTGAAACCGACGCCCTTCCCGCCCGACAGTTCCGCCGCGACCCACGTCGCATTGCGGCCCTTGCGCAAGATCCGCGCCCGCGCCTCCACGCGCCCGGCCAGCGGCGCGATCATCGCGAACTGGCCGGAACGCAGCGGCGGCAATTCGGGATCGACCCTCTGCGCCGCCGCCAACGACAGTGCCGAAGTCAGCCCACCGTAAGCAGTGCGCCCCTGCAGCCAGTCCTCGGTGATATCGAAAGCGAAGCCGCCCTCGATCTCCTCCGCAGCGGCAAGGAGCGTGGCAAAACCCATCATCAGAACACCCTCGAGCCGCTGAATCTCATTCCATTTCGAGGATCACGGCATCCACCGCGAGGCTTTCGCCCGCCTTGGCATTGACCGCCTTCACCACGCCCGACTTCTCGGCGCGCAGGATGTTCTCCATCTTCATGGCCTCGACGACGGCCAGCGGCTGACCTGCCTCGACCTTGTCTCCCTCGCCCACATGGAGCGCGACGAGCAGGCCCGGCATCGGGCAGATCAGGTACTTCGAAAGATCCGGCGGGATCTTTTCGATCATGTGCTTGTTCAGCCCGGCGATGTGGCTCGGCAGGATCAGCACATCGTGGATGCAGCCGCGCGTGGTCATCTTCAGGCCCGTGCGCGTGGGCGCAACGCGGATGCCGATGGCTTCGCCGTCGATCTCGGCATCGATCAGGCGGTCGCCCGGCGTATATTCCATCGCCAGGTCCACCGAAACGCCATTCACCGTAACGTCCTCGTCGTCGATGACGACTTCGTAAGGCGCCTTGTCGATGGTGACGGTCCATTCCGAAGGCGGAGCCAGACGGCGCGGCGCCAGTTGCCCATCGACGCGGCGCGCACGGTCGGCCCGCGCGGTGGCGACGAAAGCAGCGACCGCGGCCAGCTTGCCCTTCAGTTCTTCGGACGCAGGCGCGCCGGTGAAGCCTTCGGGATATTCCTCGGCAATGAAGCCCGTGGTCAGCTCGCCCGAGCGGAAGCGCGGGTGCTGCATGATGGCCGAGACAAAATCGATGTTGTGGCCAAGGCCTTCGATCTCGAACTGGTCGAGCGCCGCCACCTGCTTGTCCGCAGCCTCGTCACGCGTTTCGCCCCAGGTGATCAGCTTGGCGATCATCGGGTCGTAGAACATCGAAACTTCGCCGCCTTCGTAGACGCCATCATCGACGCGAATGCCATCAATGCCGCGACGCCCGTTTTCGGCGCCATCGTCGGTCCAGCCGTCAACCGGCGGCTGATAGCGCACGAGGCGGCCGGTCGAGGGCAGGAAGCCGCGATAGGGGTCTTCGGCATAGACGCGGTTTTCGATGGCCCAGCCGTCGATCTTCACGTCGGCCTGCGTCATCTCCAGCTTCTCGCCGGCGGCGACGCGGATCATCTGTTCGACTAGGTCGACGCCGGTGATCGCTTCGGTAACCGGGTGCTCCACCTGAAGGCGGGTGTTCATTTCCAGGAAGTAGAAGCTCTCGCCCGTCGGGTCTGCGCCCGAGACGATCAGTTCCACCGTGCCCGCCGAATAGTAGCCCACTGCGCGCGACAGGGCGACGCACTGCTCGCCCATGGCCTTGCGCATCTTTTCGGTGACGAAGGGCGACGGCGCTTCCTCGACCACCTTCTGGTGGCGACGCTGGATCGAGCATTCGCGCTCGTTCAGGTAGAGGATGTTGCCGTGCTTGTCGCCGAGGATCTGGATCTCGATATGGCGCGGGTTGAGGATGAACTTCTCGATGAAGACGCGGTCATCGCCGAAGGAATTGAGGCCCTCGCGCTTTACGCTCTCGAAGCCCTCGCGCACGTCCTGCTCGCTATAGGCAAGGCGCATGCCCTTGCCGCCGCCGCCCGCGCTGGCCTTCATCATCACCGGATAGCCGATCTCGTTCGAGATGCGCACGGCGTGCTCGGTATCCTCGATCTCGCCGACGAAGCCGGGCACGACGTTGACGCCCGCCTGCTTGGCAAGCTTCTTGGACTCGATCTTGTCACCCATCGCCGCAATCGCGCCCACCGGGGGCCCGATGAACTCGATACCCTCTGCGGCCAGCGCTTCGGCGAACGAAGTACGCTCGGAGAGGAAGCCATAGCCCGGATGGACCGCTTCGGCGCCAGTCTGCTTGCAGGCCTGGATGATCTTGTCGGCGATCAGGTAGCTCTGCGCGGCCGGCGCGGGGCCGATGTGCACCGCCTCATCGGCCATCTGCACGAACGGCGCACGCGCGTCGGCGTCGGAATAGACGGCGACCGTCTGGATGCCCATGCGCCGCGCCGTCTTGATGACGCGGCAGGCGATCTCGCCACGGTTTGCGATGAGGATTTTCTTGAACAAACCCGTCCCTTTCAAATTCCGCCGCCGACCTCGCAGGGCCGCGTCCGGTTTACATCTATTCCGCCGCTTCCAGCTTCGCGCAGCCCTTGGGCATGCGCGGGGCTTCGACTTGCGCAGGGGTCAGTTCGATGGCCATCGGCTTGATGCCGAGGCGGGCGAACATCGCCGCATCATTGTCGTCGCCGGAGTTCGGCGCGGTCAGCAGCTTGTCGCCGGTGAAGATCGAGTTCGCACCGGCCATGAAGCACATCGCCTGCGTCATTTCGGACATCGATTCGCGGCCTGCCGAGAGGCGCACCATCGACAGCGGCATGGTGATGCGCGCGACCGCGACGGTGCGCACGAATTCCACATCGTCGATCTTGGCAAGCGGCGTATCCGCCAGCATGTCGCCCAGCACGGTGCCCTTCACGGGAACCAGCGCGTTGACCGGCACCGACTGCGGGTGATCGGGCAGCGTCGCCAGCGTGTGGACGAAGCCCACGCGGTCGGCACGCGTCTCGCCCATGCCGACGATGCCGCCGGAGCAGACGTTGATGCCCGCCATGCGCACGTTCGACAGCGTGTCGAGGCGGTCGTCCATCGTGCGCGTGGTGATCACCTGATCGTAACGCTCGGGCGAGGTGTCGATGTTGTGGTTGTAGTAGTCGAGACCCGCTTCCGAGAGCATGTCCGCCTGATCCGGTGTCAGCATGCCCAGCGTCATGCAGGTTTCCATGCCCATGGCGCGCACGCCCTTCACCATCTCGATGATGGCGGGCATGTCGCGGTCCTTGGGGTTGCGCCAGGCGGCGCCCATGCAGAAGCGGGTGGAGCCCTGGTCCGCCGCCTGCGCCGCGCGCTGCAGCACCTGCTGCACTTCCATCAGCTTGGTCGCCTTGACGCCGCTGTTCGCCGAAACCGACTGCGAGCAATAGCCGCAGTCTTCCACGCAGCCGCCGGTCTTGATCGAAAGCAGCGTGGAAAGCTGCACTTCGTTGTGCGGATGGCTGGCGCGATGGACTTCGGCTGCGCGGAACACCAGTTCGGTGAACGGCAGGTCGAACAGCGCCGCGATTTCCTCACGGGTCCAGTCGTTTCGTGCAGTGACGGCGGGGGTCTCGGTCATAGTCATTCCTCAGGCGGTGCGCGCGGGATGACGCGCGGCCAAACCCCGGTCATAGGGGCAAGCGCGGCGTCGATCCAGCATCGCCGTCCTTATTCCGCCGCTTCCAGCGTGGATCCAAGCGGCGGCATGTTGTGGCCGAGCAGACGCAGCACGTCGGCGGCGCATTCCACCACGTTCGTGCCGGGGCCATAAATGCCCTGAACGCCCGCATTGCGCAGGAACTCATAGTCCTGCGGCGGAATGACGCCGCCGGCGATCACCTTGATGTCGCTGCGGCCGGCTTCGCGCAGTTTCTGGATCAGTTCGGGGATCAGCGTCTTGTGCCCGGCCGCAAGGCTGGACGCACCGACCACGTCGACCGCGCTCTCCAGCGCCAGTACCACGGTTTCCTCGGGAGTCTGGAACAGCGGACCCGACACGACGTCGAAGCCCATGTCCCCGAAGGCGGAGGCGATCACGTTGGCGCCGCGATCGTGGCCGTCCTGCCCCATCTTGGCGACCAGCACCTTGGGCTTGCGGCCGAGACGGCGCTCCACCGCCTGCACGCCGTCCAGCACCTGCTGCCAGCGGCTGTCGCCCTCATAAGGCGCGGCATAGACGCCCTTCACCGGGGTCGGCTGCGTGCCGTAGCGCTGGAAGCTGTCTTCCATGGCTGAGCTGATCTCGCCCAGCGTCGCGCGGGCACGGGCGCACTCGACGGCGAGTGCGAGCAGGTTGTTCTCGATGCTGGCGGGCGCGGCGGCACCGTCGCGCAGGGCCGCCAGCGCAGCCTGGCACGCAGCCTCGTCACGCTGCGCCTTCATCTTGTTGATGCGGGCAATCTGGCCTTCGCGGACCTTAGCGTTGTCCACTTCCAGCGTTTCCAGCAGGTCTTCGCTGGCAAGGCGGTACTTGTTGACGCCGACGATCACGTCGTCGCCCCGGTCCACACGGGCCTGACGGGCGGCGGCGGCGGTCTCGATCATCGCCTTGGGCCAGCCGGCGGCGACCGCCTTGGCCATGCCGCCTTCGGCCTGCACGCGCTCGATGATCTCCCAGGCCTGGTCGACCAGTTGCTGCGTCAGCGCCTCGATATAGTACGACCCACCCAGCGGATCGACGACATTGCACATGCCGGTCTCTTCCTGGATGATGATCTGCGTGTTGCGGGCGATGCGGGCCGAGAAGTCGGTGGGCAGCGCGATCGCTTCGTCCAGCGCGTTGGTGTGCAGCGACTGGGTGCCGCCGAGCATCGACGCCATCGCCTCGATCGTGGTGCGGATGACGTTGTTGTAGGGGTCCTGCTCCTGCAAGCTCACACCCGAAGTCTGGCAGTGGGTGCGCAGCATCTTCGAACGCTCGTCCTTGGCGCCGAGGTTCGTCATCACCCGGTGCCACAGCACGCGCGCAGCGCGCAGCTTGGCCACTTCCATGAAGAAGTTCATGCCGATGGCGAAGAAGAACGACAGGCGGCCTGCGAACTTGTCGATATCGAGGCCCGATGCCACGCCGTACTTCACGTATTCCGCGCCGTCGGCGATGGTGAAGGCCAGTTCCTGCACTTGCGTCGCGCCGGCTTCCTGCATGTGATAGCCGGAAATCGAGATCGAGTTGAACTTCGGCATCTCGCGGCTGGTGTAGCCGAAGATGTCCGAAATGATCCGCATCGAAGGCTCTGGCGGGTAGATATAGGTGTTGCGGACCATGAACTCCTTGAGGATGTCGTTCTGGATGGTCCCGTCGAGCAACTTGCGGTCTACGCCCTGCTCTTCGCCGGCAACGATGAAGAAGGCCAGGATCGGGATCACCGCGCCGTTCATCGTCATCGAGACCGACATCTTGTCGAGCGGAATGCCGTCGAACAGGATCTTCATGTCCTCGACGGAATCGATGGCCACGCCGGCCTTGCCCACGTCACCCACGACGCGCGGATGGTCACTGTCGTAACCGCGATGGGTGGCAAGATCGAAGGCGACCGAAAGACCCTTCTGGCCCGCGGCGAGGTTGCGGCGATAGAAGGCGTTCGATTCCTCAGCAGTGGAGAAGCCCGCGTACTGGCGGATGGTCCAGGGGCGGCCGGCATACATCGAGGCGCGCACACCGCGCGTGAACGGCGCGAAGCCGGGAAGGCCAGGATCAACGGTCACGTCCTCGGCAGTGTAGAGCGGCTTTACCGCAATACCCTCGGGCGTGTTCCAGGTCAGGTCTTTCCCCTTGACCTCCTTGTCGGCGGCTGTCTTCCAGTCGTTGATGTCTGCCATTGTCCGCATCCCTTCCGGCCCGCTTTGATTGCCGCGGGCCGTAATCTTTCTCAGTGAGCGCCCTTGGGCGTTTCCATGATCTCGGTGAGCTGACCGCCCATGTCCTTGGGGTGGACGAAGAAGATCAGCGTCCCATGCGCGCCCACGCGCGGCTCACCCAGCACGCGTTTGCCAAGGCCTTCGAACCACGCCTTGGCCGCGTGAATGTCCGGCACTTCGTAACAGATGTGGTGCTGGCCCCCGAGCGGGTTCTTCTCCAGCCACTTGCCCACGGCCGAATCCGCCGCGGTCGGCTGGAGCAGCTCGATCTGCGTACCTGCCGTGCCATCTTCACCAGGTGTGTTGACGAAGCAGACGCGCACCTGCTGGCTTTCCAGCACGAACGGCTCGGTAATGTCAGTGGCACCCATCACGTCGCGATAGAATGCGATCGAAGCGTCGAGATCGGGCGTAGCGACGCCGATATGATTGAGGCGGCCCAGCTTCACGCCACATTCTCCAGCACGAGGGCAATCCCCTGCCCGCCGCCGATGCACATGGTGACGAGGCCGTACTTCCCGCCGGTGCGCTTCAATTCGTACATGCACTTGATGGCCAGCATCGTGCCGGTCGCGCCGACCGGGTGGCCGATGGAAACGCCCGAACCGTTGGGGTTCACCTTCTCCGGATCGAAGCCCAGCACCTTGGAAACGGCGGCGGCCTGCGCGGCGAAAGCCTCGTTGCTCTCGATCACGTCGATCTGATCGAGCGAGAGTCCAGCGCGCTTCAGCGCCACCGGCACGGCCTTGATCGGGCCTTCGCCCATGTAGGCAGGCTCGACGCCGGCATGGCCCCACGCGACGATCTTCGCCATGGGCTTGAGGCCCCGCTTCTCGACTTCCGAAGCGGTCGCCAGCACCACGGCGGCAGCACCGTCATTGATGCCCGAGGCATTGCCGGCGGTGACCGCCCCGTCCTTCTTGAAGGCGGGCTTCATGCTGCCCAGCGTCTCGACAGTGGTGTCGGCGCGGACATGTTCATCGGTATCGAAGACGGTGACGCCCTTGCGGGTCTTCACTTCGATGGGAAGGATCTGGTCCTTGAAGCGGCCTTCCGCGATCGCGCGCGAGGCGCGCTGGTGGCTGGTCGCGGCAAGCGTGTCCATGTCTTCACGGCTGACGCAGTGGCGTTCGGCCACGTTCTCGGCCGTGATGCCCATGTGGTAGCCACCGATGGCGTCCGACAGGCCGACGGTCAGCGCGTCTTCCTGCGTGTTGGCGCCCATCTTCTTGCCCCAGCGCACGCCGTGGTCGTGATAGGGCACGTTCGACATCGATTCCGCGCCGCCGGCGACGGTGATCCCCGCCTCACCCAGCTTCATCATCTGCGCGGCCGAAACGATAGCCTGCACGCCCGATCCGCAAAGGCGGTTGAGCGTCAGCGAAGGCACTTCGAACGGCACGCCGGCATTGATGCCGATCACGCGGCTGAGCATCTCGTCCTTGGCGCTGGTCGGCATGACCTGGCCGATGACGATATGGCCGACGTCCTCAGGCGAAACGCCCGAGCGGGCCAGCGCCTCGGTCACGACCTTGCCGCCGAGATCGGACGGCATGAACGACTTCAGCGAGCCGCCGAAATCGCCGACTGCCGTGCGCACGCCGCTGACGATGTAGATGTCTTCCATGACCTGACTTCCCAATTTTGTTTCCGACGTTGCCTGTTACTGGCACTGGGCCTGTTACCGGCACTGGCCGTCTTTCGCGGCCTGAAGGGGATCGCGGTACTCTCCAAAAGGAGATGCGCCGCGCTCCCTCACGTGATCAAAGCGGCCTAATCACAGTGGAATGTTGTCGTGCTTCTTCCAGGGGTTTTCGAGGCTCTTGGTCCGCAGCTTGCGCAGCCCCAGCGCGATGCGCTTACGGGTCGAGTGCGGGTAGATCACCTCATCGATATAACCCCGGCTCGCCGCCACGAAGGGGTTGGCGAAGCGGTCTTCGTATTCCTTGGTCTTCTCGGCAATGCCCTCGGGCGAGAGGCCACGGAAAATGATCTCCACCGCGCCCTTGGCGCCCATCACCGCGATTTCGGCGGTCGGCCAGGCATAGTTGAGATCGCCGCGCAGGTGCTTGGACGCCATAACGTCGTAAGCACCGCCATAGGCCTTGCGGGTGATCACGGTGATCTTCGGCACGGTCGCCTCGGCATAGGCGAACAGCAGCTTGGCGCCGTGCTTGATGATACCGTTGTGCTCCTGATCGGTGCCCGGCAGGAAGCCCGGAACGTCCACGAAGGTGATGATCGGGATGTTGAAGGCATCGCAGAAGCGCACGAAACGCGCGGCCTTCTTGGACGAGTTGATGTCCAGCACGCCCGCCAGCACCATCGGCTGGTTGGCGACGACGCCCACGGTCTTGCCCTCGATACGGCCGAAACCGACGATGATATTGCCGGCATGCATCGGCTGAACCTCGAAGAAATCACCCTCGTCGAGCGTCTTCCGGATCACCTCATGCATGTCGTAAGGCTGGTTGGCCGAAGGCGGGATCACGGTGTCGAGGCTTTCCTCGGCACGGTCCCACGGATCGGCGCAGGGACGCTCGGGCACTTCCTCACGGTTGTTGAGCGGCAGGAAGTCGAAGAAATCGCGCGCCGCCAGCAGCGCCTCGATATCGTTCTCCAGCGCAAGGTCGGACACCGAGGTCTTGCTGGAGTGCGTGACCGCACCGCCCAGCTCTTCCTGCGTGACGACTTCGTTGGTGACGGTCTTCACCACGTCCGGCCCGGTGACGAACATGTAGGAGCTGTCCTTCACCATGAAGATGAAGTCCGTCATGGCCGGCGAGTAGACCGCGCCGCCCGCGCAGGGGCCCATGATCAGAGACAACTGCGGCACCACGCCCGATGCGAGCACGTTGCGCTGGAACACTTCGGCATAACCGCCAAGCGAGGCCACGCCTTCCTGAATGCGCGCGCCGCCGGAATCGTTGAGGCCGATCACCGGCGCGCCGACCTTCATCGCGTTATCCATCAGCTTGCAGATCTTCTGCGCGTGACGGTGCGACAGAGAGCCACCGAACACGGTGAAATCCTGGCTGAACACATAGACAAGGCGGCCGTTGATGGTGCCCGAACCCGTGACGACGCCGTCTCCGGGGATACGCTGGCTTTCCATGCCGAAATCGGTGCAGTCATGCTCGACGTAAAGGTCGAATTCCTCGAAGCTGCCTTCGTCCAGCAGGATATCGAGACGCTCCCGCGCGGTCAGCTTGCCTTTGGCATGCTGCGCGGCGATGCGCTTCTCACCACCACCCAGCTTTGCTGCGGCGCGGCGCTTCTCCATTTCGGCGATATTGGCGGACATCCGGGTTCCCTTGGAAAGTGACCTTGACGGCACGAATTATTGCCTCTGCTAGGCAGTTCCAGGGGGCGAGGTCAATAGATTTAATTGATCGGTTAAATGATAAAAGTGGCAGGTTCGTACCGATTCCGCCCCGCCGATGTGTTCGAGCCGTATGAGATCGCCTCCGCGCAATCATCGCGCCATACAAAAGGCGCCGCAACCGCACGAACGGTCACGGCGCCCGATGATTGCCAAGCGGCGCAGCCTTATTTCATCAGCACAAGCTCTTCCGACATCGTCGGATGCACGGCGACGGTTGCGTCGAAATCGGCCTTGGTTAGACCCGCCTTCACCGCGATGGCAGCGGCCTGGATGATCTCCGGGGCTTCCGGCCCGATCATGTGCAGACCCAGCACGCGGCCGGTGTGCCCATCGCAGACCATCTTGTAGAGCGAACGCTCGTTGCGGTGGGCAACGACGTTCTTCATCGGCCGGAAGTCGCTCGTGTAGATCTGCACCTCGCCGTACTGCTGGCGCGCCTGCGCTTCGGTCAGGCCTACGGCGCCGATCGGCGGATGGCTGAACACGGCCGAGGGAATGCAGCCGTAGTCCACCGTCGTCGGCTTGCCGCCGAACACGGTATCGGCAAAGGCATGGCCCTCGCGGATCGCCACCGGGGTCAGCTGCACGCGGTTGGTGACGTCGCCCACAGCGTAGATGTGATCGACACTGGTCTGCGAATACTCATCGACCTTAATGGCGTTCTTGTCGTCCAGTTCGACGCCGACGTTTTCCAGCCCCAGCCCTTCGACATTGGGCACGCGGCCGGTCGCGAACATCACGCAATCGACTTCGAGCGGCTCGTGGTTGGTCATCGAAACCGTTAGCGAGCCGTCCGCGTTCTTCTCGATGCTGCGGAAATCGGCGTTGAAGCGGAAGTCGATCCCCTTGGTCAGCGAAATCTGGAGCAGGCGGTCGCGCATGGATTCGTCATAGCCGCGCAGCAACTGGTCCGAGCGGTTGATGAGGGTCACCTTCGAGCCGAACTGGTGGAAAATGCCCGCGAATTCGTTGGCGATATAGCCTGCGCCCGCGATCAGGATACGCTTGGGCAGCGCATCGAGATGGAAGGCTTCGTTCGAGGTGATGCCGTGCTCGTGGCCGGGGCAGGACGGGATCAGCGGGCGCGCGCCGGTGGCGATAAGGATGACTTTCGCGGTCTTCTTCTCGCCGCTCGCCAAGGTGATCTCGTGCCGGCCGGTGATCGTGGCGCGCTCGTGGAAGATCTCCACCTGGTTGTTCGAAAGCGTCTGCGTGTAGAGACCGTTCAGCCGGTCGACATCGCCCATCACGTTGTCGCGCAGCTTGACCCAGTCGAACTTCGCCTCCGGAATGTCCCAGCCGAACTGCTTGGCATCCTCCAGATCCTCCGCGAAGTGCGCGCCGTAGACGAGCATCTTCTTGGGCACGCAGCCGCGGATCACGCAGGTGCCGCCGACCCGGTATTCCTCGGCAACCGCCACGCGCGCGCCATGCGCCGCCGCAATCCGGCTAGCGCGCACGCCGCCCGATCCGGCGCCGATGGTGAAGAGGTCGTAGTCGAATTCTGACATGCACTTGGCTCCTGCTGCACCGGCCTGCGTCCCGGGCACGGCGCATATGGGGCAGGTCCGTGCCGATTGCCAATGGTGTTCGGCTTGAGGCGCGAAGCTCTCCTTTACCCGCCCCAAGTAACGAACCGTCGAAACGGCCGCCCCGCTGGCCGCAAACTAATTGTCAACCAAAACAGTTGAGTTTATAGGAGTCGCATCACCAGCCGCTCCCTACAGGACAGCCTGCGCCCGGCGGCCCAAACTCCCCAGCAACGCTTCAGTCGGGAGAAGAGAGAATGGCAAAGACGAACCTTGAGCCCGCAGCACCCGCGCAGGAACCGCTCGTGCTGCTCATCCCCGGCCTCGACGGCAGCGGCCCCGGCCACTGGCAGCGCCGCTGGGCCGAAGAGCTGGACAATGCCCAGATGGTCGACCTCGGCCTATGGGAAAAACCGCATCGCAACACGTGGATCAACCGCCTGAACCATTCGGTGCAGCGCGCCGGACGCCCGGTCGTGCTGGTGGCGCACAGCCTCGGCTGCCTGCTGACGGCGTGGTGGGCAAAGTTCGAACAGCCGGGAACGACTTCTCCGGTGGTGGGCGCCTTGCTGGTCGCGCCGCCGGAAGTGGACTTCTTCCCGCGCGACGACCGGCTCAACGGCTTCGCGCCGACACCTAGCGAGGCTCTGCCCTTCCCCTCGATCCTGGTGGCCAGCCGCAACGATCCCTGGATCGGCTTCCCGACCGCGCGCCTGCTCGCCCGCCAGTGGGGCAGCCAGTTCGTGGACGCGGGCGAGACCGGCCACATCAATGCGGATTCGAAGATCGGCAGCTGGGAGGACGGCAAGTCGCTGCTGCGCCAGCTTACCGGCAAGCGCCCTGCCGGCGACAGCACCCGCCTTCCGCTTCCAGCAGATCGGACAGAAGGCCTAGAATACCGATCCTGACGGGGATCGACCTCCAGCGAAACCCCGCAAGGAGCCGGGGCAGGTCCAAACGATCTGCCCCGGCTTTTATCGTCAGGCGATACCCGAAAGCTTGAGCAGCGCTTCGGTCGAAGGATCGAAGGTGGTGCCGCCCTTCTCGATCTGCTTGGCGATTTCCTTGCCCAGTTCGACGCCGAACTGGTCGAAAGGATTGATCTCCATCAGCACGGCATTGGCGAAAGTGCGGTGCTCGTGGAAGGCGATCAGGGCGCCGAAGGTCGCGGGCGAGACTTCGTCGAGCAGGATCGTCGCCGAAGGACGGTCGCCCGCATAGGCACGGGCCGGGTCTTCGCTGGCCTTGCCCGCCATCAGCGCGGCGCCCTGCGCGAAGCAGTTCGACAGCAGGATGCGGTGATGCGCGGGGTTGAGGTCGTCACCCGGCGCGATCGCGGCGATGAAGTCCACCGGCACGAGGTTGGTGCCCTGGTGCAGCAGCTGGAACACCGCATGCTGGGCATCGGTGCCGACGCCGCCCCAGGTGATCGGCGCGGTCGGGCCGTCGACCGGCGAGCCGTCGACCTTCACGCTCTTGCCGTTCGATTCCATCTCCAGCTGCTGGAGATAGTCCGGCAGCAGCGCGAGGCGTTCGTCATAGGCGAAGACCGCGCGGGTCTGGCAGCCGCGCAGACGGGTGTAGTACTGGTCGGCGAAGGCAGCGCGCAGCGGCAGGTTGGCGAGGCCGTCGGTATCGCGGAAGTGCACGTCCATCGCCGCCGCACCGTCGAGGAACTCGGCGAAGTCCGGCCAGCCGAGCGCCATGGCGACCGGGAAGCCGATCGAAGACCACAGCGAGTAACGACCGCCGACGCTTTCCGAGAACGGCAGGATGCGCGTCTCGTCCACGCCCCATTCGACCGCCTTGTCCGGCGCCGCGGTCAGCGCGACCACGCGGCCATAAGGGTCCTCGACACCGTGCTCGCGCATCCACCCGAGGACGCTTTCGGCATTGGTCATCGTCTCGATGGTGGTGAAAGTCTTGGAGGCGACCGCCAGCATCGTCGTCGCCGGATCGCACTTGGCGAAGGCCGCTTCCAGAGCGCAGCCGTCGATGTTGGAGACGACATGGACGTCCACCATCGCCCCGTCGCGGGCGAGCGCATCGATCGCGAGAGCCGGGCCGAGCGCCGAACCGCCGATGCCGACGTGGATCAGGTGCTTCACCTCACCCATCGCGCCGCGGTGGATTGCCTCGACGATGGCCGCCATGCGGGCGTGGAACTCGTGGGCGAGCGCGACGCTTTCCTCGCTGCCGACGCCGCGTTGGGCGGTATGCTCGGCGGCGCGGCCCTCGGTGGGATTGACGATCTCACCCGCGAAGAGCGCGGCGCGGCGTCCCGCGAAATCAGTGGCCACGGCCAGTTCCTCGAAGGCGGCGATATGGGCCGCATCGAGGTGGGTCTTGGACCAGTCGAACCGGATCGCGCCGGGGCTGGTCTCGTCACCCAGCTCCAGGCGGCTGGCAAGCAGATCGAGACGCGCCGGATCGGCGTCGAAAAGTTCGGCAAGCGTCGGTTTGGGCAATCCTTTCAGCTTGTTCCACACCGCTTCGCTCATGCCATGGTTCCTTTGTTCAACTTGGGGGCAGCCTTATGCATAGCAGGCAGCGGAAGGCCAAGTGCCATTCTTGCGTAAACATCTACACATGTCGCTCGACGAAAACATGACGTTTTTGGTCGATAGCGGCACATCTTGCCCCCGTATCTCCTTGACGGATGGCCCCGCGCGCAACAAGGGTTCGAGCCATGAGCGACATCGAAACCGCGACTTCCGGCCCCACTCCCGAAACATCCGCAGCGACGCCTTCCGGCGCAGGCGGCAAGCCCGCAAAGAAAGACGCCAAGAAGGATGCCAAGAAGGACGAAGGCTTCTTCTCCTTCCTGCTCTGGCTGGTGCTGGGCGTGGTGGTGCTGCGCAGCTTCATCATCTCGCCCTTCAACATTCCCAGCGAATCGATGCTGCCGCGCCTGCTGAATGGGGACTATCTCTTCGCCTCGAAGTGGTCCTACGGCTATTCGAAGTATTCGCTGCCCTTCAGCCTGCCGTTGATCCCCGGTCGTATCTTCGCCAGCCAGCCCGCACGCGGCGACGTGGTGATTTTCAAGGCCCCTCCCGGCAACGACGTCGACTACATCAAGCGCGTGATCGGCCTTCCCGGCGACGAAGTGCAGGTGAAGGCAGGGCAAGTCTTCCTGAACGGCAAGGCCGTGCCGCGCGTGAAGCAGCCCGATTTCGTGCTGCCGGTCACGTCGAACACCCATTGCTACGCGCCCGAGTTCGAAGGCAAGGACGCAGCCGGCGGCCCGGTCTGCAACTATCCGCAGTTCCGCGAGACCCTGCCGAACGGCAAGAGCTATAACGTGCTCGACCTCGGCCAGACCCCGCAGGACGACACCGGCGTCTACATCGTCCCCGAAGGCCACATGTTCCTGATGGGCGACAACCGCGACAATTCGCTCGACAGCCGCTTCCCGGCGATCGAGGGCCAGGGCATCGGCATCGTCCCGCAGGACAATCTCGTCGGCAAGGCCGCCGTGATGATGTTCTCCACCGACGGCGATGCCGAATGGCTCAAGCCCTGGACCTGGTTCACCGCCGCCCGCTGGAGCCGGATCGGGAGCGTGATCTGAGTGCTTGAAGCAATAGACCGCACCTTCCTCGCCGAAATCTCGGGCGCCGCGCCCGCCGACGAGGCACTCTGGCTGTCCGCCCTCACCCACGGCAGCACCGGCGAGAAACGCAATTACGAACGACTGGAATTCCTCGGCGACCGGGTCCTCGGGCTCTCGGTCGCCGAATGGCTTTTCGAAAACAGCGAGGAGGCGGAAGGCCGCCTTTCGCAACGCCTCAACGCGCTCGTTAGCCGCCAGACCTGCGCCGAAGTCGCGCGCCGCATCGGCCTCGGCCCGCACATGCGCCTCGGCAAGCAGGCCCGCGACGACGGCGGGCTGGACAGTGACAATATCCTGGGTGACGTGATGGAAGCGCTGATCGGCGCCTGCTTCACCGAACGCGGCTTCGAAGCCGCGCGCCAGATGGTCCGCAAGCTCTGGGCGGAACCGATGCAGGGCAAGGCGGGCAAGCGCAAGCATCCCAAGTCGGCACTGCAGGAATGGGCCGCCGGAAACCGTCGCCGCATGCCGGAATACAAGCTGGTCGAGCGTTCCGGCCCCGATCATGCCTCGCAGTTCACTGTCGAGGTTGCTATTTACAATGTCGGCGCCGCGCGTGCCACGGCCCATTCCAAGCAGGATGCCGAAACCCGCGCAGCCGAGGAATTCATGAGGAAATTCGGATGACCGAACATTGCGGTCTCATAGCTGTCATCGGTGCCCCCAACGCGGGCAAGTCCACGCTCGTCAACGCGCTGGTCGGCCAGAAAGTGGCGATCACTTCGGCCAAGGCCCAGACCACCCGTGCGCGCCTGATGGGCATCGCCCTGCTCGATGAAACGCAGATCATCCTCGCCGACACCCCCGGCATCTTCGAACCCAAGCGCCGTCTCGACCGCGCGATGGTCGCCGCCGCCTGGGAAGGCGCGCAGGAAGCCGACGCCGTGCTGCTGGTGGTCGATCCGATCAAGAAGCGCCGTCACGAGCTGGAACCCCTGCTCGAAGCCCTGGCCACCCGCCCGGAACGCAAGATCCTGGTCATCAACAAGGTCGATGCCGGCGCGAAAGAACCGCTGCTGGTGCTGGCGCAGGAACTGACCGGCAAGGTCCAGTTCGACGAGGTGTTCTTCGTTTCGGCGCTGACCGCCGACGGCGTGCCCGAACTCAAGGCACACCTTGCCGGGCTGATGCCGGAAGGTCCCTGGCACTATCCCGAGGATCAGGTCTCCGACGCCAGCGAGCGCCTGCTCGCCTGCGAGATCACCCGCGAACAGCTCTATCGCCAGCTCCACGAGGAACTGCCCTACGATGCCGCCGTGCGCCCCGAGGCTTACGAACAGCGCAAGGACGGTTCGGTGGAAATCCGCCAGCAGATCGTCGTCACCCGCGACAACCAGCGCGCCATCGTGCTGGGCAAGGGCGGCTCCAAGATCAAGGCGATCGGCGAGGCCGCGCGCAAGGAACTGGCCGAAGTGCTCGGCCAGAAGGTCCACCTCTTCCTCCATGTGAAGGTCGAGGAAAACTGGGCCGACGCGCGCGACATCTACGAAGAGATCGGGCTGGACTGGGTCAAGTAATGACGCGCCTGACGTCGATCACGGTCGTGCGAGCGGCCATGCTTCTCGGCGCTTTCGCCGCGCCCGCGATCGCGCAGGCCGCGGAAAGCGAACAAGTCGCCGCAGTCGAGGAAAGCCTTGCCGGGCAGCGCTATGTCGCCATCGGCTCGTCCTTCGCCGCCGGACCGATGCTGCCGCCGTCGAAGGGCGGCGCCCCTGCCCGCTGCGGCCAGAGCATGAACAATTACCCGACGCTCCTTGCCGAGCGCTTCGGGATGATCCTGACCGACCGTTCCTGCTCGGGCGCGACCACCAACAACGTGCTCGGTCCCTGGGGAGACATTCCGCCGCAGATCAGCGCCGTCACCCCGCAGACCCGGCTGGTGACGGTGACGATCGGCGGCAACGACCTCAACTACATCGGCAATCTCTTCACCGCGACCTGCCTCTACCGCGCCAAACAGCTGCCGCACGGGGCGAAGCGTCCTTCCTGCGGCACGGTGAAAGTGCCCACCGAAGTCGAATACGCGCGCGACGAGATGCAGATGATGGAGATCGCCCGGCGCATCCGCACCGTGGCACCCCGCGCGCGGCTGGTCTTCGTCCAGTACCTGACCCCGCTGCCGCAGCCCGGCGCCCTCTGCCCGGCCACGCCGGTCAGCGACGAACATGCCGCAATCACCCGCCGCATCGGCCAGCGACTTTCCGAGATCACCGGCCGCGTGGCGCAAGCCTACGGCGCCATCGTCGTCGAGATGAACCAGTCCTCGGCTGCCCACACGCCCTGCGACACCCTGCCCTGGATGATCGGCTCGCCCGAAGGCTACGACGGCAGCCAGGGGCTTCAGTGGCACCTCAACTTCGCAGGCATGCAGGCCACCGCCAACGACATCGGCTGGTGGCTGACCCGCGCAGGCGTGAAGCAGGCCAAGCCGGGCCTCAGCATCCAGCCTCAGTCGATCCCCTCCGGGACGCCGACCGTCGTGGTGCCGCCGGCGGTCCCCGGTACAACGCCCAAGGCCGTACCCTCGCCTACCCCTACGGCGACGGCGACACCCTCTTCCGGCTCCGGTCGGCCCAGGCGCTAATTGCCCGCCAGTCGCCAGCGCGCAAAGCTGGCGACGGCGGCAATCCCGGCCAGTCCGGCGGCCACCAGCATGGGCGCAGGCCCTTGTCCGGTCCCGAGCGACAACATCGTCCCGATCATCGCCGCGCCGAGCGTCTGTCCGAACAGGCGCCCGGTTGCGAGCAGGCCGCCCGCTGCAGCCGCCCGCTGGCGCGGCGCATTGCTGACGATCATCCGGGCATTGGGCGAGAAGAACAGCGCAAACCCGAAAGCGGCGACGACAAGCCGCCAGGCGATCGCCAACGCTCCGGCATGAGCGGGCAGAAAAGCCAGCAATACCAGCCCGGCAACCGCGACACCCATGCCGACAAGTCCCATGATCGAAGGCGAGACATGGTCGGAGAGCCAGCCCGCCGCCGGAGCGACCACCAGCATCGTCAGCGGGAACGGCAGGACCAATAGGCCCACGTTCTCCGCGCTATAGCCCATGCCCTGCTCCAGCCGGAACGGCAGCGCGACGATCAGCGCCGCCGAAGCGATAAAGCCTGCTATCGCCGCGAGCGTCGAGAGGCCGATGGCGGGCTGGGCGAGGAGATCGACGGGAAAGACCGGGTTCGTCTTGCGCCGCTCGCGGCGGGCCAGCAGCAGGGCCGAGGCGATACCGGCAAATGCTGCTACCAGCCCCAGCGCCACCCTGCCGCCATGCGCGGCCAGTTCCACGCCGCCGATCAACAGGATGAAACTGATCGCGCTCCAGAGGCCGGAAACCCCGTCAAACGGCGTGTCGCCGCGCTCGGGGTCCGGCAGGAAGCGGCCGATCAGCAGGGAAATCAACGCGAAGGGAACGGCGGCCACGAAGATCCAGTGCCAGTCGGCATGGGCCACGATGAAGCCGCCGAGAACCGGGGCCAATGCGTTGGAGGAAGCAACGATCACCGAATTGATGCCCAGCCCGCTGCCCAGCTTCGCCTTGGGATAGATCTGCCGGATCAAAGCCGTGCCGACGCTCATCGCCATGCCCGCGCCGAGCGCCTGACCCGCGCGGATCAGCAATAGCAGGGGCAGCGAACTCGCGAGAAACGAAAGCGCGGAGGCGACCATGAAGATCACTTGCCCGGCCTGATAGACGCGCCGCAGCCCCAGTCGCTCGCCGAGATTGGCGAAAGGCAGCAGCGCCATGACCATGACGAGCTGGTAGACCGTCACCACGTTGACGACGACGCCCTGCTCCACGGAAAGATCGCGGGCGATCGTCGGCAGCGCGACATTGGCGATCGTCCCGTCCAGCACGAACAGCGCGGTGCCGAAGGAAATCGCAACAACGGCCCACAACCGGCGCGGCATCGGCAGCCCGGAGTCCCGCACATCCGTCGCGCGGCCGGGAACCGGCTCGCCATCGCTCATCCGCAGCATGTCACTCCAACGCCCGAGTTCGAAATCGGCCCGCAAGGTGCCCGGCGGCGGGACGGGCTGCAAGTCATACGGAAGATGGGGAGGCGGACCTGTCGCCAAACGGCAACTTTCGCGGCGCAAGGACCGCTGGCGGCATCGCCCGCCCCCGTAGCCGGGACGAGTGCGCAGAAAGGGTTGGACAATGATCGCAATGACGCGGCTGACGGCAAGCCGAATGCGACTTGTGCCCGGCTCGCCGCTGCTGTTCCTCGCCTTGGGGGCCGCGCTCAGAATTCCGATGTTCGGCAAGCCCGCTTTCCAGTCCGACGAGCAGTTCTATCTCCTTGTCGGCCAGCGCATGGCCGAGGGCGCGCTGCCCTTCGTCGAGATCTGGGATCGCAAGCCTTACGGCCTGTTCCTGCTCTACCGCAGCGTATACGCCCTGCCGTTCGATCCGGTCCTGACATACCAGATCGCCGGACTGGTCTTTTCGGTCCTGACCGCGCTCGTCATCGAACGCATGGCCCGCCGGATCGCGCCGCCCCGCGCGGCACAGGCGGCGGGCCTTGCCTATCTGCTCTATCAGCCGATGTTCAACGTGGCGCTGGGGCAGTCGCCGGTGTTCTACAACCTGCCGGTCGCCCTTGCAGCGGGCCTCGTGCTCGATGCCCGGCTACGAGACAGGGACCGCTGGCTGTTCCGGCGCGGCTTGGCGGCCATGCTGCTCGTCGGGCTGGCCCTGCAGATCAAGTACAGCGCCGTGTTCGAAGGCATGGGCTTCGGCCTCATGCTGCTGGCACGCGGTCGCGCCGACGGCTGGAACCTGCCGCGCCTCGCCGCTGCGGGAACGGCATGGGTCTTGACCGCCCTCGCGCCGACACTGCTGGTACTGGCTGGCTATGCGGCGACCGGCCATGCCGAAGCCTTCCTGCAAGCCAACGTCCTCTCGATCTTCGGCCGCACCATCGATCAGGCCGACGCCTTCGCGCAGCTTGGCAAGGAAGGGCTCGCGCTGATCCCCTTTGCGCTGGCCATCGTGCTGGCCCCGAGCCGGCTGCCGGCCTTGCCGGAAACGAACCCCGTCATGCTCACCGGCATCCGGATCTGGGCCTTTGTCGCGCTGCTGGGGTTCCTCGCCTTCGGAACCTGGTACGACCACTACCTCGGCCCGGTCCTTGTGCCGCTCTGCGTGCTCTCCGCGCCTGCGTTGGGGCGCACGGCTCCCGGCGAGCGCTGGTACGGACGGCTGCTGCTGGGCTTCGGCCTGCTCGGCGCGCTGGTCGTCCCGGCGCTGCAAGTCCGCGAGCGCGGAACGGCGGAGGACTTCGCCGTCGCCAGCGCCGCCATCGCGCGCGAACTCCATGGCCGCTGCCTCTACGTCTACGAGGGCGACAGCGCACTCTACCGGACGACAGCGGCCTGCATCCCAACCCGCTTCGCCTATCCCAGCCACCTCAACGCGATGAACGAGGCCGGAGCGCTGGGCGTCGATTCCGTGGCCGAAGTCAGTCGAATTCTGGCCACCCGCCCCGGCGTGATCGTCGTCGCGGAAACGAGCCGTCCCAACCTGCCGAACCTCAGGACAAGGACGCAGATACGAAACGCCCTCGCGCGCTCCTATGAGCGCTACGAGGGCGTGGCAATCGGTACACGGAAGTTCGGTCTCTACCGCCTGAAACGCTGAAGCTCAGCGCGCCTTGGCAATCGAGAACCCGTGCTGACGCGCAGCGTCCTTGGTCGATTCCTCGGTGCGGTTAAGCGCCTTGGCAATCTCCTTGAGACCCTTGCCCTTTCCGGCAAGGGTCTGGAGCTTCTGCAGCTCCTCGGGCTTCCAGGGCTGCTTGTGCTTGGCGATCTTGTCGCTCATTCGGCGGCTTCCTTCTTGGCCTTGGCCGTCGTTTTTGGCGCTGCCTTCTTCGCGGCAGGCTTCTTGGCCGCCGGTTTCTTGGCGGCGGCAGGCTTGTCGCCGTCCTTGGCTGCCGCCTTCTTCGCCGGAGCCTTCTTGGCGGCGGCCTTCTTCGGCGCGGCCTTCTTCTTCGCCGGTCCCTTGGCGGCCTTTTCGTCGATCAGGGTGATCGCCTGTTCGGCCGTCAGGTCTTCCGGCTTCTGATCGCGCGGCAGCGTCGCGTTCGTCGTACCATCGGTGACATAGGGGCCATAGCGGCCCGCCAGCACCTTGATCTCGCCGCCCGAAGTCGGGTGAGCGCCCAGCACCTTGATCGGCTCCGCCTTGGCGCGCGCCGCGCCGCCGCGATTGGCGGCATCGGCCAGCATCGAGACCGCCGCGTTCATGCCGGTATCGAAGACTTCGGCCGTATTGCGCAGGCGCGCATACTTGCCGTTATGCGCCAGATAGGGACCGTAGCGACCGATGCTGGCGGTGATGTTCTCGCCGGTTTCGGGATGCGGGCCGACCGTGCGCGGCAGGCTGAGCAGCTTGATCGCCCATTCCAGCGTCAGCTCGTCGATGTCCTTGGGGATCGAGGCGCGCTTGGCCTCCTTGCCCTCGCCGAGCTGGATATAGGGACCGAAGCGACCCGAACGGCGCACGATATCGAGGCCGGTCTCCGGATCCTGCCCCAGCGACTCGTCGTCGCCGCCGTCCGCGCTACCGCCGGGCTGCGCGAACTTGCGGGTGAACTTGCACTCGGGATAGTTCGAGCAGGCGACGAAAGCGCCGTAACGTCCGCCGCGCAGCGAAAGACGACCCTCGCCGCACTTGGGGCAGAGGCGCGGGTCGGTGCCGTCCGCCTTGGGCGGGAAGAGGTAGTCGGAGAGGAATTCGTCGAGCGCCTCGGTCACTTCCGAGGGCTTCTTCTCCATGACTTCGTCGGACTTCAGCTTGAAATCGCGCCAGAAGGCTTCGAGCAGCGCCTTCCATTCCTGACGGCCACCGGACACGTCATCCAGTTCGTCTTCCATGCCCGCGGTGAATTCGTAAGCGACATAGCGCGGGAAGAAGCGTTCGAGGAACGACGTGAGCAGTCGGCCCGATTCCTCTGCGAAGAAACGGTTTTTCTCGGTGCGGACGTAGTTGCGGTCCTTGATGACCTGGATCGTCGCCGCATAAGTCGAAGGACGGCCGATGCCGAGTTCTTCCAGACGCTTGACGAGGCTGGCTTCCGAGAAGCGCGGCGGCGGCTGGGTGAAGTGCTGTTCGGCGGTGACGTCCTTCTTGGCGGGCATGTCGCCCGACTTCATGAAGGGCAGCAGGCCCGAATCGTCCTCATCCGACTTGTTGTCCTGGCCTTCCTCGTAGACGGCGAGGAAGCCGGGGAATTTCACGACCTGGCCCGAGGCGCGCAGCTCGTGCTGGCCGGTGCCGTCGCGCAGGGTGACGGTGGTGCGTTCCAGCGCCGCCGAAGCCATCTGGCTGGCCATCGCGCGCTTGAAGATCAAGTCGTAGAGACGGCCCTCGTCGCCCGAACCGTAACGGTCCTTGGTGAAGTCGGTGGGGCGGATCGCCTCGTGGGCCTCCTGCGCGTTCTTCGCCTTGGTCTGATAGACGCGCGGCTGCTCGGGCAGGTAGTGGCCCGAGAACCGGTCGGTGATCGCCGCGCGGGCCGCCGAAATCGCGCTCGGGTCCATCTGCACGCCGTCGGTACGCATATAGGTGATCGCGCCCGCCTCGTAGAGCGTCTGCGCCACGCGCATGGTCTGGCTGGCCGAGAAGCCCAGCTTGCGCGCGGCTTCCTGCTGGAGCGTCGAGGTGGTAAACGGCGGCTGCGGGTTGCGCTTGTGCGGCTTAGTCTCGACCGATTCGACCTTGAAGGCGCCGCTTTCGACGGCGGCCTTGGCGCGCATCGCGGTTCCTTCCTCGCCGATGCTCAGCCGATCGAGCTTCTTGCCCTCGAAGGCCACCAGCTTGGCGGTGAAGTCTGTGCCGTCATGCGCCATCTGCGCCGCGACCGACCAGTATTCCTGCGGCTTGAATGCCTCGATCTCACGCTCGCGATCGACGATCAGGCGCAGCGCCACCGACTGCACGCGGCCCGCCGACTTGGCGCCGGGCAGCTTGCGCCAGAGCACCGGCGAGAGCGTGAAGCCGAACAGATAGTCCAGCGCGCGGCGGGCAAGGTAGGCGTCGATCAGGTCCTGGTCCAGCTCGCGCGGCTGGGTCATCGCCTTGGTGACGGTGTCCTTGGTGATCGCGTTGAACGTCACGCGCTGCACGTCCTTGGGCAGGACGCGGCGCTTGGCCAGCAGTTCGCGGACGTGCCAGGAAATCGCCTCGCCTTCGCGATCAGGGTCAGTCGCGAGGATCAGGCGGTCGGCCCCCTTGGCGGCGTCGGCGATGGCCTTCACCTGCTTCTGCTTGTCGCCGTAAAGCTCCCAGTCCATCTCGAAGCCTTCGTCCGGGCGGACGGAGCCGTCCTTCGGCGGAAGGTCGCGGACGTGGCCGTAGCTGGCGAGAACCTTGTAGTCCTTGCCGAGGTACTTCTCGATGGTTTTCGCCTTGGCCGGCGATTCTACGATGACTAGCTGCATACTTTCAGACTCTGTGTGCCCCTGGGCGCCAATGCGCCCTTACGTGTGCGCATATACGTGTACGCATAGGGTGGGAAGCCATTGGGCGCTTCGTCAAGCCCAGAGATATGGCTCGGATGTGGCGCGTTCGTTTCCGCGCCCCTGCCCCGGAAACGCGGCCTCATGCCAGACTTACCCTGCCCCCCGCGTGGCGCAGGAGCCTGCCGCCGATCTCCAGTTCCAGCAAGGCCATGTGGATGGCCGGTGCCCCCGCGCCCGATTGCCGAATCAGTTCGTCGACGGCGACGGGCGCGGTGGAGAGCAAGTCGGCGATCTCGATTTCCGTGTCCCGCTCTGCTTCTTCAGAGACGGGATGCCATTCGGGGCGCCCCTCACGAACACCCGTCCGCACCGCGCCGTCGAAGCCGGAAAGCAGCTCGACCACGTCCTCCACCGATTGCACCAGCACGGCGCCGTCGCGGATCAGCTGGTTGCAGCCGTGGGAGCGCGGGTCGAGCGGCGATCCGGGGACGGCCATGACCTCGCGGCCCATCTCGCCCGCCAGACGTGCGGTGATGAGCGATCCCGACTTGGGCGCCGCCTCGACGACGATCGTACCGGCGGCCAGCCCGGCGATGATGCGGTTGCGGGTGGGGAAATGGCGCGCCAACGGCTCGGTGCCGGGCGGTTGCTCGGCCAGCAGCAGGCCCTCGGTCGCCACGCGCGCCTGCAATTCGGCATGTTCGGGCGGATAGGCCAGGTCGATTCCGCTGGCGATGACGCCAACGGTCGCACCGCCCGCCAGCGCGCCCTGATGCGCCGCGCCGTCGATCCCGCGCGCCAGTCCGGAGACGACCGTGAACCCGGCCTCCGCCAAGCCATGGGCGAAGTCCCGCGCTAGACGCACCGCCCCCGCCGAAGCATTGCGCGCACCGACGATGGCGACGGTAGGTCGGCCAAGCACGCCGGTATCGCCCCGGAACGTCAGTATCGGCGGCGCCCCTTCCGAATAGGCGAGCAGCGCCGGATAGTCGGGCGAATCGTGGAAGAGATAGCGCGCTCCGGCCTTGCGGGTGGCGGCGATCTCCGCCTGCACGCGGCGCTCGGGCGCTGCCTCGTAACCCTTGCCCGCCCGACCGGCGAGGTCCGGCAGGGCATCAAGCGCAGCGCGGGCGTCGCCGAAGCGCGCCAGGAGCTGCATGTAGGTGACCGGGCCGATATGGGGAGAACGCAGGAGCCGGATGCGGGCGAAGGCTTCCTCCTGCGAGAGGCTTGCTGCCGCCTTGGCTTCCTGTTCCCCCCCTTGCCCTGTCACGGTTTCTTGCCGCTCCCGACTTTCGGCTCGGTCCCGGCGCGCAGGCGGGCGATGTTCTCGCGGTGCTGGAACAGCACGATGGCCGCGATCACCGCCAGCACGGCGGCGGCCTCACCATGGCCGAGGAGCAGTGCCGCAATCGGCGCAACGACGGCGGCGATCATCCCCGCCACCGAGGAAATCCGAACGGTCAGCAGCAGGCCGATCCAGGTCAGCGCGTAAGCCAGCCCCACCGGCCAGGCGAGGCCGAAGGCGATGCCCGCCGTGGTCGCGACGCCCTTGCCGCCCTTGAAGCCCAGCCAGACCGGGAAGCAGTGCCCGAGAAACGCGCCGAGCGCCGCCAGCCAGGTCCATTCCGGCAGGAAATGCGCGGCGATCAGCACCGCCGCAAGGCCCTTGAGCAAGTCGAGCAGCAAGGTCGCGGCGGCCAGCCCCTTGCGGCCGGTGCGCAGGACATTGGTGGCCCCGATGTTGCCCGAACCGATCGCGCGCAAGTCGCCCGCGCCCGCTATCCGGGTGATGAGAAGGCCGAAAGGCACCGAACCGAGGGCATAGCCCAGCACAAGGGCGAGAATCCATTCCATGCGTCGCTCTTAGCGGCTCACGCGCAAATGGCGAAGCGGCTTGCAGCAATGAACATTGCCCTTTCCCCTCGCGAGCGATTAACAGGGTGCAAGGTCCAGGAATAAAGCCATGCCGTCCCCCGTTCTCGATACCCCCGCCGTCGCTTCCGTCGATCCCGCCGCACCGATCCTGCTGTTCGATTCGGGTGTCGGCGGCCTCACCGTGCTGGGCGAACTGCGCAAGGTGCTGCCACAGGCCCCGGTGATCTACGCGGCGGACATGGCGGGCCTGCCCTACGGCACCAAGACCGAGGCCCAGGTCACGGCCCGGGTCGCCGGGCTGCTTGGCCGCATGACCGAGCGCTTCGCCCCGCGCCTCGTCTGCATCGCCTGCAACACCGCCTCGACGATCGCGCTCGGCATGGTCCGCGAAGTGCTGGAAGTGCCGGTGGTCGGCACCGTACCCGCGATCAAGCCCGCGGCGGCGATGACCCGCAGCGGCGTAATCGGCCTGCTCGGCACCCAGGCGACGATCCGCCAGGCCTATGTCGACCGGCTGGAACAGGAATTCGCAGGCGGCAAGCGCCTGCTGCGCTACGGCGGCCCCGGTCTGGTCGAGGCGGCGGAAGCCAAGCTGCGCGGCGAGCCGGTCGATCCTGCCGCGATCACCCGCGCCGCCGAAGCCTTGCGGGCCATGCCCGGCGGCGAGGATATCGACACCCTCGTGCTCGCCTGCACCCATTTCCCGCTGCTGGAAGAGGAACTGGCGCAGGCCTTCGGGCCCGGCGTGCGCTTCGTCCACGGCGCCGAAGGCATCGCCCGGCGCATCGCCCAGCTGACCGCCGGACAGGACTTCGCGCGCCAGGTCCCCGACCGCGCTCTGTTCACCGGATCGGGCGAATTTCCCGGAGCTTACGGCGAGGCGCTGGCCCGCTACGGGCTACCCGCAGGCGGAAGGTTTTGACGCCGCGCTTCAATCTGCTGCTGCTCATTCTCCTGCTGCTCGTCGGCGTGCCGCTCTACTGGTTCCAACTCGACCGTAGCGCCCCCGGCGCCAAGGCCTATCCTCTCGACATCGCTCGCCTGCGGGACCTCGCGACCAGCATGCCGGGGCCCGCGCCCGCCGAACTGCGCCAGGAAGTCGTCGGCTATCGTTCGGTCCTTTCCAACGGGATCGCGGCGGGCAGCGGATTCCATCCTGAGCGGCTGGCAGTCCGCGCTTTCGAGGCGGTCGTGCCCGGTCGGCCGCCGATCCTGATCGACGCCGGGACTACGCCGCGCGAGGCGAAGAAGCGCAATATCGAGGACTTCGACGCCGCTGCCCAGCACCGTGTCGACCGCCTCGCCGAGACTGCGGCGATGAAGCTGGTCCTGCTGGACCGGCCGCTCCATCGCGGCAACCCGGCGCTGTCCTCTCCCGAAGCGATCCCGCTTCCCGACCTGAGCGAACGCGAACCGCGCGCGGTGGCGCCCGGCGTGGTCGCCATTCCGCTGGCCGACCTGCCGGACCGGGCGATGATGGTCTACGTCCGGCTGGAGGACGGCCGCGAGTTCCTCTTCACCGGCGATGTCGCCACGATGGACGCGAACTGGATGGAGCTTCGCCCTCCCGCCCGCACCTTCGCCGGGATAACCGACGGCAACGAACGCCGCGAAACGGTTTCCTGGCTGATGACGATCAAGGCACTCAAGCACGCAGTCCCGAAAATGACCATCGTCGCCGGCCACGAACCGCGCGATGTGGCAGGCATTGCAAGCGGGTTTGCAAAAGATCGATGACAGTCAGCGAGACAAGCGACTGGCCATGTCTCCAACGATCATGTATTTGCCCGCAGCAACGGGTAAAAACCCTTTCAGGGCGAACGCAGGATAGAGCCTCGGTGAACTACGAACACATTTTCGATCAGGCGATCGAGCGCCTCCACTCGGAAGGCCGCTACCGTGTCTTCATCGACATCCTGCGCAACAAGGGCGCCTATCCGAACGCCCGCTGCTTCGCCGGACACAACGGCCCCAAGCCGATCACCGTCTGGTGCTCCAACGACTATCTTGCGATGGGCCAGCACCCCAAGGTGATCGAGGCCATGGAAGAGGCGCTGCACGACGTCGGCGCCGGTTCCGGCGGCACCCGCAATATCGGCGGCAACACCCACTATCACATCGAACTCGAAAGCGAGCTGGCCGACCTCCACGGCAAGGAAGGCGCGCTGCTGTTCACTTCGGGCTATGTCTCGAACGACGCCACGCTCTCCACCCTTGCCAAGCTCCTGCCCGGCTGCGTGATCTTCTCGGACGAGCTGAACCACGCCTCGATGATCGCAGGCATCCGCAATTCGGGCTGCGAGAAGAAAGTCTGGCGCCACAACGACCTCGAACATCTCGAGGAACTGTTGGCCCAGACCGATCCCGCCCTGCCCAAGCTGATCGCCTTCGAATCGGTCTATTCGATGGACGGAGACGTCGCGCCGATCCACGCGATCTGCGACCTTGCCGAGAAGTACAACGCCCTCACCTACATCGACGAAGTCCACGCGGTCGGCATGTACGGCCCGCGCGGCGGCGGCATCACCGATCGCGACGAGGCAGCTCACCGAATCGACATCATCGAGGGCACGCTGGGCAAGGCCTTCGGCGTCATGGGCGGCTATATCGCCACCAACCAGAAGATCATCGACTGCATCCGCTCCTACGCGCCGGGCTTCATCTTCACCACCTCGCTCTCGCCGGTGCTGGTGGCGGGTGTGCTGGCCTCGGTGAAGCACCTCAAGAGTTCCAGCGTGGAACGCGAAGGCCAGCAGCGTTCGGCCGCAATGCTGAAGCAGATGTTCCGCGACGCGGGCCTGCCGGTCATGGATTCGACCACGCATATCGTGCCGCTGATGGTCGGCGATCCGGTGAAGGCCAAGAAGATCAGCGACATCCTGCTCGCCGAGTACGGCGCCTATGTGCAGCCGATCAATTTCCCGACCGTGCCGCGCGGCACCGAGCGCCTGCGCTTCACCCCCGGCCCGGCCCATACCGAAGCGATGATGCAGAGTCTCACCGAAGCTCTCGTCGAGATCTGGGAACGCATGGAGATGCGCCTGGCGGCCTGAACAAGGCGCTTTCGCGGGCGCAACAAAATCTTTCGTATAGGGCTCCCCGTTCTCGCGGCGGAGCCCTTTTCATTTGCCCGGCCGTCCCCAAGTTCACCCGGTCGCTTCTCCCCGGCGACAACGACCAAAAGGACTTCCATGGCCAAGCTGTTCGAGCCGATCACAATCGGCAACCTCACCCTTGCCAACCGCATCGTCATTGCCCCGATGTGCCAGTATTCCGCCGAGGAAGGACGCATGACCGACTGGCACGCCATGCACCTCGGCAACCTTGCCCAGTCCGGCGCGGGCATCCTCACCATCGAGGCGACGGCCGTCAGCCCCGAGGGCCGCATTTCCTACGCCGACGTCGGCCTCTGGGATGACGAGACCGAAGCCGCCATGGGCAAAGTGCTGGAATCGGTGCGCCGCTGGTCGGACATGCCGATCGCCATCCAGCTCGGCCATGCGGGGCGCAAGGCCAGCACCGCCAAGCCCTGGGACGGCGGCGGCCAGATCGCCCCCGATGCCGAAAACGGCTGGCAGACGCTGTCCGCCTCCGACCTGCCCTTCCTTTCCCATGAGAACGCGCCCCAGGCGCTCGACAAGGCCAGTCTGGACCGTATCCGCGAAGCCTTCGCCGATGCCGCCCGCCGCGCCGCCCGCCTCGGCATCGACGCAGTGCAGCTTCATGGCGCCCACGGCTACCTGCTCCACCAGTTCCTCTCGCCGCTCTCAAACAAGCGCGAGGACGAGTACGGCGGCAGCCTCGAAAACCGCATGCGCTTCCCGCTCGAAGTCTACGACGCCGTGCGCGCCGCCCTCCCGGCGGACAAGCCGGTGACGATGCGCGTATCCGGTACGGACTGGGTCGAGGGCGGCTGGGATATCGAACAGACCATCGCCTTCGCCAAGGCCCTAGAGGCGCGCGGCTGCGCGGCCTATCACGTCTCCAGCGGCGGCCTCGACGCCGGGCAGAAGATTCCGGTCGGCCCGAACTACCAGGTCCCCCTCGCTCGGAAGGTCAAGGAAGCGGTCTCGATGCCGGTGATCGCCGTAGGCCTCATCACCGAGCCGGAGCAGGCCGAGGCCATCGTCGCCACCGGCGAGGCGGACATGATCGGCCTGGCCCGCACCGTGCTCTACGATCCCCGCTGGCCCTGGCACGCCGCTGCCGCGCTGGGTGCGACGGTCAAAGCCGCACCGCAGTTCCTGCGCTGCCAGCCCCGCGTCTACAAGGACCTGTTCGTCCAGGCCTGAGCCCCAGACCGGACAAGAAAAAACCCCGCCGGAACCGAAGTTCCGGCGGGGTTTTTTCGTAACCGTTCCGCTCAGGTCAGCGCAGCGAGACCACGTTGTCCGACACGCGCGGGTCCTTGCGCTCGCCGGTGTAGAGGCTGGCCATGGGCTCGTCCGAGACGTTCAGCACCTCGCCGGTGCCGAAACCGTTGAACGCCGTGCGCATCGCCGCGCCGTAAGCGCCGAGCATTCCCACTTCGATCCAGTCGCCCGCCTTGATGTCGGCAGGGAGCATGAACGGGCCTTCCATGAAGTCGGCATCGTCGCAGGTCGGGCCGTAGAACGAGAAGCCCTGAAGCTCTTCCGAGCGCTCGCCGCCGACAGCGGTATCGCGCGAGATGCACTTTACCGGGAAGCGCCAGGCAACATGCGCGGCATCGTAGAGCGCGCCATAGGCACCCTCGTTGATGTAGAGCTCGTCACCGCGACGCTTCTCGACCTTGACGATCATCGAGCTGTATTCGGCCGAGAGCGCACGGCCCGGCTCGCACCACAGTTCGGCGTTATAGGCGATCGGCAGGGCTTCGAAGTGACGGTGGATCACCTGGAAGTAGTCTTCGAGCGGCGGGGGTTCCATGCCCGGATAGACCGAGGGGAAACCGCCGCCAACGTCGATCATGTCGATGACGACACCGGCATCGGCGATCGCTGCGCGGGCACGCTCCAGCGCCTGGACATAGGCGAAGGGCGTCATCGCCTGCGAACCGACATGGAAGCACACGCCCAGCCAGTCGGCCACCTGACGGGTCGCCTGGAGCAGCTCGCCCGCATCGGCGAGATCGACGCCGAACTTCGAAGCGAGGCTCAGTTCCGAATATTCGGAAGAGACGCGCAGGCGCACGCAGAGGCGCAGGTCGGCGGCGCGGTTGCCTTCCTCATCGGTCGTCGCGTCGAGGATCTTCTCGACTTCCTCGATGGTGTCGAGGCTGAAGGTACGGACGCCGTGTTCGAAGTAGGCTTCGCGGATCGCGCTGGCGGTCTTCACCGGGTGCATGAAGCACAGCGTCGCGTCGGGCAGAGCCCCGCGAACCATGCGCACTTCGCCGATGGAAGCGACGTCGTAATGGGTGATGCCGTTCGCCCAGAGGATCTTGATGAGATCCGGCGACGGGTTCGCCTTCACCGCATAGAGCGCCTTGCCCGGAAACTTCGTGGCGAAGAATCGGGCCGCGCGCGCAGCCGCATGCGGGCGGTTGAGAATTACGGGTTCGTCGGGCGCGATTGCGCGCGCTACAGCCGGTGCGTCAAGAAATTCGAGCAACTCAAGGGACCCCCAAACGGAATTGTTAACGACAAGAGCTGCCTTGCGGTTTGGAAGTCCCCATGGGGCAGCGAGGGGCGGGATATAGGCCCCCCAAGCTGAATCGCAAGTGAAAAAAGTCCCGTTTCATGGAAACGTCACATACGGGGATCGCGCTGAGGCCCATGCCGTCTCTCCGTTTTAATTTATCACCTCTTTACAGGCAGTTGATCGAGTAAGCTCGACCAGATCCGCCGTCACAAACGGGGCCGCAAAGAGGGAAGTTTCACGGTTACAATGCGGTGGGGGCCGATCCGGTTCTCTCGACTCGACGCAGCGGGGGCGGAATGGCGCAGGCGCGGGACGGATCGAGCCGCCCCGCGCCTGCGCCATGCCGATTTCCTCAGCTCAAACGACCGCGGAAATCCTCGTAATCGAAGCGGCGGATGCAATCGAGCGCGTCGGTTTCAGAGTCCCACAGCCAGATCGCGGGCAGCGGAACGCCGTTGAACGTCGTGGTCTTGACCATCGAATAGTGGGCCTGGTCGAGAAACGCGAAGCGCGCGCCCGGCTCGGCATCGACCGGCAGCACATAATCGCCGATCACGTCGCCCGCGAGACAGGACGGACCGCCTAGGCGCACCGGCTCGCCCTCGCCTTCCGCTTTCTCGCCCAGCATGGCGGGGCGATAGGGCGCCTCGATCACGTCGGGCATATGGCAGGTCGCCGAAATATCGACGATCGCCACCGGCATGCCGTTTTGGGCGACATCGAGCACCGAGCCGACCAGAATGCCCGCATCGAGCGCCACGGCCTCGCCCGGTTCGATATAGACTTCGGCGCCGGTGTCCTCCTGAAGATCGATCAGGAATTCGACGAGTTCGTCGCGCTGGTAATCGGCGCGGGTAATGTGGTGCCCGCCGCCGAGGTTGATCCAGCGGAACTGGCCGAAGAACGGCTCGAGATAGTCGAAGGCCTTGTCCCAGGTGCGGCGCAGCGGCTCGAAGTCCTGCTCGCACAGGGTGTGCATGTGGATTCCGTCGATCATCTCGACATGCTCTTCGGTGAGCTGGTCGATCGGGAAGCCGAGGCGCGAGTGCGGTGCGCAAGGGTCGTACTTGGGCACTTCGCCCTCGGCGTGCATCGGATTGACGCGCAACCCGATGTCGAAGTCCTCGCCGCGCGCGCGGGCCGCCTCGATCTGCGCCCAGAAGCGCTCGATCTGCATCGGCGAATTGAAGATCACATGGTCCGAAAGGCGCAGGATCTCGTCGAGGTCCTGTTCCTTGTAGGCGGCGCAATAAGTCGCGATCTCGCCGTCGTAGAACTCGCTCGCAAGGCGCGCTTCCCACAGGCCCGAGGTGCAGACACCGTCGAGATACTCGCCCACGATCGGCGCGGTGGACCACATCGAGAAGGCCTTGAGCGCGGACAGCACCTTGGCGCCGGAACGCTCGCCGATGTCGGCCAGCACGCGCAGGTTATCGCGCAGCTTCGCGGCATCGACGACGAAGCTGGGGCTGTCGACGCGCGACAGGTCGAAGTGGGCAAAAGCTCCCGGATCGCCGGCGCGGGTTTCCATGTTCGTTCAGTCCTTGTTGGGGTGGCTCGGTGGAGAGCCGAATTTTTCAATCAGATAGTTTTGGCAGATGGGTTTGGCAGATGGTCCTGCCCGACCATAGCTTCAAGAATGCGTCAGCCGAACGGGCCCTTGAAGATGAACCACGCCCCCGCCCCGACCAGCGCGAAGCCGACGATCTCGTTCAGCCCCGGTTTCTGCCCGAACAGCGCCCAGGCCACCAGCACGAAGGCGGTCAGCGACATCGCCTCCTGCAGCACCTTGAGCTGTCCCAGCGAATAGACCTGGCTACCGATCCGGTTGGCGGGCACGGCAAGGCAATACTCGAAGAAGGCAATCCCCCAGCTCATGGCGATCGCCACCCACAGCGCCTTGCCCGGCATCTTGAGATGCAGATACCACGCCGTGTTCATGAAGAGATTGGAGCCCGCGAGCATGGCCACGGGCGCAACGAAGGTCCAGTTCATGTCCGGCTCAATCGACGCAGATAGCGGCGACGGCCCTGCCCTGCCTGACCTCGGCATAGCAGCCGTAGAGCCGGTCATCGGCCTGGCAGGTGCCGCTGGCGGATTTGTCGGGAGAGACGGCACCGGCGCTGCCGACGCATTTGCCCTGACACTGCGCCGAATCGGTGCACTGCTTGCCCGCATCGGCATAGGCATGGACGCATTGCTCCATGCCCAGCATGCCGCGCCGCTGCACGGTGCCGTCTTCGGCCTGACAGGCCGCGCGGTCGGCAGCGCTCATGTCGCGGCTGTAGCTCTGGTTCTGGCCCTTTTCGCCGCCGGAAGGCGGCGTCGGCGGCTGCGGACCGTCCTGCGGCGCGCAGCCGACCAGCGCCAGAGCGCCGAAGGCCGCGACGAGGACGGTCCGCAACCCAGACATCAGAACGCCAGAGGTCCGTCGAGTTCCTCGACCGTCCAGGGCAGGCCATGCTGGTTCAGCATGTCCATGTAGGGGTCGGGATCGAACTGCTCCATGTTGAACACGCCCGCACCGCTCCACTTGCCGGTCAGCAGCATGGCCGCGCCGATCATCGCCGGAACGCCGGTGGTGTAGCTGACGGCCTGGTTGCCGGTTTCGGCAAAGGCATCTTCGTGGTCGCAGATGTTCTTGATGTAGAACGTCTTCTCACCCGAACCGTCGAGCGCCTCGCCGGTCGCGATGTCGCCGATATTGGTTTTGCCCTTGGTGGTCGAACCAAGCGAACCGGGCTCGGGCAGCACGGCCTTGAGGAACTGGAGCGGAATGATTTCCACGCCGTTGTAGATCACCGGATCGATGCGGGTCATGCCCACGTTTTGCAGCACGGTGAGGTGCTTGATGTACTCGTCGCCGAAGGTCATCCAGAAGCGCGCGCGCTCCATTTCGGGGATGAACTTCGCGAGGCTTTCCAGTTCCTCGTGGTACATCATGTACATATTCTTGGGGCCGACGGCCTCGAAATCGAAGCTCTGCTTCACGCCCATCGCCGGGGTTTCGACGAACTGGCCGTTCTCCCAGTGGCGGGCCGGTGCGGTCACTTCGCGGATGTTGATTTCCGGGTTGAAGTTCGTCGCGAAGGCCTGGCCGTGATCGCCGCCGTTGCAGTCGAGAATGTCGAGCGTGCGGATGGTCTTGAGCTTGTGCTTCTTCAGCCACATCGCGAAGACCGAGGTGACGCCGGGGTCGAAGCCCGAACCGAGCAGCGCGGTGAGGCCCGCTTCCCTGAAGCGCTCCTGATAGGCCCACTGCCAGTGATACTCGAACTTGGCCACGTCCTTGGGCTCGTAGTTCGCGGTATCCATGTAGTTCACGCCGGTCGCCAGGCACGCGTCCATGATCGCGAGGTCCTGGTAGGGCAGCGCGAGATTGACGACCAGCTTCGGCCCGATCGAGCGGATCAGCTCGCTGGTGGCCGCCACGTCGTCGGCGTCGATCGCATACGTGCTGATCGAGACGCCGGTGCGTTCCTTCACCGACTCGGCAATCGCCTCGCACTTGGAAACCGTGCGGCTGGCGAGGTGAATGTCCGAGAAGATGTCGGGATTCATCGCCATCTTGTGGACCGCGACCGAACCGACGCCGCCTGCGCCGATCACCAGAACCTTGCTCACCAATCTGTCTCCTTAACGCGATAGTCGCGAACAGCCGCATATAGAGGCCCTGTGTGACAACTCAACTCTTCGAGTTTCGTTGAGGCGTTCGTCCGACCTGACGGTCGGGCAAAACGGCCATCCGGCCGTTTTGAGCGGCACCGGCCCACGTCCCCACCCGACCTCCCACTAGTGTATCCTTGATGGGAGGTCGGGTGGGGGCGTGGGCCGGTGCCGCTTCCGGGCGTGAGCCCGGACAAAGACTGTCACAAACCGCCATCGTCCCGTCATCGCGCGGTCACCCGGCGGAGGCAATGCGGCGAGCGAACACCTTTCCCTCGCGGCCAAGGAATTTCCGATGCCTCCTGCTCAGCATCCTCACGCGAGGCCTGCGTCCGACCTCATCGGCAAGGCCGTCGTCCGTTCCGAAACAAGCACCGGCGCCCGCCTGCTCGACAAGGCCTTTGCCCTCGCCTTCAAGGGCCTGGTCTATGCGCAGATCTGGGAAGACCCGGTGGCCGACATGGACGCGCTGCAGATCGGTCCCGAAAGCCGCATCGTCACGATCGCCAGCGGCAGCTGCAACGCCCTCTCCTATCTAACCGCCGACCCGGCGGCGATCACCTGCGTGGATCTCAACACCGCGCATATCGCGCTGGGCCGCCTGAAGATCGCGGCGATCCGAAACCTCACCGACTACACCGACTTGCGCCGCTTCATCGCCGAAGCCGACCAGCCGGGCAACCTCGCCACCTACCGCGACCGCCTCGCGCCCCATCTCGACGAGACCACCCGTCGCTACTGGGAAGGCCGCGATCTCGTCGGCCGCCAGCGCATCCGGGGCTTCACCCGCGGCATCTACAAGCGCGGCCTGCTCGGCCACTTCATCGGCGCCGCCCATGTGCTGGCGAAACTCTACAAGATCGACCCCAGCGAGATTCTCGGCGCCGAGACGCTGGAAGAACAGCGCCGCGTCTTCGACGAGCGCTTCGCCCCGATCTTCGAGCGCAAGCTGGTGCGCTGGCTGACCGACCAGCCCGCCTCGCTGTTCGGCCTCGGCATTCCGCCCGCCCAGTACGACGCGCTGGCAGGCGGCAACCGCATGGCCGACGTGCTGCGCGCAAGGCTGGAGAAGCTCGCCTGTCATTTCCCGCTCAACGACAACTACTTCGCCTGGCAGGCCTTCGGGCGCGGTTACGGACGCCAGCCGGAAGCGCCGCTGCCGCCCTACCTCCAGGAAGCCAACGTGCCGATGGTGCGCGAGCGCCTGAACCGTCTCACCCTGCGCCATGCGAGCTTCACGCAAGTCTTGAAGGAAAGCGCCGAAGCCTCGCTCGACCGCTACATCCTGCTCGACGCGCAGGACTGGATGAGCGCCGCCCAGCTCACCGAACTCTGGAGCGAGATCACCCGCACTGCCCGCCCCGGCTCGCGCGTGCTGTTCCGCACCGCCGCCGAGCCGACGCTGCTGCCGGGCCGCGTGCCGGAGGATATCCTCGCCCGCTGGGACTACCGCGAGGCCGAATCGCTGGCAGCGACGCGGGCGGATCGCTCGTCGATCTACGGCGGCGTCCACCTCTACGTCCTGCGCTGAGGCTGCCATGACCGGCACCGCCCTCTCGCAGGATCACGCCGCGCTGATGGACAAAGTCTATCGCGGCCAGCGCCACATCTACGACTTCACCCGCAAGTACTACCTGTTCGGCCGCGACCGCCTGATCCGCGAACTGGACGCGGCGCCGGGCATGAGCGTGCTGGAAGTGGGCTGCGGCACCGGACGCAATCTCGAACTGATCGCAAGGGCTTGGCCGCAAGTCCAGTGCCACGGCTTCGATATCTCCAGCGAGATGCTCAAGAGCGCGGGTGCGCGGCTCGGCCCGCAGGCCCGGCTCGCGCTGGGCGATGCCACCCGTTTCGATCCGAACGCCCTGTTCGATCGCAAGGGCTTCGACCGGGTCGTGCTGTCCTACACGCTCTCGATGATACCGGACTGGCAGGCAGCGCTGGAACAGGCGGCCGCTGCGCTGGCGCCGGGCGGCGTGCTCCATGCCGTCGACTTCGGCGATCTCGCAGGACTACCCGCGCCCTTGCGCAAGGGCCTGAGGGCATGGCTGGCGAAATTCCACGTCAGCCCCCGCATCGACTTGCCGATGGTCGCGGCGCGGCTTGCCGGAGAGAAATCCCTGCGGATCGCGGTGAAGCGTGGTCCGCTGGGCTATTACCAGTTGGTGCAGCTCTCCCGATAGGACTATGCCGGGGGCCATGACTCAGGCCCTCCTCTACCGTCCGACCGCGCAAGGCGTTGCGCTTGCTGCCCGCAAAGTCTCGGAAATCCTGCCGAGAACGCCGCTGCTGCCGCTGGAGGTCGATGGTCGCACGATCTGGTGCAAGGCGGAGAGCCTCCAGCCTGTCGGCGCCTTCAAGATTCGCGGCGCCTGGCACCGCATGACCGCGCTGACCGAAGAGGAACGCGCACGCGGCGTCGTCGGCGTGTCGAGCGGCAACCATGCGCAAGGCGTGGCATGGGCCGCCCGCAAGCTGGGTATCCAGGCCGCCATAGTGATGCCGGTCGATGCTCCGGAAGTGAAGCTCGCCAATACCCGCGCGCTGGGCGCCGAAGTCGTGCTCTACGACCGTCCCGGCGGCGAAGACCGCGAGGAAGTGGCGAATCGTCTGTGCGAGCAACGCGGCGCCACGCTCGTCCATGCCTATGGCGACCCCTGGATCATCGAGGGACAGGGTTCCGCAGGTCTCGAAATCGCCGAGCAGATGGCCGAACAGGGCCTGCCCTCGCCCGACCTGATCGTTGCCCCCTGCGGCGGCGGCGGGCTGACCGCGGGTCTCGCCCTCGCCCTGCCCGAGGCGCGGATCATCCCGGTGGAACCCGAAGGCTGGGACGATGTATGCCGCAGTCTGGAAACCGGCGAAATCCAGCGCGTCGGCCTTGATGCGCCGCCGACGCCCTGCGATGCGCTCCAGACCCCCGGCACCTGGCCGATCAACTTCGAAATTCTCAAGGCCCGCTGCCCCTTCGGCCTCGCCGTCACCCCGGCCGAAGTGCGCGCGGCGCAGCGCCTTGCCTTCGCGAAACTGCGACTCGTCGTCGAACCGGGCGGCGCGGCGGCGCTGGCAGCGGTGCTGGCGGGCAAAGTCGAGCCGACCGATCGGACGGCGGTGATCCTGTCCGGCGGCAATACCGATGCGCAGGCCTTTGCCAAAGTGCTGCAAACACGGGACTGACGCAGGACGGCGGCCCGGCCGAACCTGTCGCATAGCGATACAGTCTCCCCGAAAGTAACTCTGGACGCATCCACGCCCCCTGCATTATTCTTGCGCGGAGAAGACAAGATGCTTTCGGGAGACTATCGTGATCGTTCAGCGCGAGTCACATTCCATCGCCATCACGCGCGGGGCTTTCGTCGCGCTCGAAACCATCCTGGTGCTGGTCACGCTCGCCGCGCTGACGAACAACCTCCTGGATGCCGACTGGGGGCTGAGCTGGTCGACCTTCTTCATAGGGGTGATCGGCAGCACCTGGGCCTTGGTGATCTACCAGCTGATCGCCGCACACATGGCGCGGAACGAAAGCGACTCCTGACCCTCTTCGCGCCGGGGCCGCGCGCTGCTAGAGCGCGTTCATGGATTTGGACGACCAGCTTCGCCGCTATTTCGGCACCGACGACTTTGCGACCATCGCTCCTGCCGCGCTCGAGGCGGGTATCGAACGGATGCGCGTCGATTTCGGCATGCAGAAGGACCCCGCGCGGCGTTTCGCGCTGTGGTCCCTGCTCTATATGTTCGGCGCGTCGCCCGATCTCGACGTGGCGTTCGACAACGAGGACGATCGCAACGCCGCGCGGGACTTCATGGACATGATGGCCAAGGCGCAGGAAAACGACTGAGGAGACCCTCAGCCGCGCTCGAAATAGCTCGCCAGTTCGACGTGGGTAGACCAACGGAACTGCCCCACCGGGCGCAGTTCCACGAGCCGGAAGCCCGCCTCGATCAGCCGCGCCGCATCGCGCGACCAGCTGGACGGGTTGCACGAGATATAGACCACCCGGCCCACGGTAGAGTCGGCGATGCATTCCACCTGCTCGCGCGCACCCGCGCGCGGCGGATCGAGCACGACCGCTTCGAACTTGCTGAGTTCGTCGGGCTGGAGCGGATTACGGAACAAGTCTCGGTGGGCCGAGAAGACCGGCAATTGCGCACGGTCTGCGCCCGCCTTGCACGACAAGTGCGCGTCCCGCGCGGCTTCGGCCGCCAGAACCCTCGTCTGCGGCCCGGCCAGCGCGAGAGCAAACGTGCCGAGGCCGGAGAACAAATCCGCCACGGTCGCCGCACCTGCCAGCCAGGTCTTCGCCGCTTCGACCAGCGCTTGCTCGCCATCAACGGTCGCCTGCAGGAACGAGCCGGGCGGCAGCGGCACCTTAACGCCGCCCAGCGTTACCGTAACCGGCACCGGCTCCCACACGGTCTCGAAACCGTAGCCGCCGTCCATGGTCAGGCGGGCGAGCTTATGTTCGCGCGAGAAATCGAGCATCGCCTCGGTCGCGGCCAGACCCTCTGCCGTGAGGCCCTTCACGCCCAGATCAACGCCCTGATCGGTCAGCGTCATCTCGATATCGGCGGCCATGCGGGTCTGCTGGTGCTTGCTCGGCTTGCCGTGACGGCCCTTCTTTGCCGGCGCCGCTTTGCCCATCATGATGAGCAGCTTGCGCAGCGGGCCGAGCACCGCGAACAGTTCCGGTGCCATGACCGGGCATTCTTCCAGCTCGACCAGCCGATGCGACTTCGCCTCGCGGAAGCCGATCACCACGCGCCCGCCCGAGCTTTCCGCGCGCAGCGACACGCGGCGACGCGCGCCCGGCGGCGAGAGGTATGGCGCAGCGATCTTTTCCGCGCCGAGTTCCTGCGAGGCCGAAGCATTGGCCACCCGGCCTTCGACGAAATCGGCCAGCATCTGCTCGTTCAGTTGCTGAAGCTGGCAGCCGCCGCAGCGCCCGAAATGGGTGCAGACCGGCTGGATATGGTTGGGCCCCCATTCCAGAGTGCCGTCTTCATGCAGCAAGTCGCCCGGCGCAGCGCCCCAGGCGAAGCGGCCGGATTCGGTTACGCCATCGCCTTTGGCGGCAATGCGGAGAATTTCTTCGGTTCCAGTAGTCACAGGCAGGCCGCTAGCGCAGCCGGAACCATTTGTCCAAGCTGACCGGCAGTAAAGGCGGGCGGAGAACGCCGCGCGGCCTCTCCGTGCAGCCAGACACCCTCGCAAGCCGCCGCGAACGCATCGGCTCCGGCGGCAAGGCGACTGGCGATACATCCGGCCAAGACATCCCCCGTCCCGGCGGTCGAAAGCCACGAAGTCGCACGCGGCGCGCAGGCAAGGCGACCGTCGGGCGCGGCGACCACCGTGTCCGGCCCCTTGGCTACCACGATCATGCCGCTCGCCTCCGCCAAAGCCAACGCGCGGGCCGGTTTGCTGCCGCTGCCGTCGAGATCGAAAGCGCGTTCCAGCGCCATCAACTCGCCCTCATGCGGGGTTGCCACGGTGGCGGCCGAACGCTCGGCCAAGGCGCGCGGCGCCAAGAGGATCAGCGCATCGGCATCGACAACGACCGGCACCGGATCGGCCAGAACCACCGCCAGTCGCTCCCGCGCGGCGGCATCGCGGCCAAGCCCCGGCCCGACCAGAACCGCCGTGTTGCGATCGTCGGCCAGCACATCGATCAAAGCACCCTGATCGACCACGAGATCGGCAGGGACATTGCGCTTGCTGTCGGCAAAGAGCTTCACGTAGCCCGCCCCTGCCCCCTGCGCCGCGAAGCTTGCCAGCACCGCCGCGCCGGGCATTGCCCCGCCGACCACCGCCAGCAGTCCGCGCCGATACTTGTGTGCATCCGCCCCCGGCGCCCCGATCCGGGGCTTGGCGACTGCAACAGCCGCTCCCTCGATCGGTGCAACGCCGATCGGCACCTGCCGCAGCGTGCCCATCGTGGCCGCCGCGGGCATCAGGAAATGCGCGAACTTCCACGCACCAAGCGCCAGCGTCGCTTCGTAATCGGGCAGTCCCTGATTGAGTAGCATGCCGGTGTCCGACTGCACCCCGCTCGGCAGATCGAGCGCGATGCGGTGGTGATGCGCCTTCGCCAACCGCGCCAGCAGCGCGAAATCCTCCGGCGACAGCGGGCGCGTCAGGCCGCTGCCATAGAGGCAATCGACGAAGACATCGCCGTGCACCTGCGCATTTGCGCCCAGCACCGCGCCCTGGTAGCGGGCGCGTGCATCGCGGGCGGCGTCCGTCTTCGGTTCGACTGGCGCAACGACCGTCACCTGCCCGCCGCGCTCGCGAAGGGCCTCAGCGATCACATAGCCGTCGCCGCCGTTGTTGCCGGGGCCGCAAAGCACGGTGACGGAGCGGCCCGCCGACACCCGCCAGACCCATTCCGCCGCGCCCAGCCCGGCAATCCGCATCAAAGCCTGCACCGATGAGCCCGCCGCGATCAGCGCCTCTTCGGCGGCACGCATCTGGGCGACGGTCAGGATCTGGTCATTCTGGGGGAGCAGCCTGTGGGGCATGGGACTTCCTCGTGGCCGGAAACAGGTAGCGGTCGGCCCCGACCGAAACGTCGAGTTTGCCGCCTTCCAGCCTTGTTACCGCCACTTGCGCCCCATCGGCAACCTCAAGCCCGCGCCCGTCGCTGACAACGGCGAAGCGTCGGAAACCGCCATCCGGGTGGCGGACCAGCAGCATGAGGCCGTCCGGTCCTTCGTGTCGCTCCACCGCGCAGATCGGCTTGAGATCGCCGGAACCCGAAACCGCGCAGGGAATATGCTCGTCTCCCTCGGCCACTTTCGGCGCTTCCTGCTTCGACGAGCAGGCGGCGAGTGCGAGAATAAGGGTTATAGCGGTGAACGAGCGTGCCATGTGCCTTGGCTACAAGGACTTTCCGACCGACAGCAAGTGTCCGTCTGGCGCAGCCCGAGAATGGGACACTTACGTAAGCCTTCGCGCGGTGTTACGCTCCTCATAATCTGTCGAGGGAGAGCATAACGATGCCGCTGATCGAACGCGCCGCCCGTGCCCTGGCTAAGGCCGAACACGGAACCGACGACTGGAATACCCTGACCCCGCAGGATCGCGAGCAGTTCAAGGAAACCGCGCGGGAAGTCGTAAAGGCCCTGCGCGTTCCGACGCCCGGCATGTGCCTTGCGGGTGAACACCTTCTCAAGAAGGATCGCGGCCTGTCCGTCAACATCGCCGACGTACACGACGCCTGGCAGAACATGGTCGACGAAGCCGTCCGCCTAGCCCCCGTCAGCGACGGCTAACCCGGCCGAAGGCCCTTCAACAAGCCAGCACGTGTTGCGCCCACCAATAGGCCGGGCGCAACGAAGACAGTAATGGGGTGCAGGGGTATTAACCCCTGCTCTTACCCTTACTTCCGCTTGAGCTGCGTCACGTCGCGCACCGCGCCCTTGGCCGCGCTGGTGGTCATCGCGGCATAAGCCTGCAGCGCCGCCGAAACCTTACGAGGGCGCGGGTGGACCGGCGACCAGGCTTCGGCTCCACGCGCTTCCTGCTGGGCGCGGCGGTGGGCCAGCACTTCGTCCGAGACCATCAGGTTGATGGTGCGACCGGGGATGTCGATCTCGATCGTGTCGCCGTTCTCGACAAGGCCGATGGCGCCGCCCTCGGCTGCTTCCGGCGAGGCGTGGCCGATCGAGAGGCCCGAAGTGCCGCCCGAGAAACGACCGTCGGTCAGCAGCGCGCAGGCCTTGCCGAGGCCCTTCGACTTCAGGTAGCTGGTCGGGTAGAGCATTTCCTGCATGCCCGGCCCGCCGCGCGGTCCTTCGTAGCGGATGACCACGACGTCACCGGCGCCGACCTGCCCGCCGAGGATACCGGCAACGGCAGCATCCTGCGATTCGTAGACGCGCGCGGTGCCGGTGAACTTCAGGATGGAATCGTCCACGCCCGCCGTCTTCACGATGCAGCCGTCCAGCGCGATATTGCCGTAGAGCACCGCGAGGCCGCCGTCCTGGCTGAAAGCGTGCTCCTTGCTGCGGATGACGCCGTTCTCGCGGTCGAGATCGAGTTCTTCCCAGCGGCGCGACTGGCTGAAGGCGGTCTGCGTCGGCACGCCGCCCGGCGCGGCCTTGAAGAATTCCTGCACCGAAGGTGCGTTGGTGCGCGAGATGTCCCAGTGGTTCAGCGCATCGCCCAGGGTGCGCGCGTGAACGGTCGGCAGGTCGGTGTGCAGCAGGCCCGCACGGTCGAGCTGGCCGAGGATCGCCATGATGCCGCCAGCGCGGTGAACGTCTTCCATGTGGACGTCATTCTTCGCGGGCGCGACCTTCGAAAGGCACGGCACCTTGCGGCTGAGGCGGTCGATGTCCTCCATCGTGAAGTCCACGCCCGCTTCGACCGCGGCGGCCAGCAGATGGAGCACGGTGTTGGTCGAACCGCCCATGGCGATATCGAGGCTCATGGCATTCTCGAACGCCTTGAAGCTGGCGATATTGCGCGGCAGCGCGGTCTCGTCTTCCTGTTCGTAATAGCGGCGGCAGAGATCGACGGCGAGACGGCCCGCTTCGAGGAACAGGCGCTGGCGGTCGGAGTGGGTCGCCAGAGTAGAACCGTTGCCCGGCAGCGAGAGGCCCAGCGCTTCGGTCAGGCAGTTCATCGAGTTGGCGGTGAACATGCCCGAACACGACCCGCAAGTCGGGCAGGCCGAACGCTCGATCGCCTTCACTTCCTCGTCGGTGTAGCTCTCGTCGGCGGCGGCGACCATGGCGTCGACCAGATCGAGCGCCTGCTCCTTGCCGCGCAGCACCACCTTGCCCGCTTCCATCGGCCCGCCAGATACGAAGACCACCGGGATGTTGATGCGCAGCGCGGCCATCAGCATGCCCGGCGTGATCTTGTCGCAGTTGGAGATGCAGACCATGGCATCGGCGCAGTGGGCGTTGACCATGTATTCGACGCTGTCCGCGATCAGGTCGCGGCTGGGCAGCGAATAGAGCATGCCGTCGTGGCCCATCGCGATGCCGTCATCGACCGCGATGGTGTTGAATTCCTTGGCGACGCCGCCCGCCGCCTCGATCTCGCGCGCGACCATCTGGCCCAGGTCCTTGAGGTGGACGTGGCCGGGCACGAACTGGGTGAACGAGTTCACCACGGCGATGATCGGCTTGCCGAAGTCCGCATCCTTCATGCCCGTCGCGCGCCAGAGGCCACGCGCGCCCGCCATGTTGCGGCCGTGGGTGGAAGTGCGGGAACGATAGGCGGGCATTGTGCGAACTCCGGGATTGGTCATGGGCACGGTGCTCTGCGCGCCGCGTCGATCATTGATATGGGGCGCCCCTACGCCATGTGCATGGCTTTTGCGAGGCATAAAATTTCTCGAAATGCGCTTTTTGCTTTTATGATCGTGCGCAGTCAGCTTTGAGGCACGGGGCCGTAGCGGTTCTCATCCGTCTTTCCGGAGCGGGCGAGCAGCAGCACCAGCACACCGAGCGAGCCGAGGTAACAGAAGTTGTTGAGGAACAGCAGCCCGAACAGGCGCGTGTCGAAGGCGGGGTCGGCAAAGAGAACCGGCATCCGCGCGAAGCCGAAGAACAGGAACGGCAGCGGCAGCAGCCCCCAGGCACCCGAGCGCCCGGTATCGTGAAGGCGCCGAACCACGGCGGCGGCGATCAACACGATCAACAGCGCCATCACGCCCTCCATCGCCGTAAGGAACGGCGCGATGTCCGGCATCAGTTCGGGATGATAGCCCTGGATCTCGATCTCGTAGTGCCCCGGACCAGAAGAGATCGTCGCCTGTTCCGGGTGCTCCAGCGCGAACTGACGCATCTTCGCCATCGAGGCGAGCACCATCGGCATCGCCGTCGCAAAACCGCCGACCATCGCGATCCCCGCGACCAGTGCCGCCCATGGCCAGAACTGCGCGCGGGTCTCCCGGTCGGAGAATTTCGCCAGCCGTACAAGGTGATAGCCGATCATGTTGCCCCCTGATCCATCGCTGCGAGACTATCGCTGCGTGTGGGGAGCCGCAAGACGAGGCGGGATCAACCGAGCCGGGCGACGACCGCACTGCAAAGCCGCGTCATGCGCTCGGCCCAGAGCGCCTGCCCTGCCGCGTCGGCGATCTGGTCCTGCCGGATCTCGATGCTGAGATAGGGCCTGCCATGGACCTCGGCATGGCGGTTCATCGAGGCGTTGAGGATGCGGCCCGAGTAAGGCTGCTGGTCGCCCACGGTCAGTCCTTCCGCTTCCAGCAGCGGGATAGCGAGGCGGGCGGCGCGGTCGTCCTCGTTGTAGAGGATGCCGATCTCCCAGGGACGCGGCTTGTCGCAAGTCGCCAGCCCCGGCGTGAAGCTGTGGAGCGAGACGATCAGCGCGGGCGGGCTATCGGCCAACAGCTTTTCGAGCGCGGCGTGATAAGGATCGAAGTAGGCCTCGACCCGCGCCGCGCGGCCTTCGTCGCCGATGCGGTTGCCGGGGATATCGTAGCCATCCGAGACCTCGGGGAACATGCCGGGCATGCCGATATCGCGGTTGAGATCACAGACCAGTCGGCTGATCCCGGCGAGCCAGGCCGCCGTGCCCGGCGCGATCATCCGCTGCGCCACGGCGGCAACGCCGATGTCGATGGCGATGTGCTGGTTCATCAGCTCGGCCGCGATGCCGAGGTCGATGCCCTCTGGCACATGGTTCGAGGCATGGTCGGCAATGACGAGAATGCCGCCTTCGGTGGGCGTGCCGAGCAGGCTGTAGGGTTCGATCTTCAACGCAGTTTCCCGGAAAGTTGCCACCAGTCGGGGTGTTCCGCCGCGATCTTTGCCGCGGCATGGCTTAAGGCTTCCTGACTTTCGTAGAGCGCAAAGCACGTCGCCCCGGAGCCGGACATGCGGGCGAGGAACGGCGCGGTCTCGCCGAGCGCGGCGAGGACATCCGCGATCACCGGGCAGATGGCGATGGCGGGACCTTCCAGATCGTTGCGGCCCGCCAGAGCGATCTCACGCAGGCTTCCCTCCGGCATGGGGCCGCGATCCTGCCCATCCCAGGCCTTGAACACCGGCCCGGTCGGCACCGGCGCGCGCGGGTTGACCAGCAGGACCGGACAATGTTCGAGATCGTTCTCCGCGACTTCGGCAAGCTCGGTGCCGGTGCCGGTGCCGATGCAGGGCCGCGAGAGCACGCAGGCAGGCACGTCGGCGCCGAGCCTTGCCGCGCGGTCGTGCCAGTCATCGGGGAGTCCGTGGACGCGCTCGACCATGCGAAACACCGCCCCGGCATCGGCGGAACCTCCACCCAGCCCCGCCGCAACCGGCAGGCGCTTTTCGAGATCGACCGACCAGCCTTTACCATGCGGAAGCGCAGTCAGCGCCTTGGCGACGATATTGCCAAAAGGATCGTCGATCTTCCCTGCGAATTCGCCGTGGGTGGTGAGACGGTCCTGCTCCACGGGAGTCGCCATCAGTTCGTCTCCGGCATCGACGAAGGCGAACAGGGTTTCCAGCTCATGGTAGCCGTCCTCGCGCCGTCTGCGGACATGGAGAGCGAGGTTGATCTTGGCGTAGGCGGTTTCGGAAATCATCGCTCCGTCCATGGCGCGACGCGGGCGCAGAGGCAAGGTGCGCCTTGGCCTCCTCGCGCTCCTTGCGCCCCCACATCTCCCCCTAAAGCCGCGTCATCCTGAAACAAGTTCAGGATGACGAAGAGAGTTGCGAGAGGCCTGCCATCGAAAAAAGGGGAAGGCATCGCCCTCCCCTGATCCATCACATATTCGGATAGTTCGGCCCGCCGCCGCCTTCGGGCGTTACCCACTCGATGTTCTGGGTCGGGTCCTTGATGTCGCAGGTCTTGCAGTGGACGCAGTTCTGCGCGTTGATCTGGAGCTTCATGCCAGAACCGTCTGGATCGACGAATTCGTAGACCCCCGCCGGGCAATACCGCGCTTCCGGCCCGGCATAGAGCGGCAGGTTGATCGCAGTGGGAACCGAGGGATCCTTGAGCTTCAGGTGGACCGGCTGGTCTTCCTCGTGGTTGGTGAACGAGTAGGACACGCTGGTCAAACGGTCGAAGCTGATGACGCCGTCGGGCTTGGGATAGGCGATCGGCTTATAAAGGTCGGCGCGCTGGAGCGTCGAGGCATCGGTGTGGTGCTTCATCGGCTTGGCAAGCCCGAAGCCGAACAGCGAGCGCAGCCACATGTCGGCGCCCGCCAGCACCGTGCCGATCTCGCCGCCCCACTTGGCGACCATCGGCTCGGCGTTCTGGACGAGCTTCAGTTCCTTGGCGATCCAGCTTTCGCGCACGGCGCTATCATATTCGCCGAGCGTGTCCTGCTCGCGGCCCGCCTTGATCGCCGCAGCGATCGCCTCGGCGGCCAGCATGCCGCTCTTCATCGCGGTATGAGTGCCCTTGATGCGCGGCACGTTGACGAAGCCCGCAGAGCAGCCCGCCAGCACGCCGCCGGGGAAGGCCAGCATCGGCACCGACTGCCAACCACCCTCGTTGATCGCGCGCGCACCGTAGGCGACACGCTTGCCGCCTTCGAGGATCGCGCGGATCTCCGGATGCTGCTTCCAGCGCTGGAATTCCTCGAAGGGATAGACATAGGGATTCTTGTAATCGAGCGCGGTCACGAAGCCGAGCGCGACCTGGTTGTTCGCCTGGTGGTAGAGGAACCCGCCGCCCCAGGAGTCGCTCTCGCTCATTGGCCAGCCCTGGGTGTGGATCACCCGGCCGGGGACATGCTTGTCCGCCGGGATGTCCCAGAGTTCCTTGATGCCGATACCGTAGATCTGCGGCTGGCAATTGGCCTCCAGATCGTACTTCGCCTTGAGCCGCTTGGTCAGGTGGCCGCGCGCGCCTTCGCAGAACACGGTGTACTTGCCCAGCAGGTTCATGCCTGGCTGGAAGTCGCCCTTGGGATTGCCCTCGCGGTCGACGCCCATGTCGCCGGTCTGCACGCCGATCACAGCGCCCGCCTCGTCATAGAGGATCTCGGCAGCCGGGAAGCCGGGGAAGATCTCGATCTCCAGCGCCTCGGCCTGCTCGGCCAGCCAGCGGCAGAGATTGCCGAGCGAGCCGGTATAGTTGCCGTCGTTCGACATGAACGGCGGCATCACCAGATGCGGCAGGGAGAACTTCTTCTTCTTCGTCAGGTGCCAGTGCCAGTTGTCGGTCACAGGCGTCTCGGCCAGCGGGCAGCCGTCCTCGCGCCATGTGGGCAGCAGTTCGTCGAGCGCCTTGGGATCGATCGTCGCACCCGAAAGGATGTGCGCGCCGATCTCCGAGCCCTTTTCGAGCACGCAGACCGAAAGCTCCGGATCGACCTGCTTCAGCCGGATTGCCGTCGCCAGTCCCGCCGGGCCTCCGCCCACGATGACGACGTCATACGGCATCTCTTCGCGTTCAATCATTGCGTCCACTGAGCAGGCCCCTAATTTAGTCGCTCGATTAATTTTCTCGAATTGCCTTGATTGGTGGAAGCCGAGAGGTCAAGACCCAGCCGATGGATCAGGTCCCAAATCGGCAATTTCTGGACGATATCACAGGTGCGCTGGGCTGGTGGCGCGAAGCCGGGGTCGATTTCGACTTCCTGGACGAGCCCCGCCAGTGGATCGTGCCCGAGGAAGAGCAGGACGAAAACGGCGAGCGCCTGCCGCCGCGTCGTCGCCCGCCGGTAGAGGAAAATGCGCCTCCGCCGATGCCGACGCGGATCGATCCGGCCCTGCTGCCCGCCGACCTTCCCGCCTTCCGCGACTGGTGGATGCGCGAAGCGCTGCTCGACGATGGCGGCCCCGCCGGGCGCATCGCGCCGCGCGGCGAAGCAGGCGCAAAGCTCATGATCGTGGTAGAGACTCCCGAGCCGCAGGACCGCGAAGACCTGCTGACCGGCCCGCAGGGCAAGCTGCTGGACGCAATGCTCACCGCCTTCGGCACCCGGCGCGAGGACATCTATCTCGCCAGTGCATTGCCGCGCCACGACCCGCTGCCGGACTGGCGGGCGGCGGAGACTCGCGGAGTCGGCGATGCGCTCGCCCGCCACGTTAACCTTGTGGCGCCGCAACAACTCATCGTGCTCGGCGGAAACGTCCTGTCGCTCGTCGGCCACGAATTGCCGCAACGCGCTGCCGTTTTAAGACAATTTCAGCATGAAGGAAGGGTTATACCACTTCTGGCCGGGTGGGGACTCGCCGCGCTGATGCAGCAACCGCGCGCGAAGGCGAGCTTCTGGAACGCCTGGCTGGAATGGATGCAGTCTAGAACTGACACCAGAAATTAACCTTGCCGGAGACTTCGGCGTTCTGAAGGAACGTGGTCCCCGGCAAACGGTCGCACGATGCGGGGAATGAATTTGAAACGATCCGGCAGGGAGAGAATCCGCAAGGAAGCAGGTCGCGTCAGCGCCGCCCTTGCCGTTCTCGCCGTCTTATCAGCCGCAGGCGCAAGCCCGGCTTTCGCCAACAGTGCCGCCGTGGAATATTTCCGCACGCGCGCCGACAACACGGCGGTCCCCTCGCTCCTCAGCCAGGACGACCGCGCCTATTACAAGCAGGCGTTCGACGCGGTCGATTCGAAGGACTGGTCCACCGTGCAGCGGCTGCTGGCGGATCGTCCGGACGGCCCGCTGCACCAGCAGCTTCGCGCCGCCTACTACCTCGCCTCGGGCTCGCCCAAGATCGAGCTGCCGGCACTGGAATCGTGGCTGGCACAGGGCACTGACCTACCCGGCGCCGACCAGATCAGCCGCCTTGCGCTGAAGCGCGGCGCGGCCAGCGTGCCCTCGCTGCCGTCCGAACAGCAGTTCGCCCGCCTGCCGACCATGGTGAAGCGCGTGCGACCCTCCTCGATCAACGACGGCACGATGCCCGCCATGATCGCGAACAGCATCAACGACCGCATCAAGGCCGACGACCCCACCGGCGCGCGGGTGCTGCTTGACGGGATCGACGCCGGTCTCAGCCCTTCCACACGGGCCGAATGGCGCCAGAAAGTGGCCTGGAGCTTCTATATCGAGAATCAGGACGCGCAGGCCTATCAGCTTGCGCAGCTGGCCGCGATGGGCACCGGCCCCTGGGTCGGCGAAGCCTGGTGGACCGCGGGCCTTGCCGCTTGGCGCCTCGGCGACTGCGACGGCGCCGCCGATGCCTTCGACAAGACCGCCAAGTCTTCCGAGAACGCCGAACTGACCAGCGCCGCGCATTACTGGCGCAGCCGCGCGCTGATTCGCTGCCGCAAGCCCGAGCAGGCCTCGGCCGCGCTGCGCCTCGCCGCCGCGCGGGATGAGACCCTCTACGGCATGCTTGCCGCCGAGCAGCTCGGCATGAAAATGCCCGAACAGCATGCCGCCGCCGACTTCACCCAGAACGACTGGCAGGTGCTGCGCGGCAATGCGAACATCCGCACCGCCGTGGAACTGGCCGAGATCGGCAAGGACAGCCTGGCCGACGAAGTGCTGCGCCATCAGGCCCGGATCGGCACGCCCGACCAGTACGCCTCGATCACGCGCCTCGCCCGCGATCTCGGTCTGCCCTCGACCCAGCTCTGGATGGCCTACAATGCGCCCTTCGGCGGCAAGCCCGAACCTGCAAGCCGCTTCCCGACGCCGAAATGGACCCCGGTTGGCGGATGGAAGGTCGATCCGGCGCTGGTCTATGCCCATGCCCTTCAGGAATCGATCTTCCAGACCGGCGTTGTCAGCCCGGCGGGTGCACGGGGCCTGATGCAGATCATGCCTGCCGCCGCGCGCGACCATGCAGGCTCGCTCGGCTACAACGGCAATGCTTCCGATCTCAACAAGCCGGAAGTGAACCTCGCCTTCGGCCAGCGCCATCTGGAAACGCTGCGCAGCGATCCGGGCACGCAAGGCCTGCTGCCCAAGGTCATGGCCGCCTACAATGCGGGGCCGCTGCCGGTGCGCCGCTGGAATACCGAAGTGAACTGCCAGGGCGATCCGCTCCTGTGGATCGAATCGCTGCCGTACTGGGAAACCCGTGGCTATGTGAACATAGTGCTGCGCAACTACTGGATGTACGAGCGGCAGGCAGGCGGTCAGTCGGAAAGCCGGATGGCGCTCGTGCAGGACATGTGGCCGACCTTCCCCGGACTCTCCGGTTCGCAGGCCGTTCGCATGTCCGCGAACGGAGCTATCCTGCGTGGCCATTGATACCGAGCGTACTTTCAAGCCGATCCAGATTGCCGTCCTGACCGTCTCGGACACCCGAGGCCCCGAGAATGACACCTCGGGTGACATTCTCGCCCAGCGCGTCGTCGACGCCGGACATGCGCTGGTCGACCGGGCCATCGAGAAGGACGACGCAGACGTGATCGCCGCGCGGCTGAACGCCTGGATCGACGATCCCAAGGTGGACGCCATCGTCTCCACCGGCGGCACCGGCCTGACCGGGCGCGATGTCACCCCGGAAGCGATCGACCGGGTGAAGGAGCGCGACATTCCGGGCTTCGGCGAACTGTTCCGCTGGCTCTCCTACAAGAGCATCGGCACCTCGACGGTCCAGTCCCGCGCCTGCGCCGCCGTCTCGCGCGGCACTTATATCTTCGCCCTGCCCGGTTCGAACGGCGCGGTGAAGGATGGCTGGGACGGCATTCTCGCCGAGCAGCTCGACAGCCGCAACCGCCCCTGCAACTTCGTGGAACTAATGCCGAGGCTTCGGGAGAAGTAGTTCAGCGGAAAATCGGCAGGCTGGCTGCTTCGGCCTCGCTCAGTGCGATACCGAACACCTCGCCCAGCAGACGGGCATATTCGGCTGCTGCCTCCACCTGCCGCACCTCGCTGCTACCGTTGCGGCTCAGCGTGAACTGACGATCGCTCAGCGAGGCGAAGCCGCCATCCAAGACCACACTCGCGACGCAGACCGTCGTGAAGCGCGTGGCCGGGCGGGTCGAGGTCCAGTGATTGCTCAGTTCCAGATCGTCCTGCGCAACATCGGCAAGGTCGAAGACATATTGCGGCTGCCAGTCGCCATGCGGCGCCGCACGGCCGTCGGTGGCGCCTACGGGTCCAGCCCGCTCCAATCGCCATTCGCCGCCCAGCGAGCCGCGCTCGCCGCTGCGCAGGAGGCGGTGCCAGGCGCCGTCGCCGGTCTGGAGTTGCGCGCCGTCTTCCAGCGGCAACGGCGGAACGTAGGAGCCGCCGAACCCGGCATCGGCAATCCACGCCTCGCCGCCGAGATTGACCAGCAGCAGCGTATGGGTGCGCGGCGGCACCACGCCTTCGCCCAGCCCCAGCAGCACCCGCGCCAGCAAGGGTCGGTTGACCAGACCCATGGCGGAAAGAACATCGGAAAACAGCCGGTTCTGCTCGAAGCAGTAACCGCCGCGCCTCCGCGTCACGAGCTTGTCGAACACGCTCTCGCTGTCGATGCGGGTGCCCTCGCCCAGCAGGATCGCGAGATTTTCGAAACCGATCGACCGGCGATGCGCCTGCTGGAGGTTGGCCAGACCCTCAGGCGAAAGCGCGGGGGTTTCGGAAAGGCCGATGCGGGCGAAGTAGCGGGCGAGATCCATGCCCCGTCTCTGCACCCCGCGCGGCGTGGGGGCAAGCCTGTGGATAAGCTGTTCAGGAGCGGGGGATGGAGAGTGGAAAGTGGGTGGATGACCGGGGGAAATCCTGTGGACACCCCCCTGATGCTCCGTCTGGCCGTCAGCCCTGAACGGCCGCCATCGCTTCGTGGAAGGCCTTGATCGCCGCCACTTCGTCGCCATTCCAGACGGCGCCCGAGACCGCGAGGAAGTCCGCACCCGCCGTGACCAGCGAACCGCAGTTTTCCGGGGTGATCCCGCCGATGGCGACGCAGGGAATTTCGAAGATTCCCTGCCACCATGTCAGCAGGTCCACGCCCGCCATGTGCTTCACCTGCTTGGTGGTGGTCGGGAAGAAAGCGCCGAAGGCCACGTAATCCGCCCCGGCCTCGCCTGCATCCATCGCCATATGACGGCTGTCGTGGCAGGTCACGCCGATCTGCGCGTCGCGGCCGAGAGCGTTGCGGGCTTCCTCGACGGTGCCGTCGTCCTGCCCGATATGCACGCCGTCGGCACCGAGGCGCTTGGCGAGGCTGATCGAATCATTGACGATGAAGGCCACGTCGCGGTCGCCGCAGATCTTCTGCAACGGCTCGGCAAGGCGTGCGGCCTCGTGCTGGTCGAGGTCCTTGACCCGGAACTGGAACGCCGCGACTGGCCCCGCGTCAAGGGCACGCGCCAGGCGTTCGGGAAATCCACCAGCCACTTCCAGCGGCGAGATCAGGTAGAGCTGCGTCGGTTCGCGTTCGATGTCTTCCATGCCCGCCGCCCTAGCCGTTCAGGGAGTGAAGGAAAAGGCTTCGTCATTCGCGTAAAGGCGATAGTTAGGGCAAGGTTCAGCCGCGATGCGGTTTTCTGCCGGAATTGCCCCTCGGCCCAAAACAGACACGTGTGAGGATCATGAGACGACGCGCCCTATCGACCGCCCTTTCGCTCATGACCGCCCTCGTCGCGCTGTCGGCCTGCAGGATCATTCCGGAAACGCCGGGCGGAGCGCCGCCCCGGCCTGTCGAGGCGAACCGCCCGCCGCCGCCTGCGCCCGAACCGGATGTCGTCGAAGCCGATCCCCGGACCGACAGTGCGCCGCCGACCGATTTCTACACGCCGCAGTCCCCTGCTGCGGCGACACCGCCGCCCGGTCCCTATAGCGGACCGCCTCTGGCCTATACTCGCATCGGCGAGACGATCTACGTCGATGGGCCGAAAGTGACCCCGCTGGCCCTGCTGGAGGACAGCCGCTGCGCTGAAGGAACCCAGTGCGTCTGGGCGGGACGCCTGCGCGTGCGGGTGCGCGTCGACCTCGGCTCCGGCCCGCGCGAAATCGACATCACGATGGGCCAGCCCGTGCACGTCGCCGACGGCCAGCTCGATCTGCTGGACGCCCTGCCCCATCCGGTCGGCGGCAAGAAGCCCGCGCCGCTCGCCTATCAATTCGGCTTCCGCTTCATGGGCGGCCTCTGAGAAACGAAAAGGGCGGCGCCCTGCGGCACCGCCCTTTCCTTCAAGCGAAATCCGCTGGAGCCGTTCAGGCCGCCGCGGCAGCGCCGATCTTCTGGGTCGAGCCCTTGAAGATCTCGTCGATCGCCTCGCCGAGCGCGGCATCGAACTCGGCATCGCTCATCTGCGCGCGCAGGTCCTGCAGCAGCGCGCGGCTGAAGCTGGCAATGATGCCCTTGTTCTTCGCCAGTTCGACGCAGGCCTCGGGACGCTCGTAGCCGCCCGAGAGCGCGACGACGCGCAGCACCTTGGGGTGCGAAACGAGCGGATCGAACGTGCCCGGCACGATCGGCAGCGAGAGCTTGAGCATGACCCGCGTGCCTTCCGGCAGCGCGTCGAGGTTCTTGAGTAGCTCGGCGAGCAGGATCTCGTCGCACGCGGCGCGGGTCTCGCTCTTGATGTTCACTTCCGGCTCGATGATCGGCATCATGCCGTGCGAAAGCACCTGCTGGCCGATCTCGAACTGCTGCTTGACGACGGCGGCAATGCCCTCGGCATTGGCGGAGTTGATGACCGAACGCTCCTTGGTGCCGTAGACGCCGAGCGCCTTCGAGCGTTCGAGCAGAGCGTCGAGGGTCGGCATCGGCTTCATCAGCTGCACGCCGTTCGCCTCGTCATCAAGACCCTTGTCGATCTTGATGAAGGGAACCACGCCCTTGGCGATCAGCGCCTGCGGAGTGGGCACGCCGGCGACTTCGCCATCCATGGTCCGCTCGAACAGGATCGCGCCGATCACCTTGTCTCCGGTGAAGGCCGGCGAAGCGATGATGCGGGCACGCATCTGGTGGATCAGACCGAACATCTCTTCTTCGGTCGACCAGGCGCCTTCCTCGATGCCGTAGCCCTTGAGCGCCTTGGGGGTCGAACCGCCGCTCTGGTCGAGCGCGGCGATGAAGCCGTTCCCGCCAGCCATCTTGGCCGTCATCTCTGAAAATTCCATTGTTTTTCTCCTCCTAGATTGTGTGAGCAATCGTGAAACGGGCTTATTCTCCGAGGCTCCGTTTCGCAACTGCGGCAAAAGGCTATCCGTCCGTTGGGCGACCCGTTCCGGCGAAGAGCCGCGCTTGCCGACGGCGGCGCAGCATGTCGGACAGCAGGGTGCGCGCGGGCACGTCGATCCAGCGCACGCAGAACCATGCGGTGGCGAGGCAGGCGCCGAGATAGACGAAGGCCATCAGCACTTCGTTGTAATGCAGGTCGTCCTTGAAGTAGCGCATCGGCTCGATCAGTGCCCAGTGCACGGCATAGAGCGCGAAGGACACTTCGCCGACGAACCAGGCCGCCGGGGCGAGCCTGCGCGAGGGTTCGACGCGCGAACCGAACCAGACCAGCAGCGGCGAGATCACCAGCGTGCAGGCGAGATCGAAATGGCTCTCCGCGATCCATTTTGGATCGGCCAGCAGCATCGCGGCGATGGCGGCCAGGCACAGAAGCCCGCCCAAGGTCGCCGGTCGATGCGCGGGCTGGCGCAGCCGGGCGATCAGCATGCCCGCGCAGAACGAATAGAGCGTCCGCGCCAGGGCCAGCGACCACTCGTGCCAGACCGCGCCGATATTGCCCGAACCGTTCTCCAGAACCGCAGGCACGAAGCGCCAGGCCGAGACCGCGCAGACCGCCAGCAAGGCGAGGCGCGGCAGGCGGAACAACACGAGGATCATTATCAGATTGGCGACCAGCTCGTAAAACAGCGACCAGGCCGGAACATTGAGCGGGAACAGCGTCGCCGTCAGCGGCGAGGGGATCATCAGCGCATTAAGCGCCGTGCTGATCACGATCGTCGGCAGCTTCAGCGAGGTATCGCCGCCGGTACAGTGGCGCACCACGCCCACGGTCGTCGTCAGCACGATGCCGACGAGGAACAGCGGATAGAGCCGCACCAGGCGCTTCGTCATGAAGTCCCCGGTCCCCATCCCACCCTGCCAGCGCGGCAGGTAGCTGGTGCAGAGCACGAAGCCGGACAGCGCGAAGAAGAAGTCGACCGCGACATAGCCGTGCGGGGCCTGCGAGATATTGAAATGGAACAGCGCGACGGCAAGCGCGGCGATTCCGCGCATGCCGTCGAGCGTTACATAGCGGCCGTGCCAGGGCAGTTGCCGCTCGGGGCGAGCGGCAGGCATCGACGTGTTCATGCTTGCCGCCCCTCCCCAGCCGGTGTCGGATCAGGCCGAAAGCGCGGCGACGCCGGGCAGTTCCTTGCCTTCCATCCATTCGAGGAAGGCACCGCCCGCCGTCGAGATGTACGAGAAGTCGTTCGCCACGCCCGCATGGTTGAGCGCCGCGACCGTGTCGCCGCCGCCTGCGACCGAGACCAGCGAACCTTCGCGGGTCAGCGCCGCAGCGGTCTTCGCCAGCGCCACGGTGGCGGCGTCGAAGGGCACGGTCTCGAAGGCGCCGAGCGGGCCGTTCCACACGAGCGTGCGGCAGGTCTTGAGCACGTCGCTCAGGGCCTCGACCGCGAGCGGGCCGACGTCGAGGATCATCTCGTCCGCCGCCACTTCATGGACGTTGCAGGTACGCAGCGAAGGCGGGTTGGCGGCGAATTCCTTCGAGACCACCACTTCGTAAGGCAGGTGCACGGTGCAGCCCGCCTTGTCGGCGGTGTCGAGGATTTCGTTCGCAGTGCCGGTCAGATCGTGCTCGCAGAGCGACTTGCCCACGTCCACGCCCTTGGCGGCGAGGAAAGTGTTGGCCATGCCGCCGCCGATGATGAGGTGATCGACCTGGGTCACGAGGTGCTTGAGCACGTCGAGCTTCGAGGAGACCTTGGCGCCGCCGACGACCGCCGCGACCGGTTTTTCCGGGGTGCCGAGCGCCTTGTCCAGCGCCTCCAGCTCGGCCTGCATCGAACGGCCCGCATAGGCCGGAAGCACATGGGCGAGGCCCTCGGTCGTCGCATGGGCGCGGTGGGCGGCGGAGAAGGCGTCGTTGACGTAGAAGTCGGCGTTGGCGGCGATCGCCTTGACCAGTTCGGGGTCGTTCTTTTCCTCGCCCTTCCAGAAGCGGGTGTTTTCGAGGATGGCAATGTCGCCCGCGCGCAGAATGCCGACGGCCTGCTTGACCACGTCACCGGCGATCTCGGGCACGAACATCACTTCCTTGCCGAGCACCTTCTCGACCGCGCCGACCACCATCGACAGCGACTGGGTGGAGACGCGCTCGCCCTTGGGGCGGCCGAAGTGCGCGAGCAGGAGGACCTTGGCGCCCTTTTCGGCGAGTTCCAGCACGGTCGGCGCCGCGGCGCGGATGCGGGTGTCGTCGGTAACGACGGCGTCCTGCATCGGCAGGTTGAGGTCCACACGCACCAGCGCGACCTTACCCGTCACGTCACCAAGGTCATCCAGGGTCTTGAAAGCGCTCATTGCTCGATCCTCACGCAATTTCTTCTCGGATTCAGCACTGCGCCGCGAAAGCCCGAATGGACTTCCGCGGCGACAGAAAGGACGGCGGACCGGGTTCGATCCGCCGCCATCGTCATTTTCAGAGCAGGCCTGCCATCACGCCGGCCGTGTCGACCATGCGGTTGGAGAAGCCCCACTCGTTGTCGTACCACGACAGGACGCGGACCAGCTTGCCTTCGAGAACCGAAGTCTCAAGGCTGTCGATGGTCGACGAATGGGCGTCGTGGTTGAAGTCGATCGAGACCAGCGGCTCTTCGGTGTAGCCGAGCACGCCCTTGAGTTCGCCCTCGGCAGCTTCCTTGAGCAGCGCGTTGACTTCCTCGGCGGTGGTGTCGCGCTTCGGCACGAAAGTCAGGTCGACAACCGAGACGTTCGGGGTCGGCACGCGGATCGACGAACCGTCGAGCTTGCCCTTGAGGTCGGGAAGAACGAGGCCCACGGCCACGGCGGCGCCGGTGCTGGTGGGGATCATGTTCATCGCGGCAGCGCGGGCGCGGCGCGGATCGCTGTGGATCTGGTCGAGGATCTTCTGGTCGTTGGTATACGAGTGGATCGTGGTCATCAGACCGCGCTCGATACCGATCTTCTCGTGCAGGACCTTGGCGAAGGGCGCCAGGCAGTTGGTGGTGCACGAGGCGTTCGACACGACGACGTGCTCGGCCGTCAGTTCCTTGTGGTTCACGCCGTAGACGACGGTGAGGTCCACGCCCTTGGCAGGCGCCGAGACGAGCACGCGCTTGGCGCCCGCGTCGATGTGCTTGGAGGCCGATTCCTTGTTGGTGAAGAAACCGGTGCATTCGAGCACGATGTCCACGCCCTGCGCGGCGTGCGGCAGGTTGGCCGGATCACGCTCGGCGGTCACATGGATGCGCTTGCCGTTGATGACCAGATCGGTGCCGTCGACTTCCACGGTGCCTTCGAAAGTGCCGTGGACGCTGTCGCGCTTGAACAGGAGGGCATTGGCCTTGGCATCGGCCAGGTCGTTGATCGACACCAGCTCGAGGTCATGGTCCGTGCGTTCGAGAATGGCGCGGGCGACATTGCGCCCGATGCGTCCGAAACCGTTGATCGCAACCTTGGTCGCCATAGGTAAATTCTCCTGTTTACACGCTGAGCTTGTTGAGGATCTTCGGGACGATCGCATCGACGGTGAAGCCGAAGCGAGCGAACAGGTCCTTGGCCGGGGCCGAGGCACCGAAGCGGTCGAGACCGATGTTCAGGCCGCCGTTGCGGCTCTGTGCGGTGTAGCGTTCCCAACCCATGGTAATGCCGGCTTCGATCGAGACCTTCAGGATCGAGGCATCGTTGGGCAGGATTTCATGCTGGTAGGCTTCGTCCTGGGCGGCGAAAAGCTCCATGCACGGCATCGAGACGACGTCCGCGCCGATGCCCTGCGATTCCAGCTCGTCCTTCACCTTCACGGCCAGTTCGACTTCCGAACCGGTGGCGATCAGGATCACCTTGCGGTCGGCATCGGCATGGCGAAGCGTATAGCCACCGCGGGCCGAGAGCATGTCGCCGGTCTTGCGCAGCTGCGGCAGGTTCTGGCGGGTCAGCGCGAGGACCGAAGGGGTATCTTCGGATTCGAGCGCAATGTTCCAGCATTCCGCCGTCTCGATCACGTCCGCCGGGCGGAACACGTGGAGGTTCGGGATCAGACGCATCGACATCACGTGCTCGACCGGCTGATGGGTCGGGCCGTCTTCGCCGAGGCCGATCGAATCGTGGGTCAGCACGTAGATCGCACGGGTCTGCTGAAGCGCCGAGAGACGGATCGCGTTGCGGCAGTAGTCCGAGAAGATCAGGAAGGTGCCGCCGTAAGGGATCACGCCGCCATGCAGCGCCATGCCGTTGAGGGCAGCGGCCATGCCGAATTCACGGATGCCGTAGTAGACGTAGCGGCCGCCGTAGTTGTCCGGGGTGAACGGCTCCTGGCACTTGGCCTTGGTGTTGTTCGAGCCGGTGAGGTCGGCCGAGCCGCCGATCATCTCGGGGATCGCCGGAGCCAGCACGTTCAGCCAGTTTTCCGAGGCCTTGCGGGTGGCGACGGTCGAGTCGCCTTCCAGCCATTCGGCCAGCTTGGCGCGGATCGCGTCGGTTTCGGGCAGTTCACCGGCCATGCGGCGGCCGAATTCCTCGCCCTTGTCCGAAGCGGCGAGGCGGGCGAACCAGTCGGCGTGGGCCGCAGCGCCCTTTTCACCGAGCGAGCGCCAGTCGGCGAGGATTTCCGCCGGGATCTCGAAGGGTGCCGAAGTCCAGCCGAGGTATTCGCGGGCAGCGGCCACTTCGGCCTCGCCCAGCGCCGCGCCGTGCACGTCGTGGCCGCCCTGCTTGTTGGGGGCGCCCTTGCCGATCACGGTCTTGCAGGCGACGAGCGTCGGCTTGTCCGAAGCGGCAGCCTGGGCCAGCGCGCGTTCGATGTCGGCGAAGTCATGGCCGTCGCACTCAAACACGTCCCAGCCCGAAGCGCGGTAGCGTGCGGGGATGTCTTCGCTGGTCGAAAGCGAGGTGTCGCCGTCGATGGTGATCTTGTTGTCGTCCCACAGGACCTTGAGGCGGCCCAGCTTCAGCGTGCCCGCCAGACCGATGGCTTCGTGGTTGATGCCTTCCATGAGGCAGCCGTCGCCGGCGATGACCCAGGTCTTGTGGTCGACCAGATCGTCGCCGAACGTCGCGTTCAGCTGACGCTCCGCCATCGCCATGCCGACCGCCATGGCCAGGCCCTGGCCGAGCGGGCCGGTGGTGCATTCCACGCCTTCGATCAGGAAGTTTTCCGGGTGACCGGCGCAGACCGAGCCGAGCTGGCGGAAGTTCCGGATATCGTCCATCGTCGGGCTGGCATAGCCGGTCAGGTGAAGCAGCGAATAGATCAGCATCGAACCGTGACCGGCGGACAGCACGAAGCGGTCGCGGTCGGCCCACTTGGGCTGGGCGGGGTCGAACTTGAGGAACTTCGAGAACAGGACGGTCGCAACGTCGGCCATGCCCATCGGCATGCCGGGGTGGCCACTGTTGGCCGCCTGGACAGCGTCCATCGACAGCGCCCGGATGGCATTGGCCATCGGCGCGAGACGGTCAGCAGCAAGGGTCATCGTGAAAGCTCCGGAAACGGAAGGAATGGGACGAGTCGAACTTGCCGACCCCCTTTAGGGCGAGGCCGTCTCCCGTCAAGTTCGCCTGATAGCGGGTATAGGCCGCGTATATGGGGGCTTGTACATATATATGCCAATCGCGTGCAGCACATTCCGCCCGGCTGATCGCCCGACTGATCGAAAGCCCTGTGAACAAGGCCGTCCGATTGATTGCCTTTTGGCCATTTCACGGTAGCGCAAAATCGATGGACAAGGTGACCAACGAGGCCGCGACCGAGCAGGCAGTCGACAGGATCCGGGCAGCCCTCGCAAGGCTGGAACGCGCCGTATCGCAGAATCGCGATTTGCAGGAGCGCCACGACCGCCTGCGCGGCACCGTCGAGGGCGCGCTCGGCGAAATCGACGCCCTGCTCGCCAACAGGAACTCCTGAGACGATGGCAAACGTCACGCTCACGATCGGCGGGCGCGAATTCATGCTCGCCTGCGCGGACGGCGAGGAAGCGCATATCACCCGCCTCGCGCAGATGATCGACGAGAAACTCGCGCAGGCCGGCGTCGTCGGCCAGACCGAGCCGCGCATGCTGCTTTTCGCCTCGCTGATGCTGGCGGACGAACTGCACGAACTGCGCCAGCGCCCGACTGTCGCGCCGCCCCCGCCTCCCGCTCCGGAACCGGAAATCCCCGAGGTTCTGGTCGAGGAACTCGTGCGGATCGCGGATCATGTCGAAAATCTTGCGGACCTCCTTGAGCAGCGCGCTCCGAATGCCTAAATAAGAGGCGACGGGAACTGCCCGGCACGAGCCGTACGAACATCCCTGAGGCTATAAGCAATCCAAAGGGGGCTGTCCCTGCCCGGACCCTGGTCCGATGTACATGGTCCCCACCTGACGTCGAGGCGTCAGAGGATTTCTCGAGCAAACGACCCATGGTGGTCCCGTCACCCTCTTTTTCCGTCTAAAAATTCGCGAAAGCGAATTTTGCGGCACCAGCCCGCGGCCCCACCCTCCCACCCGCAGGATACTACCGCTGGGTGGTAGGGTGAGGGCGCGGGCCGGTGCCGCGAAAATGCCCTCATGGGCATTTTTCAAACGGACTCTTATCTTTTTCGGCATGAACAGTGCCGGAATTCCGACATGCCGCGAGAGACCTTCGGTGCTATTGTCGCGGCCCTGATCAGATCTTGCAGGAATGGGACCCTCGGTGGATTCGTCGCCTCCTCTCTCTCCGCCGTCCGAGAAAAGCGCCCTGCGCAAAAAGCACCGGGCTGCGCGTGCCGAACACGTCGCCTCGCTGCCGCAGGGCATGCGCGCGCTCGTGCTCAACCGTCCGCCCGCGCCCGTCGCGGATATGATGCCCGAGGGGCTAACCATCGGCCTCTACGCCCCCGTCGGCGACGAGGCCCCGGCCTTCGGTTGGGCGCGCTGGCTCTCGGAGCACGATCGCCGCATCGCCCTGCCCTGGTTCGCCGCCAAGGACGCTGCGATGGAATTCCGCGAATGGGCCAACCCCTTCGACGAGGAACAGCTGACCATCGGCCCCTGGGGCGCGCTCCAGCCACTTCCGGATGCCAAGCCGGTGGTTCCGGCCATCGTCGTGGTGCCGCTGATCGCCTTCACGGCAGAGGGGCACCGACTCGGCCAGGGCGGCGGTCACTATGACCGCTGGCTCGAAGCCAATCCCGACGTTCCCGCGATCGGACTTGCCTGGGACTGCCAGTTGGCCGACAACCTCCCCATGGAGCCGCACGACCGCATCCTCGATGCCGTGGTGACGCCGACGCGAATCTACGAGGGAGAGATCTGACTTGCGCGAGACCCCGACCTGGCGAATCCCCATCGGGGTCCTCGGCCTGCTCATCGCCCTGTGCGTCTATGGGCTGCTGATCGCGCGATACCTGCCGCCGGTGATCGGATCATGGCACGCCCTGCTCCAGACACCGATCTACCTCGCACTGGGCGTGGTATGGATATTGCCGCTGAAGCGGTTCCTGATCTGGATGGAAACCGGACGCTGGGGGTAAAATCCCGGCGTTCTTTATTTTATCCCGTCCGGAGCGGACAAAAGAAAAGGCCGGGCGTTAACCCGGCCTTTTTCGTTTCATTGCCTTACCACTTCCCGTGAAGGAAATGGCGCGAGTGACGGGGCTCGAACCCGCGACCTCCGGCGTGACAGGCCGGCACTCTAACCAACTGAGCTACACCCGCGCAGCAATGTGTTCGAGGTTTTTAGACTACCTCAAGTCGCTGGATTACCAGCATATTTCCCAAGTGGCGCGAGTGACGGGGCTCGAACCCGCGACCTCCGGCGTGACAGGCCGGCACTCTAACCAACTGAGCTACACCCGCGTTCTTGCGGTTGCGTCCGCTTGGGAGGCCGCCCTCTATGTCAGCACCGGGTGGCTGTCAACGCGATATTCCAACCCCATGAAGATTTTTACGACCGAACCGCGACTAGCCTGTGGACAGTTTTGCCCAAGGTCCGTTTTTTCGGGGAATTTTGCGATTTTCTTCGTGCGACAGCGACTTCAGAGCGGTTCGACCGGCGAAAATATGCGAAAAATAATTTCGAGCAGGGCTGAATCTCTGCGGAGCATCGTCGCCGACCTCTCCCCTCACAAAATCGTCGCCCCCGCGAAGGCGGTGGTCCCGCTGTTTTTGCTCCCTCCCGGCCTCCAAAAGAGAAGCGGGGTCCCCGCCTTCGCGGGGACGACGGGGTTGGTTTGGGGACCGTCGGTGCCGGGACGATCAACACCCCCCACCAGAAGGACTTCAGGAGGGCTTACGCGGCTTCTCGTATTTCCAGTTGCGGGTCTTGCCCTCGGCGATCCACTCGGCCGCCTGCGCCATGCGCTTGTCCCGCGTGGCTCCCGTCTTCGCCTCGGTGATCCATTCGAGATAGTCCCGCCGCTGGGACGGACTGAAGTCCCCGAACACCCCCTGCGCCGCCGGTGTAGCGGCCAGCAGCGCCGCAAAGTCTTCCGGAATCGCAATTTCGGGACGAGGCTTGCGTTCGCCTCCGGTCTTGAGCGCAGTGCCCTGCTCCAGCACCCGCGCAAGCGCAGCATGGAGATTCGCCGTCAGCACCGAATCTTCCGGGAGATCGGCAATCTTCGTGATTCGCCCGAACTGCCCCATGGCGTCGCCTTGCCGACCGTCGCCGTGAATGACGAAAGTACAGTGCGCCTTGAACGCCGCCATCCCGGCCACGTTCTTCCCCCTCACCGTGAAGTGCGGCATGCCCCACTTGATCGCCTCTTCGGCACCGGGAATCGCGCGGTGGGTCAGGCCGCGCAGATGTTCGAGAATCGGGCGGGCAAAGTCCGCGGCCCCTGCGATATAGTCATCGACGCGCGGATCCTTGCCCATTCACCCTCTCCCCTTACCCCGCGAGAATGAGCGCGGGGGCCTCGATCAGCTTCTTGAGGTCCTGTGCGAAGCTGGCGGCATCCCAGCCGTCTACCACGCGGTGGTCGCAGGACATCGAGATATTCATGATCTTGCGCTTCTCGATGCGTTCCGTGCCGTCGGCGCCCTTCACGAACATCGGCCGCTCGACGATGCGATTCGGGCCGATGATCGCCACTTCCGGGCGGTTGATGACCGGCGTGGTTGCCACCCCGCCCATCGGCCCGAGCGAGGTCACGGTGATCGTCGAGCCGGAAAGCTCCGAAGACTTGGCCGAACCGTCCCGCGCCGCCTGCGCCAGACGGCCGATCTCGGTCGCAAGCTGCCAGAGGTTGCGGTCCTGCGCATCGCGGATCACCGGGACCATCAGCCCCGCCGGAGTCTGTGCCGCCATGCCGAGATGCACCGAACCATAGCGCGTCACCACGCCAGCCTCGTCATCGTAGTGCGCGTTGAGCATCGGGTACTTCGGCAGCAGCTTGCAGATCGCGGTGATGAGGAACGGCAGCATCGTCAGCTTGGGACGATCTCCCCTGCCCGCGTTGAGTTGCGCGCGGGTTTCCTCCAGCGCCGTCACGTCGAATTCCTCGACATAGGCGAAGTGCGGAATCTGGCGCTTGGATGCGGCCATGTTCTCGGCGATGCGGCGGCGCAGGCCGATCACGCGGACCTGCTCGTCCTGCCCCTTGCGACCGGCAGGCTGGAAACCGCCCGCGGCATTGTAGGACAGGAAGGCATCGAGATCGGAATGGCGCAGGCGGCCATCTTCGGCCGGACGCACTTCGCCAAGGTCGATACCGAGATCGGCAGCGCGCTTGCGCACGGCCGGGCTGGCCATGACTTTGGCGTGGGTGCTTGAGGGTTTGGGCGCGGGCGTGGGTGCGCGGGCTTCGACAGGCTCAGCCTGAACGGGTGTGGGGGATGGGTCGGGAGTGGGGACAGGTTCTACGGTAGTGACAGACTCCACAACCTCCGCTCGTGCTGAGCCTGTCGAAGCACCGGCCACTGCCCCCTCAACCACTTCAGCCTTCGGCGCAGGCGCGCGATCGACTTCGTTCCCCGCACCCTCGACCTCGATCACCACCAGCGGCGAGCCGATGGCGATGACATCCCCTTCGGCGCCCGCCACTTCGACGACCACGCCCGAAACCGGGCTTTCCATCTCGACCGTGGCCTTGTCGGTCATCATGTCGGCCAGACGGCCATCCTCTTCGACCGTATCCCCGACCTTGACATGCCAGGCGACGATCTCGGCCTCGGCGATACCTTCGCCAATATCCGGCAGGCGGAATGTGAAACGACCCATCGGATCAATCCTTCATGAGCCGATCGACCGCCTCGCCAATGCGGACGGGACCGGGGAAATAGGCCCACTCGAGGCTGTGCGGATAAGGCGTGTCGAAACCCGTCACGCGCTCCACCGGCGCTTCGAGATGATAGAAGCAGCGCTCCTGGACGAGCGTGACGAGTTCGGCGCCGAAGCCGGACGTGCGGGTCGCCTCGTGTATCACCAGGCATTTGCCCGTCTTTTCCACCGACTTTTCCACAGTGTCGATGTCGAGCGGGACAAGGCTGCGCAGGTCGATGATCTCGGCATCCACGCCCTTCTCGGCCAGCACCGCCTCGGCGACATGCACCATGGTGCCGTAAGTAACGACCGTCAGCGCCGCGCCTTCACGCACCACGCGGGCCTTGCCGAGCGGGATCTTGTAGTAGCCCTCCGGCACCTGACTGCCCGGCAGCCCCTTCCAGGGCCGCGAGGGGCGGTCGTAATAGCCGTCGAACGGGCCGTTGTAGATGCGCTTCGGTTCGAAGAAGATGACCGGATCGTTGTCCTCGATCGCGGCGATCAGCAGGCCCTTGGCATCGTGCGGGGTCGCCGGGATCACCGTCTTGAGACCGGCGACATGGGTGAACAGCGCCTCGGGGCTCTGGCTGTGGGTCTGCCCGCCGAAGATGCCGCCGCCAAACGGCGAGCGCACCGTGATCGGTGCCACGAACTCGCCCGCCGAGCGATAACGCAGACGCGCCGCTTCGGAGACCAACTGGTCGAGACCCGGATAGATATAGTCCGCGAACTGGATTTCCGGCACCGGACGCAGGCCATACGCAGCCATGCCAACGGCAGCGCCGATAATGCCGCATTCGTTGATCGGCGTATCGAACACGCGGTTCCTGCCGAACTTCTTCTGAAGGCCTGCCGTCGCGCGGAACACGCCGCCGAAATAGCCGACGTCCTCACCCATGATGACCACGTCGGGATCGCGCGCCATCATGATATCGAGCGCGTCGTTGATCGCCTCGATCATGTTCATCGAGCGGCTCGGCGCGTCGTGGAGGCTGACGGGGTTTTCCTCGATCATGGTCCTCACTCCTTCCACTCCGGCCATTTGGTCTGTCGCTCGCGGATCGCCTGTTCGGCCTGTTCCTGGAGGTGCCAGGGCAGTTCTTCGAACACGTCCTCGAACATCGTGTGGAACGGATGGTGGAGGCCGTGCCCGAGGATGCCGTTCTTCTCGGCTTCCTTGGTGGCCGCCTTGACCTGCTCGGCGAGGTCGCGGTCCATCGCCGCATGCTGCTCCTCGGACCATTCGCCAAGCGCGATCAGGTGCTTCTTGAGCCGCATGATCGGATCGCCGAGCGGCCAATCCTCGGCCTCGCGCGCGGAGCGGTAGGCGCTGGGATCGTCCGAGGTGGAGTGCCCTTCGGCGCGGTAGGTGAAGTGCTCGATCAGCGTCGGCCCCTTGCCCGCGCGGGCACGGTTGGCGGCCCATTCCATCGCCGCATAGACCGCGAGAATATCGTTGCCGTCCACCCGCAGCCCGGCAATGCCGTAGCCTGCCGCGCGCGCCGCGAAAGTCGTCCGCTCCGCCCCGGCAAAGCCCGAGAAGCTGGAGATCGCCCACTGGTTGTTGACCACATTGAGCACGACCGGCGCATTGTAGACCGCCGCGAACGTCATCGCCGCGTGAAAATCGCCCTCGGCGCTGGAGCCTTCGCCCACGAAGCTGGTGGCGATGCGGGTATCGCCCTTGATCGCGCTCGCCATGGCCCAGCCCACCGCCTGCGGGAACTGGGTGGCAAGGTTGCCCGAGATCGAGAAGAAGCCGTAGTCCTTGGCCGAATACATGATCGGCAGTTGTCGGCCCTTCAGCGGGTCGGCGCGGTTCGAGTAGATCTGGTTGACCATCTCCACCAGCGGATAGCCGCGGGCGATCAGGACGCCCTGCTGGCGATAGCTGGGGAACACCATGTCATCCGCCGCGAGCGCGTGGGCGCAAGCGATCGAGATCGCCTCCTCGCCGGTGGACTTCATGTAGAAGCTGGTCTTGCCCTGCCGCTGGCCGCGATACATGCGGTCGTCGAAAGCGCGGGTGAGCGCCATTGTCGCCAGCATCCGGCGCAGGGTTTCCGGGTCGAGACCCGGATTCCACGGGCCGATGGCGCGATCGTCGTCTCCCAGCACCCGGATCATGTCGAGCGTCAGCGGCCAGGTTTCCCCGGCCTCGCAGGCCTCGTCCGGCCGGGCCAGAAGGCCCGGTTCGGGGATATCCAGGTGAGTATAATCTACCGTATCGCCCGGCCGATATCTCGGTTCGGGAACATAGAGTTCGAGCGGCGGCAGATTGCCACGTAACTTGCCTGTGCGGACCGGGCCTTCGGCCATTCTGGTTATCCTCTCCCGACTTTCCGGGCCGTGGAAACCTGATCTGCGCTAGGAAAAAGGGACGAACCTAACGCGTTTCAAAATTCCACGGTCAGGTCATAATATTTCAACTCCCGGCAATGTCAATCCATCGAGGAAGGCTTCACAACCGGCGCTAGACGGCCACCGGAGCGGCGATATGCGCTTGCGGCGCGTAGCCCGAGACCACGAAATCCTCGATTCGGTAGTCGAAGATCGAATCGGGCCTGCGGGCGAATTCGAATCGCGCTTCTCCCTCGGGGGTTCGGGAAAGCTGCTCTTCGACCAGAGCGGCATGGTTGAGATAGAGATGGACATCACCGCCCATCCAAACGGCCTCGCCCGGCTCAAGGTTGCATTGCTGGGCGAACATCCGCGTCAGCAGCGCCAGCGACCACATGTTGAAGGCAAAGCCCAGCCCGAGGTCGCAGCTGCGCTGATAGAGCGCGCAGGAGAGCCGCCCGTTGGCGACATGGAACTGATAGCTCTTGTGGCAAGGCGGCAGCGCCATCGAATCGAGTTCGGCCACGTTCCAGCCCTCGATGATATGACGGCGGCTGCCGGGGTTGTTCTTCAAACTCTCGATCACTTGCGCGACCTGGTTCACCCCGGCCTCGCGCTTGCGATAGAGGCCATCGCCCGCGTCTTCGTAGACCGGCCAGTCCACCCACTGCTTGCCGTAGACCGGGCCGAGATCGCCCCACTCGGCGGCAAAGGCGGCATCCTCGACAATCCGCCGCGAGAATTCCGCGCGCGCGATAGCCTCGCCGGTTTCGCGGCGATAGCGGTCCAGCGGCCAGTCGGTCCAGATTTCCACGCCCTGCGCGCAGAGCGAACGGATATTGGTGTCCCCGGTCAGGAACCAGAGCAGTTCGCGGGTCGCCGTCTTCCAGTAGACGCGCTTGGTGGTGAGCAGCGGCATCGCGCCGGTCGAAAGATCGAAACGGATCGTCGCCCCGAACAACGAGCGCGTGCCGACGCCGGTGCGGTCCACCCGCTCGTCGCCCTCTTCCCAGATGCGGCGCATGAGATCGAGGTATTGCCACTCCCAGTGGCGAGAGGAGGCCCGAGCGGTGTTTTGTGCGGCGGAATCGGCAGCGAGAATATCGGTCATGGCCGAAACCTAGCCCATCGGGCCGCTCAAGGAAAAGGCTGTCGATGTGCGAAAGCCGAACGGCAAAACGCGAAAGCCAGACAGCAAAAAACCCAGCGTTTCCGCTGGGTTTCTATGCCTCACCCGAAGGTGAAAATGGTCGGGGAAAGAGGATTCGAACCTCCGGCCCCTGCCTCCCGAAGACAGTGGGCCTGCGATTTTTTGGGAGTTTTCCGCGCTTTCGCTTCAGCACGCCGTACCGTTTTGAACCCTGTATTCCCGTTCTGTTCACGCCCCGAGGTTCAAGGTGAACCTTCAACCCCTGTCCATGCTGGCAGGCTGTGAACTCTTCGAACCGAGGCGCTATTGCGCAGCGATTGGATTAGTTCAGCGGTGTAGCGCTTTTTCCAGCGCCGCGACATTCGCATCGAAGCGTGCCGGCTGCGCGTCCCGAAACTTGCGAACGTTCGCCAGCTTGAATTGCGGTGCAGGTAGCTCAGCGAGCGCTGCCACCGGATAGCGGCCCCAGTCGGGCTCCCCCTTTTCAAACGACAAGAGAAACGCACGATCATCAGCATTCAGCACCTCATGGAGAGCAGCGACCAGCCGATCAAGCGTAGCCTGATGATCGTCATAGCTGAACGGCTCGAACGGCATGCCCTCGAACTGCGAGCGAAACGACTGCCGTTGATCCTTGCGACTCGGATCAATCAACTCAGCGATCGGGCGCTTATGACCAGCGAGCGCCGCGATCACGCCGAGCCGGACCTCGTCGGTTAGGCCCTCCTGATCCAGCAGCCGCTTCACGTCGAACAGGTCGCGAGGATGCTGGCGATCCAGAGCCGCGCAAATCTTTCCGCCGAACAATTCGCCGTGCGAGAGGCATCGCGCTTCAACGAATGCTTCGAATTGCTCCTGCACGCGCTCTGAGCAGTGTAAATCCCGCGTCGGGAACAGGTGCCCCCGCAAGGTCGGGTTGACCTCGACCTTCACCTGCGTGCGACCGCGCTGGCAATGAAGCTTCACTTCCATGGCTTCCTCGCCCTGCTGGGTTCGGGTGACACGGGTCGGTGCCAGCCGCTGCCCGATTTCAGCAGCGATACGGCTGAGAGCTTCGCTGATAGCGTCGAGCGACTCCTTGCGCCCTTGAATCGGCAGGTAGGTCAGGTCGATATCAACCGAGAGGCGCGGCAGATCCCATTCGAACAGGTTGATCGCGGTTCCGCCTTTCAGCGCAAAAGCGGATTCAGCCATCACCAGCGGCAGGATGTCGAGCAACAGGCGAACCTGCTCGCGGTAGGGATCAGCCACGTTCGACGAGTTCCTTGGGAAGCAGCAACTGGTATTTGGCAACATATCGCCCGTCCGCGACCAGGCTGCGGTCCCCGCTGCCAAGGTCGATCCGGTCAAGATCGAGGTGGCGCATGACAGGCAGGTTCGCGCGCTCCGCGAGATAGAGAAACAGCCGGCGGACCTTGATGGAACTGCACTGCTCCAGCAGTGCTTGCACCAGCTTGGGGCGGATCGAGGTCATGCTTTCCACCACCAAGCTCGCCTCGACAAGGTCAAATTCCTTCGGCGCAAGATGCAGCATTTCCAGCGCGGCGCGCTCGATCGTCGCCGTTTTCAGCCGTAAGCCTTCCGGGGCTTCCAGTTCGGTCAGGCCTAAGTCGGGCGGCAGCAGCTTTGTCTGAACATGACGAACCTCATCACCCCAATGTGTTTTGAACCAGAGCGGCAGCGTCACATTTAGCGGAGAGAACAGATAGGCTCTGGTCGGGGCAAAGCGCACATAATGGCTGTTGCCGGTCATCTCGAGTGCCGTCAGCGCGCCTACATGGACCGGCATATTCAGCTGGGTCTGAAGGCTGAATAGCGCGCCCTGCCACGTCACGGTCTCCATAGGACGCTTGAAGGCACCTCTGCCCAGCGAAGTCAGCCAGCGCGAACCGGTGTAGTTCTGCAGATCCTGCGCGGTGACATTCAACGTCTTGAGATAAGCGCTGGTTGCGACACTGTGCGGCGTCCAACCGTCGAGAAGTGACCTTAATTTATCAGCCCGAGATAGGTTCATGGTGTATTTATAGCATATATTTCGATGCCGCTCAACTCCAAGCATTGCATAATATGCCCAAAGTATATGCTAAGTGTATTATAGGCAGATAATTCGATGCCGGAGCCCGGCATTGCGGCGACCGCAGATGGAAGAGAGCAGCCTGCGCGAAGCGAAGCTGCCTGCTGAATGAAAGTGGGTGGCCTGATCCGGTTCAGCATCGAACCGGTGATCCTCACGCTGAAAGTCTCTTATCCATGCTTATGTGCCTTGGCGAACAATCGTTCGATCCCTCCTGCCGTGTCCTCCTGCTTCCGCTCGGAATGATGGACGGGACGCGCGTCCGCCGACGAGACGGGCTTGGGCTGCCCGCCGGAGCGCTGGAGCAAACGAGCGCCAATCTCATAATGGCGTCGACGCCTTGTGATGCACCGCTGTTCCGCGAGGCGCTGACCCGCGCCTGCGCTGAAGCTGGAAAGGACATCTTGTTAGTGCGTACCGGCCTGTTTCCGGAAACCTTGAATTCGGTGATCTGCGAGGTTGCCCTTGCGGGCAGCGAGAAGCCGCTAATCCTGACTGACCTGTGCTTCATGCGCGCTGATGGACGACTGTGGTTGGTGCCGCAGGATGACGGCCCGGTCCTGGAGGTACGGCATGATGGTCTCGATTTGCAGCTCGATTCGCCTTTTGCAGACCGTGACGAGCGCGGTGATGGCGTATCTCGCGCCGCATCGGAAATCGTGCGCCTATACGCCCGTGCGTGGAGGGGCTGAGCATGGCGACTCCGAAAATGCCCGCCCGCAAGGCTGCGACTGCCAGCATGAATCCGGTCGTCGCCAGTGAGGCCGATCTGAACCGCACCGGGATTGCCGGAGGCCAGTTTTCTTAAATTAGGCAGCCAGTGGGACGTCGTCCAGCATAGCGTAGTAGCGTTGCTCGGCTTCGACGGGCGG
>Ga0209050_1000266_pt1 | contig 111792 bp, 97 predicted proteins | sample Araplavi_mTSA_r2_FD_184276 | JGI IMG/M metagenome (GOLD analysis project Ga0209050, IMG submission 184276) | Arabidopsis root microbial communities from North Carolina, USA - plate scrape MF_Cvi_mTSA_r2 (SPAdes) (version 2) | ecosystem: Host-associated > Plants > Roots > Endosphere | place...
ACTGCAGCCCCATCACCGTCAGCACCGGCACCAACGCGTTGCGCAGCACATGGCGCCACAGCACCGCGCGCCGGCCCAGGCCTTGCGCGCGGGCGCTGCGCACGAAGTCCTCGCGCATCACCTCGAGCACCGCGCTGCGCGTCACACGCGCGAGGATCGCCACCTGCACCGCGGCCAGCGCCATGGCCGGCAGCAGCAGCGAGCGCAGCGCGGCGGCCGGGTCGTCCTGCCAGCCGTCGAAGCCGCCGGCCGGGAACCACTGCAGCTTCACCGCGAACACCCCGATCAGCAGGATCGCGAGCCAGAAGTTCGGCACCGCCATGCCGAGCTGGCTGATCGCCATCACGCCGGCATCGCCCAGCCGGCGGTGGCGCGACGCGGCGAACACGCCGAGCGCGAGCGCGAACACGACCGTGAGGACCATCGCGATCAGCGCGAGCGGCACCGTGACGAGCAGCCGCTCGGCCAGCAGCTCGGCGATCGGCGCGTCGTAGGCGACGCTGCGCCCCAGGTCGCCGCTCGCCAGACCGCGCAGCCAGCGGCCGTAGCGCGCCAGCGGCGGCTGGTCGAGCCCGAGCTGCTGAGCGAGCGCTGCGGCGGCCTCCGGCGTCGCGCCGGTCTCCAGCCGCACGTCGACCGCGCTGCCCGGCAGCAGCGCGAGCACCGCGAAGATCAACGCCGAGGCCGCCAGCAGCGTGGCGACGAACGCGGCGCCGCGTCGGATCAGGAACACGCCGATGGCCGCGGCCTCACAGCGAAAAGATCTTGCCGGGGTTCATGATGTTCTTCGGGTCGAGCGCGCGCTTGACGCTGCGCATCATGTCGACCGCGCCGGCACCGGCCTCGCTGATCAGGAAGCCCATCTTGTGCAGCCCGATGCCGTGCTCGCCGGTGCAGGTGCCGTCGAGCCGCAGCGCGCGCTGCACCAGCTGCAGGTTCAGCCGCTCGGCGGTTTCGCGCTCTTCGGGCTTGTCGGGATCGATCAGGTACGCGAGGTGGAAGTTGCCGTCGCCGACGTGGCCGACGATGTAGTACATCAGCCCCGAGGCCTCGACCTCGGCGACGCTGTCGTTGATGCACTCGGCCAGCCGCGAGATCGGCACGCAGGTGTCGGTGGTCACGGTGCGGCTGCCGGGCTTCATCTGCAGCCCGGCGAAGTACGCGCGGTGGCGCGCGGTCCACAGCTTCGTGCGCTCTTCCGGCGTGGTCGCCCACTGGAAGCCTTCGCCGCCGAACTCGCTGGCGATCTCCTGCACCATCGCGGCCTGCTCGGCCACGCTCGCCTCGCTGCCGTGGAACTCCATCAGCAGCAGCGGTGACTCTTGCAACGTCAGCTTGTCGTGCCGGTTCACCGCGCGCACCGCGTTCGCGTCGAGCAACTCGCAGCGGGCGATCGGCACGCCCATCTGGATCAGCTGGATGGTGGTGCGCACCGCGGCGTCGATGCTGGGGAAGCTGCAGGTGGCGGCCGAGATCGCCTCGGGCAGCGGGTACAGCTTCAGCGTGATCTCGGTCATCACGCCGAGCGTGCCTTCGCTGCCGACCATCAGCCGCGTCAGGTCGTAGCCGGCCGACGACTTGCGCGCCCGCGTGCCGGTGTGGATCACCTCGCCCTGCGGCGTGACGACGGTCAGCGCCAGCACGTTGTCGCGCATCGTGCCGTAGCGCACGGCGTTGGTGCCGCTCGCGCGGGTGGCGCTCATGCCGCCGAGCGTGGCGTCGGCGCCGGGATCGATCGGGAAGAACAGGCCGGCATGGCGGACCTCGGTGTTCAGCTGCATGCGGGTGACGCCGGCCTGCACGGTGACGGTCAGGTCCTCGGGGCGCACCGACAGGATGCGGTTCATGCGCGTCAGGTCGATGCTGACGCCGCCCTGCACCGCGAGCAGGTGGCCTTCGAGCGACGAGCCGGCACCGTACGGGATCACCGGCACGGCATGCCGGTCGGCCAGCGCCACCACCGCGGCGACGTCGTCGGTGCTCTCGCAGTACACCACCACCTCGGGCGGCGGCACGTCGAACGGCGATTCGTCGCGACCGTGCTGCTCGCGCACCGCGAGCGCGGTGGAGCAGCGCTCGCCGAAGCGGGCCTTCAGCGCCTCGACCATCTCGGCAGGAACCGGCCGCGGGTCGAGCTGCGGCAGCAGGTGGGCGGGAATGGGTGCATTCATGGCGGGAAGCCTCCGACAACGGACTGCCGATTCTGCACCGCGCGCCGGGCCCGCGCCGCAGCGCGCGCGCTGACCCTAGAATCTGCGACCTCACCACCGAACGCTTCCGTGTCCCTGGATACGCTGACCACTGCCGAGACACCGGAAGGCATCGCGCTATCGCTGAGACCGGCCGGGCTGGTGCCGCGCGTGCTCGCGTTCGCGGCCGATTTCGGCATCCGCATCGTGCTGTTCCTGGTGTTGTCGATGCTGCTCGGGCTCGGCGGCGGCCTGGGCGCCGGGCTGCAGCTGATGGTCTATTTCCTGCTCGAATGGTTCTACCCGGTGGTGTTCGAGCTGGCGCTGGCCGGCGCCACGCCGGGCAAGCGCATGCTGGGGCTGCGGGTGGTGATGGACTCCGGCCTGCCGGTGACGCCGGCCGCGTCGATCATCCGCAACCTGCTGCGCGCGGCCGACTTCATGCCGCTGCTCTATGGCTTCGGCGTGCTGGCGATGCTGTGGCGGCCCGATTTCAAGCGCCTGGGCGACATGGCCGCCGGCACGCTGGTGGTGCATGCCGGCAGCGTCGAGCTGCACGGCGCGCTGCCCGAGGCACCGCCGCGCGCGCCGGCGCGGCCGCTCGCGCTGCGCGAGCAGGCGGCCATCGTCAACTGGGCGATGCGCGGCGCGCGGCTCACGCCGGCCCGCTTCGACGAGCTGGCCACCCTCGCCCGCTCGGCGACCGATGCCGATGGCGCCGGGGCCACGCCGGCCGATGCGACGCAGCGCCTGCTCGGCGTCGCGCACTGGCTGCTCGGCCACCGCGGGGATGCCGCCCGATGACGCCGCTGCAGTTCGAGGCCGCGTATGCGCCGCTGTGGGACGAGCTGCAGGCCTTGCTGGAGCGGGCGGAGGGCACGCGGCCGCGAAAAAAAGCCGACAAGACCGATGACAAGAAGGCCCGCCAGCAGCGCAGCAAGGCCCGGCCCGGCGCCGTCGACGGCGCCCGCCTCAGCGTGCTGTACCGCCGCGCCTGCGAGCACCTCGCGCTGGCGCAGGCCCGCGCCTACCCGATCGGCCTGACGCAGCGCCTCGAACAGCTGACGCACCGCGCGCACCAGCTGATCTACCGCCGCCACGAACCCGGCTTCGGCATCGGGCGGCTGCGCCGGCTGCTGCTGGTCGACATCCCGCAGAGCGTGCGCGCGCACCGCGGCTACCTGCTGGTGGCCACGCTGCTGTTCGTGCTGCCGACGCTGCTGGTCGGCTGGGCCTGCTGGCGCGACCCGGGCTTCGTGCTGCACCTGATGAGCGCCGACCAGGTGCGCAACTTCGACCAGATGTACGGCCCCGGCGCCGAGCCGATCGGCAAGCCGCGCAGCGCCGAGACCGACTGGCAGATGTTCGGCTACTACATCCAGCACAACATCGGCATCGGCTTCCAGTGCTTCGCGGCCGGGCTGTTCGGCGGCATCGGCAGCGCCTTCTTCCTGGTCTTCAACGGGCTGCAGGGTGGCGCGGTCGGCGGCTACCTGACGGCCCGCGGCCACGGCACCGCCTTCTACTCGTTCATCGTCACCCACTCGGCCTTCGAGCTGACGGCCATCGTGATGTCCGGCGCGGCCGGGCTGCGAATCGGCCATGCGCTGCTCGCGCCGGGCCGGCGCACCCGGCTCGAGGCGCTGCGCCATGCGTCGTCGCATGCCATCGTCGTGATGTACGGCGTGATCGCGTTCCTGCTGATCGCCGCCGCGGTCGAGGCCTTCTGGTCGTCGGCCCGCTGGGTCGCGCCACAGGTCAAGTACGGCGTCGGCGCGGCCTGCTGGGCGCTGGTGATCGCCTACCTGGGCTGGCAGGGGCGGCCGCGCCACGCCGCGGCGGCCGACGAGGGCTCGCATGCAGGTTGATGCGATCGCCGTCGAGCTGCGCCCGCGACCGATGCACGAGGCCGGCGACCTGGGCGTGCGGCTGGTGCAGGCCCATGCGCGCTCGGTGTGGATGACCTGCACGCCGGTGTTCGCGGCGGTGTTCCTGCTCGCGCTGTCGAGCGTCGAGATCGCGAGCTGGCTGCCGAGCGTGCTGATCTTCTGGTTCAAGCCGTGGATGGACCGCAGCGTGCTGTTCGTGCTGTCGCGCGCGGCCTTCGGGCAGTCGACCCGTTTCGCCGACCTGTGGCGCGCGCAACGCGAGGTGTGGTGGAGCCAGCTGTTCACGAGCCTGACATGGCGGCGGCTGTCGCCGTGGCGTTCGTACACGCAGCCGATCTACCAGCTCGAAGGCCAGCGCGGCAAGGCGCGGCGCCAGCGGCGTGCGCTGATGCTGCGCACGCAGCGCGGAGCGGCGAGCTTGATGCACCTGGCCTTTGCGCATGCCGAGGCCTTCCTCGGCATCGGGCTGATGGCGTTCATCGCGCTGCTGCTGCCCGAGGGATTGCGCAGCCAGGCCTGGGACTGGTTCACCGGCGGCAGCCTGTCGGCCTCGTTCGCGACCGCCAGCGGCTATGCGCTGGTGGTGCTGATGCTGGAGCCGTTCTACGTCGGTGCCGGTTTCGCGATGTACCTGAACCGCCGCGTGCAGCTCGAGGCCTGGGACATCGAGCAGGAGTTCCGCCGTGCGTTCTAGCGCTGCATGGTGGCTGGCGATGGCCTTGCTGGGCGCCGGTGTGCGGGCGCAAGAGGCGCCCGACATGGCGGCGCCGGCCGCATCGGCAGCGTCGGCACCCGAGGCCGTCGCGGGCCGGCCGTCGCGCGACCAGGTCGAAACCGAGGTCGCGGCGCTGCGCGCCGATCCGCGCTTCGGCGGCACGCAGAAGCAGAAGACCTGGCGCTTCAAGCCGCGCGACACCGAGGAGAAGAAGCCCGAGAAGCCGGGCGAGATCCCGCCGTGGTTCAAGTGGCTGCGCGAGTTCGCCGGCTGGGCCACTGCGGCCGGGCGGTTGGTCGTGTGGGCGATCGGCGCGGTGCTGGTCGCGGTGCTGGTGGTCGGGTTGCGCTACTGGATCCGCGAGCGCGCCGGCGCACTGCCGCAGCGCGCGCCGCCGTTGCCCAGCCATGTGCGCGACCTCGACATCCGCCCCGAGAGCCTGCCCGATCGCATCGGCCCGGCCGCTGCCGCGCTGTGGCAGCGCGGCGAGCAGCGGGCCGCGCTGTCGCTGCTGTACCGCGGCGCGTTGTCGCGGCTGGTGCATGCGCATGCGCTGCCGATCCGCGCGGCCAGCACCGAGGGCGAGTGCGTCTCGTTGGCGCGCGCGCGGCTGCGCGCCGAGCCGGCCGAGTACCTGGCTCGGCTGGTGGGCGCGTGGCAGCTCGCGGTCTACGGCGCCCGGTTGCCGTCGACCGACGTCGTGCTCGCGCTGTGCGATGAATTCGACGCGCGGCTGCAGGCGCCGGCCACCGCCGTCGGGATGGAAACCGCATGAAGCTGCTGACCAGCGACAACCTGCTGCGCGCCGGCATCGCCGCGCTGCTGGTCGGCGGCCTGCTGTGGCTGGCCTCGTGCACCGAATGGGTCGAGATCGACGTGCCGAAGCCGCCGTCGCCCGAGGCCGCGAAGAACGACCTGCTCGCGCTCGAAGACCTGGCGCGCCGGCTCGGCGCGACCGTCGAGCGGCCGACCGAGCTGCCGCGGGTGCTGCCGGCCGGCAGCACCGTCTACTTCGCCGCGTGGCAACGCGGCATCGTCCCCGGCCGCGGCGAGCGCTTGCGCGCCTGGGTGGCCGATGGCGGTCACCTGGTGCTGCAGGCGACCGACCTCCACGAGGCCGAGCTCAGCAGCTGGCTGCCGGTGCGCACCGTCAAGCCGGTGGCGCCGGCACCGAAGCGCGCGGCCTCCGGTGCGCAGGCGCACGACGACGAAGAGGACGATGAAGACGCGGACGAGGACGAAGCGGCCGAGCCGCCGCCCGCCCCGGTGGCGCAGGCGTCGCGTCCCGCCGCCGGCGGCAGGCCCGACGTCGACCGCCTGCTGAAGCAGCTGCGCGAAGGCCCGCCGTGCCGCTCGGTGTCCGAGCCGCCGTCGGTGGCACCGGCCTATCCGCCGGCGAGCAGGTTCATGAGCTGCGCCCACCCGCCGTGGCCGCGGGTTCAGGCCAAGGTGCCGGCCACCTGGCAGCTCGACGCCGACACCGGCATAGAGCTGCTGCGCGTGCCGCACGGCCGCGGCAGCGTCACCGTGCTGGCCGGCTGGGACCTGCGCGGCAACCGGGCGCTGACGCGCGGCGACAACGGGCTGATCGCCGCGGCCGCGCTGCAGTTGCACCGCGGGCAGCGGCTGTGGATCGTCGAAGAGGAATCGCGGGCGTCGCTGGCCGGCTGGCTCTGGCAGGCCGGCGCCGCGGCGCTGCTGTTGTCGGGCCTCGCGCTGCTGCTGGCCTGGTGGCGCGCCGCGCCGCGCTTCGGCCCGCTGACGGTGCCGACGCCGCCGGGCCGCCGCTCGATGGTCGAGCAGGTCACCGGCACCGCGCGCTTCCTGTGGCGCCACGGCCCGCTCGCGCTGCACGCGGCGCAGGTGCGCGCGCTCGACGAGACCGCCCGGCTGCACGTGATGCGCTACGACGAACTCGAACGCGGTGCGCGCGCATCGGCGATCGCGAAGCTGACCGGGCTGGACGCCGCGGCGCTCGGCCTCGCGCTCGACCGCAGCATCCCGCGCCGCCGCATCGACCTGCCGCCCGTGCTCGAACTGTTGGAAACCGCGCGCCGCCGGCTGGTTCAGGCCCCGGCCGGGCGCACCTCGCCTCCCTCGCACATCGCTTCCTGAGGACTGTCCATGCAGATCAAACCCACCGACCTGACCCGTGCCGCCGAACTGCTGAACGAACTTCGAGCCGAGGTCGGCAAGGCCGTCGTCGGCCAGCAGCAGGCGGTGGACCAGTGCCTGGTCGCGCTGATGGCCAGCGGCCACGTGCTGATCGAGGGCGTGCCCGGCCTCGGCAAGACGCTGCTCGCGCGCACGCTGGCCAAGTCGCTGTCGCTGAACTACGCCCGCGTGCAGTTCACGCCCGACCTGATGCCGTCGGACATCACCGGCCACGCGGTGCTGGAGGCACGCGGCGAGGCCGGCGCACCGGTCGGCGCGCTGCGCGTGCACCGCGGGCCGGTGTTCACCAACCTGCTGCTGGCCGACGAGATCAACCGCGCGCCGGCCAAGACGCAGAGCTCGCTGCTGGAGGTGATGCAGGAGTACCAGGTGACGATCGAGGGCCAGACGCTGCCGCTGGACAAGCCGTTCATGGTGCTCGCGACGCAGAACCCGGTCGACACCGAAGGCACCTACCCGCTGCCCGAGGCGCAGCTCGACCGCTTCCTGTTCAAGATCGACATCGGCTACCCGTCGCAGGACGAAGAGACCGCGATCGTGCGCCGCACCACCGAGCAGCTGGCCGGCGACCAGTTCCCGCTCGACGCGATCGCACCGCGGCTGGACGAGCGCTCGGTGCTGGCGCTGCAGCGCCTGGTGTCGTTCATCCGCGTCGACGACAAGGTGCTCGACTACGCGGTGCGGCTGGCGCGCGCGACGCGCGTGTGGCCGGGCCTGTCGGCCGGCGCCGGGCCGCGCGGCGCGATCGCGCTGGTGCGCGCGGCACGCGCGACCGCGATGATGCAGGCGCGCGATTTCGTGACGCCCGACGACGTGAAGCAGCATGCGCTGCCGGCGCTGCGCCACCGCGTGATGCTGGCGCCCGATGCGCAGCTCGAAGGCCGCGCGCTCGGCGAGCTGCTGGCCGCGATGGTCGACAGCGTGGCGGCACCGCGTCTTTGAGTCGATTCTGTGAGCCGCTGCCGATGCGACTGCGCCTGATCCCCAGCCGGACCGCCGTGGTGGCGGTGGCTTGCGCCGCGCTCGCGAGCGCGGTGGCGCTGCTCGCCGGCGTGCCGGCGCCGTGGGTCTCGGCCGCGGCAGGCGCATCCGCGGCGGCAGGGCTGGCCTGGGCGCTGGCCGACCTGTGGCACACGCGGCGCAGCTGGGCGCGCGCGCCGCTGCGGCTGGAGCGGCGGCTGCCACAGGCGCTGGCGCTCGGCGTACCGCGCGAGCTGGTGCTGAACGTCGTCAACCCGGCGACGCTCGGCTGGCGCGGCACGGTGTTCGACGAGCCCGACGGCACGCTCGATTTCGACGGCCTGCCGCGCGCGTTCAGGCTGCCGGCGCGCCGGCGCATCGAGCTGCGCTACCGCGTGACGCCGCGCCGGCGCGGCCCGGTGCGCTTCGGCGGCACGCAGCTGCGGCTGCGTTCGCGCGGCGGCTGCTTCGAATGGCTGCACGTGCTGGGCGAGCCGCAGGCGCTGCACGTGTACCCGAACTTCGCGGCGGTCGCGCGCTATGCGTGGCTGGCCGGCGACCGGCGGCTGTCGCAGATCGGCATCAAGACCTATGCGCAGCGCGGCGAGGGCACCGACTTCAAGCAGCTGGCCGACTACCAGAGCGGCGACCCGGTGCGCCACATCGACTGGAAGGCGACGCTGCGCCACAACCGGCCGATCGTGCGGCAGTTCCAGGACGAGCGCGACCAGTGCGTGCTGTTCCTGCTCGATTGCGGGCGGCGCATGCGGGCCGACGAAGGCGCGCTGAGCGCCGACGGCGGCCACTTCGACCAGGCGCTGAACGCGCTGATGCTGCTGACCCACGTCGCGCTGAAGGAAGGCGACGAGGTCGGCGCGCTGACCTTCGGGCATGCGCCGGGGCAGCAGCGCCGCTTCGCGCCGCGCAAGGGCGTGGTGACGCTGAACGCGATGATGGCGCGGCTGTACGACATCGAGCCCGGCACCGACCACTCCGACTACCTCGAGGCGGCGCGCGACGTGATGAAGCTGCAACGCAAGCGCGCGCTGGTCATCATGCTGACCAACTTCCGCGATGAAGACGCGGCCGAGCTGGCGCCGGCGCTGAAGCTGATGCGCACGCGCCACCTGGTGCTGGTGGCCAGCCTGCGCGAGCGGGTGCTGCGCGAGCTCGCCGGGCAGCCGCTGGGCGTGGCCGAGCAGGCGGTCGAGGTGGCCGGCGCGCACTGGTTCGAGCAGGCGCGGCGCGATGCCTTCCGGCGCGTGACCGGGCAGGACGCGCTGTCGGTCGACGTGGAGCCGCGCGACCTGCCGGTGGCGCTGGTGAACCGCTACCACGCGGTGAAGCGCTCGCGGCTGCTGTAGCGTCGAACCCGTCGAACCCGCCGCGAACCCACCCCGACGGGGTGCTATGCGTGGCAACGGGCCTCCGCTACGATGGCCGCGCCGGACCCCGGCCGACCTACAACACCACATCATCCCGAGGAGAACCACCCGATGGCCACTGCCAATCCCTCCGCCAATCCGTACCAGCCGCCGCGCGCGGCCGTTGCCGACGTCGACCACGCATCCGGCGAAGTCCAGCCGATCAACCTGTGGTCGGTGCGCGGCCGCATCGGCCGCCTGCGCTACCTCGCGTACCTCGGCGCGAGCTACCTGCTGATGCTGCCGGTGTTCTTCGTGACCGGCCTGATCATGGCGTTCACGAACTCGCCGTTCATCGCGATGGCCATCTACGTCGTGGTCGGCATCGTCTACGTGGTCTGGGCCGTGATGATGATGATCCAGCGCACGCACGACATGGGCTGGAGCGGCTGGGCGGTGCTGCTGGCGCTCATCCCGCTCGTCGCGCTGATCTGGCTGTTCAAGGCCGGCACGCCGGGCACCAACGAGTACGGCGCGCCGCCGCCGCCGAACACGCGCTCGGTCAAGATCCTGGCCTGGGTGTTCCCGGCCTTCTTCGTGATCGGCATGCTGGCCGCGATCGCGCTGCCGGCGTACCAGAGCTACGTGATGCGGGCCAAGGCCGCGCAGATGCAGGTCACGCCCCCCGCCCAGCCCTGACATGGCCAACCGACTCACCCAGATCGCCACCCGCACCGGCGACGACGGAACCACCGGCCTCGGCGACGGCACCCGCGTGCCGAAGGACCACCTGCGGGTGCAGGCGATGGGCGATGTCGACGAGCTGAACTCGACGCTCGGCGTGCTGCTCGCCGAGCCGCTGCCCGACGGCGTGCGCGAGCTGCTGGTCGTGATCCAGCACGAGCTCTTCAACCTCGGCGGCGAGTTGTCGATCCCCGGCTACGAGTTGCTGAAGGCCGATGCGGTGCTGCGGCTCGACGAGGCGCTGGCGCACCACAATGCCGCGCTGCCGCGGCTGAAGGAGTTCATCCTGCCGGCAGGCACGCGCAGTGCGGCGATCGCGCATGTGGGGCGCACCGTCGCGCGGCGGGCCGAGCGCGCGGTGGTGGCGCTGGCCGCGCACGAGACGGTGCGGGCCGAGCCGAGGCAGTACCTGAACCGGCTGAGCGACCTGCTGTTCGTGCTGGCGCGCGTGCTGAACCGCGCCAACCTCGACGGGCTGGGCGGCGACGATGTGTACTGGCGCAGCGAGCGGCTGGCGCGCGAGGAATGACAACCCCTCGCCCGGTGGGTACACCGGTCGGTCCCCCAAGGGGACGCGGGCCGGCTTGGGGCGGCCCGGCGCTCGGCCCGCTCGCCGCCAAACGCAGAACCTACGGCGCGGCGTTGTAGCCGACGGCGAACTCGGCCAGCGTCAGCTGGCCATCGTGGTCGACATCGAGCTTGTCGAACATCGCGGCGATGGCCGGCAGGCGCTCGGCCTCCTCGCGCGACAACTTGCCGTCGCCGTTCACGTCGACGCGGGCGAACACCGCCTCCATCGCGGTCTTGTCCTTGGCCGACGGCTCGGCCGCCGGCGCCAGCGCGGAGGCCAGCAGCGCCGCGCCGCCCAGGGTGACGGCCAGCAGGCTGCTGCGAATGCGGTGCGGCGTGGTCATGGCGTGCCCCGGAGCGAGTGGATCGAACCGGAATTGCACCCGATCCGGCCTGCCGAGGCCAGCCTTCTTGCCTCGGCTTACCCACGCTACATCTGCGTGACCGCCTTTACAACTCAGCCGCGGCGAGCCTTTACCGCCTGGTGCAGCACGTCGAGCACCGTCAGCGAATCGTCCCAGCCGATGCAGGCGTCGGTGATGCTCTGGCCATAGGCGAGGCGCGCCGGATCGTCCTTGCCGGCGCTGAACTTCTGCGCACCGGCCGTCAGGTGGCTTTCGACCATCACGCCGAAGATGCGGCGGCTGCCGCCGGCGAGCTGGCCGGCGACGTCGCGCGCGACGTCGACCTGGCGCTCGTGCTGCTTGCTGCTGTTGGCATGCGAGCAGTCGACCATCAGCGACGGGTTCAGCTTCGCGGCTTCGAGGTCCCTGCAGGCCGCCTCGACGTGCACCGCGTCGTAGTTCGGCGTCTTGCCGCCGCGCAGGATCACGTGGCAGTCGGGATTGCCGCGCGTCTCGACGATCGCGACCTGGCCGTTCTTGTGCACCGACAGGAAGTGGTGCGCGCGGGCCGCGGCCTGGATCGCGTCGGTCGCGATGCGGATGTTGCCGTCGGTGCCGTTCTTGAAGCCGATCGGTGCCGACAGTCCCGAGGCCAGCTCGCGGTGCACCTGGCTTTCGGTGGTGCGCGCGCCGATCGCGCCCCACGAGATCAGGTCGCCGATGTACTGCGGCGAGATCACGTCGAGGAACTCGCTGCCGGCCGGCATGCCCAGCTTGTTGATCTCGGTCAGCAGCTGGCGCGCGATGCGCAGGCCTTCGTCGATGCGGTAGCTCTCGTCGAGGTAGGGGTCGTTGATCAGGCCCTTCCAGCCGACGGTGGTGCGCGGCTTCTCGAAGTAGACGCGCATCACGATCTCGAGCGTGTCGGCGTACTTTTCGCGCTGCACGCGCAGCTTGCGGGCGTAGTCGACGGCGGCGACCGGGTCGTGGATCGAGCACGGGCCCATCACGACCAGCAGGCGGTCGTCGCGGCCGGCGACGATGTTCTTGATGCGCTGGCGGGTGTCGGCGATCAGCGTTTCGGCGGCCGTGCCGCGGATCGGGAAGAAGCGAACCAGGTGTTCGGGCGGGGGCAGCGGAGTCACGTCCTGGATCCTTTCATCGTCGGTCTGGCCTGTCTTGTCGACGGGCGCATACCAACCCTCCGTGGCGCTGGCGGACTGGGCGTTCATGTGGGTGATCTCCTGCGTGAGCGATGTGAAGGGTTCGGACGGCGGGGGCAAAAAAAAACCGCCGGGGGAGCCCGGCGGTTTGGTGAGTTCTTTGCGCTTGTCTGTTACTGCCTACGCGCTGACCTCTCCTCCGCCGAGCGGTGCGAGAACCAAAAGTAGGCAAAGAAGTAGGACGGAACGAAACGCATGGCCGCGAATGTAGCACGGGCCGATGACAGCCCGTCAAGCTCCTTTTGCGCACAGGTGTTTGCCATCGGCGGCAAATTGACAGCGCCGCGCCGGCGCGGGTCAATCGCAGGTTCACCACCCACCAGGAGACACGCATGGATCGACGACACCTGATTTCCACCGGCGCCGCGATGGGCCTGGGCGCCGTGGCCGGCTGCGCCACCGAAACCCGCGCCGGCACCGCGAAGACCGCGTTCGACGTGCCGCAGCCGACGCTGCCGGTGGTCGGCAGCGCCGAGCTGTTCCCGGTGCGGCGCATCTACTGCATCGGCCGCAACTACGCGGCGCATGCGCGCGAGATGGGCTCCGACCCGAACCGCGAGCCGCCGTTCTTCTTCCAGAAACCGAGCGATGCGGTGCAGTTCGTCGCACCCGGCAGCACCGGCGAGCACCCGTACCCGCCGTTGACGAAGAACTACCACTACGAGATCGAGCTGGTCGCGGCGCTGCACCGCGGCGGCCGCAACGTGGCGCCGGAGCAGGCGCTGGAGCTGGTCTACGGCTATGCGATCGGGCTGGACATGACGCGCCGCGACCTGCAGCGCGCGATGGGCGACGAGAAGAAGCCGTGGGAGATCGGCAAGAGCTTCGACCGCTCGGCACCGATCGGGCCGATCCACCGCGTCGCGCAGGTCGGGCATTTCACGCAGGGCTCGATCACGTTGAAGGTGAACGGCCAGCTGAAGCAGAACGCCGACCTGAAGCAGATGATCTGGAGCGTGGCCGAACAGATCAGCAAGCTGTCGCAGGCCTTCGAGCTGAAGCCGGGCGACATCATCTTCAGCGGCACGCCGGAGAACGTCGGGCCGGTGGTGCCGGGGGACGTGATGCAGGGGGAGATCGCGGGGTTGCCGGTGTTGAGCGTGAAGGTGGTGTAAGAGGGAACCGCACGGGCGTCGTCGTTACCAAGGCGGGCAGGCGGATGGTCGACTTGCCGCCTTGGCACCTCAGGAAGGACCGCGACGTTGGAAGAGAAAAAAACGCCGAGGGGCAGCACGGTCCCCTCTGGCTCGTCACGCAAGAGCACGGGCATGCCGAAACCGGCAAGCACAATGCCTGGCAGCAAAGAGCGTCGAAAGAAGGCGCAGGAGAACGCGCGTACAACGCTCGCCTTGGAAAGCCCGCAGTCGCCGCGGCGGCCTGCGATCGATCCGCAGTCCGACGAACGGTTGACGCAGCAGCGTCGACAGGAGGACGAGCTTTTGCAAGCGATCGAAAGCGCGATGAAATGCGATGACGATGCCCGTGTCGAAGCGCTGCGTCAGCAATTGAAGACGCTGCATCGACAAAGCGTCGAGTTGCGAAAGAGCGTCGTATCAAAGGACAGCGCGAACAAGCTGAACGACTGCAGGCGAAAGATCGCACTGGAGTTTGAAAACATGGGCAGCTTGGGGACCCAACTCAGAGCCGCCGCGGAATACGTGCGGGACCTGGAGGTTCGCATCGAAAAGTCTGCCATCAGGACGAGGGACCTCGAGAAGGAATTGGATGCGCTGCTAGCCGAAGCCCGGCCGGAAACGTGAGGCGATCCCCCGGCCCCTCGCGGCCAGGAATGCGATCGATCGGGAACGAATTCCGATGGATGGGTACATAGCGCCTGATGCCGCGAGCGTCGTGCCGGGCGAGTTGCCCGGCAATGGCCTCGTGTGCATTGGCATCGCAACTCTTTCCATCGAACACATGAACAACATTCCGTCGCCACGTGGCGAAACTCCGCCGGCTCGTGGTTCGCTGCTTCTGGGGCATGCGCGCCACGCATCGGAGCAGGCGATGCCGGCTCGCACACCACGGGACGAAGTGCAACGCAACGCGACAGCCACACTCTCGAATGCCGGTCTCGCATCCACAGGTCAGCCCGATGAGACGGGGTACGTCATTGACGAGAAACGCCAGGCAGAGTTGGACCTCAAACTGGCTGCAAAGATTCGGAACTGCGAGCAGCAACTTGCCGCACTGAAGCGCTCACCGAGAAAGAGCGACCCGGCGCTTGAGGAGGCGCTCAAAGCGAAGTTGGCAGCCTTGAAAGAAGGCTTGCATGGCTCTGCATCTGTGATGCTGCCGTCGCTGAAAGCGACCCACACGAAGGAGAACGCACGCAAATCAAGGAGCTTGTTCCGGCTCTCTCTCTCACCGCGAAGTGGCGTTGAGCACAGTGAGCATGTGGAAGCGCCTCAGACAGCACGGGTCGAGATAGAAAAAATGCAGAAGGAACGGCGGTACAAGAAGCTGATGGCGACGAGAGTGCCCCTGGTGGAAAAGCTGCGCGGCATCGACCGAGAACTCAATGTGTTGGCCGAGGAGTTGCACTTTCCGCCGCCGAAGCCCGCCGCCGACGTCCCGGTGCAGCCACGCGTCATCCGCACCAAAAGCCAAAACGCACAGCCGCGAACTCAGCTGTAGCGTTGGCGAGCCTGATCAAGCAACGACTCAAGCCGTCCCGCCCACCGTCAACTTGTCGATCCGCAAGGTGGGCTGGCCGACGCCGACCGGCACGCTCTGCCCTTCCTTGCCGCACACCCCGACGCCGGTGTCGAGCTTCATGTCGTTGCCGATCATGCTGACGCGGGTCAGCGCGTCGGGGCCGTTGCCGATGATGGTGGCGCCCTTCACTGGGTACAGGATCTTGCCGTTCTCGACCCAGAAGGCTTCAGAGGCCGAGAACACGAACTTGCCGCTGGTGATGTCGACCTGGCCGCCGCCGAAGTTGGTGGCGTACAGCCCGCGCTTCAGGCCGGCGATGATCTCTTCCTTGGTCTTGTCGCCGCCCAGCATGTAGGTGTTGGTCATGCGCGGCATCGGCACGGCGGCATAGCTCTCGCGGCGGCCGTTGCCGGTGGGCGCGACGCCCATCAGGCGGGCGTTCATCGAGTCCTGGATGTAGCCCTTCAGGATGCCGTCCTCGATCAGCACGTTGCGCTGCGTCGCGTTGCCTTCGTCGTCGACGTTCAGCGAGCCGCGGCGGTCCGGCAGCGTGCCGTCGTCGAGCACGGTCACGCCCTTGGCCGCGACGCGCTGGCCGATGCGGCCGCTGAACGCGCTGGAGCCCTTGCGGTTGAAGTCGCCCTCGAGCCCGTGGCCGATGGCCTCGTGCAGCAGCACGCCGGGCCAGCCCGGGCCGAGCACGACGCTCATCTCGCCGGCCTTGGCCGGGCGCGATTCGAGGTTGGTCAGCGCCGCCTTGACGGCATCGTTGACATAGCTCTCGATGACGTTGTCCTGGAAGTAGCCGAGCCCGAAGCGGCCGCCGCCGCCGCCGGAGCCGACCTCGCGGCGCACCTCGCCGGCGACGGTCTGCTCGGCGATCACGGTGACCGACAGCCGCACCAGCGGGCGCACGTCGGCGGCCAGCGTGCCGTCGGCGCGGGCGACCAGCACCACGTCGTACTCGGCGGCGATGCCGGCCATCACCTGCTTGATGCGCGGGTCCTTGGCGCGGGCCAGTTTCTCGACACGCTCCAGCAGCGCGACCTTCTGCGTGCTGTCGAGCGTGGCGATCGGGTCCATCGGCGCATAGAGCATGCGGCTGCCGGCGATCTTCGGCGCGCCGGCGATCTTGACGCTGCGGCTCTGGCCGGCGGCGGCGATGGTGCGCACCGTGGCGGCGGCATCGAGCAGCGCGGCTTCGGAGATGTCGTCGGAGTACGCGAAGGCGGTTTTCTCGCCGGCCACCGCGCGCACGCCGACGCCCTGGTCGATCCCGAAGCTGCCGCTCTTGACGATGCCTTCTTCGAGGCTCCAGCCTTCGCTGCGGGTGTACTGGAAGTAGAGGTCGGCGTCATCGATGCGGTGCGTCGCGATGGCCTGCAGGGCCTGGGACAGCGTGGCATCGGTCAGGCCGAACGGTTCGAGCAGCAGCGAGCGGGCGACGGCCAGTCGTTCGAGGGTGGGTTCGCGCGAAATCATGGCGGCGGCTCCTGTGGGGTGGTGGGGCATTCTAGGAGCGGACGATGGAGGTGTTGTCGAGACGGTCTTTGGACCATCAAAAGGGGCTGGGTGACCGATGAACCGGGACAGGCGGAACCCTTCTTCCAACGCTGTTACTCAGGAAGGGTTCCGACCTCCTCGCACTGAACAGCAGTTATCCCTCCACACCATAGGACGACAGGAGTTTTCCTTGAACGACCAAAAAATATCGCCACGAAAGCCGGAGAGTCCGCGGCAGTTGCCAGAAAGGCCGGACGACGGAATGAGAAGAAAGAGCGCCAAACTGATCCCCCTGGAGCGCAAGAACTCCCAGGATGCCGTCAGGTCCCACTTGAGTGACTCCGAATATATGAAGTCGCTGGCGTTCCGGGAGCTGACCATCACGCCGGTGAAGTTGACAGGCAAGCAGAAAAAGAAGTTGAGAAACAAGAAAAAAGGATTGCGCAGTTGGGACCTGACAGACGATCAGATATCGGCGCAGAAGGCAGAGTTGCAAAGGTTGGGAATTCCGGCGTTGCAGATTCCTTCTGGGGACAAGGCGCCGAAGTCTTCGCCGAGTGTTTCGACATCTCCTCGATCAGGCAGGTCGCCGCATCGCCATGATGAGAAGGTGCCGGTGGGAACGTCGACGCAGCGTGTCCTTCCTGAGACACCTCGATTGCCGACTTCAGGTCACAAGGTCCAGCACGACTCGCCGCGCATCGTGTCCGCACACTATGGGGTTCCGACAGCGACGCGAAGCGACCCTTCCAGCGCGCGATTGGATTTGCTGAATCACAAGCTTGAACTCAAGAGGCTGTTGATGACCGGCCTTCACTACCAGCTCAAAGCGGCAGAAGAGGAGTTGAAGACGCTGCAGCGCAAGAGGGATGTGGAGGTCGCAGCCTTGCTCCAAAGCTCCTTTGCCGCATTCCCACCCAATGTATCGGGCGAAGAGGGAGCGGATTCGAACACCTATGAGGACATCAGCGAGACGGTCCGCCAGTTGCAGGAGGAGGACCGGCACTTTCAGCACTGACTTGATGGGACGAGCAGATGCTGCGACGACACGCTACAGCAGTGCCCGCACTCATGCGCCCGGAAGGCCCCCACCTTCGCGTTTGAGCCGCAACGCATGCTCGTACAGCACATTGCGAGGTTGACCCGTCAGGCTGGCCGTCAGCGAGACGGCCTGCTTGAGGGGCAATTCCGCGAGCAGCGTCTGCAGCGTCGTGCCGGCACGCGCATCGTCGTCGCTGACGGCGTGCGCTTGCGCGTGGAGCACCAGTGCAAACTCGCCACGCACTCGGTTCGCATCCGCGGCAAGCCACGCTGGCAGTTGGTCCGCCGGCATGCTCGCGACGCTCTCGAACTGTTTCGTCAGTTCGCGACACACGGTCAGCGGCCGCGCGCCACACGCCTCGGCCAGTGCGGTGGCCAACGCCTCGATGCGATGCGGCGCCTCGAACAGCACCTGGGCCGTGGCACGCGCCGCCACCGCAGACAGCGCCCGCTGCCGCTCACCCCCCTTCGCCGGCAGGAACCCGATGAACTCGAAGCCGCCCGCCACCGCGTCCCCCGCCACGCTCAACGCCGCCAACGCACTGCTGACACCGGGCACCGGCACCGTCCGATGCCCCGCCGCCTGCGCGGCCGCCACCAGCACCGCCCCCGGATCGCTCACCGCCGGCGTCCCCGCATCGCTCACATACGCCACCCGCTCGCCGCGCGCCAGCCGTGCCAGCACCGCCTGCGCCGCTTCGCGCTCGTTGTGCTCGTGCACCGCCAGCAGCGGCTTGTCGAGCCCGAGGTGGCGCATCAGCTGCGCGCTGTGCCGGGTGTCCTCGCAGGCCACCGCGTCGACCAGCGACAGCACGTGAACCGCGCGCAACGTGATGTCGGCCAGGTTGCCGATCGGCGTCGCGACGACATACAGCGCGCCGGCGGGATACTGCTGCCCCCCGGCCGCGGCCTCGGCAGCCTTCAGCAACAACGATGAATCCAGGGTCACGATGGTCCAGACGACGAAGGATGTGGGAGACGACGGCGAAGCGCGTGCGCTCGCACACCTGCTGCGCCACGGCCTCGTGCTGGTGCGGCGCAATTATCGGGTCGCGGCCGGCCCGCGCGCGCGGGGCGGCGAAGTCGACCTGATCCTGCGCGATCGCGACGGCACGCTGGTGTTCGTCGAGGTGCGCGCCCGCGCCCGGCTCGGCCACGGCGGCGCGGCCGCGAGCGTCGGGGCCGCCAAGCAGCGGCGTGTCATCTTCGCGGCGCATCATTTCCTGCGCACGTACCCGACGCTGCCGCCGTGCCGCTTCGACGTCGTGGCGATCGACGGCGAGCAGCTCGACTGGCTGCGTGCCGCCTTCGATGCGGATTGAGCGGGCGGTCACACCCCCCGGAACCAAGCTGGTGCACCCGTGTCATATCATCCATGCCCATGCTCGAACAACGAATCCAGCAACAGTTCTTCGACAGCGCCGACCTGAAGTACGCGGCCGCTGAAATCCTCTCCCGTCCGATCGCCGATGCCGTCAGCGCGGTGGTCGGCAGCATCACCGCCGGCGGCAAGGTGCTCGCGTGCGGCAACGGCGGGTCCGCCAGCGACGCCCAGCACTTCGCCGCCGAGTTCGTCGGCCGCTTCGAGCGCGAACGTCCGGGCCTCGCCGCGATCGCGCTGACCACCGACACATCGATCCTCACCGCGATCGGCAACGACTACGATTTCAACGCGATCTTCTCGAAGCAGGTGCAGGCGCTCGGCGCCCCCGGCGACGTGCTGATCGCGATCACCACCAGCGGCAACTCCGCCAACGTGCTGGCGGCCGTCGAGGCGGCCCACGCGAAGGAGATGACCGTGGTCGCCCTCACCGGCCGCGGCGGCGGCAAGATGGTGGCCGAACTCACCGAAACCGACGTCCACATCTGCGTGCCGCACGAACGCACCGCGCGCATCCAGGAAGTCCACATCCTCGCGCTGCACTGCCTGTGCGACGCGGTCGATCTGCAATTGCTGGGCGAACAGGAAAACACATGAAGCGTCTCTCGAACCGTCTCTCGTCCCTCTCGATCGCCGTAGCCGCCGTCGTGGCCGCGTCCAGCCTGTCCGGCTGCGCGGCGCTCTTCATCGGCGGCGCGATGGTCGGCGGCACGCTGGTCGCCACCGACCGCCGCACCTCCGGCGCGCAACTCGAAGACCAGTCCATCGAACTGAAGGGCGGCAAGCGCGTCGCCGAGGTCACCGATCAACAGAAGTCGCGCGTCAGCGTCACCAGCTACAACCGGATGGTGCTGCTGACCGGCGAGGTGCAGACCGACACCGAGAAAGCCGCCGCCGAGCAGGCGGTGACGCAGCTCGAGAACGTGCGCACCGTCGTCAACGAGGTCACGCTGGCCGGCAACAACACCTTCAGCCGCAGTGGCGCGAGCGACGCGCTGCTGACCAGCAAGGTCAAGGCGACGCTGATCGATGCGCGCGACGTGATGGCCAACGCCTTCAAGGTGGTGACCGAGCGCGGCACCGTCTACCTGATGGGCATCGTCACGCAGCGCGAAGCCGACCGCGCGACCGACCTCGCGCGCAGCATCAGCGGCGTGCAGAAGGTGGTGCGGGTATTCGAAATCGTCAGCGAAGACGAACTCGCGCGGCTGCGTCCGGCCGAGCCGGCGAAGCCGGCGACCTCGTCCAACAAGCCCTGATCAGGGCCGCTACTTCAGCCTGGTGATGAGGCTGGAGGTGTCCCAGCGCTGGCCGCCGCCGGCCTGCACGTCGGCATAGAACTGGTCGACCAGCGCGGTGACCGGCAGCCGCGCACCGTTGCGCTTGGCCTCGTCGAGCACCAGGCCCAGGTCCTTGCGCATCCAGTCGACCGCGAAGCCGAAGTCGAACTTGCCGTCGATCATCGTCGGCCCGCGGTTGTCCATCTGCCAGCTCTGCGCGGCCCCCTTGCCGATCACGCCGAGCACGGCCTTCATGTCGAGCCCGGCCTTCTGGCCGAAGGCGATCGCCTCGGCCAGGCCTTGCACGAGCCCGGCGATGCAGATCTGGTTCACCATCTTCGCGAGCTGGCCGGCACCGCTCTCGCCGAGCAGCGTGACGGCCTTCGCGAAGGCCATCGCGACCGGCTGGGCCTTCGCGAACGCGGCGGCGTCGCCACCGCACATCACCGTCAGCGCGCCGTTGATCGCGCCCAGGTTGCCGCCGGACACCGGCGCATCGATGAAGCGCAGGCCGAGCACGCGCGCCGCGGCGTCGAGCTCGCGCGCCACCTCGGCCGACGCAGTGGTGTGGTCGACGAAGATCGCGCCCGGCTTCATGCCGGCGAACGCGCCGTCGGACCCGGTGGTCACCGCGCGCAGGTCGTCATCGTTGCCGACGCAGGCGAACACCAGGTCGGCCCCGGCCACCGCGGCCTTCGGCGTGGTGGCACTGGCGCCGCCGTAGTCCTTGACCCACTGCGCCGCCTTGGCCGCGGTGCGGTTGTAGACGGTGACGCGGTGCCCGGCGCGGGCCAGGTGCCCGGCCATCGGGTGGCCCATCACGCCCAGGCCCAGGAAGGCCACGGTCTGCGCGGCGATCGGCTCGTAGCTCTTGGTGCTCATCGGGGGCGCGTCCTCAGACGATGGTCAGGTGCTCGGTGCCGGCGGAAAGATCGCTGCTGCGTGCGCGGTTGCTGTTCAGCTTGATCTGCAGCCGCAGGTCGTTCACCGAATCGGCATTGCGCAGCGCGTCTTCATACGTCACCAGGTGGTTCTCGTAGAGGTCGAACAGGCTCTGGTCGAAGGTCTGCATGCCCAGCTCGCGCGACTTCTTCATGATCTCCTTGATCTCGGAGACCTCGCCCTTGAAGATCAGCTCGGAGATCAGCGGCGTGTTCAGCATGATCTCGACCGCGGCGATCCGCCCGCGGCCTTCCTGGCGCGGCAGCAGCCGCTGCGACACCAGCGACTTCAGGTTCAGCGACAAGTCCATCAGCAGCTGCGCGCGGCGCTCTTCGGGGAAGAAGTTGATGATCCGGTCCAGCGCCTGGTTGGCGCTGTTGGCGTGCAGCGTGGCCATGCACAGGTGGCCGGTCTCGGCGAAGGCCACCGCGTGCTCCATGGTCTCTCGGTCGCGGATTTCGCCCATCAGGATCACGTCGGGCGCCTGGCGCAGCGTGTTCTTCAGGGCCTGCGCCCAGCCTTCGGTGTCGAGGCCGACTTCGCGCTGCGTGACGATGCAGTTCTTGTGCGGGTGCACGAACTCGACCGGGTCCTCGATCGTGATGATGTGGCCGTACGAGTTCTCGTTGCGGAAGTCGACCATCGCCGCCAGCGAGGTGCTCTTGCCGGAGCCGGTGGCGCCGACGAAGATCACCAGGCCGCGCTTGGTCATCGTCACGTCTTTCAGCACCTGCGGCAGGTTCAGGCTGTCGATGGTCGGCAGCGTCTGCGGAATCGTCCGCAGCACCAGCCCGACGTGGCCCTGCTGCACGAAGGCATTGACCCGGAAGCGGCCGATGCCCTGCGGCGAGATCGCGAAGTTGCACTCCTTGGTGCGCTCGAACTCGGCGGCCTGCTTGTCGTTCATCACCGAGCGCGTCAGCGCCAGCGTGTGCTGGCCGGTCAGCGGCTGCGGCGACACCTTGGTGACCTTGCCGTCGACCTTGATGGCCGGCGGGAAGTCCGCGGTGAGGAACAAGTCGGACCCGTTGCGCGACACCATCAGGCGCAGCAGGTCGTTGACGAATTTCGATGCCTGGTCTCTTTCCATGATGCTTCCTCTGGCCCGTCAGGTGCTGGACAACAAGGCACTCAGCCGGGCGCTGACCTGCCGCAAACGCAATGACAAACGCCGCGACAGCGAGGCCAGCAGGGCCAGGCCGAGTCGCGGCTCGAACATGATCATCTCATCCAATCGCTGCGCATCCACCACCGCGAGGGTACACGGCGTCAACGTGGTGCAGGCGGAGAAGCGGGCGCCCGCGTCGAGCAGCGACATCTCGCCCAGCATGTCGCCGGCCCGCGCCTCGGCCAGCCGGGCCCGTCCGCCCCAGGGCTGGATGCGGTCGACCGCCAGCGTGCCGTCGAGCACGATCAGCATGTAGTCGCCCTGCTCGTCCTGGCCGATCACTTCCTGGTTGGCCGGCACCTGCACGAACTGCAGGTACTGGCTCATGCGCAGCAACTCGTCCGCGCTGAGCGCGGCGACATAGCGGTCGGCGCCCCACAGTTTCGCGAACAAGGGCTCGGCCTGCCGGTTGTCGATCGGCGTCGCACCGACCGCGGCCGCGCGCACCGCCCAGGTGGCCAGCGTCGGCGTCTCGTCGGCGCGGTCGATGAACTGCGTCGAGAAGAAGCCGGATTCGCTGACGTTCGCGTCTTCCTTGGCGGCCGCGGTCGCATCGTCGCCGCCCCGTTTCAGGCGATCAAAGAGTCGTTTCACGCGGCACCTGGAGGCGGACGGACGGCAACGGCTTCGGAACGGCCGATCAGCCGGGGAAGTTCTCGGGGAACTTCGCCTTCGAGCGCGCTTCGGCCGGCGAGATGATGTTGCGGCGGACCAGGTCGGACAGGTTCTGGTCGAGCGTCTGCATGCCCACCGTGTTGCCGGTCTGGATCGACGAATACATCTGCGCGATCTTGTTCTCGCGGATCAGGTTGCGGATGGCCGCGGTGCCCAGCATGATCTCGTGCGCCGCGGCGCGGCCGCTGCCGTCCTTCAGCTTGCACAGCGTCTGCGAGATCACGCCGATCAGCGATTCGGACAGCATCGAGCGCACCATTTCCTTTTCGGCCGCGGGAAACACGTCGACCACGCGGTCGATGGTCTTGGCGGCCGAGCTGGTGTGCAGCGTGCCGAACACCAGGTGGCCGGTTTCAGCGGCGGTCAGCGCCAGGCGGATGGTTTCCAGGTCGCGCATTTCGCCGACCAGGATGCAGTCCGGGTCTTCGCGCAGCGCCGAACGCAGCGCGTTCGCGAAGCTCAGCGTGTGCGGGCCGACCTCGCGCTGGTTGACCAGGCACTTCTTCGATTCGTGCACGAACTCGATCGGGTCTTCGACCGTCAGCACGTGGCCATATTCGTTTTCGTTCAGGTGGTTGACCATCGCGGCCAGCGTGGTCGACTTGCCCGAGCCGGTCGGGCCGGTGACCAGCACCAGGCCGCGCGGCTTCAGCGCGAGCTCGGCGAACACCTTCGGCGTGTTCAGCTGCTCGAGCGTCAGGATCTTCGACGGAATGGTCCGGAACACGGCGCCGGCGCCGCGGTTCTGGTTGAAGGCGTTGACCCGGAAACGGGCCAGGCCCTGGATCTCGAACGAGAAGTCGCACTCGAGCGTCTCTTCGTAGTTCTTGCGCTGCGAGTCGTTCATGATGTCGTAGACCATCTCGTGCACCTGCTTGTGCTCGAGCGGATCGACATTGATGCGACGCACATCGCCATGCACGCGGATCATCGGCGGCAGCCCTGCCGACAAGTGAAGGTCGGAGGCCTTGTTCTTGACCGAGAACGCGAGCAGTTGGGTGATGTCCATGGGGTGCTTGTAAGGGGTTGTGAGCGGCCACCTCGTCGGCGGGGCTCGCGGCGCCGCCTGTTCCCGGGTGTCCCTGGTGGCTTGGGATAGGCTCGGGGAATTATGGCGACGATTGCTTCGAACATACAACAAGTGCACCAGCGCATCTCTCGGGCATGTGCGCTCTCGCAACGCCCCGTGCGAAGCGTCACGCTGCTGAGTGTTACCAAAACCTTCGGGCCGCCGGCCGTGCGCGAGGCCTTCGCCGCCGGCGAACGCCGCTTCGGCGAGAACTATGTGCAGGAGGGCGTCGACAAGATCGCCGCGCTGGCCGAGTTGCGCAGCCAGATCGAATGGCACCTGATCGGCCCGCTGCAGAGCAACAAGACGCGCATCGTCGCCGAGCAGTTCGACTGGGTGCACACGGTCGACCGGCTGAAGATCGCGCAGCGGCTCAGCGAGCAGCGGCCGGCGCAGCTGGCACCGTTGCAGCTGTGCCTGCAGGTCAACATCAGCGGCGAGGCGAGCAAGAGCGGGCTCGCGCCGGACGAGGTGGCTGCCGTGGCGCACGAGGTGGCCCGCCTGCCGCGGGTGCGCCTGCGCGGGCTGATGGCGATCCCGGAGCCGGCGGCCGAACCGGAGGCACAACGGATTCCGCACCGGGCGTTGCGCCAGTTGCTGGAGCGGCTGAACGCCGGCGGGCTGGTGCTCGACACCTTGTCAATGGGGATGTCGGCCGATCTGGATGCGGCAATCGCCGAAGGCGCGACGATGGTCCGCGTCGGCAGCGCGATCTTCGGCAACCGCTAGTCAGATCGGCAAGGCCGTGGTGTTCTTCACCTCTTCCATCACCGCATACGTGTGCGTCTCGCGCACCCCCGGCAGGCTCCAGATCACCGAGCCGATCAGCTCGCGGTACGAGCCCATGTCGGCCACGCGGGTCTTGATCAGGTAGTCGAAGCCGCCCGCCACCAGGTGGCATTCGAGGATCTCCGGGCGCACCTGCACCGCCGCCTTGAAGGCCTTCATCACGTCCGGCGTCGTGCGGTCGAGCACCACCTCGATGAAGACCATCATTCCCGCGCCGAGCTTGTCGGGGTTCAATCGGGCCTCGTAGCCGAGGATGAAGCCGTCGCGCGTCAGCCGCTTCACCCGCTCCAGCACCGCCGTCGGCGACAAGTGCACCGTCTCGGCCAGCTTCAGGTTCGAGATGCGCCCGTCTTGCTGCAACGCGCCCAGGATGCGGGCGTCGGTCTTGTCGAGCGTGGCAGGCAGGCTGTGATTGGTTTTCATGGTGAATGAATTCGGAGACTGGCTTTTTGTCGGTGATTAATTCATTTGATCAGCAGATACGCTAGTAGAACTAACACCAATGGTGACCTTTGATGATTTTTCTGCCGCCGGCTCGCGCCCGCCTGCCCTACCCGTACCGCCCTGAACTGGAGCTGTTAGCAAGCCTGACGCCACCCCTGGCCGGGGCGCTCGACTGGGCGGCCGTGCAGGCCGCGGCGCGGCCCTGGGTGCAGGCGGTGCGCGACAAGCCGGCGCCGTTCTGGGCGATGGAATCGCTGCTGCGGGAGTACCCGATCTCCAGCGCCGAGGGCCTGGCGCTGATGCGGCTGGCCGAGGCGCTGCTGCGCGTGCCCGATGCCGAGACCGCGATCGCGCTGACGGCCGACCAGCTCGGCAAGGCCGAGTTCGATGCCTCGTCGGGCGGGCCGCACCAGATGCTGGCCAGCCTGTCGGCCAGCGCGATCTCGCTGTCGAAGAAATTCCTGCCGGAAGCCGATGCCGACGCCGGGCTGTTCAAGCGCCTGGGCGCGCAGACGGTGGTGGCCGCGACGGTGCGCGCAATCCAGCTGCTCGGCCGGCAGTTCGTGCTCGGCCGCCACATCGCCGAGGCGATGGGCGAGGCGGCCTCGGCGCGCAAGCAACAGGCCGGGCTGCGCTTCAGCTACGACATGCTCGGCGAAGGCGCGCGCACCGAGGCCGATGCGCGGCGCTACCTGGCGTCGTATGCGAACGCGATCGAGGCGATCGCCGGCGGGCGCGTCGCGGCCGGCCCCGAATCGGCCGATGGCATCTCGATCAAGCTCAGCGCGCTGTTCTCGCGCTATGAAGACGCGCAGCGCGAGCGCGTCGGCGCGGAGCTGCTGCCGCGCGTGTGGCAGCTGATCGAGCCGGCCGCGCGCGCCAACCTCAACCTGACGATCGATGCCGAAGAGAGCGACCGGCTCGAGCTGTCGCTCGACGTGCTGGACGCGCTGGCCCGGCGCATCGCGCAGTCGTTTCCGCAATGGCGCGGCTTCGGGCTCGCGGTGCAGGCCTACCAGACGCGCGCGCTGCAGGTGGTCGACGAGGTCGCCGCCATCGCCCGCCGCCACGGGCTGAAGTTCATGGTGCGGCTGGTCAAGGGTGCCTACTGGGACGGCGAGATCAAGCGCGCCCAGGAACAGGGCCTGGCCGGCTACCCGGTCTTCACGCACAAGCACCACACCGACATCTCGTACCTGGCCTGCGCGCGCGCGCTGATCGGCCATGCCGACGTGATCTACCCGCAGTTCGCGACGCACAACGCCGGCACCATCGCGGCGATCGTGCAGATGGCGCGGGTCGCCGGCGCGCCGTTCGAGATGCAGCGGCTGCACGGCATGGGCGAGGGGGTGTACCGCGAGGTGATGCGCGACGCGCGCATCCCGGTGCGCGTCTATGCGCCGGTCGGCGAGCACCGCGACCTGCTGGCCTACCTGGTGCGCCGGCTGCTGGAGAACGGCGCCAATTCGTCGTTCGTGCACCAGCTGTCGGACGACGAGGTGCCGGTCGAGCTGCTGCTCGCGTCGCCGCTGGCGCCGGCCGCCGCCCCTGGCCAGCCGCTGCCGCGGGCGCTGTACGGCCCCGGCGCGCGCGTCAACTCGCGCGGTGCCGACCTGGCCTGCCTCGAAGAGCGCGCGCCGCTCGACGCCGCGCTGGCCGCGACGCGGGTCGAGCCGGTGCGCGAAGCGACGGCGGCCGACGTCGGCGACGCGATGGCGCGCCTGCAGTCCGGCTTCGCGCCGTGGAACGAGACGCCGCTGACCGAGCGCGCCGAGGTGCTGCGCCGCGCCGGCGATGCGCTCGAAGCCCGCCTGCCCGAGTTCTGTGGCCTGCTGGTGAAAGAGGCGCACAAGACGCTGGGCGATTGCGTGGCCGAGGTGCGCGAGGCGGTCGACTTCTGCCGCTACTACGCCGACCAGGCCGAAGCCCGGCTCGCCACGCAAACCCTGCCGGGACCGACCGGCGAGAGCAACGCGCTGCAGCTGCATGGCCGCGGCGTGTTCGTCTGCATCAGCCCGTGGAATTTCCCGCTCGCGATCTTCGCCGGCCAGGTGGTGGCCGCGCTGGTGGCCGGCAACGCGGTGGCGGCCAAGCCGGCCGAGCAGACGCCGGCCGTCGCGCAGCGCATGGTCGCGCTGCTGCACGAGGCCGGCGTGCCGCGCGACGCGCTCGCGATGATGCACGGCCCCGGCGAGACGGTGGGCGCCGCGCTGGTCGCCGACGCGCGCACCGCCGGCGTCTGCTTCACCGGCTCGACCGCGGTGGCGAAGCTGATCAACCGCGCGCTCGCCGCGAAGGACGGCCCGATCGTGCCGCTGATCGCCGAGACCGGCGGCATCAATGCGATGGTGGTCGACAGCACCGCGCTGCCGGAGCAGGTGGTCGATGCCGTCGTGCAGAGCGCGTTCCGCTCGGCCGGCCAGCGCTGCTCGGCGCTGCGGCTGCTGTGCGTGCACGAAGGCGTGGCCGACGGCGTGATCGAGATGGTGCGCGGCGCGCTGGCCGAGCTGCGTGTCGACGACCCGGCGCTGCTCGCGACCGACGTCGGCCCGGTGATCGACGACGAGGCCTTCGCCGGCATTCGCGGCCATGTCGAGCGGCTGCGCGGCAGCGCGACGCTGGTCGGCGAGGCACCGATCACCTCGACCTTCCCACGGCTGGTCGCGCCGGTCGCGTTCGAGCTGCCTCGCATCGCCGAGGTGCGCCAGGAGATCTTCGGCCCGGTGCTGCACGTGGTGCGCTGGCGCGGCGACGTGGCCGACGTGATCGCGCAGGTCAACGCGCTCGGCTACGGGCTGACGCTGGGCATCCAGACGCGCATTGACAGCCGCGCGCTGCGCTTGGCGCAGGCGGCGCGCATCGGCAACGTCTACGTCAACCGCAACATGATCGGCGCGGTGGTCGGCGTGCAGCCCTTCGGCGGCGAGGGGCTGAGCGGCACCGGCCCGAAGGCCGGCGGCCCGCACTACCTGTACCGCTTCTGCGCCGAGCAGACGCTGACGATCAACACCGCGGCCGCGGGCGGCAATGCGGCGTTGCTGGCCGGGGGCGCCTGATCTGAACAAATGACCCGGTCAAGGCGACCGGCCACACGTCGAAATGCCGGACATGGCATCCGCATCGGGCGGCTGCGCAAGGTGTTGCCGAGGTGTCGCGATGAAGTCGATCAAGTCCGTGCTGCTGTTGTTCCTGGCCGTGTTTGTGGTCGCGTTGCTGGTGCTGCATGGCAGCGCCCGCTGGAGCAGCCATCGGATGCAGGCGCAGGCGCGCCAGGTGTTCGTCGCGAAGGACGTGACCGCCGACGTGCTGCCGCCGCCGATGTACCTGATCGAAGCGCGGCTGGTGCTGTCGCAGGCGCTCGAAGGCACGCTGGCGCCGGCCGCGGCGATCCAGGGGTTCGATGCGCTGGCCGAGGCCTACCGGGTGCGCGCGGAGTACTGGCGCACCCACCCACCCTACGGCCTCGAGCGCGAGTTGCTCGGCGAGCAGCACGAGGCGGCACAGCGCTTCTTCGAGGCCGCGCGCGCCCAGGTGCTGCGGCCGCTGCACGACGGGCACGCCGATGCGGCGCGCGCGGCGCTGCCGGCGGTGCAGGCGCAGTACGAGGCGCACCGGCGCGGCGTCGACCGCACCGTCGAGCGGTCGAACGCCTTCGCCGACGAGAAGATTTCCGGCTTCGACGACATCGTCGCACTGAACGACCGCAACGCACTCGCGGTGCTGGCCGGCGCCGTGCTCGCCAGCGTGCTGCTGTTCGCGCTGGTCTGGTGGCGGCTGCAGCGCGACGTGGTGCAGCCGCTGCAACAGGCGAGCGGCGTGGCGGCGCGCATCGCCACCGGCGACCTGTGCAGCGACATCCGGGTCAGCGGGCGCGACGAAGCGGCCCAGGTGCTGCGGGCGCTGGTCGACATGCAGTCCGGCTTGCGGCGCGTGGTCGGCGAGGTGCGCGACGGCGCCGACGGCATCGCCACCGCGAGTGCGCAGATCGCGCAGGGCAACATGGATCTGTCGGACCGCACCGAGCAGCAGGCCGCCAGCCTGCAGCAGACCGCAGCGGCGCTGCACCAGATCGACAACAGCGTGCGCGGCAATGCCGAGCATGCGCGGCTGGCCGACAGCGCGGCGGCCGAGGCCTCGCAGGTGGCCGACCACGGCGGCACGGTGGTCACCCGCGTCGTCACGACGATGAACGAGATCGGCGAAGCCGCGACGCGCATCGGCACGATCGTCGGCGTGATCGACGGCATCGCGCTGCAGACCAACATCCTGGCGCTGAACGCGGCGGTCGAGGCGGCCCGTTCGGGCGAGCACGGCCGCGGCTTCTCGGTGGTGGCCGGCGAGGTGCGCTCGCTGTCGCAGCGCTGCGCCGAGGCGGCGCGGCAGATCCGCGGCCTGGTCGCCGAAAGCACGCAGCGGATCGAGGAAGGGCACCGGCTGGCCGGCGAGGCCGGCTCGACGATGCAGCGCGTCGTCAGCCAGTTCGCACAGGTGTCGTCGCTGATCAGCCAGATCAGCGGCGCCTCGCGCCAGCAGACGGAGGGCGTCGGCCAGGTCAACGACGCGGTGCAGCAACTCGACGGCGTGACGCAGCAGAATGCCGCGCTGGTCGAGGAATCGGCCGCCGCCGCGGGCAGCCTCAGCACACAGGCGCAGCGGCTGGCCGGCGCGGTGTCGGTGTTCCGGCTCGCCGGCAGCGCGGCCTGAGCGGGCCGCGCCGTTCGTTCGTCAGGCTTATTGCTTGACGGCTTCGATCTGGATCAGCAGGCGGATGTTGTCCGGCAGGCCGTACTGCAGGCCGTAGCTGACGTTCCACTGGCTGCGCTGGATCGTCGTCTCGAAGTCGCCGCCGCACACTTCGCGCTTGAGCATCGGGTTCTCGTAGCAGTTGAAGTTCGCGGCGGTCAGCGTGACCGGCTGGGTCTTGCCGTTCATCGTCAGCGTGCCGGCGACGGTGGTCACCTTGCCGGCGCCGTCGAAGCTGAACTTGTCGCCGACGAACTTGGCGGTCGGGGCTTCGGCGACGTTGAAGAAGTCCTTGCTCTTCAGATGCGTGTCGAGTGCCGGCACACCGGTGCTGACCGAGGTCATGTCGAAGCTCACTTCGGCACGACCGGTCTTGGCCGCCTTGTCGAACGCGACGGTGCCTTCCTTCTTGTCGAAGCGGCCGCGCAGCGTGCTGGTGTTGAAGTGCTTCGCCTCGAAGGTCACGAAGGTGTGGGTCGGGTCGATCGCGTAGGTGGCGGCTTCGGCCTGGGCAAGGCCGGCAGCGGCGAGGGCGGCGGCGGCAACGAGGGTCTTCATCATCATGGGAACGGTCCTGGTGAGGTGGGTGGGGTACAGCAAGGGAATCCGGAGATCCGGAAGGTTGGAATCAGAGAGCGCCCACGCCGGTCAGCGCGAGCTTGAACTTGACGGTGACGTCGTTGGCCACCATCGAGGTGTCTTTCCAGTCGCCGTCGCCGATCTTGAAATCGAGGCGCTTGATCACGAAGCTGCCGGTCGCGGTCGTGTTGCCGCCGGCCTGCGCCAGCACCACCGGCACGACCACGTCGTGGCTCGCGCCCTTGATCGCCAGCTTGCCGGCCACGTCGAACTTGCCCGGACCGGTGGCCTTCACGCTGGTCGACTGGAAGGTGGCCTGCGGGAACGACTTGGTGTTGAACCAGTCCGGCTTCGCGACCTCGGCCTCGGTCTCGGCGGTGCCGAGCGACACGCTGGCCAGGTCGATCGTGAAGCCGATCTTCGCGGCCTCGGGCTTCTTCGGGTCGAACGCGACCTGCGCGTCGAACTTGCGGAACTTGCCGTCGACCGGCACGCCCATCTGCTTGCTGGTGAAGGCGATCTCGCTTTGCGCCGGCACCACCTTCTGCTGCGCCTGGGCGCAGGCAGGGAAGGCGAACGCGGCGGCGAGCGCGAAGCTGGCGACGGTGAGGTAGGTTTTCATTCGAAGGTCTCCCGGAAAGAAATCGGACAGAAGGGGTCAACGCGAGGACGGCCACATGCGGGCCAGCAGCCCGTCGCGGTCGATGAACTGGTGCTTCAGCGCGGCCGCGACATGCAGCGTCACGAGGACGGCCAGGCCGTAGGCGAGCAGCGCATGGGCCTGCTTGGCGGTCTCGGCCAGCGCCTTGTCGGCCGGCACGAAGTCCGGCAGCGGCAGCAGCCCGAACACGACGATCGGAAAGCCGGCCGCCGAGCTGTAGGCCCAGCCGACCAGCGGCACCGCGAAGAACAGCGCGTACAGCAGGCCGTGCGTCCAGTGCGATGCACGCTGCTGCCAGGCCGGCGCCGGCAGGTCGGCCGGCGGGCGGTGCGTCAGGCGCCACAGCAGGCGCAGCGCGGACAGCGCGAGGATCGTCACGCCGGCCCACTTGTGCCAGTTGAAGAGCTTCAGGCGCTGCGGCGAGAACGGCAGGTCGCTCATGTAGAACCCGACGCAGAACGTGCCGACGATGGCCAGGCCCAGCAGCCAGTGAAAGCTGATGGCAACGGCGTCGTAGCGTGAAGGCGGAGCGCGCATGAAAGGCCTTGAAACAGTTTGAAGCACTTTGGCCGCTCGAATCGGCCCGTGGGAAGGGACTTTAAGAGCGGGGCGAGGTGACGAAGTTCACCACGCTTGTCGCAATCGTTCAAAAAAATGAAGCGAGCCGCCCCGCGCAAACCCTGTGCGGACTTTCCCGCGAACCGGCCGCGCCGGCATTCCCGCGTGCAAAGACCCCTCTTAGACTGCGCCGGCTGTTCGATGGGCCGATCCCGGTTCAACCTGCTGAACAGCACCGCCTCCCCCTCTACCGCGCCGCGTCGCTGTTCAACGCATGCTGCAAGAAGCCCACCGCCCCCGTTCTTCCGCGACCAAGCCGGCCCTGGTGCCGGCCGTCACGCGGGCGGCCGCGTTGCTGGACCTGCTGGCGCAGCAGCGCGAGGCGATGAGCCTGGCGCGGCTGTCGGCCAGCCTCGGGCTGCCGAAGAGCAGCGTGCACGGCCTGTGCAACACGCTCAGCGCGCTCGGCTACCTGCGCCGCGAGGACGACGGCTGCTTCTTCATCGGCCCGCGCGTGATGGGGCTGGCGCATGCGTTCGTCGCCCACACCAGCCCGGCCCAGGAGTTCACCGCACTGTGGGCCGAAGCCGGCGCGGCGCCGCCCGAGACGGTGATCCTGTCGGTGCTGGATGGCGCCGACGTGGTCTACGTCGCCGCGCGCAACGGCGTGCGCCCGCTCGGCCTGGCGTTCACCGTCGGCATGCGGCTGCCGGCGCACCGCGCGGCCACCGGCAAGGCGATGCTGGCCTGGCTGGACGAGGCCCGGCTGCGCAGCCACTTCCCGCAGGCCCGGCTGCCGGCCTTCATGAACCGCGCGCCGATCCAGCGCAGCGAGCTGGTCGACGAGCTGGCCGAGATCCGCCGGCGCGGCTACAGCATCGACGACGAGAGCGTGCGCGAGGGTGTGTACTGCTTCGGCGCGCCGGTGTTCGATGCGTCCGGCCAGGCGGTGGCCGGCGTCGGCGTGTGCCTGCAGAAGGCGATGCTCGACCCGCAGGTCGCCGCGCAGCAGAGCGAGACCGTGATGCGCGTCGCGCGCGAACTGACGCAGCGGCTGGGCGGCAGCACCGTCGTGCCGCACGAAGGAACCCCATGAGCACTGCACCCATGAGCACTGCAAGCCCCACCGACACCATCCTCGAAACCCGCGCGCTGACGAAGGAGTTCAAGGGCTTCGTCGCAGTCAACCAGGTCGACCTGAAGGTCCGGCGCGGCCACATCCATGCGCTGATCGGCCCGAACGGCGCCGGCAAGACCACTTGCTTCAACCTGCTGACCAAGTTCCTGACGCCGACGCGCGGCCAGATCCTGTTCAACGGCGACGACATCACGCGCGAGAAGCCGGCGCAGATCGCGCGCCGCGGCGTGATCCGCTCGTTCCAGATCTCGGCGGTGTTCCCGCACCTGAGCGTGCTCGAGAACGTGCGCGTCGCGCTGCAACGCCGGCTCGGCACCTCGTTCCACTTCTGGAAATCGGAGCGCACGCTGCACGGGCTGAACGACCGCGCCCGCGCGCTGCTGGCCGAGGTCGACCTGGCCGGCTACGCCGACACGCCGACCGTCGAGCTGAGCTACGGCCGCAAGCGCGCGCTGGAGATCGCGACGACGCTCGCGATGGAGCCCGAGCTGATGCTGCTCGACGAGCCGACGCAGGGCATGGGGCTGGAAGACGTCGACCGCATCCGCCAGCTGATCAAGAAGGTGTCGGCCCACCGCACCATCCTGATGGTCGAGCACAACATGAGCGTGGTGGCCAGCATCGCCGACACCATCACCGTGCTGCAGCGCGGCGCCACGCTGGCCGAAGGCCCGTACGCCGAGGTCTCGAAGAACCCCGCGGTGGTCGAGGCCTACATGGGCACCGCCAACGTCGAACTCCAAGGCGCACACTGATGTCCGAACGCTTCCTCGAGGTCCGCGGGCTGCAGGCCTGGTACGGCGAATCGCATGTGCTGCACGGCGTCGACTTCCACGTCGACGAGGGCGAGGTGGTCACGCTGCTCGGGCGCAACGGCGCCGGCCGCACCAGCACGCTGCGCGCGATCATGGGGCTGACCGGCAGCCGCCAGGGCTCGATCCGCATCCGGGGGCAGGAGGCCATCGCGCTGCCGACGCACCGCATCGCGCGGCTCGGCATCGGCTACTGCCCGGAGGAGCGCGGCATCTTCTCGAGCCTGTCGGCCGAGGAGAACCTGCTGCTGCCGCCGAAGCTCGCCGACGGCGGCATGGCCGTCGACGCGATCTACGCGATGTTCCCGAACCTGAAGGAGCGCGCCGGCAGCCAGGGCACGCGGCTGTCGGGCGGCGAGCAGCAGATGCTGGCCGTCGCGCGCATCCTGCGCACCGGTGCGAAGCTGCTGCTGCTCGACGAGATCTCCGAGGGCCTGGCTCCGGTCATCGTGCAGAAGCTCGCCGAGATGGTGGTGCTGCTGCGCCGCCAGGGCTACACCATCGTGATGGTGGAGCAGAACTTCCGCTTCGCCGCGCCGCTGGCCGACCGCTTCCTCGTGATGGAGCACGGCCAGATCATCCAGCAGTTCACCCAGGCCCAACTGCCTGACCGCCTGGCCCAGCTCCACGAGTACCTGGGCGTCTGATTCCGAAGATCCACCCCTCAAGGAGACCTCGATGACACTGAGACAAATCGCCGCCGCCTGCTCGCTGCTCGCCACTGCTGCCATGGTTCCTGCCCACGCGCAGGTCTCGGGCGACGTGATCCGCATCGGCTTCATCACCGACATGTCGGGCCTGTACTCCGACATCGACGGCCCGGCCGGTGTCGAGGCGATCAAGATGGCGATCGCCGACGCCGGCGGCATGGTCAACGGCAAGAAGGTCGAGCTGGTCGTCGCCGACCACCAGAACAAGGCCGACGTGGCCGCCGCGAAGGCGCGCGAGTGGTTCGACACGCAGGGCGTCGACATGCTGATCGGCGGCACCAATTCCGGCACCAGCCTGGCGATGGCCAAGGTGGCGCTCGAGAAGAAGAAGCCGTTCATCGCGGTCGGGGCTGGCAGCTCGGCGCTGACCAACGAGCAGTGCAGCCCGTACACCATCCACTGGGCCTACGACACGATGGCGCTGGCCAAGGGCACCGGCGGCGCCGTGGTGCGCGCCGGCGGCAAGAGCTGGTACTTCCTGACGGCCGACTATGCGTTCGGCCAGGCGCTGCAGAACGACACCACCAACGTCGTGAAGGCGGCGGGCGGCTCGGTGGTCGGCCAGGTCAAGCACCCGCTGTCGGCCAGCGATTTCTCGTCGTTCCTGCTGCAGGCGCAGTCGAGCAAGGCGCAGATCCTGGGCCTCGCGAACGCCGGCGGCGACACCATCAACGCGATCAAGGCGGCCAACGAGTTCGGCGTCACCAAGACGATGAAGCTGGCCGGGCTGCTGGTGTTCATCAACGACATCCATTCGCTGGGCCTGAAGACGACGCAGGGCATGTACCTGACCGACAGCTGGTACTGGAACAAGGATGCCGAGACGCGGGCCTGGAGCCGCAAGTTCTTCGAGAAGGTCAAGCGCATGCCGTCGTCGCTGCAGGCGGCCGACTACTCGGTGGCGGCCAACTACCTGGCAGCCGTCAAGGCGACCGGCACCGACGACGCCGACAAGGTGCTGGCGCAGCTGCACAAGGCCAAGGTCAACGACATGTTCGCGAAGAACGGCACGGTGCGCGAAGACGGCCGCATGGTGCACGACATGTACCTGATGCAGGTCAAGACGCCTGACAAGTCGACCGAGCCGTGGGACTACTACAACGTGGTCGAGACGATCAAGGGCGACGCGGCGTTCACGACCAAGGCGGAGAGCAAGTGCGCTTCGTGGAAGTGATGGCCTGACCGGCGGGCGGCGCTGCGCGCCACCCGCAACGCGAGAACTCCCCATGACAGAAATCTTCGGCATCCCCCTGCAGGCCTTCGCCGGCCAGCTGCTGCTCGGCCTCGTCAACGGCTCGTTCTACGCGATGCTGAGCCTGGGCCTGGCGGTGATCTTCGGCCTGCTGGGCATCGTCAACTTCGCCCATGGCGCGCTCTACATGGTCGGCGCCTACGTGGCCTGGTTCTCGGTGGAGAAGTGGGGGCTCGGCTACTGGGGCGCGCTGGTGCTCGCGCCGGTGATCGTCGGCGCGCTCGGCGTCGTCATCGAGCGGACCTTGCTCAAGCATTTGTACAAGCTCGACCCGCTGTACGGCCTGCTGCTGACCTTCGGCCTCGCGCTGATCGCCGAGGGCCTGTTCCGCGACCAGTTCGGCGTCTCCGGCCAGCAGGTCAACGTGCCCGAGGCGCTGCAGGGCGCCACCAACCTCGGCTTCATGGTGCTGCCGAACTACCGCGCCTGGGTCGTCGTCGCGTCGCTGGCAGTCTGCCTGGGCACCTGGTTCCTGATCGAGAAGACGCGGCTCGGCGCCACGCTGCGCGCCGGCACCGAGAACCCGGCGCTGGTGCAGGCCTTCGGCATCAACGTGCCGCGCATGGTGATGTTCACCTACGCCGGCGGCGCGGCACTGGCGGCGCTGGCCGGCGTGCTGGCGGCGCCGGTGATCCAGGTCACGCCGCTGATGGGCAGCAACCTGATCATCGTGGTGTTCGCGGTGGTCGTGATCGGCGGCATGGGGTCGATCCTCGGCTCGATCCTGACCGGGCTGATGCTCGGGCTGGTCGAGGGACTGACCAAGGTGTTCTACCCCGAGGCCTCGAACATCGTGGTGTTCGTGATCATGGCGATCGTGCTGGTGATCCGCCCGGCCGGCCTGTTCGGCAAGGAGAAGTGAGCGTGGTGTCCACCCCGACCAAGAACGACGCCTTCCAGCGCAAATCCGTCATCGCCTGGGGCGTGCTGCTGGCGCTGCTGGCGGTCGCGCCCTTCATCGGCATCTACCCGGTGTTCATGATGAAGGCGCTGTGCTTCGCGATCTTCGCGTGCGCCTTCAACCTGCTGCTCGGCTTCACCGGGCTGCTGTCGTTCGGGCATGCGGCCTTCATGGGCTCGGCCGCCTACGTCACCGGCTGGCTGGTGCGCAGCGCCGGCTGGACGCCGGAGCTCGGCATCGTCGCCGGCACGCTCGTGGCCGCATTGCTCGGGCTGGTGGTCGGGCTGATCGCGATCCGCCGCCAGGGCATCTACTTCGCGATGATCACGCTCGCGATGGCGCAGATGATCTATTTCGTCTGCCTGCAGGCGCCGTTCACCGGCGGCGAGGACGGGCTGCAGGGCGTGCCGCGCGGCAAGCTGTTCGGCCTGATCCCGATGGCCGACGACCTGGCGATGTACTTCTTCGTGCTCGCGGTGTTCGTCGCGGTGTTCGGGTTGATCCTGCGCATCGTGCATTCGCCGTACGGCCAGGTGCTGAAGGCGATCCGCGAGAACGAGCCGCGCGCGATCTCGCTCGGCTACGACGTCGACCGCTACAAGCTGCTGGCCTTCGTGCTGTCGACCGGCATCGCCGGGCTGGCCGGCGCGATGAAGACCTTCGTGCTCGGCTTCGCGACGCTGTCGGACGTGCACTGGTCGCTGTCGGGCGAGGTGATCCTGATGACGCTGCTCGGCGGCATGGGCAGTTTCGCCGGGCCGGTGCTGGGCGCGTTCACGATCATCGGGCTGCAGGACTACCTGGCCGACCGCGTCGGCTCCTGGGTCACGGTGATCATCGGCGTGATCTTCGTGGTGTGCGTGATCGCGTTCCGGCGTGGCTTCGTCGGCGAGCTGATCGCGTGGCAGAAGCGCAGAAGCTGAGCGCGGGCCGAGCGCCGGGCCGCCCCAAGCCGGCCCGCATCCCCTCGGGGGATCGATCGATGTACTCATCGATCGAGGGGCTGTCATCTTCGCAGCGGCAGCAGGCTCTGTTTCAATTGGCGCAGCACGAAGCTCGACTTGCTGTGCCGGATCCCCGGGATCTTGTAGAGCCGCTCGCGCAACAGCCGCTCGTAGTCGCGGGTGTCGCTGACGGCGATGCGCACGTAGTAGTCGTAGTCGCCCGACACCAGGAAGGCCTCCAGCACCTCGGGGATCGCCTCCAGCGCGCGGCCGAATTCGAACAGCGCCTCGTCGGAGTGGCTGTCCAGCGTGACCTGCACGATCACCGTGTCCGGCAGGCCGACCTCGGCCGGGTTCACCCGCACCGAATAGCCCTCGATCACGCCGGCCTGCTCCAGCCGCTTGATGCGGCTCCAGCACGGCGAGCTGGTCAGCCCGACCTGCGCACCGAGCTCGCCCATGCTGATGCGGGCGTCGCGCTGCAGCGCTTCGAGGATGGCGATGTCGAACTTGTCGAGCTGCATGCTGTGACCTTGTGAAGGCGCAGGAGGATTTGCCGCCGGCATCGTAACCCGCCGAAGTTTCAGCAGCCTTTGCTGCGTATCGCGCGGGAAACTTCCGGGCATGAATGCGCCCCTCGCCGTCCGATGCCTGCAGCCCGCCGAACCCCCCACGCGCACGCCCGACACCGCCGACCTGCTGATCGCGACGCTGCTCGCGCACGGCATCGACACGGTGTTCGGCTACCCCGGCGGCGCAGTGCTGCCGCTGTACGACGCGCTGTACCGCGAGCCGCGGCTGCGCCACATCCTCGTGCGGCACGAGCAGGCGGCGGTGCATGCGGCGCAGGGGTACGCGCGCAGCACCGGCCGCGTCGGCGTGGTGTTCGTGACCTCGGGGCCGGGCATGAGCAACACGACGACCGGCCTGCTCGATGCGCTGTGCGATTCGGTGCCGGTGCTGTGCATCAGCGGCCAGGTCGCGACGACGGCGATCGGCACCGACGCATTCCAGGAGTGCGACGCGCTCGGCATCTCGCGGCCGGTGACGAAGTGGAACGCGCAGGTGCGCAGCGCGGCGCAGCTGGGGCCGCTGCTGCGCAAGGCGCTGGCGGTGGCCGCCGGCGGCCGGCCCGGGCCGGTGCTGCTGGACCTGCCGAAGGATGTGCAGCTCGCGCCGCAGGTGCCGATCACCGACGGCGCGGCGAGTGCCTTCACGCTGCCGCGGCCGGCCACGCCGAACGCGTCGTTGCGCCGCGCGGTCGACGCACTGCGCGAGGCTCGCCGGCCGGTGTTCTACGGCGGTGGCGGGCTGGTCAACGCCGGCCCCGCCGCCTGCGCCGCGTTCGCCGAGCTGGTGCGCCGCTGCCACGCGCCGTGCACGCTGACGCTGATGGGCCTGGGCGCCTTCCCGGCGTCGAGCCCGCTGTTCGTCGGCATGCTGGGCATGCACGGCACGCTGGAAGCCAACCTCGCGATGCACGAGGCCGACCTGGTGGTGTGCGTCGGCGCGCGCTTCGACGACCGCGTCACCGGCCGGCTCGACGGCTTCTGCCCCGGCGCCCGCTTCGTGCACCTCGACATCGACGCGACCTCGATCAACAAGGTGGTGAAGACCCAGGTGCCGCTGGTCGGCGACTGCGGCGTGCTGCTCGAGGCGCTGCTCGACAGGCTCGGACCGCAGCCGCTGGCCCCGCAGCGGCTCGACGCCTGGTGGGCGCGCATCGGCGGCTGGCGGGCGCAGCGCTCGCTGGCCTTCGACGACACGCCGCGGCAGATCGCCCCGCAGGCGCTGCTGGTGCGGCTGCAGGCGGCGCTCGACGGCCGCGACGCGATCGTGTCGACCGACGTCGGCCAGCACCAGATGTGGGCCGCGCAGCACCTGCGCTTCGACGCGCCGCGGCGCTGGCTCACGTCGGGCGGCGCCGGCACGATGGGCTACGGGCTGCCGGCGGCGATCGGCGCGCAGGTCGCGCACCCGGACCAGTTGGTGGTGTGCGTCAGCGGCGATGCGTCGATCCTGATGAACATCCAGGAGATGGCGACGGCCGCGCAGCACGCGACGCCGGTCAAGGTGGTGCTGCTGAACAACGGCCACATGGGCATGGTGCGGCAGTGGCAGCAGCTGGTGCATGGCGGGCGGACCAGCCACAGCGCGCTCGATGCGCAGCCGGATTTCGTCGCACTGGCCCGGGCCTTCGGCTGGCGCGCGCGCCGCGTCGTGCAGCGCAGCGAGCTCGACGACGCGCTGGCCGAATGCCTCGCGAGCAACGGGCCGTTCTTCCTCGACGCGGTCGTCGCGCCCGAGGAGAACTGCTGGCCGATGATCCCCGCCGGTGCCGCGCACCACGAGGTGTTGCTCCCTACGCCGCGGCGTGGATAGGGATGCTGCCCGCCGGCAACGCGCGCGCCCGCAGCTGCCCGCATCCCCCGTCGACCTCCTGCCCGGCCGACTGCCGCAGCGTCGTCAGCACGCCGCGGCTGTGCAGCGTGCGGGCAATGGCTTCGGCGCGCTCCGCGCTCGGCCGGCGGAAGTCCAGCCCCTCGTTCGTGTTGTACGGGATCATGTTCATGATCGCGTACTTGCCACGCAGCAGCCGCACGATGCCGTCGATCTCGTCGTCGCCGTCGTTGATGCCGGCCAGCAGCGTCCACTGGTACTGGATCGGGTAGCCGGTCGCGCGGGCATAGCGTTCGCCGAGCTCGACCAGGTCGTCGGGCGCGATGCGCGGCGCGCGCGGCAGCAACTGCTCGCGCAAGCCCGCCTTGGTCGTGTGCAGCGACAACGCCAGCGCCGGCTTCACCGGGCCTTCGGGCAGGCGCTCGAACACCCGCGGGTCGCCGACCGTCGAGAACACCAGGCTCTTGTGGCCGATGCCGCCGGCGGTGCCGAGCAGCTCGATCGCTTCCATCACGTTGTCGAGGTTGTGGGCCGGCTCGCCCATGCCCATGAAGACGACTTTCTTCACCGGCCGGCGTGCCCGGGCCAGCGCGACCTGCGCGACGATCTCGGCGCTGCCGACCTGGCGCAGCAGCCCGTCGCGGCCGGTCATGCAGAACACGCAGCCGACCGCGCAGCCGACCTGGGTCGACACGCACAGGCCGTCGCGCGGCAGCAGCACGCTCTCGACGGCCTGGCCGTCGGGCAGCTCGACCAGCAGGCGCGCCGAGCCGTCATCGGCCGGGTGCTCGGAGCGCAGCCGCGCCAGGCCGTCGAGCTGCTGCATCAGCGCCGGCAGGGCCTCGCGCAGCGCGAGCGGCAGGAAATCCTCCGGGCGGCGCTTGCCAGCGTCCTGCGGCAGCGCGCGCGACCACTGGCGCAGCACGCGTTCCTCGTGAACGGGCTTGGCGCCGTGCTCGCGAAGCTGCTGGCGGAAGGTGGCGATGCGCATGGGGTCGGTGCAAGGGCGCCACAGTCTAACGGGGCGCCATGCGCGACACTCGACGCTTCGCCTCCACCGCCTTGACGTACGCCATGACGTTGCCCGCCACCCCCACGCCACGCTTCGACCTCTTCTACAAATACGACGCCCTGACCCGGCTGCTGTTCGACTACGCCGACGCCCACCCCGGGCTGGTGCAGGTGCGCTCGATCGGCAAGAGCCACGAGGGCCGCGACATCTGGCTCGCGACCGTCACCAGCACCGCGACCGGCCCCGACACCGACAAGCCGGCGTTCTGGGCCGACGGCAACATCCACGCCGCCGAGCTCACCGCCAGCACCACCTGCCTGTACTACCTGCACCACCTGGTGACGCAGTACGGCCGCGAGGACGAGACCGGCCGCCAGGTGACGCAGTTGCTCGACACCCGCGTGATCTACCTGTGCCCGCGCATCAACCCCGACGGCGCCGAGCTGGCGCTGGCCGACCGGCCGCGCCACATCCGTTCGTCGACGCGCAGCTACCCGTACGACGAGGAGCCGGTCGAGGGCCTGACGCTGGAAGACGTCGACGGCGACGGCCGCATGCTGACGATGCGCATCCCCGACCCGCACGGCACCTACAAGAAGTGCCCGCAGGACGAGCGGCTGATGGTGCCGCGCGAGCCGGGCGAGTTCGGCGGCGAGTACTACCGGCTGATGCCTGAGGGCCTGCTGAAGAACTACGACGGGCTGACGGTCAACGTCAACCGCGACCAGGAGGGGCTGGACCTGAACCGCAACTTCCCGTCGGCGTGGCGGCAGGAGTTCGAGCAGGTCGGCGCCGGCCCGTACCCGACCAGCGAGCCCGAGGTGCGGGCGATGGTCGACTTCATCATGACGCACCCGAACATCGGCGCGGCGATCAGCTACCACACGCACAGCGGCGTGATCCTGCGCCCGATGGGCACGCAGAGCGACGACGACATGATCCCGGAGGACCTGTGGTCGTACAAGCGCTTCAGCGCGCTCGGCGAGAAGCTGACCGGCTACCCGGCCATCAGCATCTGGCACGACTTCAAGTACCACCCGAAGGAGGTCATCACCGGCACGCAGGACTGGGTGTACGAGCACCTCGGCGCGCTGTTCTGGGTGGTGGAGCTGTGGTCGCCGAACAAGGAGGCCGGCATCACCGGCTACAAGTGGATCGACTGGTTCCGCGACCACCCGGTCGAAGACGACCTGAAGCTGCTGAAGTGGAGCGACGAGCAGTGCGGCGGCCAGGCCCACGTCGCGTGGAAGCCCTTCCACCATCCGCAGCTCGGCGCGGTCGAGATCGGCGGCTGGGACAAGATGAATTTCTGGCGCAACCCGCCGCCCGAGCTGCGCGAGCGCGAGGCGGCGCGCTTCCCGGCGTGGATGAACCAGATCGCGCTCAGCCTGCCGCGGCTCGAACTGCTGCGCACCGAGGTGCGCGCGCTCGGCCCCGACACCTGGCGCGTGCGCATGGCGGTGTGCAACAGCGGCTGGCTGCCGGCCTACGTCAGCAAGCGGGCGCTGGCGCGCAAGACGGTGCGCGGCACGATGTTCGAGATCCACCTGCCGCCGGGCGATGCCACCGTGTCGCTGGTCAGCGGCAAGGAGCGCATCGAAGGCCCGCAGCTCGAAGGCCACGGGCCGAAGAGCACGCTGCAGGCCTTCCTGCCGACGCGCGAGGTGACGGCCGACCGCGCGGCGGCGGAATGGGTGGTGCGCGCGCCGAAGGGCACGCGGCTGGCGTTGAGCGCGCGCGCGGATCGAGCGGGGGCGGTGAAGACGGAGGTGGTGCTGGACTAGCCGGCGTCGGCGGCTAGAAGTGGTATTCCGCCCTCAACGAAGACGCCGACACCTTGGTGCCCGCCAGCGATGACGGGTTGCCGAACTTGTTCTTGATGTACTGGTAGCCGAACCCCGCATAGAAGGTCTTCGGCGCGCCGGCAGCCGAGCCGACGTCCCACAGCAGGCCCATCTCGGTCCAGGTCTCGGCCGCGGTGTCGCCGCCGAAACCGTCCTTGCCCTTCTCGCCGGTCCAGGTGCCCCAGCCCTTGAACACCGCCGGCAAGCCGGCGTTGAAGTCGAAGCTCCACACCGTGGCCAGGCGTGGCGCCGCATCGAAGTTCACATGCGTGCCGGCGATCGAGTTGTTGTTGTTCTCCTTGTAGTACAGCAGCCCGAGCGTTAGCAGGCCCGGCACGTCGAACTCCACCTTCGGCCCGGCGATGTACTTCGTGAGCCCGGCGCCGAAGGCATCGTTCTTCGAGTTGAAGTCGAAGCCGAACTGGAAGCCGACGTCGCGGATCGGGCCGAACTTCATCGGCTTGCCGCTCACCTTGCCGAAGCTCACCGTGTTGCTGTAGGTGACGTAGACCTCGTGCGCCCCGCGGTCGCTGTTGTTGGCGGCGTTGTTCTCGTCCGACGCCAGCATGTCGACCGCGAAGAAGTTGACGCCGTACTTGTAGCCGCCGACGTACTGCAGCGTCGCCACCTTCTTCTTCACGTCCGCGTCGCTGCCGGGTTCCTTGAACTTGGTGCCGTAGGTGAAGCCGATGAAGGCGTCGCTCCACTCGGCGGCAGGGGCGGCGACGGCACAGGTGGCCAGTGCCGCACAGGCGGCGGCCTTCGACAGGGTTCGGGTGCGCATGGGGAATCCTTCGGGATGGGTTGGTGATGCGGCGGAACAGGCCGGCACCTCACGCTTCCCATGCCCCGGCTTGGCGCATGCAGTCCCGATGGGTACCGACTTGTATGCAAGTCAGCAAACCCCATGCCACCGGTGGGGGCTCCCCCGGATCAGCCCAGCTCGTCGCTCGACGCGCTGCGCGGCAGGATCGGCGCCTCGCTCATCGCCTGGCGCCACACCTTCTTCGGCAGGAAGGTGCGCAGCTGTTCGACGGCCTTGTCGAGCAGCTGCGGGTGCAGCTCATGGCCGATGCCGGGCAGCACGTCGGCGGTGACGTCGCCGCCGAGCGCGACCAGCCGCTCGGCCGAATCGATCGCCGGGCCGCACGGCAGCACGCGGTCGGCCATGCCGTGGAAGAGGTGCACGGTGGTGTCCTCGGGCGCATGCCCGGGCGCGGTCGCGTGGCGGCCGCTGAAGGCCAGCACCCGCCCGGCCAGCGCCGGCTCGGCCTGCACCGCCTCGAGCGCCATGATCGCGCCCTGCGAGAAGCCGCACAGCGCGGTGCAGGGCCACGACATGTTCAGCTGCTGCTGCACGCTGCGCACCGTCGCGATGAAGCGCGGCAGCGCCTCGGCGACGCGCTGCGGGCGGTTGTCTTCGGTGATGCCCTGGATCGAGAACCACTGCCAGCCGCTGCCGCCGCCCGGCACGCCGTCGAACGGGTGCGGCGCATCGAGGCAGACGACGGCGGCCTGCGGGTATTCGGCGACCAGGCGTTGCGCCAACGGTTCCATGTGCGACGCATTGGCGCCGACGCCATGGAACAGCAGGAACAGCAGCTCGGGCGCGCCGTTGGCGGGCAGGTGGGCGAGGGCGGTGGCAGGCATGACAGGGTTCTCCAATCGACCCGACAGTGTGCCGCCGCCGCAGCGCCCGCATGCGCAAGCGCTTTGAATGCAGCGTTCAGGCTGCGACCATGCAGATCTTTACCAAGTCAGCGAGCAATTGCCTGAAGGGCCATCCAGATTGAAGACAGCCTGTTTGATGATGTCCATCCCGATGATTCCTGCGAAGGCCTCGGCGCCGAAGTGGCCGGGCTTGACGGTGGCAACCGGGACCAGGCTGTGAATCCAACTGCCGCCCTGGCTGTCCTGCAGCTTCAATGACAGGTCGTACCGCCAACCTGCCGCTGAAATCCGAGTTCCTGATCCCACGATGACCGGATTGTTCTTCGGCAATCTCCAGTTGGCGACAAGGCCCTCGTCGATGACGCAGAACGTCGCGCCGGTGTCCACGAGAAACAGCTGCTTCGTGGAGGGAACGAGGTGAGGCGCGTTGTTGGCGAAGACTTGCTGAAAAACAAGACTGGGCTTGACCTCCACTTCGATCAGAGGCCGATCTTGAACGACTTGAAAGCTCAGGCGGCCCGACATGCCATGTGGATGTCGGCACGCTCGGGGATGGGCGCGATCTTTTGAAGAAGGTACTGCGCACTGTCGGAAGGGAAGCTCCGATAACCGAAGCTCAATGCCGCTTCATACGTCTCGAAGACCTGGACGATCTCGCCCGAAGCGATGATGACGTACTGATCTTTCGATTCGTCCAGCAATTGGGGAAGCCGGGTCCTGAAGACTTCCAGATTGAGTTGGAACTCTGCATCGTCTCTTTTCATGAGGCCTCCGAACAGGCGCGGGTGGTTCCATCGTTTATCGGGGAAACCGCAAGGGAACGCAAGTTTTTCAGAACCGCACCCGCAGGCCCGCCGCGACGCTGGTGCCGTTCTCCACATTCGTCAGCCGGTCGCTCATCACCACCGCATACGCATCGGTCAGCTTCGACAGCGCATGGTCGTAGCCGAGCGTGACGGTGCGGTTCTTGACCTCGCCGGGGTTCAGATCGGCATTCGCCTGGCCGTACTGCGCGACCACCTTGCCGAGCGCGCCCACCGGCACCGCGAGCCCGAGCCCGTAGATGTTCGACCGCGTCTCGACGGTCGCCCGCGTCTTCACGCGCGTCGCCTGCGCATACAGCTTCGCGAGGCCGAAGTCGTACGACCCGCCGAGCTGCAGCGTGTCCTGGCGGTCGAAGCCGACCGGTGCCGCGACCAGCCCGTTCTTGACCTGCTGGTACGCGATCGTCGCGCCCCAGGTCGGCGTCAGCAGCACCCAGTTGCCGCCGAGGTTGCGGCCGGTCGCGCCGGGCGCGCCCTCGCCCAGGTTGCCGATCAGGCTGACGTTGTAGCCCTCGGCGTTCGAGGTGTTGTAGAGCAGCGAGTTGTTCCAGGTGGAGTCGCCCTGGAAGGCCAGCCCGGTGCTCGGCGCGAAGACCTGGCGGATGCTCGGCGAGAAGCCGAACGAATCGCCGATGGCATTGAACGACAGCGTCGAGACGAACAGCGGCGTCGTGTTGCGCCCGAGCGTGCTGGTGCCGAAATCGCCCTGGAAGCCGACGTAGGCGTTGCGCCCCCAGAAGGGATCGGCAGCGTTGCGGCCGACCGAACCGGTGTCGGCCCGCAGGTAATGCTCGAGCGCGAACTTCAGCTTCAGCGTGCCGCCGAGGTCTTCGGTGCCCTTGAAGCCGAGGAAGCTGGTGGTCAGCTTGCCGCTCTCGGCCCGCAGCGTGCGCTGGGCGCCGGCATCCTGGAAGCGGCCGGCCGACATGTCGACCAGCCCGTACAGCGTGACCGACGAGGCCGATTGCGCCCAGGCGGCTGAAGACAGCGTGGTGGCGGCGACCGCGGCAGCGGCCAGGCAGGACAGACGACGGTTCATGCAGCGGAACTCCGGCAGGCGGTGGAAAGGACGAAAAGGGCGTCAGGATAAACCCGGACGCGCGTGCGCCCGGTCACACCCCGTTTCGTTGACGCCACAACGGCGGCCCCGCGCCCGGCCCAGAATGGGGACCGACACCGGAGTGACCCGACCCATGGATGTGACCGTCAACGGCCAGACGCTGCCCCTGCCACCCGAGGCGGTCGAGCCCGACATGCCGCTGCTGTGGGTGCTGCGCGACGTGCTGATGCTGACCGGCACCAAGTTCGGCTGCGGCGTCGCGGCCTGCGGCGCCTGCACGGTGCACGTCGACGGGCAGGCGGTGCGCTCGTGCGTGACGCCGCTGTCGGCCGTGCAGGGCAAGCCGGTACGCACCATCGAGGCGCTCGGCGCCCCCGGCCAGCCGCACGCGCTGCAGCAGGCGTGGATCGCGCACCAAGTGCCGCAATGCGGCTATTGCCAGAGCGGCATGCTGATGGCCGCGGCCGACCTGCTCGCAAAGAACCCGTCGCCGACCGACGCCGACATCGACGCGGCGATCACCAACCTGTGCCGTTGCGGCACCTACCCGCGCATCCGCGAGGCGATCAAGGGCGCCGCGGCGGTGCTGCGCGGCGAGACGCCTCGGCAGGACCGATCGAACGAGGCCCGCGCATGAGTGCCAACCTCGGACGCCGCAGCCTGCTGCTGAGCGCGCTGGCCGGTGGCGGCGCGCTGCTGGTCGGCTGGAGCGCGTTGCCGCCGCGCAGCCGCACCGGCAGCTCCGACCCGCTGCCGGCCGCCGACGGCAGCGTGACGCTGAACGGCTGGATCCGCATCGAGCCCGACGGCCTCGTGCTGCTCGCGATGAACCGCAGCGAGATGGGCCAGGGCGTGCACACCGCGCTCGCGATGCTGGTGGCCGACGAGATGGACACGCCGCTGTCGCGCGTGAAGCTGGTGCAGGCGGCGCCGCAGTCGCTATACGGCAACGTTGCGATGTTCGTCGGCGCACTGCCCTTCCACCCCGACGACACCGAGCCCGGCCGCGAGACCACCACCGTCAAGGCCGGCCAGTGGATGGTCAGCAAGTTCGCGCGCGAGCTGGGTGTCAGCGTGACCGGCGGCTCGTCGAGCATCGCCGACGCATGGGACGTACTGCGGCTGGCCGCGGCCACCGCACGGGCGCAGCTGCTGGGCGCCGCATCGCTGCAATGGAAGCTGCCGCGCGCGGAACTGCAGGTGCACGGCGGCATCGTCAGCCATGTGTCGGGCCCGCATGCGCACTTCGGCGAGCTCGCGAAGCTGGCCGCGGCCACGCCGATCGGCGATGTGCGCACCAAGGACCCGAAGGACTGGACGCTGATCGGCACGGCCGCGCCGCGCACCGACCTGGCCGCCAAGGTGAACGGCAGCGCGCGCTTCGGCCTCGACACCCGCGAGCCGGGCCAGCTGTACGCGGTGGTGCGCCACTGCCCGATGCTCGGCGGCAGCCCGCAGCGGGTGAAGGTCGACGCGGCGATGCAGCTGCCCGGCGTGCAGCGCGTGGTGCGGCTCGGGCCGTATGCCGGCTCGACCGCGGCGGTGGCCGTGGTCGGCCGCAGCACCTGGCATGCGCGGCGCGGCGCGCAGGCGCTGGAGATCGACTGGGCCCCGCCGCCGGCCGGCGCGGCCGACACGAAGCGCATCGACGAGGCGCTGGAGCAGGCCGCGCGCGAAGCGGCGCAGACCGACGGCGGCTTCGCGTTCCACACCCGCGGCGACGTGAAGCAGGCGCGCGCCGGCGCCGCGCGGCAGATCGAATCGCTGTACCGGGCGCCCTACCTGGCGCATGCGCCGATGGAGCCGATCAATTGCACCGCGCGCGTGCACGACGGCGGCGTCGAGCTGTGGGTGCCGACGCAGGTGCCCGACATGGCGCGCGCGATCGCGGCCCGCGTGGCCGGCGTGCCGCTGGAGGCGGTGACGCTGCACGTCACCTACCTGGGCGGCGGCTTCGGGCGGCGGCTCGATGTCGACTTCGTCGCGCAGGCGGTGCGCGTCGCGGTCGAATGCGGCGGGCACCCGGTGCAGCTGGTGTGGCCGCGCGAAGAAGACATCGCGCACGATTTCTACCGGCCGGCCGGCGCCGCGCTGATGCAGGCGAGCCTGGACGGCAAGGGCATGGTCTCGGGGCTGACGATCACCGTGGCCGGGGACGCGATCACGCCGCGCTGGATCGAACGCGTGCTGCCGGCGCTGGCCGGGCCGGTCGACACGCCCGACAAGAGCGCGGCCGAAGGCCTGTACGACCTGCCGTACGGCATCTCGCACCAGCGCATCGCGCAGGTCGCGACGCACAGCGGCGTGCCGGTCGGCTACTGGCGCTCGGTCGGGCATTCGCACCATGCGTTCTTCAGCGAATGCTTCATCGACGAGCTGGCCGAGGCGGCGGGCCAGGATCCGGTGGTGTTCCGGCTCGGGCTGCTGGGCGACATGCCCCGGCATGCCGCGGTGCTGAAGCTCGCGGCCGCGAAGGCCGGCTGGGGCCGGCCGCTGCCGGTGGGCCAGGCCCGCGGCGTCGCGCTGCACGAGAGCTTCGGCAGCATCGTCGCGCAGGTGATGGAGGTGTCGCTCGCCGACGGCCGGCCGCGCATCCACCGGGTGGTCTGCGCGGCCGACATCGGCACGGTGGTCAACCCCGGCATCGTCGCGCAGCAGATGGAGAGCGCGGTGATCTTCGGGCTGTCGGCCGCGCTGTACGGCCGCATCGACATCGTAGGCGGCGCGGTCAGGCAGCGCAACTTTCCGGACTACAAGGTGCTGACGCTGGCCGAGTGCCCGCGCATCGAGACGCACCTGGTGCCGAGCACCCGCTCGCCCGGCGGCATGGGCGAGCCCGGCACGCCGCCGGCCGCGCCGGCGCTGGCGAATGCGCTGTACGCGCTGACCGGCAAGCGGCAGCGCGCGCTGCCGCTGGTCATGTAGCGCGCTTCTCGGTCTGGGCCACCGCGCGCAGCAGCGCCTGCCGCAAGCGGTGGGCATCGATCGGCTTCGTCAGGAACTCGTTCATCCCCGCGGCCAGCGCCTGGTCGCGCTCCGACACCAGCGCCGCCGCCGTCAGCGCGATGATCGGCAGTTCGTCGGCCGGGTGCTGCTCGCGCAGCCGGCGGGCCGCCTCGTGGCCGCTCAGTCGCGGCATCTGCACGTCCATCAGCACCGCGTCGAACAGCCGGCCTTCGTCGACCGAGCGCCGCACCGCCACCAGCGCCTCCAGCCCGTCGACCGCCTGCACCACGTCGATGCCCCACTGCTCCAGCATCGCGACGCCGATCATCATGTTGACCGGGTTGTCCTCGACCATCAGCACGTACGCGCCGGCCAGCGACGCGACGTCGAGCGACTCCGCATCGGTGCCGACCTCGCGCGCCGGCGTGGCCGGCAGCGGCAGCGCGGCCCAGAAGCGGCTGCCGCGGCCGACCGCGCTGTCGACGCCGACCTGCCCGCCCATCAGCGTCGCCAGCTCCTTGCAGATCGACAGCCCGAGGCCGGTGCCGCCGAAGCGCCGCGTGGTCGACGAGTCGGCCTGCGTGAACGGCTGGAACAGCCGCTGCTGCGTCGCGTCGTCGATGCCCGGGCCGGTGTCGAGCACCGCGAGCCGCACCCGGCCGCCCGCATCGAGCGCCGCCTCCAGCGTGACGTGGCCGCGCTCGGTGAACTTGATGCCGTTGGTCAGGTAGTTGCTGAGGATCTGCCGCACCCGCACCGGGTCGCCGAGCACCGTGCCCGGCACCTCCGGCGTCATCGCGAGCCGCAGCGACAGCCCGCGCGCCTGCGCCAGCGACTGGTACGCGCGGTGCACCGCGACCAGCAGCCCGCGCAGGTCGAAGGCCACCGCCTCGATGCTGAGCTTGCCGGCCTCGATCTTCGACAGGTCGAGGATGTCGGAGATGATGCTGGCCAGGTTCTGCGCGCTGTCCTGGATCTGCGCCAGGTACTGGTCGCGGCGCGGCGCGTCGAGCCCCGGGCGCATCGCCAGCCGCGCCAGGCCGAGCAGCCCGTTCAGCGGCGTGCGGATCTCGTGGCTGGTGTTCGCGAGGAATGCGCTCTTGGCCTGGTTGGCCGCCTCGGCCACATCGCGCGCATGGGCCAGCGCCTGCTCGAACGCGCGCCGCTCGGTCACGTCCTCGGCGATCCAGATGGTGCCGCCCTGGCTCGGGTGCGTCGGGTCCACCGCCTGCGCGAGCAGGCGGCACAGGAAGCTGCTGCCGTCGCCGCGCCGCATCATGCGTTCGACCTCCACCGGCTCGCCCTGCGCCAGCCGCGGCCCGACCAGCGCGCCCATCTCGGCATAGGCCGCCGCGTCGCTCCACACCACCTGCCCCGGCTGGCCGATCAGCGCACCGGCCGGCCAGCGGAACATCGCCTCGAAGCAGGGGTTGGCCTGCATGAAGCGGCGCTCGCGCGTCAGCGCGATGCCGATCGACGCGTTCTGCAGGATCGCCTCGTGTTCGAGCCGCACGCGCTCGGTCTCGGTGACGTCGCGGCCGTTCAGCACCAGGTAGTCCTGGTCGTCCATCCGGAAGCGCGCGGCCGACAGCAGCAAGGACACGACCGTGCCGTCGCGCCGCACGAAGGTGGCCGGCAGGTCCTTCACCAGGTCGCCCTTGGCCAACCCGGCGACCAGCGCTTCGCGGTGCGACTGCCGGTGCCAGATGCCGATCTCCAGCGCGGTGCGGCCGACCACCTCGTCGCTGCGCCAGCCGGTGATGCGGGTGAAGCTGTCGTTGACCATCACGTAGCGGCCGCTCGCCACCTCGGTCAGCGTGATGCAGTCCGGGCTGGTCGCCACCAGGTGCGACAGCAAGGCCTGCGAGCGACGCAGCGCGGTCTCGGCCTGCACGCGCGCGGTGATGTCGTGGAACATCGACAGCGTGGCCGGCCCGCCCGGCGCGTTCACCCGCATGCCCGAGGCCTGCGCGCTCAGCGGCCGGCCGTCCAGCGACACCAGGTCGAAATCCGCGACGCCCAGGCCCTCGCCGACCGGCAGCGTCTCGAGCGTCGCGACGCGCCGGCGCACCTGGTCGCGCGCGTCGCCCTCCGGGTAGAGCCGGGTCAGGTCGAAGCCTTTCATCGCGTCGGCCGACGCGAAGCCGAACAGCCGCGCCGCGGCGTCGTTGCTGTCGACCACGACGCCGTTGCGGTGCAGCACCAGCGCGGTCGGCGAGAGGCGGAACAGCTCGCGGTAGCGGCCCTCGCTCTCGGCGATGGCGCGGCGCGCCTCGACCTCGGCCGTGATGTCGCGGCCCAATCCCCAGTAGCCGAGGAAGCTGCCGTCGGCATCGAAGCGCGGCCGGCCGCTGACCACGCTGTGGCGCAGCTCGCCGGTCTCGCCCGGGCGGCTCGCCATCAGGTTGCTGAACGGCAGGTGGGCTTCCAGGTCGGCGCGGTGGCGGGCCAGCGTGTCGGCGTCGAGCCCGATCTGCGGCATCTCCCAGGGCCGGCGGCCCAGCCGTTCCTTCGCGTCGATGCCGGAGTACTGGTTCAGCTTGTCGCTGATGTGGGTGAAGCGCAGGTCGGCATCGAGCTCCCAGTACCAGTCGGCGGCCATCAGCAGCAGGCTGCGAAAGCGCTCCTCGCGGTCGCGCGCCTCGCCGAGCGCACGCCGCACGAGGCCGGCGATCAGCATCCCGCTGGCGGTGGCGGAGCCGAAGATCAGCCAGTGCGTGACCACCCGCAACGGCAGCGGGATGCCGGCCATCGCGGTCGGCCCGGGCAGCCAGCCGGCATGGTGGGCGAACGCGAGGCCGGTCACCGCGGCCGCCATCGCCAGCGCCAGCACGATGCCCGAGACCGGGCTGGACAGCACGGTCACGACGCAGATCAGCAGCCCGAGGTAGCCGAGGTTCAGCGCGTGCACGCCCTGGCCGAGGCCGATGGTGGTGACCAGCACCGCGATCGCGGCGATCCAGCCCATGCCGTGCACGAGGCGCGGCAACGCGACGCGGCGCATCGCCCACAGGCCGATCGCGAAACTGAGCGCGAGCGCGAGGCAGTCGCCGACCAGCAGCGCGCGCATCGCGGGGCGGGCCGGCAGCGAGGGCGACAGGTAGATCAACGCGCCGATCAGCGAGATCGTGATGCCGGCGCCGAAGAACAGCCGGGCCACCATCCGGTCCAGGGGTTCGCTCGGCAGAAGGGGCAGGGGCGAGGAGAGCGGCACGGCGAGGGACCGCGCATCGACAAACCACCCGCGCGGTGCCGCAGAGTGTGGCACCGCGCTGCGGCCGATGCGGGCTGGTTTTCCCGATTCCGCCGGCGTGTCGTGCAGGACTGCACGACGGCGCCATGCTTCAGGCGGTGGGTTTGTGCGCGTTCAGCTCGATGCGCGTGGCCTGGGCGACGCGGCGGGCGGCGCTGGCGAAGTCATCGCCGTTCGACGCGTACAGCACCGCGCGCGACGAGTTGACGACGATGCTTGCATCGGCACGCCAGCCGGCACGCACCGTGGCGGCCGCATCGCCGCCCTGCGCGCCGACCCCGGGGATCAGCAGCGGCAGCGTGGGCGCGAGTTCGCGCACGCGGGCGATCTCGCCGGGGAAGGTGGCGCCGACCACCAGGCCGAGCTGGCCGCTGCGGTTCCAGTCGCCTTGCGCGAGGCGGGCGACGCGTTCGTAGACCTTGTCGCCGCCGGCCAGCGATTGCGCCTGCAGGTCGGAACCGCCGGGGTTGGAGGTGCGGCACAGCAGGATCAGGCCGCGGTCGCCGTAGCGCAGCCACGGTTCGAGCGAATCGAAGCCCATGAACGGCGACAGCGTGACCGCATCGGCCTGGTAGCGTTCGAAGGCTTCGCGGGCGTACTGCTCGGCGGTCGGTCCGATGTCGCCGCGCTTCGCGTCGAGGATCACCGGCACCTCGGGCGCGACGCGCTTGATGTGGGCCATCAGGCGTTCCAGCTGGTCCTCAGCGCGCTGGCTGGCGAAGTAGGCGATCTGCGGCTTGAAGGCGATCACCAGGTCCTTGGTGGCATCGACGATCGCGCTGCAGAAGTCGTAGATGCGACCGGCGTCGCCCTTCCAGGCCCCGGGGAACTTCGCCGGATCGGGATCGAGCCCGACGCAGAGCAGGGAATCGTTGCGGCGTTCGGCGCGGCGCAGCTGGTCGGTGAATTTCATGGCGGCGATTTTAGGTGGCTCGCGAGGTGTGCCGCGACCACCGCGATGCGCCGCAGGTGCCGCGACTCCGGATGCGTCAGCAGCCACAGCTGCGTTTCGCATTCGGCCAGCGGCTCGCTGAGCTGCACCAGCTCGCGCCGCTGCCCGGCGCTGAACAGCGGTGCGATGCCGACGCCCAGCCCGGCGGCGGCCGCATCGATCACCGCCTGCACGCTGTTGACGCGCAGCGCCGGCTCCACCTTCGGCAGGTGCTTCTTGCGCCAGCGCACCGACGGGTGCTCGGGCAGCGCGTCGTCGACGACGATCCAGCGTGCCGACGCCAGGTCGACCTTCGCCCTGCTGCGGCCCTTCAATCCGTACACCGCCGAGCGGATCGGCCCGAGCTCGCGGCCGACCAGGTGCGGCGGCGGCTTCACGGTGGCGCGCAGCGCGATGTCGGCCTCGCGCTGCGACAGGTTGACGAGCTCGTTGCGCGCGGTGATCTCGAGCCGCAGCAGCGGATGGGCCGCGACCAGGCCGGCCAGCGCCGGCAGCAGCAGCCCGCTCTGGATGGTGTCGGTGGTGCTGATGCGCACCAGCCCGCTGACCGCGCCGGCCTCGACCCGCGCCACCGCACGCGCGGCTTCCAGCTCGGCCTCGATGCGCTCGGCGTGCTGCGCCAGCTGCAGGCCCAGCTCGGTGGCGCGGTAGCCGTCGCGCGAGCGCTCGAACAGGCGCTGCCCCAGCGCCTTCTCGCTGCGCTGCACGGTGCGGAACACCGTCGAGCCGTCGACGCCGGCCAGCAGCCCGGCCGCGGCCAGGTTGCCGCCCCGCACCAGCGCCAGCAGCACCGCCAGTTCGCCGGTGCCGATCGGCCCGCCGGCAGATTGCATGGATGCAGTCATCGTTTGCCGCTTCGCCTATTTCAGATGCACTGGCGCAATCCTAGAGTGGCGTCACCGAAACCTCAACAGGATCTCTGCGATGAAGCTCTATTACGCCCCCGGTGCCTGCTCGCTGGCCGTTCACATCGCGCTGCGCGAAACCGGCGTCGCGTTCGACGCCCACCAGGTCGACCTCGCGACCCACACGCTGGCCGACGGCGGCGGCAACTACCTCGACATCTCGCCGCGCGGCTACGTGCCGCTGCTGGAGTTCGACGACGGCTCGCGCCAGACCGAAGGCGCCGCGCTGCAGCAGTACCTCGCCGACCTGGACCCGGCGCAGGCGCTGATCGGCGCGCCCGGCAGCCGGCGGCGCCTGGATGTGACGCAGTGGCTGACCTTCGTCAGCACCGAGCTGCACAAGACCTTCAGCCCGTGGCTGTGGCACAAGGAGACGGCCGACACCACGAAACGCGACGCGAAGCTCAAGCTGGCCGCGCGCTTCGCCGACATGGACAAGCACCTCGCGACGCGCGAGTTCCTGGCCGGCGACTACAGCATCGCCGACGCCTATGGCTTCACGATCGTGAACTGGAGCAACTTCCTCGGCATCCCGCTGTCGGACTTCCCGAACCTGCGGGCGTGGATGGCCCGCGTGTCGGCACGGCCGGCGGTGCAGCAGGCGCTGCGGGCCGAAGGCCTGCTGAAGGACTGACGCGATTGACGCGCGTCAGCGCGTCGGCGCGGCGCCGATGCGCTTCGCCAGCTCGGCCCCGATGCCGGTGTAGCTGCCCGGCGTCATCGCCAGCAGCCGGGCCTTTTCCGCCTCGGGAATTTCCAGCGTGCCGATGAACTGCTGGATGGCCTCGCGCGTGATCGTCTTGCCGCGCGTCAGCTCCTTCAGCCGCTCGTACGGGTTGGCCAGCTTGTAGCGGCGCATCACCGTCTGGATCGGTTCGGCCAGCACCTCCCAGGCGCCGTCGAGGTCAGCCGCGAGCGCGTCGCGGTTGACCTCGAGCTTGCCCAGGCCGCGCAGCAGGCTGTCGTAGCCGAGCACCGCGTAGCCGAGCGCAACGCCCATGTTGCGCAGCACCGTGCTGTCGGTCAGGTCGCGCTGCCAGCGGCTGATCGGCAGCTTCTGGCTCAGGTGCGTCAGCAGCGCATTGGCCAGGCCGAAGTTGCCCTCGGCGTTCTCGAAATCGATCGGGTTCACCTTGTGCGGCATCGTGCTGGAGCCGATCTCGCCTTCCTTGGTGCGCTGCTTGAAGTAGCCGAGGCTGATGTAGCCCCAGACGTCGCGCGACCAGTCGATCAGGATGGTGTTGGTGCGCGTGACCGCGTCGAACAGCTCGGCCATGTAGTCGTGCGGCTCGATCTGGATCGTGTACGCATTGAAGTTCAGCCCGAGCGCGCCTTCGATCACGCCGCGCGAGAAGGCCTCCCAGTCGATCCCGGGGTAGGCCGCCAGGTGGGCGTTGTAGTTGCCGACCGCGCCGTTCATCTTGGCCAGCAGACGCACGCCGGCGATGCGCTCGCGCGCGTTGCGCAGCCGCGCGACCACGTTGGCGACTTCCTTGCCGACGGTGGTCGGGCTGGCGGTCTGGCCGTGCGTGCGGCTGAGCATCGGCACGTCGGCCAGCTCGACCGACAGCGCCACGAGGCTGTCGACGATGCGGTCCAGCGTGGGCAGCAGCACCTCGGCACGCGCGGCCTTCAGCATCAGGCCGTGGCTGGTGTTGTTGATGTCCTCGCTGGTGCAGGCGAAGTGCACGAACTCGCCGGCGCCCTTCAGCTCGGGATTCGATTCGAAGCGGCCCTTCAGCCAGTACTCGACCGCCTTCACGTCGTGGTTGGTGGTGCGCTCGATGTCCTTGATGGCCTGCGCATCGGCTTCGCTGAAGCGGGCCACCAGGCCCCGCAGCAGGCCGCGCGCCGCTTGGCTCAAGGGCTTGAACTCGGCCAGGCCGGCATCCGACAGCGCGATGAACCACTCGACCTCCACCTGCACGCGGCGGTGCATCAGGCCGTATTCGCTGAGCAGCGGGCGCAGCGCAGCGACCTTGGCGGCATAGCGGCCGTCGAGCGGAGACAGGGCGGAGAGGGCGGAGAGGTTCATGGGGACGGGCAACCGGACGGAAAGCGCCGATTTTAGGCGGGCGGCCTACCAGCCCTTTTTCCAGAGCCTCGGCGTCGCGTTGACAGCAGCGGCGGTGCGACGCACGGGTGCGACGGCCGCCAGATTGCGCACGCTGCCGGTGTCACCGCCGATCTGCGTGACGATCAGCGAACACACCCCCGCGGGAAGAGCCTTCCCCAGCGAACGGCGGGACAGCAAACCGGCGTGGAGTGCATCGGCCGCGTCTGCCCTCAACTGGGGGAGCCTGCTTTCGCGGACCCGGTTGCGATCTATGGCGATGGCGCACAGCCGGGCGAGCGACTCCAACTCGTCGCGATCTGGAGAATTGTCGAAAGTGGGCAGGATCAGCTGGGTCAGGCAGACGTTGGGTCGCAAGGTTCCATCTCGCTTCAGCGCATTGAACAATGCGCTGAGGAACTCGACGGAGATGGTGCAGCGCGACAGGTCCAGTCTGCGCAGGCACGCGTTGCGACGAAGGGCGCTCGTCACTTTGTCCGCATTGCCGTCCAGCTCGTGCCCGGCCAGCGACAGCCTTTCGAGCGGGTGCTTCTTGAGGGCGTTCAGCACAGGCACGACGTCGAACGACGAATAGGGCTCGACGGTTCCCAGGTCCAGCGACACGAGGCCTGGGTTGGCCGGCAACAGGTGGTTGGCAATGGTGTTCACCATGCCGAGTGTCAGCTTGGCACCCAGGCCCAGGCTGTGCCAGTTCTTGTTCGGGGTGGTCTTGACCAATGTGCTCACGTCAGCCGCTGACAGCGCGCAGTCCGCCATGTCGAACTCGCACAGCGTGGCACTGGCGGCCACGGCTTGGAGGATGCTCGCCCGGTCTTCGATGCAAAGCGGGTTGCCATTGAGGCTGAGCCGCAGAAGGTGGGTACAGGCCAGCACTTTGCCGATCGCCTCGCCGGCCGGGAGCGGCTTCTTCTTGTGGGTGGCCCGCGGGGACGTCAGCGTCTTGCGGAGGGCTCTCCCGGCGGTCTTGGGCTTGGCGGGCAGGAGCCCTGTGAGCCCGCGATTGCGCGACAGGTCGAGCGCTTGCACCGTCGGATGGCGGCTCAGGCATTCGCCGAGAGGAAGCAGCTTGCGCGCCGTGATATGGCTGCCGCTCAGGTCGAGCGTGATCGGAGCGTCCGGCAGAAGCGGCACCCATTGATCGATCCAGCGCACCAGGGAATCCACGTCCTGGTTCGTCACGGGGCCCTGGGCGTCGCCCTGCGCGGGGTACCCGAAGCGCAAGGCCAGGGTGGTGTCGATGCCCCGCACGAAGATCTCCTTGACCAGCCAGGCGGCGGGGCTGCCGTCACCGTGATGCAGGCTGAAGCGCATCACCTGAGACTGGTCATCGACGGTCGATGGCAATTCGCGGTCTTTGCCGAATCGTGCGACCGGCCCCGACGCGGGAAGCTTATTGTTCGTGGCCTTCTTGAACTCGGGCCGCAGTCGCTCCGGCGGGGCGTCGACCCGGGTTCCGCTCGGCGCGAGCGGCAGCGACGGTATGGTTGCCGCGCGGATGCGCTTCTTTGTCTTGCCTGGGCTTTCCACGCTGGGCTTCCGTCATTCCGAGATGCATCCTGAGTAACAGCTGCTCGCCGACGCGTTCCCACGATGGCTGTCGTTCTTGTGATCGCACGTGACGATTCAATGATGAAATGGCCTTCTTTCGACAGAGAAGCGGCTGCCATGGTCGCTTTCAACCGCCGATGCAGAACTGGTTCCGACATCTTCATGCGCCTAGCGGGGCGGCCGCCCTGCTGCTGGCCCTGACCGCATGCGATCGAGGCGCACCGCCGCAGGCCGGCCCCGCTCCGGCGGCTTCAGTGATCGCGGGGGCCGCTTCGTCGGTGCCCGTTGCCGTGGCCTCATCGTCCCCATCGCCCGGCGCCCTCGCCGCCCAGTTGCAGCAGCGCGCCGACGGCGTGCTCGCCGCGCACCGCCAGATGGTCGTGCTGATGAGCGGCGAACGCGCGCTGAAGCCGGCCGAGCGGCGGGCCGTCGGCGCGGTCGGCCAGCTGCTGTTCCACGACCTGCAGGAGCGCGTCGACGCGCTCGCCGCGGCCGCGGCCGACACCGGCAACCCCGCGACGCTGCCGGCGCTCGAAGCGCTGCTCGACCGCATCGAGGGCGAACCGAGCTGGTTCGACGCCGACCGCCTCGCCTTCAAGGAATTCCTGACCCGCCTCGCGGCGCACTACGCACAGTCGCAGTCGATCGCGGGGCTGAAGCTCGCGCGCCGCGCGAACGAAGACCTGGCGGTGCTGGCCGAGGTGGAGCAGGCCTACGACCGCGAGCTGAAGGAGGTGTTCGGCCGCTTCGCGAAGCGCGGCATCGAGCTGCAGCGCGAGAAGTGGTCCGACTACACGGCCAAGCTGTCGAAGCTCTACAACCGCGAGCAGATCCTGAAGGACTTCGCGACCATCGTGCCGTACACCGCGCCGTCGACGAAGTCCGGCGCGAACGACGAGCCCGATTCGCGCGAGATCTTCGGCGCCTCGCTGCCGCCGAAGACGGTGGTGCTGACCTTCGACGACGGCCCGCACCCGAAGTACACCGACGACATCCTCGACATCCTGAAGCGCTACGACGCACCGGCGATCTTCTTCAACCTCGGGCGCAACCTCGGCACCGTCGATGCGCAGGGCCATGCGAAGCTCGGCCCGAACGGCGCGGTCGCGAAGCGGGTGCTGGCGGCCGGCCACCAGCTCGCCGACCACAGCTTCACGCACAGCGTGATGGCCAGGCTGAGCGACGACGCGGTGCGCAGCGAAACCACCGACACCGAGGCGCTGCTCGACGCCACCGGGCGCCAGCCGTCGTCGCTGTTCCGCTTTCCGTACGGCGCGCGCACCGAAGGCGCGCTCAGCACCGTCGAAGGGCTGAAACTGCGCTCGATGATGTGGAACGTCGATTCGATGGACTGGGCCGACCCGGTGCCGAAGAGCATTGCCGAGCGGGTGCTGAGCGAGGTCGACAAGGCCGGCCGCGGCGTGGTCCTGTTCCACGACATCCAGGGCCGCACGGTGCAGGCGCTGCCGCTGGTGCTCGACCAGCTGGTGGCCGACGGCTACCGCTTCGCGACATGGCGCGACGGCCGGTTCGTCGTCAACGCGCCGCGCAAGGCGGTGCCCGATGCCGCGCTGGCCGCGAGCGCCGACACGCTGTACCGCGACAGCCACGCGCTGGTGATCGGCATCGACCAGTACGCCAAGTGGCCGCAGCTGCACCATGCGGTACGCGATGCACGCGCGGTGCGAGAGACGCTGGTGACGCGCTTCGGCTTCAGGGCCGAGAACGTGACCGCGCTCTACGACGGCGAGGCGACGCGTGCCAACATCCTGCGCGTGCTGAACGACAAGCTGGCCGATGCGAAGAAGGTGCGGCGCGACGACCGCGTGGTGGTGTTCTATGCCGGCCACGGCGGCACGCGCAAGCTGACGAGCGGGCGCGACGTCGGCTACCTGATCCCGGTGGATGCGGCGCTGGCGGACTTCGCGTCGGACGCGATCTCGATGCCGCAGCTGCAGGAGGTGGCCGAGGCGATCAGCGCGAAGCACGTGCTGTTCATGGTCGACGCCTGCTATTCCGGCCTCGGTCTCACGCGCGGCGGCGGCGCGGGCAGCACCGCGAACTTCCTGGCCGACAACGCGCGGCGGCTGGGCCGGCAGATGCTGACCGCCGGCGGCGCCGACCAGCAGGTGGCCGACGACGGCCCGGCGGGGCATTCGGTGTTCACCTGGACGCTGCTGCAGGCGCTGAACGGCAAGGCCGACCTGAACGGCGACGGCGTGATCACCGGCACCGAGCTGGCGGCCTACGTCGCACCGTCGGTGGCGGCCATTGCGCGCCAGACGCCGGCCTTCGGCAGCCTGCCGGGCTCGGAAGGCGGCGAGTTCGTGTTCGAGCTGCCGGCCGACCGCGAGGCGCTGAGCGGCGATTCGCCGCAGCTCGATGCCGACGCCAGCAAGCTGAACAAGCAGCTCGACGACGCGAAGACGGCGGCGCTGCAGCCCGGCGCCGGCAAGGGTGCGACGAAGGAGGTGCAGGTCGTCATCAAGAACCTGGAAGGCGGCGACGTGAAGCTGTCGACGCCGGCCGCCGCGCCGGTCGCGCCGCGCGTCGCGGCGCAGCGCGCGAACGACCGCGGGCTCGCGCTGTACCGCGAGCGCCGGTATGACGAGGCCGAGGCCGCGTTCACCGAGGCGCTGAAGCTGCAGCCGGTGTTCGCGCTGGCGGCCAACAACCTCGGCTTCGTCTACTTCAAGCGCGGCAAGCCGGCCGAGGCGGCGCGCTGGTTCGAGAAGGCCATCGAGATGGACGGCAGCCGCGCGCTCGCGTACCTGAACCTGGGCGATGCGCAGTTGCAAGCCGGCGACGATGCGAGGGCGCTGAAGGCGTACACGACCTTCGTCGGGCTGGCGCCGAAGCATGCGCGGGTGGCGGAGCTGCAGGCGTGGATCGCGGCGCCGGATGCGGCGCATCGGCCGCGCTTGCCGTGACGCCCAGTGCCAAAGTGTCAGCTCGACGGAGGGACGCTCTGTAGTGGGCCAGCAGTCGCAGTGAGGTTGTCAAGGGAGTCGACGCCGTCTGGCCCCATCAATGCCATGAATCCGGTAATCACCGTCGTGAGCTCGAGAGGGATCTTGTGATCGTGCTTGTGAGTCACCAGCATGTGAAGCGCGTTCGCTGCGTTTATTCGTTGTGCATCTGTCGGGCGTACGTTCAATAGAAGACGCTTCTGCAGCGCTCTGGCGTGCTTCTCTGTGAAGTGGTCGTTGCGTGACAGGTCCAGCTCCAACAGGTTCTCGTTTTCGTTCACGGCGAGCCGGATGGCCCTGAGGTCGTCTCTCGAGAGCTTCGTGTCTGCCAGCTTGAGGGATGTCAGCTTCTCGTTGTGCGTGAGTATTGCTGCGATGTCTTCCCCTCGTCCCGTGAGCTGGTTGCCTGAGAGATCGACCTCCAGCATCGATGGACTGACAAGCAGGACGTCAAGAATTGACTTCACCGTGGCCCAGGAAAGGTCGCAGTACGACACGTCGATCGCTTCCAGGCCCGGCTTCCGGACCAACGCCTGCAAGGCGTCTACGCCAGCTCCATCAAGGAGGCATCGGTAGAGCTGGATTCGCTTCAGCAAGGGGTGATTGCACAGCGCTGTCAGCAGTGCGGGTGATGTGAAAAAGCCGGGCGCCATCATGGCATTCAGGTTGATCGATGTGAGTGTCGTATTGGACTCAATGGCTTCGATCATCTGCATGGGCATCGGCAGGCAGGCGCCACCGAAGTGCCGAAGTGTCATGTTCTTTGCAAGCCCCTCTGCGACAGGTCGCATGCGGCCTTCATGATCTATCAGGTCGCGCATGTTGGAGAGGTCCAGTGACTGCAGCGTGGTGTTGCATGCCAGCAAATCACCGAATACCACGCCGTTCTCACAAGCATTGGATGACACATCGAGGGACAGCAAGGTGGTGTTGAGAAGCAGCGCCTTCGCAAGCTTTGTGATGCTTCGGCCTGAGCATGCAGCCGAGTTGATGCTCAAGTGTTGCAGCGGCGGGTTCTTGCTCAGCAGTTTGGCAAAGGCTTTGACACCTTTGTCGCCGATCAAATTTTTGCTCACGTCCACGGAAGTCAGCAGCGGAAGCGAGCCGAGCCATGTGCCGAGCCACTTGGCCAGGGCCACCGCATCCTTTGTTTTCAGCCGCTGGTCGCGGCTGACTTGGCTGGTATGGGTCAGCTGCAGCGATTGCGGCTTTCCTGGCGCGATGTCTTCAAGCCTCAGGAACAGCCATGCCATGGCCAGAGGCTGCTCGTTCTTCAGGCAGAAGCGTGCAATCTCAGCCTGTGCGTCGGGTTTGGTCGGGACCTTGCCGTCGTGGAAGAAGGTTTTGACGCATTGGGGCAGACTGGATGCGTCGAACTTCTTCAAGGGCGGCTGAGGCAGCTGACAGAGCGCGTTAGCCTCCGTCGGTTTCCGCGACGTGTTCGCTTTTGACAGCGTGCTCGTGATGAACTTGCGCGGTGAGGCGAGAGCTTCTATGAGATAAGACATCATTGACGGCAGATTGAATGGAACCTGCTGAGTAACACCCGTTCCCCAGAGGTTCCTGCGCACGCCGCCGAAGTCGTATCCTCGGCCCATCGACCACGGTCTTCAGAGGGAGCATCTGCGATGAGTCTCGAGCCCCGTACTGAGCCCCTCGGCGAGCCGAAAGCATCCAGGCACATCCGCCTGACATCCCACCCCGGCCAGCAGGGCCCGTCCGGCGCGCCGGCCCTGCACTGGGGCGCCGCCACCGCGCTGGAGCGCGGCCCCATCGTCGGCACCACCACCAACCGCAGCCAGCGCAACGTGATCGGCACGCACAGCGGCTCGTACGGTGTGTACCGGGCGCTGGCCCTCGCGGCCGGCAACCTGAAGAAGGGCCACCGCGCCGACCTCACGAACACCGCGCCCACCGACCTGATCGGCCCGTACCCGGCCTGGGGCGACGCTTCGAAGATCGTCTCGATCGACCCGTGGGGCGCGTCGGTGGCCGACGTGTTCGGCGACTACATCGCCGAGGGCTACGACATCCGCCCGACCATCGCGGTGACGCAGGCCCACATCCACCTGCCCGAGGTGTGGCAGGCGCTCGCCTTCCAGCGCCTGCAGGTCGACGGCCGCGTGCTGCTCGACGACGGCTCGGCCGTCGTCACCAAGGTGGCGATCGAGCCGGTGTGGTGGCTGCCGGGCGTCGCGAAGCGCTTCAACGTCGGCGAAGGCGACCTGCGCCGCCACCTGTTCGAAGAGACCGGCGGCATGTACCCCGAGCTCGTCACGCGCAGCGACATCGAGGTCTTCCTGCCGCCGATCGGCGGGCAGACGCTCTACCTCTTCGGCAACCCGCGCGAGCTCGCCGACCCGGGCGTCACGCTGACCGCGCGGGTGCACGACGAGTGCAACGGCTCCGACGTGTTCGGCTCCGACATCTGCACCTGCCGGCCCTACCTGACGCATGCGATCGAGGAATGCATCCGCGGCGCGCAGCACGGCGGCGTCGGGCTGATCGCCTACAGCCGCAAGGAGGGCCGCGCGCTCGGCGAGGTCACCAAGTTCCTGGTCTACAACGCGCGCAAGCGGCAGGTGGGCGGCGACAGCGCCGACAAGTACTTCCTGCGCACCGAATGCGTCGCCGGCGTGCAGGACATGCGCTTCCAGGAGCTGATGCCCGACGTGCTGCACTGGCTCGGCATCCAACGCATCCACCGCCTCGTCAGCATGAGCAACGACAAGTACGACGCGATCACCGGCAGCGGCATCACGGTCGGCGAGCGCATCAAGATCCCCGACGAGCTGGTGCCGGCCGACGCCAAGGTCGAGATCGAAGCGAAGATCGCGGCCGGGTACTTCACCGACGGCAGCGTGCCGGACGACGTGAAACTCGCGGCCACCAAGGGGCGCGGCCTTGGTTGATGACCACCCCTCGATCGACGGGTACATCTATCGATCCCCCGAGGGGATGCGGGCCGGCTTGGGGCGGCCCGGCGCCCGGCCCGCCAGCGTCGCGGTCGCCACGCTGCGCCAGGCGGACACCATCCGCGAGCGCTGCGCCAACATCCTGCGCGCGGTCGGCGAGGGGCGCTCCGACCATTTCACGCTCGATCGCACGAAGCTGGCCGATGCGGCGCGGCGCGTCGAGCAGGTCACGCGGCAGCACTACCCCGACCTGCGCATCCCGTACCACAGCCGCTGGCGCCACTTCGAGGCCGGCGGCATCGACCGCAAGGCCGAGCTGGATGCGCGGCTCGCCGGCCTCGATGCGGCTGCGCAGGCCCATGCGCACATCGACCTCACGGTCGTCAGCGTGCTGCTCGACGCCGGCGCCGGTGCATCGTGGCGCTACCTGGAAGCCGAAAGCGGGCAGGCGTTCGGCCGTTCCGAAGGCCTCGGCGTCGCGAGCTTCCGCGGCTTCATGCAGGGGCGGTTCTCGAGCGATCCGTCGCAGCCGCTGCGCGTCGATGCGGCCGCACTGCTGCGGCTCGACGTGGCCACGCTGGCCGCGATGTTCCAGGTGCGCGACGACAACCCGCTGGTCGGCCTGGACGGCCGCACGCTGCTGCTGCGCCGGCTGGGCGAAGCGATGCAGGTGCAGCATGCGAGCTTCGGCGCCGCCGGCCGGCCCGGCGTGCTGTTCGACCGGCTGGCGCTGAAGTCGCACCAGGCGCCGCTCGGCGCACCGCAGCTGCTGCAGGCGCTGCTCGACACGCTGAGCGGCATCTGGCTGGCCGGCAACGAACTCGACGGCCTGCCGCTCGGCGATTGCTGGCGCCACCCGTTGGCCGGCGGCAGCGGCCCGAGCGCCGGCTGGGTGCCGTTCCACAAGCTCAGCCAGTGGCTGTGCTACTCGCTGCTCGAACCCTTCGCATGGGCCGGCGTGCCGGTGACCCGGCTCGACGGGCTGACCGGCCTGCCGGAGTACCGCAACGGCGGGCTGCTGCTCGACAGCGGCGTCATCGTGCCGCGCGACACCGGCTTCTCGCGGCGTCGTCATACAACCGGCGACGAGGCCATCGTCGAATGGCGCGCGCTCACCGTCGCGCTGATCGACGAGCTCGCGCCGCTGGTGCGCCACCGCCTCGGCAAGACCGTCGCCGAGATGCCGCTCGCCTGCATCCTCGAAGGCGGCACCTGGGCTGCAGGCCGCGCCATGGCTCGCGAGTTGCGCGACGGCAGCCCGCCGCTCGCGATCGACAGCGACGGCACGGTGTTCTGAATCCATCGGGTTTCCCGATCCGCGGCGCCGGTTTCGTCACAAGACCAAACTGATACCAGACGTTCAACCCTTCCATCGCCATCGCGAATGGATGCCTCGCCACGCACCGGATGCGTGCTGTGAAAGCTGCAACTTTGCACACAACTCGTCACCTTTCCGCGGCATTGCGTACGGGTTTACCCTGGTTTGTCTGATGACCAAGGGTGCTTCAATTGGTCTTGTGGAAGCGTTTCCACTTTGATGGAGCGCAACCGCAGCAAGGCCCTCGCGTAGGCCCCGCGCAGTTCGTCGACGCGAGATCGAATCAACAAGGCAGGGCCGGGCGCCGCAGCGCCGAGGCCGCGAGAGGGTTGGGACCATGAACAGATTCAAGCTGAGCGCGCTCGCGCTCGCCGCCGGTGTGGCCGCGACGTCGATGGCCCACGCGGGCACGATCGTCGCGCCGTACTTCTTCGGTTGGAGCTTCAACAGCACCGACTACAAGTTCAAGAACCTGACCGAGGCGAAATCGCGCGCCGGCATGGACGGCATGACGATCGCGTTCGCGATCTCGAACAACGGCGCCTGCTCGCTCAGCGGCGGCATGGATGCCACGATGAACAACGCGTCGGTGAAGGCCGACGTCAAGGCCTACATCAACGGCGGCGGACGGGTGATCCTGTCGTTCGGCGGCGCGAGCGGCACCTACCTCGAATCGGTCTGCTCGACGGCCAACCTCGTCAGCCTGATCCGCCAACTGATCGACACGCACGGCACCCGCTCGATCGACTGGGACATCGAAGGCAACCAGCTCGGCGACACGCGCCTGAATGGCGTGCGCAACGCGGCGATCAAGCAGCTGCAGGCGATCTACCCGGACCTGTACACCTCGTTCACGCTGCCGGTGGATCCGTTCCGCACCAGCTCCGAGCCGGGCGGCCTGCCGCCGAAGGCGCTGGAGCTGATCAAGGGCGCGGTGAGCGCCGGCGTCACGGTGACGATGGTCAACATCATGGCGATGGACTACGGCACCTACTACAGCGGCGGCAAGAAGATGGGCGACCTCGCCGTCTCGGCCGCGCAGTCGACCTTCAACCAGCTGAAGGGCGTGTACCCGTCGAAGACCGATGCGCAGCTGTGGGCGATGATAGGCATCACGCCGATGATCGGCCAGAACGACGAAGCGTCGGAGATCTTCACGCCGGCGGATGCGACGGTCGTCGCCAACTTCGCGAAGCAGAAGGGCATCGGCCTGCTGTCGTACTGGGCGGCGCAGCGCGACCGCGTCGGGTCGGGCAGCAAGGACGACTTCAGCCGCGCGAACACGCGCGACTACGAGTACTACCAGATCTTCGCGACCGCCAAGGACAGCACCCCGCCCGCACCGGCGCCTGCACCCGCACCGGCCCCGGCACCGACCGCGAAGCAGTACACCGTGAAGTCGTCGTTCTCGAACCTGTGCCTGGACATCGCCGGCGCGAGCACCGCCGACGGCGCGAAGGTCGTGCAGCAGAACTGCAGCGGCGCCGCCTCGCAGGTGTTCTCGTTCGTGCCCGACACCAGCGGCACGTACCGCATCGTCAACATGAACAGCGGCCGCTCGCTCGACGTGACCGACGTGTCGACCGCGAACGGCGCGCTGATCCAGCAATGGGCCAACAGCAGCGGCGCCAACCAGCGCTTCGCGATGCTGACCGACACCGCCACCGGCACGGTGCGCCTGCAGGCCGCCAACAGCGCCAAGTGCGTCGACGTGAAGGACTGGAACAGTGCTCCCGGCGCCGGCATCCAGCAATGGGATTGCAGCGTCAACGCGAACCAGAAGTGGGCACTGATCCCGGTGTCGTCTGCTCCGGCCCCTGCACCGGCCCCGACTCCGGCCCCCGCGCCTGCGCCCACCCCGGCACCTGCTCCCGCACCGACGCCTGCACCGGCTCCGGCTCCCGCCCCGGCACCGTCGAGCTGCGCCGCCTGGACCGAAGGCATCACCTACAACGTCGGTCAGGTCGTCAGCTATCAGGGCAAGCAGTACAAGGCCCTGGTGACGCACACCGCGTTCGCCGGCGCGAACTGGAACCCGGCCGGGACGCCGACGCTGTGGACGCCGACCAGCGCGTCGTGCGGCCCGACGCCTGCACCGGCGCCCGCCCCGGCTCCGTCGCCTGCCCCGGCCCCCGCGCCGTCGCCGGCCCCGGCACCTGCCCCCGCTCCGGCCCCGAACGGCACGCTGACGCTGCCTGAAGCGCTGAAGGCCGTGCAGACCAAGCGCGTCTACGTCGGCTACTACCCGACCTGGAGCGACAACTGGTTCGACGCCACCGGCAAGACGGCCAACGACGTCTACAAGGCCAGCAAGTTCGCGAAGGTGCCTGCCACCTACACGCACGTGATGGTGTCGTTCGCGGACCCGAATTTCTCGTGGGCCGGGATCAACACGAACAGCTTCTCGGGCACCGGCATCACGTTCAGCGCATCGCCGAAGGACATCAAGGCCGCGATCGACGTGCTGCACCAGCGCAACCAGAAGGTGATCCTCGCCGTCGGCGGCGCCACCTACAACAACTGGGGCCCGCTCGCGGCGCAAGGGGCGGCCGGCAGCGGCTCGATCATCAACGCCCTCGCGAAGATCCAGACCGAGATGGGCTTCGACGGCCTCGACGTCGACTACGAAGCCGACGGCGACGTGGACCGCTATGCCAACGCGATCAAGGCCCTGCGCAAGGCGGTGGACCTGGCCGGTGGCGGCCGCGTGCTGACGCTGGCCGGCTGGTCGAGCGGTGCGGACTGCACCTCGGGCACGACGGCCGACCCGGCCTGCGCCGGCAGGATGTCGTACTGGGGCGGCAATGCCGGGCGCGAGCGCGGCGTGGTGCTGAAGTACCCGGCGGTCGCGAACATGCTCGACCTGGTCAACGTGATGAGCTACGACGCCCGCTTCGAGCATTACGACGGCATCACCGCGTACAACCAGTACCGCTCGCTGTTCCCGAGCAAGACCATCGTGTCGATCGGCCTCGAGCCGTCGCCCGAAGGCTGGGCCGGCGGCATGCTGGTGGTCAACGACGCCGATGCCCAGTGCACCGGCTCGCGCAACCTGCAGGACCAGTACGGCGCGAACCTGAACCAGCCGTACTCGGTGCAGCGCTACACCAGCGCGGTCGCGAACGGCACGGCGTCCAACCGCAATGCACGCGACGGCGCGATGCTGTGGGCCATCATCAAGACGGGTGGTGGTTCCTGCGGCAGTGCGCAACTGGCGACGCCGGGGACGGTGGGCGCGAAGGTGGCCAACACCTTCGGCCTGACCGTCGACCCGCTCCTGCAGACCTCCGACTGGAAGTAGGAAACGGCCCCCCAGTCGCTGGCGCTCCTGCCCCCGAGGGGCGCCACCCCTGGGCCCGGCAAAGCCGGATCCCGGGGCGTTGCTTGATCCATCCAACTTCAGGGAGTTATTCAATGCGTTCCAACCGATACCACCTCGCCCGCCTGCCGCTCGCCGTCGCGATCGGCAGCGCCTTCCTCGCCGCCTGCGGCGGCAACGACGGCAGCAGCGCGCCCGACAGCGCGGACGGCGCCGCCGACCGCCATGAAGCCGCGCAGGCCGCACGCGCCAGCACGGCCGGCACCATCACGCTCGCCAATGGCATCTACACCATCGTCAATGCGCAGAGCGGCAAGTGCGTCGACGTGGCCGGTGCCAGCACCGTCGACGGCGGCCGGCTGCAGCAGGCCAACTGCAACAAGAACGCCGCGCAGTCGTTCGAGCTGAGCGACACCGGTGGCGGCATCTACAAGCTGATCAACGGCGGCAGCGGCAAGGCCATGGACGTGGCCTCGGCCTCGACCTCCGACGGCGCGGCCGTGCAGCAGTGGGTCGACAACGGCACCAATGCGCAGCGCTTCCGCATCGAGCACCTGGGCGGCGACCGCTTCCGCCTGGTCAATGCCGGCAGCGGCAAGTGCGTCGACGTGACCGGTGCCTCGAACGCCGACGGCGCCGTGCTGCAGCAGCTGTCGTGCAGCACCGGCACCAGCGGCGGCCAGTCGTTCCGCTTCCTGCCGCGCACCGGCAACGTCACCGCGGCGGTCGCGGTCGGCATCTACGAGGTGAAGTCGGTCGAGTCGGGCCTGTGCCTGGACATCGCCGGTGCCAGCACCGCCGACGGCGCGAAGGCGCAGCAGAGCGCCTGCGCCGACGTGGCCTCGCAGCGCTTCGAGCTGCGCGGCGAGACCGGCGGCAGCTTCCGCCTGGTCAACGTCAACAGCGGCAAGTCGCTCGACGTGACCGACGTGTCCACCGCCAACGGCGCGCTGATCCAGCAATGGGCCACCGCCGCCAGCGACAACCAGCGCTTCGCGGTCGCCGTGTCGGGTGCCGGCTTCTCGCTGAAGGCCCGCCACAGCGGCAAGTGCGTCGACGTGAAGGACCACAGCATGTCGGCCGGCGGCGCGATCCAGCAATGGGATTGCGGCACCGGCGCGAACCAGCAGTGGAAGCTGACCGCGGTCGGCGCGCCTGCCCCGGCTCCGGCGCCCGCGCCCGCGCCTGCGCCGGCCCCCGCACCCGCACCTTCTCCTGCACCGGCCCCAGCGCCCGCCCCGGCACCTGCTCCGGCACCCGCGCCCGCACCGGCTCCCGCCCCGGCACCGGCCCCGTCGTCGTCCGACCTGTTCGATGCCCGCAAGAAGGACATCGCGATGCAGATCGTCTCCAGCGCCGAGAACTCGTCGCTGAACTGGAAGGCGCAGTACGCCTACATCCAGGACATCCATGACGGCCGCGGCTACACCGCCGGCATCATCGGCTTCTGCTCGGGCACCGGCGACATGCTGGAGGTGGTGCAGGAATACACCAACCGCAAGCCGGGCAACGTGCTGGCCAAGTACCTGCCGGCCCTGAAGAAGGTGAACAACACCGAGTCGCACGCCGGGCTGGACCCGACCTTCCAGGGCGACTGGAAGACGGCTGCCGCCGACGTGATCTTCCAGCAGTCGCAGGACTACGAGCGCGACAACGTCTACTTCAATCCCTCGGTCAACAAGGCCAAGAGCGACGGCCTGCGCGCGCTCGGGCAGTTCGCCTACTACGACGCGGCGGTGATGCACGGCTACGAAGGTGCGATGAACGTGCGCAAGGCGGCCATGGCCAAGGCCAAGACCCCCGCCCAGGGCGGCGACGAGGCGACCTACCTGAACGCCTTCATGGATGCCCGCGTGGTCGAGATGAACAAGGAAGAGGCCCACAGCGACACGACGCGCGTCGACACCGCGCAGCGCGTCTGGCTGAAGGCCGGCAACTTCGACCTCAACACGCCGTTGAACTGGAAGGTCTACGGCGACCCCTTCAGCATCAAGTGAGCGAGGAGATCCCGATGAAGAACTTCAACGCAACGACCCGGCGCCTGTGCTGGGCCCTGGCCCCGGTCACGCTGGCGCTGCTGGCGGCCTGCGGCGGCGGCAACACCGGCGAAGACGACGGCGCGCAGGCCGCGGCCGTCGACGACAACGCCCAGGTCGCCGACGCGCCGACCGACGACGCGGCGGTGGCGCGCGAAGGTGCGCAGGCGATCACGCCGACCGCCTTCCGCCACCCCGGCATCTTCCTGACGCAGGCGCGGCTCGACAGCTTCAAGGCCGCGCAGAACTCGGCCAACCCCAGCGTGCTGAAGACCGGCTACCAGGTCGTGATGAACGACTCGCGCAGCGCCTACACCTACTCGCACAAGGCCTTGTCCAACGTGCAGGTGGTGGGCAGCGCGATCGGCGACCAGGAGGCGCGCTTCAAGAACGATGCGCAGGCGGCCTACCTGAACGCGCTGCGCTGGGTCAAGACCGGCGACGCGCGGCACCGCGACAAGGCGGTGGCGATCCTGAACGACTGGGGCAGGACCTTCCGCAGCTTCTCGGTGGCTTCGGGCACGAATGCCGCCCAGGTGCAGCTCGAGGCGGCGTGGATGCTGCCGGTGTGGGTCAGCGCGGCCGAGATCATCCGCCACTACAACAACGGCGAAGCCGGCTGGGCGCAGGCCGACATCGCGACCTTCAACGGCTTCATCGACCGCCAGTACACCGAGGCCGCGAAGGCGCGCACCCGGGTCAACAACTGGGCGGTGTCGGCCGGTCTCGCGATGATGGCCGCCGGCGCCTACCAGGACAACCCGACGCGCTACGCGGCCGGCCTGCAGCGTGTCACCGAGATGATCCCGCTGTCGGTCTTCGCAAGCGGCGAGGTCAACGAGCTGAAGGACCGCGACTGCACGCACCCGCAGTACAACCTCGAAGGCCTGGCGCAGGCCGCCGAGATCGCGGTGATCCAGGCCGGCGACACCTCGGTGTGGCTGTGGAAGGCCTCGGGCGAGACCACGCCGCGGCTGGCCAAGGGGCTGGAGTACATGGCGAAGTCGCTGCAGAGCGGCAGCGGCGTGCGCAACTGCAAGGGCCAGCACCTGGAGGCCGGCTACATGGACATCGCGGTCAACGGCTACATGAACCGCGGCGTCGCGATCCCGAACTTCCAGGCGCTCGCGAAGGCGCGCCGCCCGGATGGCGGCTCGATGCAGTTCCTCGGCTTCACGACCGCCACGCACGGCCGCGACGACTACTGATCTCCCCGGTCGAAGCGATCGACGCCATCGTCGATTACGAAGCGGAAACAGCCCAAGCCCCAAGCTCCAGACTATGATCCGAGCCAATTCGGTAGTCTGGGGCAGGTGCAATCAGTGGGCACGATCAAGGATGTGGCGCGTCTGGCAGGTGTTGGTGTCGCCACGGCATCGCGCGTGATTTCGGGCAAGGGACCGTTCTCGGCCGACTCGGCGTCGCGCGTGCAGGCGGCGATCGAGCAGCTGGATTTCCGGCCCTCGCGGATCGCGCGTGCGCTGTCGATGAAGAGCACCAACGCGATCGGCGTCTACGTGCCCGATTTCAAGGGCCCGTTCTACGGCCCGATGCTGCATGCGATCGACATGGAGCTGCGGGCGCAGGACCGCCACATGGTGATCGCCAACGGCCACGGCGGCGAAGACGTGCGCGAGCAGGCGCTGAACGGCATCGAGTTCCTGATGGACCGGCAGTGCGAGGGCATGCTGCTGACCACCTATGCGCTGCGCGACGCCGACATCGTGGGGCTGAAGCGGCGCTTCCCGAACCTGGCGGTGGTCAACCGCGACGTGAAGGGCATGCGCAGCCAGTGCTTCACCGTCGACCACAAGGCCGGCGGGGTGCTCGCGGCGCGCACGCTGCTGGAGCATGGGCACCGCCGCATCGCGGTGATCGCCGGGCCGGCGGGCGCACCGGACAACCGGCTGCGGCTGCAGGGCTTCTTCGACACGCTGGCCACGGCCGGCATCGGGCGCGAGTCGGTGCCGACGATGACCGGCGATTTCGCGGCCGAGAGCGGTTGGGCCGGTGCCGACCAGCTGCTGACCGACAAGGCCCGCTTCACCGCGCTGTTCTGCTGCAACGACCAGATGGCGATGGGCGCGATGTCGCGCCTGCAGTCGGCCGGCCTCACGGTGCCGGGCGACGTGTCGGTGATGGGCTACGACGACACGGACATCGCCGCGTGGCTGTCGCCGCGCCTGACGACGATCCGCATCGTCGTCGGCGACATGGGGCTGAACGCCTGCCGGCTGCTGTCGAACATGTGCTTCGGCACCGACCTGCCGGTGTCGCGCGAGTTCGGCCCCGAGCTGATCCTGCGGGATTCGCTGGCGCGGCCGAAGAAGGGCTGAGCGGAGCAGCCGCGCCGTGTCCGGCCCGGTGTTTGATCGGCAGGACACCGGCTGCGGGTCCTGGACGCCCAGTCGTTCACGGGGATACCGCCGCGGCGCCATGGCTTGAAAAAGCCTGCGGTGGTAGACTGCGTGCTTCCTCCTGGCGCGTGTCGGGCGGCCTGTCCCGCGGGCTGCATCCTCTGACGGCATCGACGCCCCAACTCCCGACCGACGCTGCAGCAGCCGTTTCCGATGGCCCTTGCAAGCCGGTCGCGCCCTGGAAAGAACTGCATCAAGACCTCGATCGAAATCGGCAGATACCTCGTCTCGCCACTCAGCCACATCCGCAGCGACGGCCGCCACGAGGCCGCCGTCTCCATCCGCAGCGGCCACGGCAGCGCCACCCATGACCGGGTCATGCGCTTCTCGCCGCTCTTCCAGACCGCACGCGCCGCATTGCGCTACGCCACCGACCAGGGCCTCGCCTGGGTCGCGGGCCGCAGCGCGGCCGTGCCATCCCCGTCCAACCCCTAAGGAGTGTCCTCATGGCCAAGGAAGAACTGATCGAAATGAGCGGCGTCGTCAACGAAATCCTGCCGGACTCGCGTTTTCGCGTGACGCTGGAGAACGGCCACAAGCTGGTGGCCTACACCTCGGGGCGCATGCGCAAGCACCACATCCGCATCCTGGCCGGCGACAACGTGTCGCTGGAAATGTCGCCGTACGACCTGAGCAAGGGGCGGATCACGTTCCGTCACCTCGGCCGGCCGCCGCAGCAGAACCGCTGAGGTCCTGCCCGGCCTCAGGCGGCCGCCACCTTCGCCCGTTCGGCGTCGGCGGCAGCCGCCTTGGCCAGTTCGTTGTAGACCAGCGTGAACAGCGAGCCCACGTCCTCGATCTTCGTGCGTGACACGCCGGGTGCCGGGTTGGTGATCAACGCGGCCGTGATCGTGGCGGCAGGTTGGAGCAGGAATTGATTCATGAGGGTCTCGACAAGTTGAGGCCCATCGTAAGCCGTCGGGCGCCCACCCGGACACCATGGCCCTGCAAAGTGCATCGCGCGTGAGCGCGGCTTGCCCTTCTTACTCGCTGAAACTCATCCCGAGTGCCGCTGCCGAGCGTTTCATGCGCTCGATGCGCTGCGCCAGCTGCTCGACCTCGCGCTGCTGCATCTCGTCGAGCGAGGTCATCAGCGCCTGGAAGCGGTCGAGGTCGTCGTCGGCCTCGAACAGCACGCCGTCGTCGGTGAAAGTCAGCCTGGCGCGCCGGTCTTCGATCAGCTCGCAGACCTGCTCCGCCGCGGCGATCCAGCGGTCGCGGTTCTCGTAGAACTCGCGCTGCGCGTTGAACTGCCATTCAAGCATCGGCACGATGCGGTCGCGCTCGGCGTCGCGCACCGCTTCGGGCAGTTCCTCCAGCGCCCGGGCCATCTCGCCGGCGAACGCCACCATCAGCTTCTGGTACGCCTGCCGGTGGGTCGCGGTCAGATCGCGCAGCTCTTCGAGCGTCGCGATCGAGGTGGCGGTGCCGCCGGGCGTCGACAGCCGCTCGGGCATCAGCACCTTGTCGAGCTCCAGGTCGGCCTGCCGCTGGTGGTAGGCCTTCGCCACCTGCATGCCGATGTGCGAGTAGCGGCGGGCGATCTGGATCAGGGCGTCTTCGGAAGTCGTCATGGCAGCAGGCAAGGTTCAGATCGGAATCACGAGATCCGTGTATCGGCCGAGGATGGCGTCCGCACTGAGCAGTCGCAGAGGCTCGCTCATCGCTTGAGCGACGAGCAAGCGGTCGAAAGGATCGTTGTGATGCATCGGCAAGCGATGCGTCGCGGCAGCATGCACCGAGCGCACCGGCAGCTCGACGAAACCGCTCGCCGCAATGGCGGCCGCGAGTTCGTCGGCATCGGCATCGAGCTTTCCAAGGCGCGACTTGATGGCAATTTCCCAGATCGACGCCGCCGACACATAGACCTCGTCAGCCGACTCCATCAGTCGACGGGAACTCGCCTTCAACTTCGACGACCCGGTCACCGCCCACAGGAATACGTGCGTATCCAGCAACACGCGCATCAACGCCCCTCGAAACCTGCGATCACGTCGTCCGGCAGCGGTGCGTCGAAATCCGCCGGGATCTTGACCTTGCCCTTGAGCACTCCGAACCGGATCTTGCGCTCGGGCGCCGCGAGACGCGTGATTCGCACCAGCGGCTTGCCGTTGCGGCTGACCACCACGTCTTCACCTGCGGCGGCTTGATCGACCAACTGGGACAGCCTGGTCTTTGCTTCGTAGATGTTGATGGGGTTCATGCCGGCGCCTTCAAGGGTTGACCAAGTCTAGTCTAGAAGCGAAGTGCAACCGTGGTCGACCCGCCGAATCACCCCTCGGCATCCGGCCGCCCGCCGCCGCGCGCAATCCAGGCGTCCACCCGCTGCTCCAGCACCGACAGCGGCATCGTCCCGCTGTCGATCACCACCGCGTGGAAATCGCGCAGGTCGAAGCGGGTGCCCAGCGCTTTCTGCGACCGCTCGCGCAGCTCCAGCAGCTTGCGCTTGCCCAGCAGGTAGCCGAGCGCCTGGCTCGGGTTCGAGAAGTAGCGGTCGACCTCGCTGGCGGCGTTGGCCGGTTCGAGACCGGCCTGCCGGACCATGTAGTCGACCGCCTTCGCGCGCGGCCAGCGGTAGGCGTGGATGCCGGTGTCGACCACCAGCCGCGCCGCGCGGAACAGCTGCCCCTGCAGGTGGCCGTAGTGCTGGTACGGGTCGCGGTACATGCCGAGCTCGAAGCCCAGCGATTCGGCGTACAGCGCCCAGCCTTCGCCATAGGCCACGTTCCAGCCGCCGCGGCGGCGCCAGTCGTGCAGGCCTTCGATCTCGGCCGCGCGCGCACCCTGCAGGTGGTGGCCCGGCACCGCTTCGTGCATGAACAGCGTCTCGACCTCCCAGGTCGGCTCAGTCGCATAGCCACGCGCATTCACCGTGAAGTAGCCGGGCGTGCCGAGCTCCAGCGAGCCCGGCGTGTAGTTGGCGGCCGTGCTGCTGGCCGATTCCGATGCCGACATGCCGCGCACCTCGTAAGGCATGCGCGGCACGTCGTGGAACAGCTTCGGCAGCTGCGGATCGATGCGCGCCGACATCGCGCGGAAGCTCGCCAGCACCGCTTCTTCCGACGTGAAGAAGAAGCGCTTGTCGTGGCTCACGTAGTGCATGAAGGCCTGCGTGCTGCCCTTGAAACCGGTCTGCCGCGCCACCTGCGCGATCTCGCGCCGCAGCCGGGCCACCTCGCGCAGGCCGAGCGCGTGGATCCTGCCGGCGTCCAGGTCCTGCACGATGCCGGTGCGGATCAGGAAGTCGTAGTACGCCGCGCCGCCCGGCAGCGCCGACAGGCCGACGTCGACCGGCGCCTTCGGCCGGTAGGTGGTCGCGAGGAACGCGCGCAGCCGGCGCAGCGCCGGCTGGTAGTCGTCTCGCACCGCGGCGCGCGCGGCCTGCAGCAGTTCGGCGCGCTGGTCTTCGGGCACCGCGGGCACGAAGGCCTTGAACGGCTTCAGCAGCACGCTGTCGTTCGCATCGGCCACCAGGTGCGCGTCGATGCCGGCGATCACGCGGTCGACCACGCCCCGCGGCTGCACCCAGCCCGAGCGCAGGCCGAGCGCGAGTCGCTGCTGCACCTGCTCCGCCATGCGCGGCACCGCCTTCACGCGCGCGGTGAAATCGCGGTAGTCGTCCGCGCTGCGCATCGGCGTCATCTGCGCGGCCAGCGGCATCATCGATTGAAGGCCCCACAGCGTCGTCAGCACCAGTTCGTTCGAATGCACGAACTGCTGCGATTCGACGGCGGTGCTCATCTTGTCCAGCAGCAGCTGCCGCGACACCTGGTCCTGCCCGTGCAGGCGGGCCGGGTCAATCGCCTGCACGCGCGCCAGGGTCTCGCGCTCGTAGGCCTGCTCGCGCTGCTCTTCGGCGTCCGACAGGTCGGGCAGCAACGCGTTGTAGCCGGGGATGCCCAGCACCGTGGCCCACATCGGCTCGCGGCGGAAGTTCTCGGCAAGGTCGGCATCGAGCAGGCCGCGCAAGGCAGCGGCCTCGGCCGATGGCGGTGCGGAGGCCGCCACGGCAGGCGCGGCCGCCGGCTGCGCGTGGAGCGTGCTCGCCGTGGCGATCAGCAAGGCCAGCAAGGCAGGCTGCGCGGCACGCAGCCAGGTCGTCGCAAAAGTCATCGTCGTGTTCTCCCTGGTCAGGTCGTTGAAAGCCTCATGGGCTGCTGTCGGAAGCCGCCGGTGCCGCGGGTGGCGGCGCCGGCTCTTCGTTGGGTGGCGGCGTCGATGGCGCGCTCGGCTGCGGCCGCGGCGCGGGCCGGTCGCCCGGCGCCTTCGGCACGCCGGTCTTCGGGTCCAGGCCCATGCCGTTGAGGATCTGTCCGAGCTCCTCCGCGGTCTTGGGCGGCTGGTCGTCGCCATTCGCCGGTTCGAGGCTGCCGCCTTCGCCCTCGTTGACGCCTTCGGGCGCCGGCGCGGCCGGCTCGACCGGCGGCACCGGCACGCGCGGCGGCGGGAAGCTCGCCTTCGGGTCGACCAGCCCCTTCTTCTGCGCATCGCGGAAGAAATCGCCGACCAGCCGCACCGCGTTGTGCCCACCCTGGCCCCACCAGCTGCTGCGCAGCGTGACCCGCGCATCGTTGAAGCCGACCCACGCGCCGGCCACCAGCTCCGGGTGCATCAGGATGAACCAGCCGTCGGTGTTCTTCTGCGTGGTGCCGGTCTTGCCGGCCAGGTCGCCGGTCACGCCGAAGCGGGTGCGAACCTGTGTGCCGGTGCCGCGCGCGACCACGCCGCGCATCATGTCGATCAGGTCGGTCGCGGCCTCGGGCGACATGCCGCGGCGCGGTGCCTCGCCGAACTCGGCGATCACCCGCCCGCTGCGATCCTTGATGCGCTTGACGAACACCGGCTTGTGCACGCTGCCCACCTGCGCGATCGACGCATAGGCGTTCACCATCTCCAGCAGTGTGACCGGGCTGGTGCCGAGCGCGAGCGACGGCACCGGCTCCAGCGGGCTCTGGTCGACGCCCAGCGATTTCGCGAGTGCGACCACCCGCGGGATGCCCACTTCCTGCATCACCTGCGCGGTGATGGTGTTCTTCGACAGCGCCAGGCCGTCGCGGATCGTCATCGGCTGCCCGGTCGCGCCCGACATGTCGGTCGGCCGCCAGACGGTGCCGCCCATCGTCACCTCGACCGGCCCGTCGACGAAGGTGCGCTCCGGCGTCAGCCCGGCTTCCAGCGCCGCGCCGTAGACGAAGGGCTTGAAGGTCGAGCCGGGCTGGCGTTCGGCCTGCGCGACGTGGTCGTACTGCTCCTGCGCGAAATCGCGGCTGCCGACCCAGGCGCGGATCTCGCCGCTGCGCGGGTCCATCGCGACGAAGCCGGCTTCCAGCCGGGTCTTCTGCGCCTTCAGCCGCGCCATGAACGGCGCGTCGCCGCGCAGTTTCTCCAACGCAGCCTCCGGGCTCGCGCCGCCATCGACCGCCTTCCTGAATTCCGGCGACTCGCGCACGAACGCGTTGACCAGGTCGCGCCGCCCGGTCCACAGGAAGCCGAACGGTTCGGCCTTGCCGAGCAGCTTCGCGTAGGCCTCGGGCGCGGTCGACACCGGCGGCAGCGCCGGGCGGCTCCATTCGGCGTCGGCCACCTGCTGCAGCGCGTCGGCCTGCGCCTGCACCGCGCGCTCCGCTTCGGCTTGCAGCCGGCTGTCGAGCGTGGTCTCGATCACCAGGCCGTCGGCGTACAGGTCTTGTTCATGCTCGTCGGCCCAGTCGAGCAGCCACTTGCGCGCATAGGCCGCGAAGTGCGGCGCGGTGGCCGGGAAATCGGGCTGCCGGCTCCAGTGCAGCTGCAGCGGCTGCGCGCTCAGCGTGCGCAGCTGGTCGTCGGTGATGGCCTGCGCCTTCGCCATCTGCGACAGCACGACATTGCGCCGCGCGAGTGCGCGCTCGGGGTGCTGCACCGGGTTGTAGTACTGCGTGCCCTTCAGCATGCCGACCAGCGTGGCGCTCTGCAGCACGTCGAGCTCGGCGGCCGAGGTGTCGAAGTAGGTGCGCGCCGCCATCTCGATGCCGACCGCGTTGTACAGGAACGGCACCGTGTTCAGGTAGGCCTCGAGGATCTGCTTCTTGTCGTAGACATGCTCGATGCGCAGCGCGGTGACCCATTCCTTGCCCTTGCGGTGCAGGTTGCGGGCGCGCCCGACTTCGTCGCGAAACAGGTTGCGCGCCAGCTGTTGCGTGATCGTCGAGCCACCCTGCATGTCGCCAGTGGCGCTGTGCAGCACCGCGCTGAACGAGCGGATGAAGTCGATGCCGCCATGGTCGTAGAAGCGCCGGTCCTCGGTGGCGATCAGCGCCTGCACGACGAAGGGCGAGACCTGGTCCAGCGTCAGCCGCTCCTGCTGCGCGCGCCGGAAGCTCGCGATCTGCTGGCCGTCGGCCGACAGCAGCACGCTCGGCTGCTGCGCCTGCACCTCTCTCAGATCCTCGACGCTGGGCGTGATGCGCAGCAGCACCACGATGTAGATGCCGAGCGCGACGGCCAGCACGGCGGCGCCAAGCGCCGACCACAACGCGATGCGCTTCAGGCGGCCGCGCCATGCGGGCGCCGGCTCGAAGCCGGGCGCGGTGGGCATCGGGTCGGGGCGGAAACTCGGCATCCAGGTCCTTCCATGCGGCAGACCCACCAGGGGCAAACGGCGGGCCGGGTGGGCGAGTCTATGCAATGTCCCGCGGGAGGGTATTCCGTTGGGTTGCTTCTATAGTCTCGGCTCCCCCGCTGCAGGACCCGCCCCATGAACGGCCAGACCCCCCGCCACCTGCTCGCCCAGGCCGCGAGCGACACCGACCCGCTGGAAACCCGGGAGTGGCTCGACGCGCTGCGTGCGACCGTCGCCGAAAGCGGCAGCGAGCGCGGCCTCTACCTGCTGGAGCAGCTGGAGGAGCAGGCCCAGCAGCTGGGCATCGTGCCGCACGTGCAGCCGTATTCGGCCTACCGCAACACCATCCCGCTGGAGCGCCAGGGCCATTACCCGGGCGACCTGGCGATCGAGGAGCGGCTGACCGCGATCACCCGCTGGAACGCGCTCGCGATGGTGGTGCGTGCGAACCAGGCCTATGGCGAGCTGGGCGGCCACATCGCGAGCTATGCGTCGGCGGCCGAGCTCTTCGAGATGGGCTTCAACCACTTCTTCCGTGGCGACGACAGCCGCACGCCGGGCGGCCGCGATGCCGACCTGGTGTACTTCCAGCCGCATTCGGCGCCGGGCGTGTACTCGCGCGCCTTCCTCGAAGGGCGGCTCAGCGAGGAGCAGCTCGCGAACTACCGCCAGGAGGTCGGCGGCCGCGGGCTGTGCTCGTACCCGCATCCGTGGCTGATGCCGGAGTTCTGGCAGTTCCCGACCGGCTCGATGGGGCTCGGCCCGCTCAGCGCGGTGTACCAGGCGCGCTTCATGCGCTACCTGGCGCACCGCGGGCTGGCCGACACCGCGCCGCGCCACGTCTGGGGCGTGTTCGGCGACGGCGAGATGGACGAGCCCGAATCGATCGCCGGCCTCACGCTCGCCGCGCGCGAGCAGCTCGACAACCTGACCTTCATCGTCAACTGCAACCTGCAGCGCCTGGACGGCCCGGTGCGAGGCAACGGCCAGATCATCCAGGAGCTCGAATCGCTGTTCACCGGCGCCGGCTGGAACGTGGTCAAGGTGCTGTGGGGCTCCGACTGGGATGCGCTGTTCGCCCGCGACACGCAACACGTGCTGCTGCAGCGGCTGGCCGCCACCGTCGACGGCCAGTACCAGACGCTGGGCGCGAACGACGGCGCCTACAACGTCGAGCACTTCTTCCGCCAGGACCCGCAGGTGCAGGCGCTGGTGGCGCACATGGGCGTCGACGAGATCGATGCGCTGAAGCGCGGCGGCCACGACTTCCGCAAGCTGCATGCGGCCTTCGCGGCGGCGCGGGCGCACACCGGCCGGCCGACGGTGATCCTCGCGAAGACCAAGAAGGGCTTCGGCATGGGCGGGGTCGGCGAATCGCGCATGACCTCGCACCAGGCGAAGAAGCTCGACGTCGGCGCGCTGAAGGCCTTCCGCGACCGCTTCGCGCTGCCGCTGTCGGATGACGACGTCGCCGCGCTGCGCTTCTACAAGCCGGCCGACGACAGCCCCGAGATGCAGTACCTGCACGAGCGCCGCCGCGCGCTCGGCGGGGCGCTGCCGGCGCGCAAGCCGCAGGCGCCGGTGCTGCCGGTGCCGGCGCTGTCCGGCTGGGGCGGCTTCGCGCTGCAGGCCGACGGCAAGGAGATGTCGACGACGATGGCCGCGGTGCGCATGGTCGCCGGGCTGCTGAAGGACGATGCGCTGGGCCCGCGCATCGTGCCGATCGTCGCCGACGAGGCGCGCACCTTCGGCATGGCGAGCCTGTTCCGGCAGATCGGCATCTACTCGCCGCACGGCCAGCTGTACGAGCCGGAGGACGCCGGCTCGATGCTGTCGTACCGCGAGGCGAAGGATGGCCAGTTGCTGGAAGAGGGCATCACCGAGGCCGGCGCGCTCGCGTCGTGGATCGCCGCCGGCACCTCGTACAGCGTGCACGGGCTGCCGATGCTGCCGATGTACATCTACTACTCGATGTTCGGCTTCCAGCGTGTCGGCGACCTGATCTGGGCCGCCGCCGACCAGCGCGTGCGCGGCTTCCTGTTCGGCGCGACCGCGGGCCGCACGACGCTCGGCGGCGAAGGCCTGCAGCACCAGGACGGCAGCAGCCTGGTGATGGCCGCGATGGTGCCGAACTGCCGCGCCTGGGATCCGGCGTTCGCCGGCGAGGTCGCGGTGATCGTGGACCATGCGGCGCGCCGCATGCTGGAGCAGCAGTGCGACGAGTTCCACTACGTCACGCTGATGAACGAGAACTACGCGCAGCCGTCGCTGCCGGACGCGGCGCAGGCCGACCTGCTGCGCGGCATGTACCGGCTGCAAGCGCACGCGGTGAAGAAGCAGGCCGGCTGCGTGCGGCTGCTCGGCAGCGGCGCGATCCTGCGCGAGGTGATGGCCGCGGCCGAGCTGCTGGCCACCGACTGGAAGGTGGCCAGCGAGGTGTTCAGCGTGACGAGCTTCAGCGAGCTGGCGCGCGACGCGCGCGAGTGCGACCGCGCCGAGCGGCTGGGCGGCAAGCCGGCCGCCTCGCACGTGGCGACGCTGCTGAAGGGACAAGACCCGGTGATCGCCGCGACCGACTACGTGCGCGCCTGGCCGCAGCTGATCGCCGAATACGTCGACGCGCGCTACGTGACGCTCGGCACCGACGGCTTCGGCCGCAGCGACACCCGCCAGCAGCTGCGCCGCTTCTTCGAGGTCGACCGCCACCAGGTGGTGCTGGCCGCGCTGCAGGCGCTGGTGCGCGACGGCACGCTGGAGCGCCCGGTGCTGGCACAGGCGGTGGCGAAGTACGGCGTGGACGCCGCGGCGCAGGCGCCGTGGCAGGGCTGATCCTCAGGGCATCGCCACCTCGGTCGGCCGACCGGGGCGCCCGGCATCCAGCAGCTTTTCCATGATCGCCAGGCGGAGGCCGCGGTACGGCGGCGGCAGCGCATCGTTCGCCGAGGTGGTGCGCTCGCCCACCCACCGGAAGCCGAAGTGCGCGTAGTGGCGGATCAGCGCGGCGCTCTCCGCCCAGGTGTCCAAGCGCAGCCGGCCCAGGCCCAGGCGCAGGGCCTCCGCCTCGCACCAGGCCAGCATGGGGGCGAACAACTGCCGTCCCTTCCAGGCCCGCCCGACGATGATCCGGTGGATGTAGCGCGCCGATTCCGGCGCCATGCCGTCCCACATCTCGCGGTCCATCGCGGAGGGCCCGCAGAAGCTGAAGATGCCCGCCACCTGGCCGTCGAGCACGACGGCCTGCTGGCTGCGCGCGGCGATGTCCTGCTCGACGACGCCCGGGTCGAGTTCTCGCCACGAAGGATGACCGCCGGCGCGCTGGAACGCGATGGCTTCGGCATAGAGCGCCTGGATTCTGGGAATGTCGTCGAGGCTTGCAGGCCGGATGTGCATGGAGGTGTCGAATGAAGCCGAAGAATCCCCCACTGTCGCCAGCGCGCCGGCCGGCGTCTTGTACCGCTGTAGACGACAACGCGACGCCGCAGGCCGCGTCGGACTGGGTGCGCTACCGCCCCGCCGGCATGCCGGGGGTGACGCTGATGCGGGCGCATTTCACCGACCATGCGTTCGAACGGCACAGCCATGCGGAGTACGGCATCGGCCTGACCTGCAGCGGCGTGCAGACCTTCAATTGCCGCGGCACGACGCAGACCAGCACGCCGGGCGACGTCATCTTCCTGAACCCCGACCAGGCGCACGACGGGCTGCGCGGCAGCGCCGGCGGCTACGGCTACTGCATGCTGTATGTCGACACCGAGGTGCTGCCGGGCCTGCTGGAGCCTGAAGCGGGGACGCAGGGCAGCCGCCACTTCCGCGACGCGGTCGTGCGCGACCCGGCCCTGGCCGCCGTGCTGCACCGGGCGATCGCGGCCTCGGACCAGCCGCAGGAGTCGATGCGGGCCGAAGCGCTGCTCACCGGCGCGTTCGTGCACCTGCTGCTGCGGCACGGCGAGTCGGCGCGGGCGGCGCGGCCGCCGGTGGGCGCCGGGCTGAAGCGGCTGCTGCGGGTGCGCGAGCACATCCGCGACAACGCCGACCGGGACCTGTCGATCGGCGAGCTCGCGCGCGATGCCGGTGTGTCGCGCGTCTACCTCAGCCGGGCCTTCGCGCAGCATTTCGGCGTGCCGCCGCACCTGTACCTGAATGCCGTCCGGCTCGCGAAGGCGCGCGCGCTGCTGCTGCACGGCACCCCGCTGGCCCAGGTGGCAGCCGAGGTGGGCTTCGCGGACCAGAGCCACTTCACGCGGCGGTTCAAGGGCGCGACCGGGTTGTCGCCCGGGGCGTGGCTGCGGCAAATGCGCGGCTGAGACCGTGCGAGCGGCCTCAGACCGGCGCGTCGGCCTGGGGATCGCGCAGCACCAGCGACGGCGGCCGCCACATCGGCAGGTCGGCATCGCGCAGTTCCTTCAGCACGCGGAACAGCAGCGCGCTCTTCACCGCATACGACTGCCGCGGCGACACCACGTAGCCGGTCGCATTGAACACCAGGTTGCCGTTGTCGAAGCCGTCGAGGTAGACCTTCGGCGGCGGCGTCTCCAGCACGTCGTCGTGCTGCTCGAAGGCCTGCAGCAGCAGGTCGCGCACCCGTTCGGTGTCGGTGTCCAGCGGCATCGGCAGCTTGATCTGCACCAGCCCGAGCGGGCTCGCCAGCGTCACGTTGCGCACCGTCTTCGTGATGAACTCGGAGTTCGGCACGATCACCGTCGAGCGGTCGCCCATCTGGATCTCGGTGGCGCGCACGTTGATGCGGCGGATGTCGCCTTCGATGCCGCCCAGCGTGACCCAGTCGCCCACCTTCACCGGCCGCTCGGCCAGCAGGATCAGCCCCGACACGAAGTTCGACACCACCGCCTGCAGGCCGAAGCCGATGCCCACCGACAGCGCGCTCGCGATCCATGCGATCTTGTCGAGCGCGAGCCCGATGGCCGACAGCCCGAACGCGATCGCGAGCACCGTGCCGACGAAGCCGAACAGCGTGGTCGCCGAGCTGCGCATGCCGGCATCGAGCCGGGTGGTCGGCAGGAAGCTGTTGGTCAGCCAGCGCTTCAGCGCGCGCACCGCCAGCATGCTGAGGCCGAACACCAGCAGCGCGCGCAACACCGCGACCGGCCGCACCTGCAGTTCGCCGACCGCGACGCCGACATCGAGCTGGCCGAGCCGCTGCCACAGGTCGCCCGGGCCTTCGCCGAACGGCGCGAGGATCAGCACCAGCGCCACCAGCAGCACCGCCAGCTGCAGCCCGCCGGCGGCGATCACCGCGACCTGGTTGCGCAGGTGCGACGGCGACACCGCGGCGTCCGACTGCGCCGGCATCGCGCCGTCGGGCTCGCTGCCGTCCGCGCCGTCGACCGGCGGCGAGCGCACCCAGGTGTCGAACACATCGGCCACCAGCAGCGTCAGCAAGTAGGCCGTCAGCGACACCGCGAACACCCAGATGACCTGGCGCGCGACGAAACCGCCGAGCGCCACATAGCCGATCACGATGCAGACGACGCTCGCCACCAGCGCAAGCCACACGGCGGTCAGCATCAGCGAGACCCACAGCGGGCGCGGCGGGGTGTCGTCGGGCGCCTCGGCCGCTGCATCGCCGGGCGGCGCGGCAGCCGCCGCGGCCAGCGCCGCGCGGCGCAGCCGCTCGCCCTGCCGCAGGCTGCGGCCGACGACCAGCGCCAGCACCAGCGCATAGACGCAGTTGATCGCGACCTCGGCCGCCAGGTCGGCCTGCGCCAGCGCGGCCAGCCGCTGCAGCAACCATCCGACCAGCGTGACGGAGCCGATCACCGCCGGCTGCCAGCGCAGCGCGCGCGCCAGCGCATCGGGCATCGGCACCAGGCGCCACGCGGGCTGGTCGGCGGCGAGCAGCGCGCGCCCGAGCCCGGCCAGGTAGGACGAGAACAGCACCACGCCGAAGAAGCTCGCCAGCAGGCCGTGCAGCGGTTCGGGCGTCGGGCGCTGCCAGTTCAGGCCGAGCACCAGGCCCCACGCGAGCGCGCCCGGCACCAGCATCCACAACAGCGTCTGCGCGAGCGCGTACAGCGTGCGCCGCACGCGCGCGGCCGGCGAGTGCGTGGCCGCGAGCCGCGCGACGACGCGGCCGAGCGCGATGCGCAGCGCGATGCCGATCAGCGCAACGCCGAACCACGCGAGCCAGGCCGCGGCCGACATGCGGGCGAACGCCGCCGCGAGCTGGCCCTGCCACGGGGAATGCGGCGCCTCGTCGGCGCCGAACAGATCGCGCAGGTCGTGCCAGAACGAGGGGCTCAGCAGCGCATCGGTGCGCTCGAACAGGTGCGCCTGGAAGCGCGAGCGGCGCTGCTTCGCGGCCTGGTCGGCCAGCTGCAGGCTCTCGACCGACAGCAGCCGTGCGAGCTTGATGCGCGCGTTCAGCGCCTCGGTGGTCTTCTGCAGGCTGCTGCGCTGGGTGGCCACGTCGCTGTCTTCGCGCGTGCCATCGGGCGCGGCACCGAGTTCGGTCAACCGCGCCTGCGCGCGGGCAAGGTCGGGGGCCTGCGTCTGCGCGATCTGCTCGGCGTTCTGCTGGACGTCGAGCAGCGCGTCGCGCATCGCGACCAGCTCGGCATCGGTGCTGTCGCCCTGCAGCCGCTTCTCGATCGAATCGACGCGCTGGCGGGCCGTCTCGAGCGTGGCATCGGGGTCGTCGGCAGGCTGGGCGACGCTTGCGCCTGCACACAGTGCGAGCAACAGCGCGACCAGCCATCCGGTCGTGAAAGGTACAGCCTGCGGTCGACCTGCCATGCCTGCGGCTCCGTTCGAAGGGACGATGGGGTCGTGCATCCTGCCATCGCGCGCGATGGCTTGGCAAACGCAAGGTCTGATCGCGTCAGTGGCGTGCCGAAGTGCGTAACTCGGTGACGTGGTTCAAAACCGGAACGAGACGCCGACGCCCCACTGGAAATCGGGCGTGTCGCGGGTCAGCCCGCGCGATGCGCTGAGGTCGAGCTGCAGCGAATCGTTCACCAGGTAGGTCGCGCCGAAATCGAAGCTGACGACGTTGCCGCCGTGCGCCCGGCTCGCCAGCCGCTGCGCGGCGATCTCGACGAAGCCGTGCCAGGCCGGCGACCAGCCCTGGCCCAGCGTCACCGCGAACATCCCGGCGGCGAAGCGCGAGCCGTCGTCGGCCTTGTCGGCGACGACGCCGGGCATCACGCCGATCGACAGGTCGTGCGGCAGGTCCCATTCGGCGACGAAGCGCAGCGACGGCCGCAGGCCCTGGCCGCGGAACGCGGTGGAGCCGGTGTCCAGGTCGACATGCATGAGCCAGGCCATGCCCGGCGTGCCGCGGGCTTCGTCGCCCTCCTGCGTACGCCACTTGATGCCGATCGAGGTGTCGGCGCTGCCACGCTCGGTCTGCGTGGCCCCCGTCGACAGGTCCTGCACGCGGCTGCGCAGCAGGCCGTCGGTCTCGATGCGCAATTCCATGTCGTCGCGAAACCCGAGCCGCAGCAGCGTCGGCGTGCTGCGCGTGCGGGTCTTCAAGCCGTCGGCCTCGTTGCGCTCGAATCCGATTCCGGTCTCGATCTGCACGCGGCCGCGGCCGACGACATCGCTGGACTCGACGAAGTCGGGGCGGTCGGTGGTGATGGCGTCGGCGGCACGGGCGTGCTGCACGGCCAGGACGCCGACCAGCACCGCGGTGGCGATGGTCGCCGCGCGCACTGGCGAAAGAAGGGCTGCTGTCATCTCGTCTCCCGGCGAGAGGGTCCCGCACAGCCCATGCTATCCGGCAACGCCGCTCAGCGGAACTGCCACGCCATCGTCACCCGCAGGCTGCGCGGCTCCACCGGATGGAAATGCCGGTCGGCCACCGGCGCCGCCTCGCCCGCGCGCTGCGACGCGTACCAATAGTCGATGTCGCTCGCCTCGCGGTCGAACAGGTTGAACACATCGACGTTGACCGTCAGCCTGCGCGTCGCGCGCCAGCCGGCACGCAGGCTGGCCAGCGTCGTCGCACACGAGCGCTGCGAGCCATCCTCGACCAGGTCGCGCGGCCCGAAGTGCCGCAGCTGGAACTGCCCGAACCAGGGCGAGGCCGCATCGGCCCAGGTGAGGCCGGCCGACACCACGCGCTCGACCGCGCCGGGCACGCGGTCGCCCTCCGGGGCACTGTCGGTGAAGCGCGCCCGCGAGGCCGCCAGGTCCACGTCCAGCAGCCAGCCCTTCCATGCCCGCCCGCCCAGCGCCTCCAGCTGCCAGTGGTTGTTCCATTCGATGCCGCGGCGCCGGCTCGCGCGGTTCGACGCGGTGGTGCCGGCATCGCCGACGAAGACCAGCTCCGAATCCAGGTCGAGCCGCCACAGCGCGAGCGAGCTCTGCAGGCCCGGCACGATCTCGCTGCGCAGCCCCAGTTCGCCGCCGCGGCTGCGCACCAGCCCCGGCACCGGGTCGACCGCCGCCGTCGTGCCGCGCGCGTCGTTGCTGTGGAAGCCGCTGCCGACGTTGGCGAAGAACTCGGTCTGCGCCCACGGCCCGACGATCAGCGACAGCTTCGGCGACGCGATGCCGTCACGCGCGCGGCCGCTGTGGCCGGCGACCGAGCTGTCGACGCGGAAGCGAACCTGGTCGGCGCGCAGCCCGGCCACGCTCTTCAGCCATGGCGTCCAGCGGGTCGCCCATTCGCCGTAGACGCCGGCCGAGGCCTGCCGCACCTGGCTCTGCTGCTTGACGGCCAGGCGCTGCCCATTCGCCGCCGCATACAGCCCGACGGGGCTCAGCCGGTCATGCCGCAGCTGCAGGCCGATGCTGAACTGCTGTTCGCGCCCGCCGAGCCTGACGTTCCAGTGCCGGCTCGCCTCGCCGCCCAGCACCACGCGCCGCTCGGCCTGCTCGAACTGATCGCCGTCGACCGGATCGTCCAGCCGGTAGGTGAAGTCGGAGAACAGGTTCAGCCGCGAGCGGATCGCGTACACGCTGACCCGCTCCTCGCCGTCGTCCAGCAGCCGCGTCTGCTGCGCCGACAGGCTCAGGCGCTGCGTGCGGCCGCGGTCGCTCGGGTCCAGCGTGCCGAAGCGGCCCACCGAGCCGTCGTCCACCGCGCGCTGCGGGACCTGGTCGGTCGCCGACCAGCGCGCGTCGTAGCCCATCAAGCTCAGGCTGCGCGAACCGGCCGCGTCCTGCTCGCCATAGCGCAGCCAGCCGTTGACCTTGTGCAGGCGCTCCGACTGCTCCCACGGACCGTCGTTGCCGTGCAGTTCCAGCGCACCCAGCAGGTGGCCGTCGCCGAACGCCGTGCTGTCGGCCAGCAGCGCGCGCTGGTAGCCATGCTCGCCCAGCGTCAGCTTGGCCGTGCCGCGCGGCAACTCGTCGACCAGCGCGATGCGCGCCGTGCCGGCCGATGCGAAGTCGCCGTCGGCCGCGAAGTACGGGCCTTTGCGATAGTCGATGCGCTGCACCAGCTCCGGGATCAGGAAGTTCAGGTCGCTGTAGCCCTGGCCGTGCGCATGGCTCACCATGTTGACCGGCATGCCGTCGACGAAGCTCGCGAAGTCGGTGCCGTGGTCGAGGTTGAAGCCGCGCAGGAAATACTGGTTGGCCTTGCCGTCGCCGCTGTGCTGCGTGACGATCAACCCGGGCACGAACTCCAGCACCTCGGCCGGCCGCAGCGCCGGCCGGTTGGCGATCAGCCGGGCGGTGACGCTGCCTTCGCTGGCGGCGCTCGACGTGCCGACGCCGTTCAGGTAGTGGCCGATGACCTGGACCGGCGCCAGGGTCGCTTCGCTGGCCGCTTGTGCATTCGCCGTCCCCAGCTGGATGTCGAAGGCGCGTTCGGTCAGCCACAGCACCGCGACCAGCACGATCACCGCCGAGCCGCCGCGCAGCAGCACCTGCCGGTAGAAGCGCGTCGTGCGCAGTGCCCAGACGGTCGCCACGAAGACGGCGACGATCGCGAGCTGCCCGAGTTCGACGCCGAGGTTGAAGCCGAGCAGCGGCAGCGCGAGCGCGCCTTGCGCGAGCCCGGCGTCCTTCAGCGCGCCGGCGAACCCGAAGCCGTGCACCAGCCCGAAGGCGAAGGTCAATTTCCAGCGTCCCTCGTGCACCATCGGCAGCAGGTTGTTCAGCGCCGCGAACACGACGCTGGCCGCGATGATCGATTCGACCCAGCGCGACGGCGGGCTCACGAGATCGAAGGCGGCCAGCGCCAGCGTGATCGAGTGCGCCACGGTGAACGCGGTGACGACGCGCAGCACCTCGGCCAGCACCGGCCGCAGCCTTGGTGACGCCAGCACCGCCGGCAGCAGCAGCGCCAGCAGGAACAGGATGTGGTCGCTGCCGATCAGGATGTGGTGCACGCCCTCGGCGACGAAACCCAGGAAGGCGGGCTCGGCGGCGGCGCCGAAGCTGCGCGGCGCGGCGCCGGGCACCAGCACGGCGGTCTCGTCGCGGCCGGGCCGCTGCACGCGGACGATGCCGCGGTGCGTCAGGTCGCTCTGCGCGAACAGCCGGTAGACGGGCGTCAAGGTCCCGACCGGCGCGGGGCAGGTCCAGCGCCGCGTCAGCACCGCATAGCGCCCGTCGCTGTGCTCGTCGAGCTGCTGCGCGCCGAGCGGTCCGGGCGTGCACGGCGCGCCGTCGGCCTGCACCCACAGGCCTTGCAGCGACAGCCGGTCGATGTCGGCCCAGCGCGTGCGCACCTCGCGCCAGCTGAGCTGCCCGTCGTCGTCGGCATCGAGGGCGAGCTCGCGTTCCAGGTCGCGCAGCGCAATGTCGAAGCGCTGCGCGACGACGGCCCCGTCGACCTGCAGGTGGACGTAGGCGTCGCTCGGCTTGTGGGCCTGCGCGACGAGCGGCAGCAGCCCGAGGCCGGCGATCAGCAGCAGGCGCGCGTTCATTCGACGCTCCCGGCCAGCGCCTGCAGCCGCGCATCCTGCCAGCCGGTGTCGCGGATCATCTGCCACACCGGCTGCGCGGCCTTCGGCTGCCTCGCCGCCAGCGCGGCGCGAACCAGCAGCAGCGCATCGGCCGGTTCCTTCTGGACGTTCCAGTTCACCCGCGCGCTCGACAGCGCAGCGGGCGCGTCGCCCCGCAGGTCGAGCTGGTAGCGCGCCAGCTCGCGCCCGTGGCTGCGGTCGCCGCGCAGGCGGGCCGCGTCGAAGCGCGCGGCCAGCGTGGCGATGGCCTGCGGCGCGCGCGGATCGGCGCTGCGCTTCCACGCGATCGCCAAGCGCAGCAGCAACGCGTCGGCATCCTCGCGGCCGGCCAGCAGCGCCGCCGCATCGCGCTCGCGGTGCTGCGCCAGCAGCCAGTCGGCCCAGGCGGCCAGCGTGTAGACGTCGGGCGGCGAGGACGCGGCCGCCGCGCGCCGGTACAGCGCCTCGGCCGACGCATCGCCGCGGCGCTCGGCCAGTTCGGCCTGCACGAGCGACAGCCAGCCGGCATCGGCGTCCGGCCGCAGCGCCAGCGCGGCCAGCGCCTGCGCGGCCGCTGCGGCCTGGCCTTGCAGGCTCATCAACTCGGCGCGGCAGGCCTGCGCCGGCAACTGCACCGCGCTGCCGAGGGCCGCGTAGTGCGCGCCCAGCAGGCGTTCGCAGCCAGCGTCGGCCGCGCGCCAGCGGCCTTGCACCTGCAGCACCGAGGCCCGCGTCAGTTCAGCCTGGGCCTGCAGGGCCAGCGGCACCGGCTGCGGGCCGGGCTGCAGCAGCGCGTCGAGGTCCTGCAGGGCGGGCCCGAAGTCGTGCTGGCTCTGCCGCACGATCGCGCGCAGCAGGCGCACCGGCGCCGGTGGCGCGGGCTGGTTCCACCACGGCGCCAGCGCCGCTTCGGCCTGGCCGAGTTCGCGCGGGTCGCCGTCGCGGCGGGCGCGTTCGATCGCGTCGCGCGCCAGTCGCGTCGCCAGTGGCAGTTCGGCCGGGTGCTGGCGCAGTTGCTCACGCAGCGCGCGTTGCTGCTGGCGCTCGGCACCGGTGCCGATGCGGGCCGGCAGGCGCTCGACGACCGTGTCGTCGCCGGCCGGGGTGAAGGGGACGGCGTGGCACAGCGCGGCATGCAGCAGCGCAACCGGCCAGCACCGGAAGATCGAGTGAAGCATGGTCACCTCAGCGGTAGGTTCTATGTCTGGCGTCAAGCGGGCCGAGCGCCGGGCCGCCCCAAGCCGGCCCGCATCCCCTCGGGGGATCGACCGGTGTACCCACCGGGCGAGGGGTTGTCATGTCGCCCGGATGAACATCCGGGCGACGGGTCCACTACAACGTGGCTGGTTCGTCGGTCTCGCTGGTCGGCACGCTCGTGATGGCGTCCAGGCTCAGCGGCTCGCCGCTGTCGGACGCCACGTTCACCCGCGCCGCGGCGTACTCGGTGTAGGTGGCCGGCGTGGCCGCCGCACTGGCCGGCACCGCGGTCTCCTCCGGGGCCGGCGCATCGTCGCCGGACCCGCCACCGCCGCACCCCGTCACCAACGCGGCACCCACCAAGGTCATGCCGAACACTCGAAGAAGTTGGTTCATGCTGTGCTCCTCAGTGCGTGCCGCCGATCGGCGTGAACAGGTACGGGAAGCCCGGCAGCAGCGGCAGCACGGCCTGGTCGACCGCGTCGTGCAGCTTCAGCGAGGTGGCGCCCAGCGGCACGTTGGCCGGCTTGCAGTTCACGCCGAAGCCGAACTTGTCGGTGTCGCCGTTGGCGATGCACAGCCCGCCCATCACCGCGACCAGCGAGACGTCGACCACGTCGTCCTTCGGCCGGCGGCCGTTCGGGAAGCCGGCGTTGTCGGTGCCGCCGGCGAGGATGTTGCCGACGATGCCGAGCCGGTTCTGGTCGGCGAAGGCCACCGGTGCGATCGCGGTGTTCAGCCGCAGCATTTCGGAGGGCGTCACGTTTGCCGGCTGGTTCACGCCCTTGATGCCGGTCAGGAAGGCCGTCACGAGGTCGGTGCGCGGCAGGTTCTTCGGTGCGGTGCCGGGCAGCTTCAGTGCGATCTCCAGCAGCGCGGGCAGCGTGGGGTTCGTGACGTAGGCGGCAAACTGCGCATCGTCCTTCGGCTTCGAGCCGTTGAAGCGGTCCTTGTCGGGCAGGCCGATCACCACCTCGTTGACCAGCGGCATGCCCAGGCGCGAGACCTGGGTCCACGCGCCACCGGCCTTCTCGGTGGTCTGGTGGCCGGCCTTCGGCGTCGGGTCGAGCAGCCGCACCTGGCGCAGGCTGGCGCTGGTCCAGCCGCCGATCACCGGGTCGGTGCCGGCGGTCAGGCAGCTCTTGTGCACCTCGAGCGCGAGCGTCGTGACGTTCTTGTCGTCGATGGTGTTCGGCGCCGCATTGATCAGCGCCGGGTCGGTGATCACGGCCACCGGCGCATTGACCAGGTCGAAGATGGTGCCGAGGTTGACCGCGAACGGATCCTTGCGCTGGCCGGCGAACACCTTGCCCGGCATCGCGCAGCCCGGGATGTTCACCGTGTAGACGTGCTTGGCCGCATAGGCGGCGTAGTCGGGCAGGGTCTTCACGCCGATGTTGTCGACCGGCTTGTCGAAGGTGGCACTGCCGCCGGACGCGTTGGTGACCGCGCTGCGCTTGCCGCTGCGGCGGTCACCGCGCACCACGTCGACGGTGTAGGTCTCGGTGAGGTTCAGCGAGGCCGAGCGCGGGTCGGTGACCGGCCCGGCCTGGATCAGCGGGATCGCGACGTTCTGGTCGCCGATCGGCAGCTTCAGGTTGTTCAGCGTGTTTCTGAAGCGGAACTGGAAGCTCAGGTCTTCCTTCGCGTCGCCGTTGTTGTCGATGTGGATCTCGTACAGCGCGTTCGGGTCCATCGAGAAGTAGTTCGGTCCGCCGTAGGCGTCCTGCAGCGGCAGGTAGTTCGCGATCAGCGTGACGTAGTCGGCGCGGTCGGCTTCGTAGCTGCGGAACATGTAGAAGTCGGTGGCATCGACCTTGGGTTGCGTGGTGATGAACGGCGCCTCGCGGTGGCTGGAGGCGTGCGCGGCGGCGCACAGCGCGAGGGTCGCGGCCAGCGCGAGCGGCGCAGCGCGCAGAAACGTGGGTGTCATGGCTTCTCCTGGTGTGTTGGCAGGGCAGCCGGCGGTGTGCCGGCTGCCTTGCGTTACGCCAGGACACGGGCGGTGGACGCAGCGATGCCGCGTCGACCTGCCGCCCGCATGGGCTTGCATCCAAGCGGCGGGAAGCGGCGTAGCGTGCCACCGTTGCAACTGGATGCGCGCCGGCGCAGCCCGTGGCCTATGCTTGCGAGCTTCCGCATTCGCAGTCCCACCCCATGCGCCTCCTCCTGCTCGCCCTGACCGCCCTCACGCTGTTCGCCGGCTCCGCCCAGGCGCTGACGCTCGATGCGAAGAAGCTCGCCCGCTACGACGCCAGCTACCAGCGCTGCGAGGCGATGTACCCGGACATGAAAGGCCAGCGCGACGTCGCCTACCTGCGGCTGTACCACGTGCCGGAAGACCAGAAGATGCTGGGCAAGCTGGCCGCGCTGCGCAAGAGCAGCGCCTATGTCGCCGAGCAGAAGCGCCTGAAGAAGACGCCGGTGGCGCCCGCGTCGGCCGCCTCGGGCCCGCTGGCGCAGCAGTGCCAGGCCCTGTGGGGCGAAGCGCAGCGGGCAAAAAAATAGCCGACCCCGCCTGCGCGGGGTCGGCCATGCGGTGTCAGCCGATCAGAAGTTGTAGTTGACGCCGATCGTGTACAGCGTGGCCTTGGCCTTGTCGCCCTGGAACTCGCCTTCGGTGTAGTCGATGGCGGCGGTCAGCGCGACTTCCTTGGTCAGCTTGTAGCCGACGCCGGCGCCGATGTAGGCCTTGGTCTTGTTCTCCGAGTCGGACGCGAAACCGGAACCGTCGATCTTGATCTTGTTGCGGGCGACGCCGGCACGGACCACGCCGTTCCAGTCGGTCGCGAAGTCGCCCAGGTACGCGACGCCCAGGCCGAAGCCCGACAGCTTCACGTCGGCGGAGATGCCGCCGCCGCTCAGCTTGGCCTTGCCGTAGTCGGCGTAGTGCCCCTCGACGGCGATGTTCTCGGTCAGCTTGTAGCCGCCGAACAGCTTGAAGCCGGTGTCGCTCTTGTCGCAGCTGGACGCACCTTGGCAATCGAGGTCGATGTTGGTGCCGCCGGCGGCCACGCCGACGTAGATGCCTTCGGCGTGCGCGCCGGCGCTGGCGGCGATTGCGATGAAAGCGCTGAGGATGATCTTCTTCATGGGGGTTCCTAGGTAGTGCAGGAAGGACCGGCCTTCGTCTGCTGCCGGGCCGCGGTGGAACCCGCGGCGGGGCGCATGCTAGGAGAAACCCTGGATCATTGCCGTTACAAGTCTGATACCCGAGAGGCTTGTCGGCCCTTCACACGACTGAAAGAAACTTCTCGCGCGTTGTGCTTGGCCGCCGCCGATGCCTCACCGGCCAGCGTGGCGTTCGCGCAGTTCGCGCTTCAGCACCTTGCCGATCGCGCTGCGCGGCAGCTCGTCGATCAGCGTGACGCCGGCCAGCCGTTGCGTCTTGCCGACACGCGCGTTCAGCCACTGCTTCAGCCCCTCGGCGTCGGTGCCCGCCGCCGCATCGGCGCGCAGCACGACGAAGGCCACCGGCGTCTCGCCCCAGTCGGCGGACGGCACGCCGACCACCGCCGCATCGGCCACCGCCGGGTGCTCGCGCAGCACCGCCTCCAGGTCGCTCGGGTAGATGTTGAAGCCGCCGCTGATCACCAGGTCCTTCTTGCGGTCGAGCAGCACCAGGAAGCCGTCCGCATCGAAACGCCCGACATCGCCGGTGCGGATGAAGCGCCGGCCCGCCGCGTCGAACCATTCGGCCTCGCGCGTCTTCTGCGGCTGGCGGTGGTAGCCCAGCATCATCCCGGGCGAATGGCCGACCACCTCGCCGGTGGCGCCGGGCGGCAGTTCGCGGCCATCGTCGTCGATCAGCCGGATGTCGTGGCCGTCGGCCGGCCGGCCCACCGTGTGCAGCTTGTCCGGATGCTCGTGCGCCGCGAGGATGCAGGTGCCGCCGCCCTCGGTCATGCCGTAGAACTCGACCAGCCCGCCCGGCCAGCGCGCCAGCACGTCGGCCTTCAGCGCGGCACCGAACGGCGCGCTGGTGCAGAACTTGTGGACGAAGGCGCGCAGGTCGTGCCGCTCGAAGCCGGGCAGCGCCATCAGCCGCTGGTACTGCACCGGCACCAGCATCGTGTGCGTCGCGCGGTGCCGCTCGGCCAGCGCCAGGTAGCCGGCGGCGTCGAACTTCGGCATCAGCACGACGCAGCCGCCGGCGGCCAGCGTCGGGAAGAACACCACCAGCGTGGTGTTCGAGTACAGCGGCGTCGCGAGCAGCGTGACGCCTTCGGGCGTGTAGCCGTACTGCCGGCCGCGCTGCACATGCGACCAGCGCATGCCGTGCGACTGCACGATGCCCTTCGGCACGCCGGTGGTGCCGGACGAATAGATGATGTTGAACGGCGCGTCGGGCGGCAGCGGCGGCTCGGCGAACGGGCTGCCGGCCGGCGCGAGCCAGCGCTCGAAGGCGGCATCGTCGTCGAGCGCGATGCGCGGCAGGTCCGACGGCGCGATCAGCGCGCCGGCCGCCGCATCGACGAACAGCGCGCGCGGCTGCGCATCGGCCAGCATCGCCGCCAGGCTCGCCGCGGTGGACGACGGCGCGAGCGGTGCGACGACCGCGCCGGCACGCAGCACCCCGAGGAACAGCGCGGCATACCGGGTCGACGTGCCGGCACACACCGCGACCGCGTCGCCGGGCTGCACGCCGTCGCGCTGCAACGCGGCGGCGATGCGGTCCATCAGCGCATCGAGCGCGACGTACGACAGCCGCTCGTCGCCCTGCACCAGCGCAGGCTGCGCCGGACGGGCCTGCGCATGGGTGCGGATCAGCGAGGCCAGCGTGCGGAAGTCTTCGTCCATGGGATGCGGTCGGTGAGTGTGGGCGGCTCAGTAACCCGCCGCGCGGTCGACCGCATGCGGCAGCGGCAAGCCGTCGCGCGCGCAGCGCAGCGCGTCGAGGCATTGCGCCGCGACGGTGTCGTACGAGGCCTGCGCCGCGATGTGCGGCGTCGCGATCACGTTCGGGTGATGCCAGACCCAGTTCGACGCCTCGGGGGGCTCGCGTTCGAACACGTCGAGCGCGGCACCGGCCAGGTGGCCGTCGTCGAGCAGCGCGCGCAGGTCGGCCTCGACCACCTGCTCGCCGCGCCCGACGCTGACGACGAAGGCGCCGCGCGGCAACTGCGACAACCTGGTCCGGTTCAGCAGCCCGCGCGTGGCCGGCGTCAACGGCAGCGTGCAGACCAGCACGTCGCTGCGCGCGAGCAACGCGGCCAGGCCGGCGTCGCCGCTGAACACCTCGACGCCCGGCACCGGCTCGCCGCGCCGATTCCATCCCGCCACCGGATAGCCCAGCGGCAGGAAGGCCCGTGCCACCGCCTGGCCGACCGCACCGAGGCCCAGGATGCCGACACGGCACTGCGCCGCAGCGCGCACCGGATGCCGCAGCCACTGCGCCGCAGCCTGCTGCTGCGCATAGCGCCCGAGGTCGCGGGTGAAGCCCAGCACGCAGGCCAGCACGTACTGCGCGATCTCGCAGCCCTGGTTCGCATCGACGACGCGCGTCAGCAGCACCGAGGCCGGCAGGTCCGCCGGCATCAGCTTGTCGACGCCGGCGCCGATGCTGCACACCAGCCGCAGCGTCGGGTAACGCGCGAGCTGGCCGGCTTGCAGCCGCCACGCGAGGATCGCCTCGACGCGTTCCGGCGGCGCCTCGTCCTCGCGGGTCCACACGTCGAGGCCGGGTGCGGCACGCCGCAGCGCGTCGGCATACGGTGCCACCGGCAGCGGCGACAGCAGCGCGAGCACGCCCATCCCAGTCGCCATGCCTAGGCTTTCGCCGCGAGGCCCAGGCGCTCGATCAGCGCCTTGTCCTTCACGAAGGTCTCGCGCGCCCACTTCGCGTAGTCGTCGCCGCTGCGGTACCAGGCCTCCTGGTTCAGCTGGTCCAGCAGCTCGATGTGCCGCGGGTCCTCCATCGCCTTCTTGAACGCATCGTGCAGCGTCTTCACGACCGACGGGTCCATGCCCTTCGGGCCGACCAGCCCGTACGGCGAACTGGAGACCACGCCGTAGCCCAGGTCCTTCGCGGTCGGCACGTTCGGCCAGCGCTTCGTGCGCTTGTCGCCGAAGGTCACCAGCAGCCGCATCTGGCCGTTGTCGACGAACTTGTCCCAGCCGGTCGCGTCGCTCTGCGCCATCACGTGCCCGCCGAGCAGCGCCTGCTGCAGGTCGGCATTGCCCTTGAACGGGATGTGGTTCAGCGTGACCTTCGCGTTGTCGGCCAGCTCTTCCATCAGCAGGTGCGGCGAGGTGCCGATGCCGGTCGAGCCGTAGTCGACCTTGCCGGGCTCGCGGCGCGCCGCCTCGATGTAGTCGTTGAAGGTCTTGAACGGCGAATCGGCGCGCACCGTGAAGCCGAAGGTGTAGCCCGAGACGCCCATGATGAACGTGAAGTCGTTGATCGGGTGCCAGGCCACCTTCTGCATGTGCGGCAGCCGCAGCATGCCCATCGGGTACTGCGCGAGGGTGTAGCCGTCGGGCTTGGCGGTGCCGGCCATCATCCCCGGCCCGAGCGTGCCGCCGGCGCCCGGCTGGTTCTGCACGATGATGTTCTGGCCCAGCAGCTTGCCGGCGATGTCGGCCAGCGTGCGCAGGTGGCGGTCGGTGGAGCCGCCGGCCGGCCACGGCACGATCAGCGTGATGGGCTTGCTCGGGAAGCTTTCGGCGCGCAGCACGCGCAGCGGTGCCGCGAGCGCCGCGCCGCCGGCGGCGACGATCAGCGAACGCCGGCGCAGCAGGGAGAAGTTGGTCATCGGGTGTCTCCTCGGGGGGTGTTCAGTTCGCGCTCCTGCAACTCGCGCCACATCACCTTGCCGCTGCCGGATTTGGGCAGCGCGGCGACGAACTCGACGATGCGCGGGCTCTTGTACGCGGCCATGTGCTCGTGGCTCCAGGCGATCAGGTCCTGCGCGGTCAGCGCGTCGTGGCCGGCGCGACGCACGACCAGCGCCTTCACCGTCTCGCCGCGGCGCTCGTCGTGCGCGGCGATCACGCAGGCCTCGAGCACGCCGGGATGGCGGTACATCAGCGATTCGACCTCGGCCGGCCACACCTTGAAGCCGGACGCGTTGATCATCCGCTTCAGCCGGTCGACCATGAAGAAGTAGCCGTCGGCATCGACCTGCGCGAGGTCGCCGGTGCGCAGGAAGGCGCGGCCGTCGATCTCGACGAAGGCGGCGCGCGTCGCGGCCTCGTCGTTCCAGTAGCCGCGCATCACCTGCGGGCCGTGCACCACCACCTCCCCGGTCTCGCCGGCCGGCAGTTCGGCGAGCGTCGCCGGGTCGACCACGCGGGCGTCGACGTCGAACACCGGGATGCCCAGGCATTGCGGCTTCGGCCGGTGCGGCGGGTTGATGTGGGTCGCGGCGATCGCCTCGGTCATGCCGTAGCCCTCGACGTAGTCGAGCCCGGTCAGCTCGCGCAGCCGCGCGGCCACCGCGGCCGGCATCGCCGCGCCGCCGCCGCGGATGCCCTGCAGGCTCGACAGGTCGTGGTCGGCGATGCGCGGGTTCGACAGGAAGTCGACCACCATCGTCGAGATCGCCTGCAGCACCGTGACGCGATGGCGCTGGATGCACCGCGCGGCGGCGTCGCGGTCCCAGCGCGCGAGCACCACCATCGTCGCGCCGAGGAACAGCGGGCCGTTCAGGCTGCCGGCCATGCCGGTGACGTGGAAGAACGGCAGCACCGACAGGTAGACGGCATCCTGCGTGCGGCCGAACCACTGCACGCCGCCGACCAGCGTGCTCATCACGCTGCGGTGGGTGTGCATGCAGCCCTTCGGCTGGCCGGTGGTGCCGGAGGTGTAGGGCATCACGCACAGGTCCTGCGGTCCGGCGGTCAGCGGGCCGGGGCGCCAGTCGTGCGACGGCGCGACGGCATCGCGCCACGCGGTGAGGCCCGGGCCGTGCAGCGCGAGCGGCGCGGCCGAGACGGCCTCGGGCACCGGCAGGTCGGTGGGCGTGGTCAGCGCGTCGGCATAGGTGACGACGAGCAGGTGACGAAGCCCCGCGTCGCCGACGTCATCCAGCAGCGGCTGCATCTGCGGCAGCAGGTCCTGCGGCACGATCGCGACGCGGGCGCCGCTGTCGTGCACGTAGTGGCGCAGCTCCTCGCTGCGGTTCATCGGGTTGACCGGCACCACCACCGCGTTGGCGCGCAGGATGCCGTAGAACGCCATCGCCCACTGCGGGCTGTTCTGCAGGTAGAGCAGCACGCGGTCGCCGGCCCGCACGCCGGCCGCCTGCTGCAGCCAGCCGGCGAGGCGCTCGCTGCCGTCCAGCAGCTGCGCATAGGTCATCGCGCTGTCGTAGAAGATGACTGCCGGCTTGTCCGGGTAGCGCCGCGCCGAGACCTGCAGGTTGTCGAAGACGTTGGTCTGCGGCAGCGTCAGGTGGTGCGGCAGGCCGGGCGGCCAGTGGGCAAGGTGGGCATGCGGCATGGGAGGCCGATGCTAGGAGCGCTGCAGGGGCTTGTAAACACGGTGAATCCCGCTGTCGCCAAGGTGTCAGCCGCGCGGCGTTTGACAGTCGAAGACGGCACCATGAACAATCGGCGGCTGTCTTCAGCCCGCCGAAGTGGTTCCGCCATGCCCACCGATCCCCGCGACGAACAACCCGGTTTCGCCACCGCCCCGCTGACCCTCGGCGTCGTCGGCGCCGGCGTGATGGGCATGGGCATCGTGCAGATCGCGGCGCAGGCCGGGCTGGCAGTGCGGGTCTTCGATGCGCGCGAAGGCGGCGCGGCGGCCGGCTGCGACAAGCTGGCCGCCACGCTGCGCACGCTGCACGAGCGCGGCAAGCTGAGCGCCACGCAGGCGGCTGCGGCCACCGAAAGATTCGCGCCGGTCGCCACGCTCGAAGCGCTGCGCGATTGCGATGTCGTCATCGAGGCCATCGTCGAAGACCTCGGCGCCAAGCAGGCGCTGTTCGCGCAGCTCGAGGCGCTGGTGCGCGACGACTGCGTGCTCGCGAGCAACACCTCGTCGCTGTCGGTCACCGCGATCGCCGCATCGCTGCGCCGGCCGGCCCGCGTGGCCGGCTTCCATTTCTTCAACCCGGTGCCGGTGATGAAGGTGGTCGAGGCGGTCGACGGGCTGCTGACCGACCCGGCCGTCACGCTGAACCTGCTGGCGCTCGGCCGGCGCCTGGGCCACACCGCGGTGCGCGCGAAGGACACGCCGGGCTTCATCGTCAACCACGCCGGTCGCGGCTTCGGCACCGAAGGCCTGCGCATCCTGGCCGAGGGCGTCGCCGAGTTCCACGACGTCGACCGCGTGCTGCGCGACGTGGCCGGTTTCATCGTCGGCCCGTTCGAGCTGATGGACATCACCGCGCTCGACGTGTCGCACCCGGTGATGGAATCGATCTACCGCCAGTACTACGACGAGCCGCGCTACCGGCCGCAGCCGCTGACCCGCCAGATGCTGGCGGCCGGGCTGGTCGGGCGCAAGGCCGGGCGCGGGTTCTACCGCTACGACGGCGGGCAGAAGCAGGCGATCGCCGAAGCGCCAGCGCCCGATGCGCGGCCGGCGTCGGTGTGGCTCGCCCCCGATGCGCCCGCCACGCTGCGCGCGCTGGTGGCCACGCTGGGCGTGCCGCTCGACGACGGCGCCGCGCCGCGCGCCGACAGCCTGTGCGTCGTCGCGCCGGTCGGCGACGACGCGACCACCTGCGTGCAGCGCCTCGGACTGGATGCGCGGCGCAGCGTCGCGGTCGAGACGCTGTTCGACCTGTCGCGCCGCCGCGTCGTGATGACCACGCCGGCCACCGCCGCCGCATGGCGCGATGCCGCGCACGGGCTGTTCGCGGCCGACGGGGTGCCGGTCACGGTGATCCGCGACAGCGCCGGCCTCGTCGCGCAGCGGGTCGTCGCGACCATCGTCAACATCGCCTGCGACATCGCGCAGCAGCGCATCGCGACGCCGGCCGACATCGACCTCGCCGTCAAGCTCGGCCTGAACTACCCGCTGCCGCCGCTGGCCTGGGGCGACCGGCTCGGCGCGCGCACGGTGCTCGCGATCCTCGAGCGCATGCACGCCTTCAGCGGCGACCCGCGCTACCGCCCGAGCCCGTGGCTGAAGCGGCGCGCGCTGCTCGGGCTGTCGCTGTTGGCCGACGAAGGGCAGCCCGACGGCGGCGCCTGAGAACGCGCTACCCTGCCGTATTGCCGCAGAGAACTGCCCCCCGACAACACCCCCGGAGATCCCCCCATGTCCACCGCCAAAGCCGCCTTCCAGTGGGACGACCCGCTGCTGCTCGACCAGCAGCTCACCAGCGACGAGCGCCAGGTGCGCGAGGCCGCGCACGACTATGCGCAGGGCCGGCTCGCGCCGCGCGTGCTCGAGGCCTTTCGCCATGAAAAGACCGATGCGGCGATCTTCCGCGAGATGGGCGAACTGGGCCTGCTCGGCCCGACGATCCCCGAGGCCTACGGCGGCGCCGGACTGAACTACGTCTGCTACGGGCTGGTGGCGCGCGAGGTCGAGCGTGTCGACTCCGGCTACCGCTCGATGATGAGCGTGCAGTCGTCGCTGGTGATGGTGCCGATCCACGAGTTCGGCAGCGAGGCGACCAAGCAGAAGTACCTGCCGAAGCTGGCGCGCGGCGAATCGATCGGCTGCTTCGGGCTGACCGAGCCCGACCACGGCTCCGACCCCGGCAGCATGGTCACGCGGGCGCGCAAGGTCGACGGCGGCTACAGCCTGAGCGGCGCGAAAATGTGGATCACCAACAGCCCGATCGCCGACGTGTTCGTCGTGTGGGCCAAGGACGACGGCGGCGCGATCCGCGGCTTCGTGCTCGAGAAAGGCTGGAAGGGACTCAGCGCGCCCGCGGTGCACGGCAAGGTCGGCCTGCGCGCCAGCATCACCGGCGAGATCGTGATGGACAACGTGTTCTGCCCCGAGGAGAACGCCTTCCCCGAGGTGCGCGGCCTGAAGGGCCCGTTCACCTGCCTGAACAGCGCGCGCTACGGCATCGCGTGGGGCGCGCTCGGCGCGGCCGAGGACTGCTGGCACCGCGCGCGCCAGTACGTGCTCGACCGCAAGCAGTTCGGCCGGCCGCTCGCGGCCAACCAGCTGGTGCAGAAGAAGCTGGCCGACATGCAGACCGAGATCACGCTCGGCCTGCAGGGCTGCCTGCGGCTGGGCCGCATGAAGGACGAAGGCACGGCCGCGGTCGAGATCACGTCGATCATGAAGCGCAATTCCTGCGGCAAGAGCCTGGACATCGCCCGGCTGGCGCGCGACATGATGGGCGGCAACGGCATCAGCGACGAGTTCGGCGTCGCGCGGCACCTGGTGAACCTGGAGGTGGTCAACACCTACGAAGGCACGCACGACGTGCACGCCTTGATCCTCGGCCGCGCGCAGACCGGCATTGCCGCCTTTTCAAACTGACGGGAGAACGACATGACCACTGCTTATGACTTCGAAGCCACCACCATCGATGGCAAGCCGGCGCCGCTCGCGTCGCAGCGCGGCAAGGTGCTGCTGATCGTCAACACCGCGAGCGCCTGCGGCTTCACGCCGCAGTTCGCCGGGCTGGAAGCGCTGTGGAAGAAATACGCCGACAAGGGCCTGGTCGTGGTCGGCTTCCCGAGCAACCAGTTCGGCCACCAGGACCCGGGCAGCAACGACGAGATCTCGTCGTTCTGCCAGCTGAACTACGGCGTCAGTTTCCCGATGATGGCCAAGACCGACGTGAACGGCAGCGACGCCCACCCGCTCTACAAATGGCTGACCGCCGAGGCGCCGGGCATCCTCGGCACCAAGGCGATCAAGTGGAACTTCACGAAGTTCCTGGTCGGCAAGGACGGCCAGGTGATCAAGCGCTATGCGCCGACCGACACGCCCGAATCGCTGTCGGCCGACATCGAAGCGGCGCTCTCTGCCTGAACCCCGTCTGCCTGAACCAGCTCGGCCGGCGCGTTGCCCGCAGGCGCGACGCACACGCGGTTGCGGCCGGCCGCCTTCGCGACGTAGAGCGCGGTGTCGGCGCGCGACAGCAGCGCCTCGAGCGAATCGCCCGCCGGCAGGATCACCGCGACGCCGACGCTGACCGTCGGGCGGATCGGCCGGCCCGCATCGTCGTCGACGCTCAAGGCCTCGATCGCGGCACGCAGCCGCTCGGCGGCCGCCACCGCGCCGTCGTGGCCGGTCTCCGGCAGCAGCGCGACGAACTCCTCGCCGCCCCAGCGGCCGAACACGTCGAGCTCGCGCAACGCGCCCTGGCAGGCGCGCGACACCGCCTGCAGCACGCGGTCGCCGGCCGGGTGGCCGTGTTCGTCGTTGACGCGCTTGAAATGGTCGATGTCGAGCAGCAGCACCGCGAAGCTCGCCGCGGTGCGGCCGACGCGCTTCAACTCGACGCCGCCGCGCGCCGCGATCGCGCGGCGGTTCAGCGCGCCGGTCAGCGGGTCGGTGGTGGCCAGCGTCTCCAACTGGTCCTGCGCCTGCTTCAGCGCCGTCACCTCGGTCAGGCTGCACAGCCAGCCGGGCTCGTCTTCGTGCACCAGCGGCACGCAGCGCACCAGCACCCAGAATGGCGTGCTGTCGCCGCGCTGCAGGCACATCTCGCTGACGCGGCCGGCCTCGATCTGCTCCTGCGACGACAGGCTCTTGATCAGGTCGTGCAGCTGCTCGTGCGCGCTCTGGCGGGCGCTCGCGGCGTCGGTGGTGCCATCGTCGCCGAACAGGCGCAGCAGCGCGGCGTTGGCCATCACGATCGACAGGTCGGCCTGGCGCAGCACCGCGACCGGCGCCGGCGCGGCCTGCAGCACGTCTTCGGCGGCCTTGCGGCGCAGCGACACCAGCGCCTCGCGGCGGCGCTTCTCGGCATAGCCCAGCAACAGCAGCAGCGCGGCGAGCGCGCCGGCCTCCAGCGGCATCGTGCGCAACGCGGCCCAGCGCAGCTGCGCGCGGTCGACCACGATCGCGTAGCGCCACGGCGTAGATTCGATGTCGTAGACCAGCGCCCAGTCGGCCGCCAGTTCCTGCCGGTTGTTGGCCGGCGCGGTGCGCAGCGCGCTCCAGTCGCCCACCGCGCCGGCGCGCTGCGCGACCTGCTGCAGCGTCGGCGCCTTGTCGGAGGCGCCGCCGACCATCGTCGGGTGCGCGATCACGCGGTCGCGGTCGTCGAGGATGAAGGCGGTCGCGATGCCGAGGGCCGGCCGGCGCACGTACTGCGACAGGCTGTCGAGCTGGAAATCCATCGCCGCGATCGCCCGGTACCGGCCTTCGGCGTCGTCGATCGGGATCGCCAGCGTGCTGATCAGCCCGTTGCCCTTCGGGTCGTCGTATGAGGCCGACCAGACCGGCGCGCGGCCGGGGTTGCGCTCGACCAGGCCGTCGCGGTAGGCGTCGCGGGCCAGCATGTCGGGCGTGAACAATTGCAGGTCGTCGGAGGCCGGCGGGTAGATCAGGTGGAAACCCTGGCCCGACAGGTAATACACCGCGGCGGCCGCCGATTGCGTGCTGCGGGCCTGGATCAGCGCCGGGCCGAGCGACAGCGCGATCTCGATCTCGCGGCCCTTCTCGCGGCCCGCGTCGCTGTCCGGCAGCGTCTTCGGGCCGGCCATGCTGAAGGCCGGCGAATCGGAATGGTTGTTGACCGACGCGCGCGCGGTGTGGTGCGCGGCCCGCGTCGTCGGCAGCAGCACGGTGGTGCCCGGCAGGTCCAGCCGCTCGGCGAGCGCCGCCTGATGCTCCTTCGACAGCGCGAGCCCCTGCTGCTGGAACAGGCCGTTCGCGACGCCCTGCAGCATGAAGACGCTGTTGCGCGCCGAACGCGTCGACAACCCGACCTCGCGCGCCGCCTCGTGCGCGGCGTCCTGCATGTCGCCCCACAGCCGGTCCTGGCGGGCCGACCAGGCGACCGCGAAGATGCCGGCCGCCAACGTCACCACGGTGAGGTAAGCGGCCCAATGCGCCTTCATGCGGATCGATCTGACAGTCACTCGACAACTCGCTGGTCTCGGCCCTGCGCCGGGGCGGGCGGGCATCGGCCGGACATCGGCGGCGCCTCGCCCGAGGGATATCGGCCATGCCGGCCGAGGGCTGTAGGGCGTCGCGGATAATTTGCATCCGACACCGACTTCTCCATCGAAGGCAGCCACCATGTTCGAGCACGTCGACGCCTACGCGGGCGACCCCATCCTGACCCTCAACGAGGCCTTCGGCCGCGATCCCCGGCCGCACAAGATCAACCTGAGCATCGGCATCTACTTCGACGACGACGGCCGGCTGCCGGTGATGCGCGCGGTGCGCGAGGCCGAATCGGCGATGCTGCAAACGATTGGCGCACGCCCTTACCAGCCGATGGAAGGGGCGGCCAACTACCGGCAGGCGGTGCAGCACCTGCTGTTCGGCGCCACGCACGAGGCGGTGACCAGCAGCCGCGTCGCGACCCTCCAGACGCTCGGCGGCTCCGGCGGGTTGAAGGTGGGCGGCGATTTCCTGAAGCGCTACTTCCCGAATTCCAATGTGTGGGTCAGCGACCCGACCTGGGACAACCACCGCGCGATGTTCGAAGGCGCCGGCTTCGCCGTCAGCACCTACCCGTACTACGACGCGGCCACCGGCGGCGTGCGCTTCCCCGAGATGCTGGCCGCGCTGTCGGTGCTGCCGGAGAAGAGCATCGTGCTGCTGCACGCCTGCTGCCACAACCCGACCGGCGTCGACCTGAGCGCGGCGCAATGGGCCGAGCTGATCCCGGTGCTGGCGCGGCGCCAGCTGATCCCGTACGTGGACATCGCGTACCAGGGCTTCGGCGACGGCATCGCGCAGGATGCGTTCGCGATCCGCGCGCTGGCCGATGCGGGCTTGAGCTTCTTCGTCGCGAGTTCGTTCTCGAAGAGCTTCTCGCTGTACGGCGAGCGCTGCGGCGGCCTGAGCGTGGTGTGCCCGAACGCGGCCGAGGCGGCGCTGGTGCTCGGCCAGATGAAGGCGACGATCCGCAAGAACTACAGCAGCCCGCCGACGCACGGCGGCCAGATCGTCGCGCGGGTGCTGCAGACGCCGGCGCTGTACGCGCAGTGGGCGGCCGAGCTCGACGCGATGCGCGTGCGCATCCGGGCGATGCGCGAGAAGCTGCATGCGGTGCTGAGCGCCAAGCTGCCGGGCCGCGACTTCGGCTACTTCTTGAGCCAGCGCGGGATGTTCAGCTACACCGGCCTCAGCGCCGAGCAGTGCGACCGCCTGCGCGAGGAGCATGCGGTGTACCTGGTGCGCTCGGGGCGCATGTGCGTCGCCGGTTTGAACTCGGGCAATGTCGAGGCGACGGCGGTCGCGATGGCCGAGGTGCTGAAGTAGCGGCTTCGGTTGCTACGTTCGCCTGTTCTGCTCCAGGCCCATGATGATCGCGTCAAGGATCTTTGCGTAGGACTCGGGGTGCTGGATCGCGTTGGTCAGGCCATTCACTTCTCTGTGCGAGAGTTGGTGGCCAAAATTTTTCAAGAAGTCGTCGTGGGTCGTCTGGAGGTTCGAACTGACCTTGACGGCCTTCTTGAATTCCCAGAGGCCATCGATCACCGGATCGGCTCGAGGCACGCGGGTGCCTGACGGGCCGTCCAATTGGACGAGCGGCGGTCGAGCTTGAGCAGTTTGAGCCGGCCGCCTCTGCATCGCCAACCGCACGCGCTCGATGAGATTCGACGCTGCACTCTTGATTCGCTTCACCGCCGAGACAATCTTGCGGGGGCCCCACAAGACGCTCCCGGCGACTCCCCGGGCAGCGATGCTCAGCGGCGATCTGGTCTTGACGGCGATGTCGTTGCTCATGATGTGCACTCCTGTTGCGATGGATTTGCCGAAGCCCCCGTGAGTCGCAGGATCAGCGCGCCGGGTTCCATCCCAAGTTCATATGCCGGCCGTCAAGGCGAACGGAAACGAACCGACGACGGGGACACCTGTGTAAGGACCCGGGCCGAGCGCCGACAGAGTCCGGCCAGCGCGGGGATTTATCTCGCGCAGCACCCCACATCAACCTGAAGGAACCGATCATGCTGAACCTGAAGTCCGGCCTCGCCCTGGCCACCACCGCTGCCGCCCTGTTCTCGCTGGGCACCGTTGCCACCAGCGTCCAAGCCGCCGACGAAGGCAGCGTCAAGTGTGCCGGCGTCAACAGCTGCAAGGGCACGTCCGACTGCAAGACCGCCAAGAGCGAATGCAAGGGCCAGAACGGCTGCAAGGGCCAGGGCTGGGTCGGCAAGAAGACCGCCGCGGAGTGCACCAGCGCCGGCGGCACCGTGCTGAAGTAAAAACGCTTCCGGCACGGCGAGCCTTGCTCCCGTGCCGGCCTCTTTTCATTCGGCGGCCACCTCCATGAATGCTTCGCTACACGGCTTCGGGCTCGGTCTGCGCACCGAGCACTACCGCGATTTCTGCGACGGCGATGCCTCGTTGCGACGGCGGGTCGACTGGCTGGAAGTGATCTCCGAGAACTACATGGTGCCCGGCGGCAAGCCGCTGCATCACCTCGACCGCATCCGCCGCGACCACCCGATGGCGATGCACGGCGTGTCGCTGTCGATCGGCAGCACCGACCCGCTGAACGCCGGCTACCTGCGCGACCTGAAGGCGCTGGCGCAGCGCATCGAGCCGGCGTGGGTGTCCGATCACCTGTGCTGGACCGGCGTCGACCACCACAACCTGCACGACCTGATGCCGATGCCGTACACCGAGGCGGCGCTGCGCCACCTGGTGCCGCGCGTGCGCCAGGTGCAGGACCTGCTCGGCCGGCGGCTGGTGCTGGAGAACGTGTCGAGCTACGTGAGCTTCGCGGCCGACGAGATGAGCGAATGGGAGTTCATCGCCGAGCTGCTGCAGCGGGCCGATTGCGAGCTGCTGCTGGACGTCAACAACGTGCACGTCAGCAGCGTGAACCATGGCTTCGACGCGCGCCGCTTCATCGACGCGATGCCGCGCGAGCGGGTGCGGCAGATCCACCTCGCCGGGCACGAGGACCATGGCGACCACCTGATCGACACCCACGACCATCCGGTGTGCGCGGCGGTGTGGGAGCTCTATGGGTACACGGTGCAGCGCCTGGGCCGCGTGCCGGCGATGATCGAGCGCGACGACCACATTCCGCCGTTGGCGGAGTTGGTGGCCGAGCTGGACCAGGCGCGGGCCGTGGAAGCGGCGGCACTGAACGAAGCGGTTGCCGCATGAGGGCCGATGCCGACGCAACGCCGCTGGCGGACCAGCAGCGCGCCTTGCACGCCGCGATGCTCGGCGCACCGGCCGGGCTCGGCCTGCTGCGCGAGCCCACGCAGCACGAGCCGCTGCTGCGCATCTACCAGAACGCCTACCGCGCCCGGCTGATCGCGGCGCTGCGCGACAACCACGGCGTGCTGCCGCGCGCGATGGGCGACGAGGCCTTCGACGCGCTGGCCGAGGCCTACCTGCAGGCGCACCCGTCGCGCCATCCGTCGATCCGCTGGTTCGGGCACCGGCTGGCGGAGTTCATGGCCGCGCATCCGGCGCTGGTGCCGCACGCGGCCTTCATCGACCTGGCGCGCATGGAATGGGCGCTGCGCGAGGCCTTCGACGCGGCGGATGCGGTGCCGATGACGCCGCAGGAACTGGCCGCGCTGCCGGCCGACGGCTGGCCGCAGCGCGTGCTGCGCTTTCACCCGAGCGTGCAGGTGCTGACGCTGGACTGGCAGGTGGAGCCGGCCTGGCGCGCGCTGCAGGGCGACGACGAACCCGAGCTGGACGAGCCCGAGGCGGGCGAACACCTGCTGATCGTCTGGCGGCCGGCGCTGGAGACGCGTTGGCGCTCGGTGGCCGATGCGGTCGAGGCGCAGCTGCTGGCGGCTGCGATGCAGGGCGAGGATTTCAGTGCGCTGTGCGAGATCGCCGACGATGCGGTCGCGGTGGTCCGCGTAGTCCAGCAATGGACGGCCGAGGGCCTGCTGATCGCTTGATCACTTGGCAAACGAGTCCAATCGCAGTCCTGCTATACAAGCAGCGTCGAGATTCAATCAGTACTGACTGAGCACTGTGGCGTCTGCAATGGCCTTTGCATGAAGGCGATTCATGGAATCATCTTCATCCCAGTTGAGTACGTTGGCATGGCGAGGATGTGGGTCGCCGTCAGGGTGAATGTTCAAACCCCGGTTGAGAATGACGCATGCCGTGGCCGTGGCATGCCCTTTGAGACCGGGCCCGACGTGTTGCGCTCCGATGGATTTCACGGCGTCGGTGTCAAGCCCGCCGGAACGAACAACGCTCAATTCCCCTTCGGCATCTGGCAGGAACACGCTGAAATGAGCCCGTCCCTCACCCTTCCGCATGCTGCTGCCATGCCGGCAGTGACGGGCAATGGGTTCTTCTGGATGAACTTCAGGAGAAGGCAGGAGCTCAGGCATGCAACACGCGGAAGCGAGACAGCAACTGCAGCAAGTCCGGTGAGAGCGGATTTGTCAGCTTGATCCGTGTGACACCCTCGATGCCATCGAAGATGTGAGATACCTGCACCTGCCCCGATCCGTTGACGGCCAACGCGAGGAATGCCGCATCTCTGTCCCATGAATACGAAATCGCACCGCTGGGTTCGGCAACTGGTTCAGGCATTTCAACGGCAGCTGGCAGGATCGCCAGCAGTTGAATGGCCTCAGCAAGTGTTTCTGCTGTCGGTACTCGGTACTTCGCGGGAGCATCCTTGGCGAGTTGGGTCATGTTCATGATCGACTCGACCAGCAAGCTGGCAGGGGTAGCAAACCGTGTTTGCTGCAATGCAGAGCCCGTTGCCTCGCTCGTGTTCGTGGAAGCCATTTCCCATGGTTTCCGATCTGAGAGAGCCGCGCGATAGGCGCCAAAACGGTTCGTGTCCAGCGCAATCGCCGACGATGAAGCCTGCCTTCGAGCCGGCCTTTCGAGAATCATTCCAAAGCTCATCGATATTGCTCCCACACCTCACGATGCAGTGAGGCAAAAAATGCTTCGTTCTTCGCGGCCCGCAATTGCTCCAGTTGGCCCCACAAGGATTGCGCGTCGGGAGGCATCGCGGTCGCAGTGGACGCATCGAGATCCAACGTGGCGAAGTGAGACCCGTCTTCCAATGGAGCGTCAAGACTTTGCACAAGCGCCAACGTCGCCGAATGCCCGGGCAGGGGCATCACGATCCGGGTGTAGAAGCTCTCGAGAGACTGAGGCAACGTGGGCGGAATCTGCGGCCCCCGGGTAAACACCTTGTCGAAGTCCACAAACCCATCGACATATGACAGCTGAATGCGGTTGATGTAGCGAACGCCAAGGCGAATGACAGCAGCGGGCTTGAACAGCTGTGCGTAGATTAGCCAGAGCTTGCGAACTTCAGCGATGAGTTGCTCCCACGAGTCATACGGTTGCAAGCGGCTCACGACCAGTCCGTCATGTTTTGCCTGCAACACCATGCGCGCATCTTCGGATTCGAGTCGAGCGCCGAACCGGCTATAGGCAGTCTTTGTCTGGACCTCGGTCTGCGCGTCATCGAGATTCTCTAAGTCAAAGCGCGGTGCGATGAACCGGAGAGGCGAGGAAACTGGGTACTGCTCGGCGACTACGGAGCAGAACTCATCGATGGCGTGAAGCGGGATGGGCGTGGCTGGCGGAACGCGAATTTCGATCGCAGCCTCGGCAATGGGAGCCTTGCTCAGGCGAGGGAATCCCATATCAGCCACAAACCAGATGTCTCATGGCAAGGGAGCATAGCGCAGGGCTCCCTGCGCTGTGAAGGAGTCCAATGGGACCATCCCAGCAGCCCAGAAATCCTCTCAGTTCTTCAGGCCTTCTTCTCCCGCGGCACCCGCCCCATCAGGTAGAACTCGTCGTTCGGCCGCAGGCTCATCAGGTTCGCCATCCGGTTGCTCAAGCCGAACAACGCGGTGATCGCGCCGATGTCCCAGATGTCCTCGTCGTCGAAGCCGTGCACGCGCAGCGCCTCGAAGTCCGCGTCGACGATGTTCGCCGCGTCGTTGCAGACCTTCATCGCGAAGCCGAGCATCGCCTTCTGCCGCGGCGTGATGTCGGCCTTCAGGTAGTTGACCGCGACCTGGTCGGCGATCTGCGGCTGCTTCTCGTAGACGCGCAGGATCGCGCCGTGCGCGACCACGCAGTACAGGCAGTTGTTGGCACCCGAGGTCGCGACGATGATCATCTCGCGCTCGCCCTTCGTCAGGTGCCCGCCTTCCTTCAGCAGCAGCGCGTCGTGGTACGCGAAGAAGGCCCTCGCCTCGTCGGGCCGGTGCGCGAAGCCGAGGAACA
>Ga0209050_1000267_pt1 | contig 111656 bp, 96 predicted proteins | sample Araplavi_mTSA_r2_FD_184276 | JGI IMG/M metagenome (GOLD analysis project Ga0209050, IMG submission 184276) | Arabidopsis root microbial communities from North Carolina, USA - plate scrape MF_Cvi_mTSA_r2 (SPAdes) (version 2) | ecosystem: Host-associated > Plants > Roots > Endosphere | place...
CCTCGCCGATACGCCCCATGAGGAAAGCCGCGCCGCTGAACAGGCCGCCCTCGGCGATCAGCGTCGCCGCGATCGGCAGGCCCAGCGACAGGATCTGGCGCAGGCGTTGCCATTCCGGCCGCCAGATACGCCCGAACACATGGTAGCGGCGCAGTCTGCGGTCGCTGCGAATGGCCAAGGCATAGGCGAGCACCATGACGGTCGCGGTGGTGATGCTGGCGAGCGCCGAACCCATCAGCCCGAGCGCCGGAAAGCCGAAATGGCCGAAGACCAGCACATAGTTGCCCAAGGCGTTCACGCCGATCGCCAGCGCGGTGATGACGGTCGCGAAGATCGGCCTGCCAAGCGCGGACACGAACGTCCGCAGCACGTTGGCGATCGTCATCGGCAGCACGGCGATCGAGACGATCTTGAGGAAATGCGCGGCGAGGCCCGCGACTTCCGGCTCCTGCCCGGTCACGTTCATCAGCCAGTCGCCGAACTGCGAGATCGCGATGGCGCCGAGGCTGAACAGCACCGCGACCCAGAGCGCCATGCGCGCGGAACGGCGCACTTCGCGCACCGAAGTCGAGCGGCGGCCGATCTCGGCGGCGATCAGCGGGGCGACGGCGCCGGTCACGCCGTTGATTCCCATCATCATCAACGCGACGATCGCGATGGCGAGGCTCGATGCCGCCAAGGCCTGCTGGCCGAGGCGGGCGACGAAGATCACGTCGGTGGCGAAGACCGCCATTTGCAGGAGATTGGCGAGCGCGAGCGGCCCGGCCAATCGCAGTGTCGCGCCGAGTTCACTCCGGAAAGTGGAGGATCGAAAAGTCGAGGGAAGATGCTGTGTCGCCATTATCGGCAGGGTCGATAGGGGAGGGGACCGGCAAGCGAAAGGAAAATCCTGCCGATCCCGGGCGGCGATTTGCGCAAATACATAAGCTGCATCATGGGCTTTCCATCCCGCCCGGTGTCGAATAGGAACGGCCCGCGCCGGAGGAACCATGACACCTGCACGCCTGACATTTGCCGCCCCCCTGCTCTTCCTTGCCGCCTGCGGCAGTTCGGACCAGGACACATCGGAAACTGCCCCCGCCTCTCCCGCTGCGGCAACCTCGCTCCAGGCTTCCGCCTCGAACGGGCCTGCGGCGTTCGCCACCTGCCGCGCCTGCCACTCGGCGGAGCCGGGCCGCAACGGCGTCGGCCCCTCGCTGTTCGGGATCGTCGGCACCAAGGCCGGTGACGTGCCGGGCTACAATTTCAGTCCCGCGCTGAAGGACTCGGGTGTGACCTGGGACCGCCAGACGCTCGACACCTGGCTTCAGGGGCCGATGCAGATGGTGCCCGGTACCAATATGGTGATCGGCGTGTCCAATCCCGAAAAGCGCAAGGAAATCATCGACTACCTCGAAACCCTGAAGTGAGGCTCCGCGCCAGGGGATAGAGTTACCCGGTGTAGAGCATGGCGACGTCGCAGCGCTCGTAGCGGGCGCCATAGTCGGCCATGATTCCGGCATCGTGCCGGAAGCCGAGCTTTTCATAGAGGTGGATCGCCGCTTCGCAGCGCTTGTTGGTCAGGAGATAGAGCTTCTCCGCCCCCATCGCGCCTGCACGCTCGATCATCGCGCCGAGCAGGAACTCCCCGGCCTTGAGCCCGCGCGCCGTGGACCGCACCCCCATCTTGGTCAGTTCGAAGGCGCCCTCCCCGGTCTTCTGCAGGGCGCAGGTGCCGACGATGCCCAGCCCCTGCGCCTCGACGAAGAGGATCGTGCCGCCCGGCACGACGATGCAGCGCTGCGGGTTTTCCAGTACCTCGCGGTCGGTCGGTTCGAGGCGGAACATCGTCTCGATCCATTCGGCGTTGATATCGTGGAAGTCCCGCGCGCGTTCCTCGCTGAATTCGCGGATCGCGAGGACCGGCGGCTTCAGGCGGCCATAGCGCTCCAGCATCGAGGATTCGTCCATCGCCGCTTCGATGCGCGCCACCAGCGCCAGCAGGGTGTCGGTCTCGCCGCCGCACATCTCGTCCACCGCGAGACCGACGCCCGGCCAGACGTGCATCCTTGCGCGGGCCATGGCCTCCTGCCCCGCCGCCGTCAGCGAGACGTGGCGCTGGCGAAGGTCGCTGCCCTGCACCGTCTGCACCAGTTCGAGCGTCGTCAGCTGCCCGATCGCGCGGGTGACGCCGGGCTGGCTCGATCCGACCGCTTCCGCCAGTTGCCCCACCGTCAGCGGTCCGTCTTCCAGCGCCGCCAACAGGGCCATTTGTCCCGGCTGGGCCTGGACACCCGCTGCCTGGATGATCTGCGCCGCGTCGCCCTGCAGGCGCTCGGCCAGGCGCTTGAGGCGGCTGCCGAGCAGGACGCCGCCCTGTCGGGCAATCACATCGGTCATAACGAATTCCATATCACGTTATATATCGCGTTATGGATATTCGGTGCCGGCGTCAAGCGGACAAAGGAAAAGGGCGGCCCCGAGGAGCCGCCCTTCCCTGTTCGTCTGCTCGGAAGAACCGAGAAGATCGATAATCGGCGCGGGCCAAGGCCCGCAGCAGATTACTTGAGCTCGACGGTGCCGCCGGCTTCTTCGATCTTCTTCTTGATTTCTTCGGCTTCAGCCTTCGAAGCGCCTTCCTTGACGGCCTTCGGAGCGCCTTCGACGAGAGCCTTGGCTTCAGCCAGGCCCAGACCGGTGATGGCGCGGACTTCCTTGATGACGTTGATCTTCTTGCCACCGTCGCCGGTGAGGATCACGTCGAATTCGGTCTTTTCTTCGACGGCAGCGGCTTCACCGGCCGGGGCAGCAGCCACGGCAACGGCAGCAGCGGCGCTCACGCCCCATGCTTCTTCGAGAGCCTTGGCGAGGTCAGCGGCCTCGAGGACGGTCAGCTGCGACAGTTCTTCAACAAGCTTGGCGATATCGGCCATGATAATAACTCCTGATCTGTGGTCCCGAAGACCGCCTCATGCGGCAACGGGATAAATCGTAAGAAAAGTGTTGCTTAAGCTTGGGCTCAAGCAGCCTTGTCGGCGTAGGCAGCGAAGACGCGCGCCAGCTTGGCCGCCGGAGCGGTCTGCAGCTGGGCGATCTTGGTCGCCGGAGCCTGAACGAGGCCGATGAGCTTGGCACGCAGTTCGTCGAGCGACGGCATCGAGGCGAGAGCCTTGACACCGGCAGCATCCAGAACCTGCGAACCCATCGAGCCGCCGACGATCTCGATCTTGTCGGTCGTCTTGGCGAAATCGACGACGGCCTTGGCAGCTGCGACGGGGTCCACCGAAGTGGCGATGGCCGTCGGGCCGGTCAGGAAGTCGCCGATACCGACATAGTCGGTGTCCGCGATGGCAAGCTTGGCAAGACTGTTCTTTGCAACCTTATAGGTAGCACCGGCATCACGGATCTTGCCGCGCAGAGCGGTGGACTGAGCCACCGTCATGCCGAGGTTGCGGGTGATGACCACCACGCCGACCTCGTTGAAGACCGCGTTGAGCTGGGCGACCGAATCGGCTTTCTGCAAACGATCCATGCCTTACTCCTTCACATGTGACCGCTTGGAACTTGCGCTCCGCACGGCCGGCTACGTTTGTCCGAAGCGCTGATGCGCTTCGGGCGGGTCCGTTGGCGATGGGGAAGGAGTTTTCAGGTCGAAACCCGAATGGACACCACGCTCATGAGCGAGGGCCGGAAAATTTCCTGTTCCCCGTCTAGGCTGGAAATTAAGCTCCCGCAAATCGGGAGCACCAACTGTCTCGGACGGATGAACGCTGGGCCGAAACCCAACAGTTCGGGCGCGCCTCTGAAGGAAAGCGCGCCCTAAGTCAAGCGATTCGCAGGTTATGCGGGAACTTCAAACCGCCGGTTCGTATCCCAAGAGGTCGCCCGGCTGGCAGTCCAGCTCCCGACAGATCGCCTCCAAAGTCGAGAAGCGGATCGCCTTGGCCTTGCCGGTCTTGAGGATCGAGAGGTTGGCCAGAGTGATGCCGATGCGCTCCGCCAGTTCGGTCAGCGTCATGCGGCGGGCATAGAGCAGGTCGTCGAGCTTCACCACGATATTGCCTCCTTCGCTGCTGTCTTCGCCCATCACACGGTTCCTTCCAGTTCGGCGCGCATCTCGGCGCCCTTGCGGAAGACACGAGCGAGGATGAACAGGATCAGCATAAGCAGCAGGCCGTTGCCCGAGATGCCGCCCATGGATTCCACCTTGGTATGGCCTTCGCCGATCCGGTTGATCCAGGCGCCCAGCCCCGAGAGCGGCAGGCCGAGCAGCTGCACGACCAGACTCAGCCAGGCCATCTGCGTCAGCCGCGCGGCGTTTTCGGGCACGAAGGGATCGCCCTCGGCAACCGTGCCGACGATGCGCTTCAGCAGCTGGAAGATCCGGAACAGCACGCCGCAGAGGATCGCGGCGAAGACCAGGATGCCGCTGACCACCCAGAAGAACTGGGGCAGCACCAGAGGCATTTCCTTGGCCATTTCGACCGAGATGTCGTTCTGGAAGAACAGCAGCAGCGGGATGGCGACGAAACAGGCGGCCACGCCGATGGCCATGCTCGCCATGAGAAACCACAGCAGTCCCTTGGCGATGGCGAGAAGCGGGTCGCGGGTGAGCGCGGTCATCGTGTTGGTCATCGATCGGTGCCCCTTTCTATCGATTACATCAGCGCCGGAGCGACCGACGCGGCGATGACGAGCACGGCCTGATCCGGAACAGCGGTGTCGGCCGCCTCGGCGGGGGTGGAAATCGTCGGCAGCCAGAACGCGGCCACGAAAGCCATGGCCAGAACGGCAGCGACGGGACGGGAAGCCTTTTGCGAGTGAGAGAAGATCATTGTTCGTTCTCCGATATGTTCGATATCGAAATTCAATAAACCCGATTCGCCTTATCGTCAAACAATAATATTGAAAAACGATATGTAGCTCGTCGTTTCTCGAAAACCGGAGCCTTTCCCGCCCTTTGCCGACACCCACCCATCCGCCGGACCACCGACCACCCCTCCCCGGTCCCTCCCCGGCGCGAAACGCGCGGAAATGCGCCGCCCGGTTTGACAGAGACGCCCCCGACTCCTATATGGCGACCTCGCTCGACCGCTTCGAGCAAGGCCGATCCATGCGCGGGGACCGGTCCGGGAAGGAAGCGGAACGGGTTTCATCTGACGCAGAAGGCTGCTGGCCGCATCGGCAAAACCCCCGGTTTTGCGCGCGCGCCGTGCGGCCTTTTGGTGTTTCGGATGGCGGACAAGACGTCCTCGCGAAGACGAAATTTATTCGGGCCGGTCCTTTCGAATCGGCCCTTGAAGCGAAGAGGCAAAGACCAGGTCATGGCCACCAAGCCCGTCGATAATCGCCGCTCCGTCAAGAAGCGGATCCGCAAGATCTTTGGCGACATCCACGAAGTCGTCCAGATGCCGAACCTGATCGAGGTTCAGCGCGAGAGCTACGAACAGTTCCTGCGTTCCGATCCCTCGACCGGCTACGTCTCGGGCCTGGAAAAGACCCTGCGTTCGGTCTTCCCGATCCGCGACTTCGCGGGCACCAGCGAACTCGACTTCGTCCACTACGAGCTGGAAGAGCCGAAGTACGACGTGACCGAGTGCCGCCAGCGCGGCATCACTTACGCGGCCCCGATGAAGGTCACGCTGCGCCTGATCGTGTTCGAAGTGGACGCCGAGACCGAGACCCGCTCGGTCCTCGATATCAAGGAGCAGGACGTCTACATGGGCGACATGCCGCTCATGACCGAGAACGGCACCTTCTTCATCAACGGCACCGAGCGCGTGATCGTCTCGCAGATGCACCGTTCGCCGGGCGTCCTGTTCGACCATGACCGCGGCAAGACCCACTCCTCGGGCAAGTTCCTCTTCGCCGCCCGCGTGATCCCCTACCGCGGTTCGTGGCTCGACTTCGAGTTCGACGCCAAGGACATCGTGAACGTGCGTATCGACCGCAAGCGCAAGCTGCCGGTCACCGCGCTGCTCTACAGCCTCGGCCTCGATTCCGAGCAGATCCTCGACTACTTCTACCAGACCGTGACCTGGAAGCGCGGTTCGGGCGGCTGGCAGCTGCCCTACCAGGCCGAAGCCTGGCGCGGCGCCAAGCCCGCCTTCGACATCGTCGACGCCAAGTCGGGCGAAGTCGTGTTCCCGGCCGGCACCAAGATCTCGCCGCGCGCCGCCAACAAGGCGCAGAAGGACGGTCTTGAGGAACTGCTGATCCCGACCGAGGAAATCTTCGGTCGTTACTCGTCGAAGGACCTGATCGACGAGTCGACCGGCCGCATCTACATCGAGGCCGGTGACGAAGTTTCGCCGGAGAACCTCGAAGCGCTCGACCGCGCGGGCATCGACCAGATCGACCTGCTCGACATCGACGACATCAACACCGGTCCCTGGATCCGCAACACGATGAAGGCCGACAAGGCCGACAATCGCGACATGGGTCTGGAAGCGATCTACAAGGTCATGCGTCCGGGCGAACCGCCGACGAAGGAAACCGCCGAAGCCCTCTTCGCGGGCCTGTTCTTCGACGCCGACCGCTACGACCTCTCGGCCGTGGGCCGCGTCAAGCTGAACATGCGTCTCGGCCTCGACGTCGAGGACACCGTCACCACCCTGCGCACCGACGACATTCTCGCGGTCGTGAAGGAACTGGTCGGCCTCAAGGACGGCAAGGGCGAAATCGACGACATCGACAACCTCGGCAACCGCCGCGTGCGTTCGGTCGGCGAGTTGCTCGAAAACCAGTACCGCGTCGGCCTGCTCCGCATGGAGCGCGCCGTGAAGGAGCGCATGTCGTCGGTCGACGTGTCGACGGTCATGCCGAACGACCTCATCAACGCCAAGCCCGCCGTGGCCGCCGTGCGCGAGTTCTTCGGTTCCTCGCAGCTCTCGCAGTTCATGGACCAGACCAACCCGCTGTCGGAAGTCACCCACAAGCGCCGCGTTTCGGCACTTGGGCCGGGCGGTCTGACCCGTGAGCGCGCCGGCTTCGAAGTCCGCGACGTTCACCCGACCCACTATGGCCGTATCTGCCCGATTGAAACGCCGGAAGGCCCGAACATCGGTCTGATCAACTCGCTCTCGACCTTTGCCCGCGTCAATAAGTACGGCTTCATCGAAACCCCGTACCGCCGCGTGGTCGACGGTCTGGTGTCGAAGGACGTGGTCTACCTCTCGGCCATGGAAGAGCAGAAGCACACTGTCGCCCAGGCGTCGGCTGCGCTCAACACCGACGGTTCGTTCGTCGAGGAACTCGTCTCGGCTCGCCAGAACGGCGAATTCGTGATGAGCCCGCGCGACCAGATCACGCTGATGGACGTTTCGCCCAAGCAGCTCGTCTCGGTGGCCGCTTCGCTCATTCCGTTCCTGGAAAACGACGACGCCAACCGCGCACTCATGGGCTCGAACATGCAGCGTCAGGCCGTGCCGCTCGTGAAGGCGGACGCTCCGTTCGTCGGCACCGGCATGGAAGAGACGGTTGCGCGTGACTCGGGCGCCGCGATCTCGGCGCTGCGCGCCGGTATCGTCGACCAGGTCGACGCCACCCGTATCGTCATCCGCGCTTCGGGCGATATCGAACCCGGCAAGTCGGGCGTCGACATCTACCGTCTGCAGAAGTTCGAACGCTCGAACCAGTCGACCTGCATCAACCAGCGTCCGCTGGTGAAGGTGGGCGAAGTGGTGCAGGCCGGTGACACCATCGCCGACGGTCCCTCGACCGAGTTCGGCGAACTGGCCCTGGGCCGCAACGTGCTCGTCGCGTTCATGCCCTGGAACGGCTACAACTACGAAGACTCCATCCTGATCTCCGAGCGGATCGTGAAGGAAGACGTCTTCACGTCGATCCACATCGACGAGTTCGAAGTCATGGCCCGCGACACCAAGCTGGGGCCGGAAGACATCACCCGCGACATCCCGAACGTCGGCGAGGAAGCCCTGCGCAACCTCGACGAAGCGGGCATCGTCTACATCGGCGCCGAAGTGCACCCCGGTGACATCCTGGTCGGCAAGATCACCCCGAAGGGCGAAAGCCCGATGACGCCGGAAGAAAAGCTCCTGCGCGCCATCTTCGGTGAAAAGGCTTCGGACGTCCGCGACACCTCGCTGCGTCTGCCGCCGGGCGTTTCGGGCACGATCGTCGACGTGCGCGTGTTCAACCGCCACGGTATCGAGGTCGACGACCGTACCCGCGCGATCCAGAACGAGGAAATCGAACGCCTCGCCAAGGACCGCGAGGACGAACGCGCCATCCTCAACCGCGCCACCTACAACCGTCTGAAGGACATGCTCCTCGGCCAGGTCGCCGCTTCGGCGCCCAAGGGCCTCAAGAAGGGCGTGGACATCACCGAGGAACTGCTGGACGAAGTCGAGCGTCACGAGTGGTGGAAGTTCGCGGTTGCGGACGACCACATGCAGTCGCAGCTCGAAGCGGTGAAGACCCAGTACGACCTCACCGTCAAGGCGATCCAGGAGAAGTTCGAGGACCGCAAGGAGAAGCTGGAACGCGGTGACGAACTCGCGCCCGGCGTGCTCAAGATGGTCAAGGTCTTCGTGGCCGTGAAGCGCAAGCTTCAGCCGGGCGACAAGATGGCCGGCCGTCACGGTAACAAGGGTATCATCAGCCGCATCCTGCCGCTGGAAGACATGCCCTTCCTCGAAGACGGCACCCCGGTCGACTTCGTGCTGAACCCGCTGGGCGTGCCTTCGCGCATGAACGTCGGCCAGATCTTCGAAACCCACCTCGGCTGGGCCGCCCGCGGCCTCGGCGCGCGGATCGGTGCGGCGCTGGACGACTGGCGCACGGCCAACCCGAACCCCGAAGCCGGCCAACCGCCGGAAGCGGTGCGTGAGCTGCTCAAGGAAGTCTACGGCGACAACTACACCGCCGAGATCGAAGCGCGCAGCGACGAGCAGATCGTCGAGTTCGCCCAGTCCGTCCGCAAGGGCGTGCCGATGGGTTCGCCGGTCTTCGACGGTGCGATCGAGAAGGATGTCACCGACATGCTCAAGCTCGCCGGTCTCGACGAGTCGGGCCAGAGCGATCTCTACGACGGCCGCACCGGCGACCGCTTCGACCGCAAGGTGACCGTCGGCTGCAAGTACGTGCTCAAGCTGCACCACCTTGTCGACGACAAGATCCACGCCCGTTCGATCGGTCCGTACTCGCTCGTCACCCAGCAGCCGCTGGGCGGTAAGGCGCAGTTCGGCGGTCAGCGCTTCGGTGAAATGGAGGTCTGGGCTCTCCAGGCCTACGGCGCGGCTTACACGCTCCAGGAAATGCTGACGGTGAAGTCGGACGACGTGGTCGGCCGCACCAAGGTCTACGAAGCGATCGTCAAGGGCGACGATACCTTCGAGGCCGGCATTCCCGAAAGCTTCAACGTGCTCGTCAAGGAAATGCGCTCGCTGGGCCTCAACGTCGAGCTTACCAGCCACGACGACAACGAGGACGGCGACGATACGGCGCTGGCGGCGGAATAACGGGATCGGGCGGGGCGTCTCGCGCCTCGCCCACCCAGTTTTCGCTCAAAGGCCTGTCCGCCTGAAGAATTCACCCTCTAGAGGGATAAAACCATGAACGACCTGTCCAAGTTCACCAACCAGATGGCGAAGCCCGAGACCTTCGATCAGATCCAGATCGGTCTCGCCAGCCCCGAGCGTATTCGCTCCTGGTCCTTCGGCGAGATCAAGAAGCCGGAAACCATCAACTACCGTACTTTCAAGCCTGAGCGTGACGGCCTCTTCTGCGCCCGCATCTTCGGTCCCGTGAAGGACTACGAATGCCTTTGCGGCAAGTACAAGCGCATGAAGTACAAGGGCGTCGTCTGCGAAAAGTGCGGCGTCGAAGTCACCGTGACCAAGGTGCGCCGCGAGCGCATGGGCCACATCGAGCTGGCCGCTCCGGTCGCGCACATCTGGTTCCTGAAGTCGCTGCCTTCGCGCATCGGCCTGCTGCTCGACATGCAGCTCAAGCAGCTTGAGCGCGTCCTCTACTTCGAGAGCTACATCGTTATCGAGCCGGGCCTGACCCCGCTTGAGAAGTACCAGCTGCTCACCGAAGACGAGATGCTCGACGCCCAGGACGAGTACGGCGAAGACGCCTTCTCGGCCGGTATCGGCGCCGAGGCGGTGAAGCACATGCTCATCAACCTCGACCTCGAGCAGGAGCGTGCGGACCTTCTCCAGGAACTTGAGACGACCAAGTCGGAACTCAAGCCCAAGAAGATCATCAAGCGCCTCAAGGTCGTGGAATCGTTCATCGATTCGGGCAACCGTCCCGAATGGATGATCCTGGAAGTCGTGCCGGTCATTCCGCCGGAACTGCGTCCGCTGGTGCCGCTGGACGGCGGCCGCTTCGCGACGTCGGACCTCAACGACCTCTATCGCCGCGTCATCAACCGCAACAATCGTCTCAAGAGGCTGATCGAGCTGCGCGCGCCGGACATCATCGTCCGCAACGAAAAGCGCATGCTGCAGGAAGCCGTCGACGCCCTGTTCGACAACGGCCGCCGCGGCCGCGTCATCACCGGCGCCAACAAGCGTCCGCTGAAGTCGCTGTCCGACATGCTCAAGGGCAAGCAGGGCCGCTTCCGTCAGAACCTGCTCGGTAAGCGCGTCGACTATTCGGGCCGTTCGGTCATCGTGACCGGTCCGGAACTCAAGCTGCACCAGTGCGGCCTGCCGAAGAAGATGGCGCTCGAACTGTTCAAGCCGTTCATCTACGCCCGTCTGGACGCCAAGGGTCTCTCGATGACCCTGAAGCAGGCCAAGAAGTGGGTCGAGAAGGAACGCAAGGAAGTCTGGGACATCCTCGACGAAGTCATTCGCGAGCACCCGGTCATGCTGAACCGCGCGCCGACGCTTCACCGTCTGGGCATCCAGGCCTTCGAGCCGGTCCTGATCGAAGGCAAGGCGATCCAGCTGCACCCGCTCGTCTGCTCGGCCTTCAACGCCGACTTCGACGGTGACCAGATGGCCGTCCACGTGCCGCTCTCGCTGGAAGCCCAGCTGGAAGCGCGCGTGCTGATGATGTCGACCAACAACATCCTCTCGCCTGCCAACGGCAAGCCGATCATCGTTCCTTCGCAGGACATGGTTCTCGGCCTGTACTACCTGTCGATGGACCGCACGGGTGAGCCGGGCGAAGGCATGAAGTTCGCGGACATGGCCGAAGTGCACCAGGCACTTCACGTCGGTGCCGTGACGCTGCACTCGAAGATCGAGGCCCGCGTACCGCAGACCGACGAGAACGGCGAGCAGTACATGAAGCGCTTCGAGACCACGCCGGGCCGCATGCTGCTCGGTGAGTGTCTGCCGAAGTCGCACACCGTGCCCTTCGACGTCGTCAACCGCCTTCTCACCAAGAAGGAAATCGGTGACGTCATCGACCAGGTCTACCGTCACACCGGCCAGAAGGACACGGTGCTGTTCGCCGACGCGATCATGTCGCTCGGCTTCCGCAACGCGTTCAAGGCAGGCATCTCCTTCGGCAAGGATGACATGATCATCCCGGAATCGAAGGAAGCCCTGGTTGCCGAGACCAAGGAACTGGTTGCCGACTACGAGCAGCAGTACCAGGACGGTCTCATCACCCAGCAGGAAAAGTACAACAAGGTGATCGACGCCTGGAGCCGTTGCGGCGACCAGGTGGCGAACGCCATGATGGAAGACCTGAAGGCGCAGCCGATCGATCCCGAGACCGGCCGCATGGCCCAGATCAACTCGATCTACATGATGAGCCACTCCGGTGCGCGTGGTTCCCCGGCGCAGATGAAGCAGCTGGGCGGTATGCGCGGCCTCATGGCCAAGCCGTCGGGCGAGATCATCGAAACCCCGATCATCTCGAACTTCAAGGAAGGTCTGACCGTTCTTGAATACTTCAACTCGACCCACGGCGCCCGTAAGGGCCTGGCCGACACCGCACTGAAGACGGCGAACTCGGGTTACCTGACCCGCCGTCTGGTCGACGTGTCGCAGGACTGCGTCGTCGTGATCGAGGATTGCGGTACCGAGCGCGCGCTGGAAATGCGTTCGATCGTGCAGGGCGGTTCCACCATCGCCTCGCTCGCCGAGCGTATCCTGGGCCGTACCCTGGCCGAGGACATCGTCGACAAGGAAGGCAACACCGTTGCCGCCAAGGGCCAGCTCCTCGACGAAGCTGCCGTGGCGGCGATCGAAGCGACCGGCCTCCAGGCTGCCCGCATCCGTTCGCCGCTGGTCTGCGAGGCCCAGCAGGGCGTCTGCGGCAAGTGCTACGGCCGTGACCTTGCCCGCGGTACTCCGGTCAACATCGGTGAAGCCGTCGGCGTCATCGCCGCACAGTCGATCGGTGAACCGGGCACGCAGCTCACCATGCGTACCTTCCACATCGGCGGCGCCGCGCAGCTCAACGAAACCAGCCACCTGGAATCGATTGCTGACGGTCGCGTCGAGTATCGCGACATCCCGACGATCGTCGACAAGCGCGGTCGCCGCCTGTCGCTCGCCCGCAACGGCGAGATCGTGGTCTACGACAGCGAGGGCCGCGAGCGCGCAATGCACCGCGTGCCCTACGGTACGGTGCTGCTCCACACGGACGGCGCTTCGGTGAAGGAAGGCGAACGCCTGGCCGAATGGGATCCGTTCTCGCTGCCGATCATCACCGAAACCTCGGGCGTGGTGAAGTATCAGGACCTGATCGACACCCGCACGCTGACCGAACAGGTCGACGACGCCACCGGCATGACCAGCCGCGTCGTCACCGAAGACCGTTCGTCGCGCAGCGCGAAGAAGAAGGAAGACCTGCGTCCGCGCATCACCCTTCTCGACGACTCTTCGGGTGAAACCGCGCGCTACATGATGGCGCCGGGCACCACGCTCTCGGTCGAGGACGGCCAGACCGTCGAAGCCGGCGACATCATCGCCCGTGCTTCGCGCGAAGCCGCCAAGACCCGCGACATCACCGGCGGTCTGCCGCGCGTTGCCGAACTGTTCGAAGCCCGCAAGCCGAAGGACAACTCGATCATCGCAAAGGTCTCCGGCCGCATCGAGTTCGTTCGCGACTACAAGGCCAAGCGCAAGATCGCGATCATCCCGGAAGAGGGTGATCCGGTCGAGTACCTGATCCCGAAGAGCCGCGTGATCGACGTGCAGGAAGGCGACTTCGTCAAGAAGGGCGACAACCTGATCTCGGGCTCGCCCGATCCGCACGACATTCTGGAAGTCCTCGGCGTCGAGGCTCTGGCAGAATACCTCGTCGCGGAAATCCAGGAAGTCTACCGCTTGCAGGGCGTGAAGATCAACGACAAGCACATCGAGACGATCGTTCGTCAGATGCTGCAGAAGGTCGAGATCACCGCTGGTGGCGACACCACCCTGCTGCCGGGCGAACAGGTCGACTACGAGGAAATGTTCGAGATCAACAGCAAGCTTCCCGAGGGCAAGCAGCCCGCGGAAGGCAAGCCGGTGCTTCTCGGCATCACCAAGGCCTCGCTGCAGACCCGCTCGTTCATCTCGGCGGCGTCGTTCCAGGAGACCACCCGCGTGCTCACGCAGGCGGCTGTCGAGGGCAAGAAGGACTCGCTCATCGGCCTCAAGGAAAACGTCATCGTCGGCCGCCTGATCCCGGCAGGCACCGGCGCGGGCATGAACCGCGTCCGCGTGGCGGCCTCCAGCCGCGACGCTGCCCTGCGCGCGTCCTACCGCCGCATGCAGGAAGCCCTGATCGCCGCCAACACGGCGGAAGAAGAGCATGCAGCCGAACTGGCCCAGGGCCCGGAAGCCGCGATCGGCAACGATCCGCTCGCCGCGGTCGAAGGTGAAACCCATGGTCTGGACGCCGATGCCGGCGATTACCTGATCAAGGGTGACGATCAGCCAGAGGGCGAAGGCGAAGCGTAAGCTTCCCTCTCCCGCCTGACAGGCACACGAAAGGCCCCGCCGGAGCGATCCGGCGGGGCCTTTTGCTTTACGCTTCGATCGGCGGCTTACGGTGCTCGACCGGCGACATGGCCTGCCCGCGCTGGCACGGGCATAGAGACGCTACCTTCCGTTCTTCCCGCAAGGCTGGTTCCAGATGGGCAACCCCGAGTCCAAGTTCGTACCGGCCGCGATGGCCTCCGTCATCGCCATGGCTGCGTTCGCAGTCTGGTCCAGCCTTGCGGGGCTCGGCGGGTTCGTCTGAAGATTCAAGGCAAGGTGAAAGCAGGGGAGCATAGCCCCCCTGCACCCCCATCACCGTCTACCTTGCGCCCTGCCCTATGTCTCGGTGCACGCCTTGCAGAGGGAGATGGAATGGCTGCGCCGCCTCCCCTCCGCTCGCAATGACGAATTAGGATCAATCTCTAGGGAAACGACCGCCGCGATAGCCGTAATAAAGCCCGGTCCCCACCAGCGTCGCGATCAGACCGACCAATACGGCATCCCATGTCATCAAGCCCCAGACCACCGCCAAGGGCTTACCCAGCGCAATGACATGGTTCCAATGATGGACACGCTGAAGCAGGGCAAAGACCGGCCCGGTAAAGAGCACCATGCGCAAAGCCCGGCCCCAGCCGTTCCGATAGGCATCCTTCAGGCTGCTGGTCCGGTCTCCCAGCAGCCCGCCGATCATCAGCACCATGCCCGGCAGGCTGACAAGGAACAGCAATACCGAAAGCGCGAACTGCCCGGCAGGCGGCAGGCGCAAGTCGAAGAGACCGGGGATCGAACACAGCACCTGCACGATGAAACCGAGCAACACCTGCTTCCAGCCGATCCCGGCAAGGCTCCAGAACCGCGCGTGTTCCGCACGGTTGGCCCAGAAGCGCGCGGCCAGCAGGATCGAGATCGCAAGCCCCGCCACCTTGATCGATCCCAGCGACATCCGCGCCGGAGCGGAACCGAACGCCGCAAAGGCATCGTGACTCGCGAACATGCCGAGACGGATCTCGACGACATGCTGCGCGAACTCCGGCAGCACCGCGAGCGCGGGAACGATCGGCGCCAGCTTCCACAGCATGACGCCGCCGCGCAGCGAAGCGAGGAAAGCCCGTGCCTCCCCGCCCAGTCGCTGACTTAAATTCATTCGGCGAGAATCATTCAGCGGCCTGAGCCTGCGCCTCGTTCGCCGCCTCGATCTCAGCGGCCTTGGCCTCGACCAGCTTGACGATATGGTCGAGCATGTCCTCGGACTGGACGACATGGTCGGTCACGCCCGAAAGGTAGACCATGTGCTTGCCGTTGCCGCCGCCGGTCAGGCCGATATCGGTCTCGCGCGCCTCGCCGGGGCCGTTGACGACACAGCCGAGCACCGAGAGCGAGAGCGGGGTCTTGATGTGCTGGAGCCGATCCTCAAGCGCCTCGACCGTGCGGATCACGTCGAAGCCCTGACGCGCGCAGCTGGGGCAGGACACCACCCGCACGCCGCGCGTGCGCAGGCCGAGCGCCTTGAGCATCTCGAACCCGACGCGCACTTCCTCTTCCGGCTCGGCCGAGAGCGAGACGCGCAAGGTGTCGCCGATGCCGGACCACAGCAGCATGCCCATGCCGATCGAGGACTTTACGGTGCCCCCGATCAGCCCGCCCGCCTCGGTGATGCCGAGGTGCAGCGGGCAGTCCACCGCCTCCGCCAGCCCCTGATAGGCGGCGACGGCGAGGAACACGTCGCTGGCCTTCACCGCCACCTTGTATTCGTGGAAGTCGTGGTCCTGGAGCAGCTTGATGTGATCCATCGCCGATTCGACTAGCGCTTCGGGGCACGGCTCGCCGTACTTTTCCAGCAGATCCCTTTCGAGGCTGCCGGCATTGACGCCGATGCGGATGGCGCAGCCATTGGCCTTGGCCGCGCGGACCACTTCGGCCACGCGATCGTTAGAGCCGATATTGCCGGGATTGATGCGCAGGCAGGCGGCACCGGCATCGGCGGCCTCAAGCGCGCGCTTGTAGTGGAAATGGATGTCGGCGATCAGCGGCACGCGGGCGGCGCGGACGATCTCCTTCATCGCCGCGGTGCTCTCCACATCGGGGCAGGAGACGCGGATCAGGTCCGCCCCGGTATCCTCGCAGCGGCGGATCTGGTCGATCGTCGCCTTGGCGTCGGACGTGAGGGTGTTGGTCATGGTCTGCACCGTGATCGGGGCATCGCCGCCGACGGGCACATTGCCGACCATGATCTGGCGGCTCTTGCGGCGCTCGATATCGCGCCAGGGACGTACGGATGACATGCCGCCCCTATAGGCCTTTGCGGTGACGGTTTGAAGCACGATTGCGCGTGAAGCGCATCAGCCTTTCGGCTTTCGACGAAGGCACGAAACGCCCCGGCGGGCGCATTTGCCGTTCTGCCCACGATTACGTCATTCTGGCGCGCAGAGAAGGCATCCGAAAGTCCGCCATGAAGAGCATCCTGCTGAGCCTGTCCCTCGCATCCGCCATCCCCGCCGGAACCGCTCTGGCCGCGCCGCCAGCCGCACCGCCACCCTGCCCCGCCGCGACGCCGGACGGCAACGATGCCGCCGCCTGCAAGCTCGCGGACCTGCTGGAACGCATGTTCATCACGCCGGACCAAGGCGCCCGCTATGCCGCCAGCCTGCGCGCGGCGGTCGGTGCAGGGCGCTACACCCGGCTATCGAAGGACGAAGCCGCCAAGGCGATGACTGCCGACCTCCAGGCCACCGCGCCGGACGGACACTTGCGCGTCTGGCCGGTCGAACCAGAAGCCCCGTCGCAAGGCGCGGCCCAAAGCCCGGCCCGCCCGCCGATTCCGATGTTCGAGCAGCCCGGCTGGATCGCGCCGGGCGTGGCCTATATCCGCATCAACGAATTCCCCGACGATGCGACAACGACTCAGGCCATCGCCGCCTTCATGACCGACCACGCCACCGCGCGGGCGCTGATCTTCGACTTGCGCACCCACCACGGCGGCGGCTTGCAGCAGATGGACGTCATGCTGCCCTGGCTCTTCGCCAAGCCGACGCGGCTGGTGACGATGGAAAGCCCCCGCGCCGCCGAGCAGGAACTCGGCTCGCCGCTGGGCGACACGCCCTCGTTGAAGCCGGTGCCCGACGAACGCATGGTCCGGCGCGAGCACTGGGTCACGCCGAACGTCGACCCCCGGCTGCGCGGGGCCAGAGTCTACCTGCTCACCGGCCCCCGTACCGCTTCCGCTGCCGAGCATTTTGCCCTCGCCATGAAGATCACGCACCGCGCGACGCTGGTGGGGGAACCGACCGCCGGAGCCAACCACTTCGGCGGCCAGGTCGATCTGCCGGGCGGGCTGGCGGTGTTCCTGCCGGTCGGACGCACTTACGATCCCGCCACCGGCAAGGACTGGGAGGGCGACGGCGTGGCCCCGGATGTGGCCGTGCGCAAGGAACAGGCGCTGGAATGGGCGCTGACCGACCTCGGCCTGCCTAAAGCCGAGGGAAAGGCGCTATCAGATTCGCACAAGCCGACACTACCGATGGAGCGCCGCCAGTGACGCTAGAGGCACCCGCAAGCCCGGCGCCCGTCACATCATCCGGGCGTAGAGAAACTCGTCGTCGCGCTGGTCGCCGACCATGAAGTAGATGTCGGCCACTTTGCCGAAACCGTAGCGGGCGTAGAACTTCTGCGCGCCTTCGTTGCCGCTCCACACGGAAAGCTGCACTTCATCGGCAGCCTGCTCGCGGGCGATCTCCATCGCCCGATCCATCAGCGCCGAGCCGATCCCGCGCCCGGTGGTTTCCGGATCGGTGTAGAGCTGCTTGAGTTCGATCACCGCCTGCCCTCGCGCATGCTCCGGCCAGCCGCAAGCGAGCACGAGCTTACAGAACCCCAGCAGCCTGCCCTCTTCCTCGGCAAGCAGCACCCGCATGGTGGGATCGGCGATCTCCTTGGCCGCCTTCGCCTCGCCATGCGATTCCGCGAGGAAATTGCTCAGGTCCTCCGGCGTATACATGTACCCGAACTTTGCGACGAAACTGCGGGTGCCGAGATCGGCCAGCGCGGCGGCATCGGCGGGGGCAGCGAAACGCAGGTTCATCACAGTTCCTTGGTCATGCACATAGAGAAGGGATCGTGCTCGTAGCTGCCGAAAGGCGGGCATTCCACGAAGCCGTGGGCGCGGTAGAGGCCGTGGGCGGCGTGGAACGGCTCGGGCCGCCCGGTTTCGAGGCTGACGCGGGCATAGCCCCGCGCGCGGGCTTCCTCGATCAGGCGCAGCAGGATCGCCTTGCCCACGCCCCTGCCGCGATAGTCGGGCGCCGCGCGCATCGACTTGAGTTCGCCGTGTGCGTCATCCAGATGCTTGATCGCCCCGCACCCGACGACGCGCTCGCCGTCCCAGGCCGAGAAGAACGTGACGTCCGGCTGGCGCAGACGCTCGGCGGGCATCGCATGGACGCTCTCGGGCGGCGACCACTGGCGCATCTCGTCGAGATGGAACTGCAGCAGGTCGAGCACCCGGCGATCGGTCAGATCGTCCTCGACGATGGTGAAGCTGAGGGTCATCACGGTGTCCCGGAAAACTTGTCGGCCTTGCGGCGGCCCATGCGCATGCCCGCTTCCAGCCGCGCGCGCAATTGGGTGTAGTAGTCTTCGAGGAAGGCGCGCTCGTCGTTCCAGCCGTCAGTGCGGCCGATCTTGTGGGCGATGGTCTGATAGACGCTCTCCAGCGACTGCGCGCGGTCGTCGCGCAGCACCCGTTCGAGCGCCTGCAATTCGTATTCGCCATAGACCGCCAGTTCGGCTTCCTCGAACCTATAGCCGCGCCGGGCGGGCGCTTCGGCATGGTGCCCGGCGCCGGGCTCCGGCGTCCGCTCGCGGCTGACCGAAAGCGCGGCTTCCAGCTTGCGGCGCGGGCGCTCCACCACCCAGGTCCCGGCGATCACGTCGCCCGCGCGCAAGGCGTCGCGGTTGAACAGCGGGAACAGCAGGAAGATCGCGAACCAGCCCGCCGCCGCCAGCCAGCCCATGCCGCTGTCGGCACCCGCCTGCACAATGAAGATGATCGGCAGGAACAGCTCGACGTCGCGCAGCAGGTTGCGCGCGATCACCATCTCGGCGGTGAGACGGCCGCCGTCGCGCGCGGCGATGCGGATGCCGGAGATCCGCTTGCCCGGTGTCGCGCCGCGCGGGCCGAGTTCGAAGAACAGGAAATAGGCGTTCCGGAACAGGAACATGATGACGATCCAGACGATCACCAGGAATTGCAGCGCATGGCCGAGCGCGTTCTTCTGGCCGATCTGGTGCTCGAAGGCCGCTACGCCGCCCGCCATCAGGATCAGCGCCATCGTGCTCAGCCCGATCAGCAGCGATATGAACGTGAGATCGAGCAGCAGCGCGCCGAGGCGCGAGCCCCGGCTGCCGACGGTGACGGGCACCGAGATCCCCTCGGGCGTCGTCAGCACGCGGTCGCGCGAGCGGGGGCTGCGTCTCATGCCGCCCTCACTTTTCCGAGATTCCCGCGAAAGGCGAAGAAATAGGCGCACCACAGCGAGAGCATGAAACCGCCGATGACGAAGCGCCCGAAGGTCTGGTCCACCATCTGCCGTGCGAAGCCTTCGAGCAGCGCGGCGACGATCAGCATCAGCACCACGCCGGTCATCACCAGCGCCGAACGGCGGCCTGCCTCGGACGCGGCCTGAAGGATCGGCCGGTTGCCCGGAAAGGCCAGAGCCCGGCCGATATGCAGCCCAGCGCCCCCGGCGAGCAGGATCGCGAAAAGCTCGGTCGTGCCGTGAACCGCCAGCCAGCCCGCGAAATCGACGAGCAGCCCGGCGCCGCTATAGAGCCAGAGCATCGCCCCCAGCGAGGCCATGTTCTGGACCAGCAGCATCAGCGAAGGCAGCCCGAAAGCAAAGCCGAGCGCGAAGGCGAGGATCGAGACTTGCGCATTGTTGCTGAACAGCTGGGCGGCAAAGACGCTCATGCCGGGCTGGTTCGAATCCCCGAACAGGGTCCCGCGCAAGGCCTGCGGCGTCGCGCCCGGCACCCGGCTGCCCGCCATGTCGCCGCCGACGAGCGCGTGATACCAGTTCACGTCGTGCGCCACGAGCAGCCAGCCAACCGCGACGCCCGCGACCATGACTGCCAATGCCACCGTCAGGTCGATCCAGATCGCCCGGACCGCCGCGCTCCAGCCGCCACCGAGGAAGCCGCGCAGCCAGTCCCACAGCGAAGTGCGCGGGCCGTAGACGACGAACCAGGCCCGCTGCACCAGCACTTCGAGATAGGCGAGCGTCGCCGCGTCGAGCGAGGTCTCGCGGGCGATCGACAGGCTGGAGGCCACCGTGCGGTAGAGGCCGGGCAGCGCCAGCAGGTCCTCGTCCGAGAGGCGGCGCAACTGGCCTTTCTCCATGCGGGTGACGATCGCCTCCAGCCGCTGCCAGTCGGCCTCGCGCTCCAGGCGGAAGCGGTCGGAGCGCAGCGCGGCGCTCTCGATGGCGGAAACGGAATTCGGAAGACTCGCGGCGTTCATCCGATCGCTCCCGATCGCTTGATTTCGAGGTAGGCGTCGATCAGGCGGGTGCCGATCGTGTGATAGGGCGCCTCCACCACGTCGACGCCGAGCTGTTGCAGCTTCTTCGTCACCAGCGCGCGCTGGCGCAGCAGGGTGTCGGCGGAAACCGCCATGGACAGGGTTTCGAGATCGTCCGGCGCGGCGCCGGAGATCGCCTCCAGTTCGTCGTCGGCCATCGTCACGAACAGCACGACATGGCGCGAGACCAGCCGGCCGATCGATTCGATCATCAGTTGCGCGCTCGTGGGATCGGTGAAGTCGGAGAACACCACGATCAGCGAGCGGCGCTGGAGCCGCGCCGCCAGCGTCGCCAGTGCGAGCGTGAAGTTCGGCTCCTCCGAACGGTATTCCAGCCCCGCCGCCGCGCGTTGCAGGCGGAAGAAATCGCGCGAGGCGGTGACGAACGGCGTCGTCACTTCGGGCCGCGCCGCAAAGCCGAACAGCGAGACCCGGTCTCCGCCCTTCAGCGCGACATAGCTCGTCGCCAGCGCCGCCGAGACCGCGCGGTCGAGCCGGGGCATGCCCTGGATCGGCTCGCACATGGTCTGGCCGCAATCGAAGGCGAAGACGATCTGGTTGTTGCGCTCGGTCTCGTATTCCTTGGCATAGAGGTGGACGTGGCGGGCCGAGCTTTTCCAGTCGATGCGGCGGCGGTCCATGCCCGGCTGGTACTCGGCCAGCGATTCGAACTGGGTGCCCTCGCCCCGGATGCGGCGGGCGATCAGACCGAACTGCGCGTCCTTGAGGAACGTCTGCAGGGCGGGCGAGCGCACCGCGGCAATGTTCGGCCAGACCCGCACCTCCTTGCCGAGATCGCCGCGGAACTGCCGTGCGCCGAGGCCCAGCGGCCCGGTCCAGCGCAGCCAGGTGCCCGCGATCCGCCCGGTGCCACGCCGCGAGGCCCGCAAGGTCAGCGCGCCGCGCCAGCGCGTGTCGCGAAGCACAAGCGGCAGGCTCGCCCGGCCCCCCGGCGCCAGACGCGGATCGCATTCCAGCGCCAGTTCGACGCGCGAGGCGCGCGTGCCCGAGAGATCGAGCGCAGCGGTCACTTCGAACGGTGCCCCCACTTCGACATCGCCCGGCACCCCGACGTTGAGATCGCCCAGACGTCCCGCCAGCAGCGCATCGACGACGATCAGCGCCAGCACCAGCAGCCCGAAGACCGGCGCCGCGATCCAGGCCTCGGGCCGGGTCGCGCCGATCACCAGCGCAACCGGCGCGGCCAGCGCCAGCAGCCCGGCCGCGCGCGCGGTGGGAACCAGAGGGGCGGAGCGCAGGCTCATGACGCTTATCTAGGTGCCTCGGTCTGCTCGACGAGCTGGGCGACGAGCGCCTCGACCTGCTTGCCCTCGATCTCGGCGGCGGGGCTGAGCAGCAGGCGGTGGCGCAGGACCGATCCGGCCAGCGCCTTCACATCGTCCGGCACCACGTAGTCGCGGCCTTCCAGCGCGGCGCGGGCGCGGGCGGCACCGGCCAGCAGCACCGCCGCGCGCGGGCTGGCGCCGCTGGCAAGGTCCGGACTTTCGCGGGTGGCGCGCACGAGGCGCACCACGTAGTCGGTCACGCTTTCCGCCAGCGTCACTTGCGCGACGCTGCGGGCGGCGGCCTCGATCACGGCATGGCTGGCCACGGCTTCCACGCCGCAGTCCGCCGGGCCGGGTGCGCCGCGATTCTCGCCGAAGCGGGAAACGATGCGCAGTTCTTCCTCGAAGCTGGGATAGTGCACGTCCACCTTGAACAGGAAGCGGTCGAGCTGCGCCTCCGGCAGCGGATAGACGCCCTGACTCTCGATCGGATTCTGCGTCGCCACCACCATGAACTGCGGCGGCAGCGGATGGGGCGTGCCGTCCAGCGTGACGCGGCGCTCCTGCATGGCTTCGAGCAGCGCGGCCTGGGTCTTGGGCGGGGTGCGGTTGATTTCGTCGGCCAGCAGCAGGTCGCAGAAGATCGGGCCGTGGGTAAGGGTGAACTGGCTGGTCTGGAAGTTGAACAGGTTCGACCCGAGGATATCGCCCGGCATCAGGTCCGGGGTGAACTGGATGCGCCCGAAGTCCAGCCCCAGGGTCGCTGCGAAGCACTGCGCGAGGAACGTCTTGGCCGTGCCCGGAGGCCCTTCGAGCAGCACGTGTCCGCGCGCCAGCAGGGCGATCAGCAAGTGCTCCACCGTCTCGTTCTGGCCGACCACCGCCTTGGCGATCTGCGCGCGGATGCTGCCGGCCAAAGTGGCGACCGATGCCAGATCGACGGCGAAGTCGGGGGTTGGAACATCGTTCATCGGGTCAGCATCCTTTCGAGCGCGTGAAGATCGCGCGCAGCCTTGACGAGGTCATGCGGTCGCCGCGCCCGCCGGAGGCGCGCGGCAATCGCGGAAAAGGGTTCGGCATCGGCCTTGCGGGAGGCGAGCGCGCGGTCGATCGCGGCATCGGCTTCCTCGGGCGGCAGCGTGCGCGGCAATGCGAGGGCATGGACCAGCCGGTCGCGGGCGTGGTCGGCATAAGGCCCGCCGATCAGGTGAAGGCGGCGCGAGCGGCGCACCAGCCCGGCGGCATTGGCGACCAGCGCGCCCTTGCCGAAAGCGATGGCCCGCTCGGCGGCGAGTGGCGGCCCGAAGCGCAGGAACGCCCGCCATCCCAGCACGAGCGCGGCCAGCAGCAAGCAGAGCGTGGCCGCGAGGAACGGCGGGGTGAAGGCCAGGGTCAGTAGGTTCTGCGCGCGGCCGAAGCCGTTCATCGTGAGGTCGAACGTGATCGTGCCGCCCGGTTCGACTTCGCTCGCGGCCACCAGCGCGTCGATCAACTGCGCCGAGCGGCGATCCGCCATGCCCCAGTTGTCGAGCAGGTCGGGTTCGACGACCAGTACCAGCGGATAGAGGTCCTCGTCCTCGGGATCGCTCTGCATGGACCCCAGCGCGGCATCCTCAAGCGCCGGATAACTGCCGCCGTCGTCGATGAAGGCGGCGAGAATCCGCCCGTCCTGCTCCGCGACGAGAGGGACCAGCGTATCGCCCTTGGCCGATTGCAGGAACTTGCGGCTGGGCAAAGTCCCGCCGAGACCGAAACCCTGCCAGTGCGCGGGCTGGCCATTGGCATCGACATCGCCCTGAACCAGCGTCACATCGTCGAGAAAGCCTTTCCACTGGAGCGGATAAGTGCCTTCGACATTGACCCAGCCGGACTTCGCTCCCTTCTGTTCGCTACTGGTCGGAATCGCCAGCCACTTGGGCGCGATCACCAGGGTCGGGCCGATGTAGCGCCGCTTCGCGACGATCTTTTCGATATCCTTGCCGTCGGCCCCGGCAGGCGGGGTCAGCACCAGCAGGCCCGGCTTGTCGAGCAGCCCGGCATTGCGTGCGCGAACGACCGGGTGACCGCGCTTTTCGAGATAGGCGGCCATGGCGGCATAGCCGTTGAGACCGCGCCCCTCCGCATGGGCCTGCCCGTCGTTGGTCGAGCCGAAACCGGTCCCGGTGCCGATCATCCACAAGAGCGCCACGAACAGCGCCGAGCCGATCAGCACCAGCGCCAGCACCGCCCAGCGCGAGAAGGGATTGGCGCCCACGGCCACACTTGTCGGATTCGCGCCGCTCATGCGCGCAGCTCGATGCGGGCGAAGCGGGCATAGGCTTCGCGTGCGGCGGTCCAGTCTCCGGAGTCGAGATCGCGCAAGGCGAAGCGGCTGCGTTCGACGCGGGTGGAAATCGTCGCGAAAGCCTCGCGCCCGCTGTCGGGCAGCATCGGCAGCACCGAGATCTCCCGCGCAGTGCTGGCAGGGTGGAGCCAGTCCGGCCGGGCATCGCGAATCTGCCCGACACTGCGGCGCAGCAGGAGATGGGTCGCCTCGGCGAAGCGGCCTTCGCGGGCGAGGCGGTCGGCATCCTCAAGCAGGGCCAGCGCCTCGGCCTCGGCGGGGACCCAGTGTTCCGCCTCTTCCGCCTCGGCGCGATTGCGCAAGGCCGCAATGGCCGGGCCGAAGATCCGCCACAGCACGAAAAGTGCGAGAACAATCGCCAGCGCGATCAGCACATTCGAGAAAATCGGCCAGGACAGGCCGAGCAGCCGCCCGATCGGCGCGAAGATCGCTTCCAGCAGGTGCCCCAGCGCCTGGAGCCATTCGGGCGTCTCTGTGTGAACCGGCTTTACCGGCGCGAGCGGTGCGTACTGGATATCGGTCGCCCCGCGCACTGCTTGCCAATCGCGCACAGCTTCCCAGTCGCTCGCGGCACTTCGGGTTGCGGCCGCACCCGCCATGGGACCCCCTTCAGCCATATCGGGGGGATGATTGGCATGGGGGAGTCAGCAGCGCAACCCGTTGTGGAACCGGGATGAGTTATCCGCGCGACCGGGCCTGCCGGTAGGTGCCGAGCGGGCGCACGTACTTGCAATGGAAGGCCAATTCCTGAAGCGCCATGTCGATCCGCGATTCGCCGGGGGCGCCCTCGATATCGGCATAGAAGGTCGTCGCCGCGAAGCTGGCGCCGATCTGGTAACTCTCCAGCTTGGTCATGTTGACGCCGTTGGTCGCGAAGCCGCCAAGCGCCTTGTAGAGCGCGGCAGGAATGTTTTTCACCTCGAAGATGAAGGTCGTCATCGCCTGCTCGCCCTTTAGCGCGAAAGGATCGAGGGGTTCGCGCGAGAGGACCACGAAACGGGTGGTGTTGTCCGCCGCGTCCTCGACGTTTTCCTCGATGATCCTGAGGCCATAGAGCTCGGCGGCGAGCTTGGGAGCGATCGCGCAGGCCTCGGCATCGCCCTGCTCGCGCACGAAGGCGGCGGCACCGGCGGTGTCGGCATAGGCCATCGGCACGATTCCCCGTGCCCGCAAGTAGTGCCGCGACTGGCCGAGCGCCTGCGGATGGCTGTAAGCCGCCGAGAACGGCCCCTTGCCCAGCGCCATCAAGGCATGTTCGATACCCATGAAATGCTCGCCGACGATCGACAGCCCGCTTTCCGGCAGCAGGAAGTGGATATCCGCCACGCGGCCGTGCTGGGAATTCTCGATCGGGATGATCGCCCGGTCGGCACGTCCGTCCTTCACCGCGTCCAGCGCATCCTCGAACGAAAAGCACGGCAGCGGCAGGCAATCGGGATCGTGTTCGAGCGCCGCGCGGTGCGAGTTGCATCCGGGCGCGCCCTGAAAGGCGGCAGCGCGCGAGGGATCGGCAGCGGCGGCCTCCGTCATGCGGGCCACCAGGTCGAGAGCGGGTTCGGGATAGGAATGCATAGCGCCCGCGCGTTAGGCCGCAATGGCGATGTCCGCAATGGCTCTTGCACTAACTTGCTGGCAACTCTAGACCCTCAGCCCAAAGAGGATGATAAAAAACTCTACCCGTGGTGGCACTCCACTTGTGGGGCATTAGGGCTAAGGGGCAAGGGCAAACAAGAAATGGATGATCGTTTCAACACCATTGCCGGCTGGGCTTTGTTCGCCGGTATCGTCGGTCTTGGTCTGACCACCGTAAGCTCTCATTACTTCAACGCAGACAAGCCGCACCGTCCCGAAAAGATGGGTTACGCCATCGAGGGTGTGGAGCAGGAAAGCGAAGCGGGCGGAGACGTGCCGATCGCCACTCTGCTGGCCAGCGCCGATCCGGCGAAGGGGCAGGCGACTTTCGCCAAGTGCGCCTCGTGCCACACGGTCAACCAGGGCGGCGCCAACGGCATCGGCCCCAACCTTCACGGCGTCGTCGGTGAGAGCATCGGTCAGGGCGTGGGCGGCTTCGCGTTCTCCGACGCGCTCAAGAAAGTCGGCGGCAAGTGGGACTTCGACAAGCTGAACGACTGGCTGAAGAACCCCAAGGCCTTTGCCCCCGGCACCAAGATGACCTTCGCCGGTCTGGCCAAGGGCGAGGATCGCGCCAACGTGATCGCGTACCTGAACCAGCAGGGTTCGAACCTGCCGCTGCCCGCCGCGCCTGCGGCCGGTGCGGCTCCGGCGGCTGACGCCGCTCCCGCAGCAGACGGCGCTCCTGCAGCAGACGGCAAGGCGCCCGCCGCCGAAGCGAGCGAAGCCGCAGCCCAGTAAGCGGTTTCGGCCAGGCCCGAAACAAAAACGGTCCGCAAGGCAGATGCCCTGCGGACCGTTTTTCTTGGTCGGTCGGCTTATTCGGCTTCGCCCACCGGCCCCTTGAAGCCCTTGGCGATCACATACCATTCCGACGACCCCTTGCGGCTCGCCGGGGGCTTGGCATGCTTGACGCTGGTGAAGCGCTTTTTCAGGATACCGAGCAGTTCGGTGTCCGTTCCGCCCGCAAAGACCTTGGCCACGAAAGTACCGCCGGGCGCCAGATACTGGATCGCGAAGTCCGCCGCCGTCTCGACAAGGCCCATCGTGCGCAAGTGGTCGGTCTGCTTGTGGCCCACGGTATTGGCGGCCATGTCCGACAGCACGAGGTCCGGCGCCCCGTCCAGCGCGCCTTCCAGCGCGGCGGGGGCTTCGTCGGCCATGAAGTCCATCTCGAAGATGGTCACGCCCTCGATCGGATCGGTGGGCAGCAGGTCGATGCCCACGACTTTGGCCTTAGGCGCCTTGAGGCGCAGCACCTGGCTCCAGCCGCCCGGCGCGATGCCGAGGTCGACGGCACGGGTCACGCCCTTGAACAAGTCGAACTTCTCGTCCAGCTCGATCAGCTTGTAGGCCGCACGGCTGCGATAGCCGTCGGCCTTGGCCTGCTTGACGTAAGGGTCGTTGATCTGGCGGGTCAGCCAGCGCGCCGAGCTGGTCGTGCGCTTCTTGCCCGTGCGAAGCCGCTCGTTGGGGTCGCGTCCGGAACGGCTCATGGCCGGTTCTCCAATTGATGATGTTGCCCGGCCAAAGCCGGATTTCGGCCGCCGGTAAACGGCTTGCCGCTGGAATGCGAGGCGATGAGGCTGCGCAGGATGCCCTCGCGAATGCCGCGATCGGCCACTCCGAGACGCGCGGCGGGCCAGAGGTCGAGAATCGATTCGAGGATAGCACAGCCCGCCACGACCAGGTCGGCCCGCTCGCGCCCGATGCAGTTCACCTCGCGCCGCTCCTCGATCGACATCGAGGACAGCCGCGAACTGATGCCGCGCATCGATTCGGCGGGAACGATCAGCCCGTCCACCATCCGCCGGTCGTACTGCGGCAGTTCCAGGTGGAGGCTGGCCAATGTCGTCACCGTGCCGCTGGTGCCGAGCAGGCGCAGCGGGCCGCCCTGCCCCGCGCTCTCCCGCGCCGGAGCGACGCGCTTGGCGAAGTCGGCGAAACTGTCCGACACGAGGCCGTGCATGATCCGGTAGCGTTCGAGGCGCTCTTCCAGCGTATTGCCCTCCGGGCCGCAGCTCTCGGTGAGCGAGACGACGCCCCAGGGCACCGATTGCCAGTCGAGGATGCGCGGCACGGTATCGGTGCTCTCGATCAGGACGAGTTCGGTGGAACCGCCGCCGATGTCGAAGATCATCGCCGGGCCGACACCGTCCTCCAGCAGCACATGGCAGCCGAGCACGGCCAGCCGCGCTTCCTCGCGGGCACTGATGATGTCGAGCGCGATGCCGGTTTCCTCGCGCACGCGCTCGATGAATTCCGGCCCGTTCTCGGCGCGGCGGCAGGCCTCGGTCGCCACCGAACGGGCGAGGTAGACGTTGCGGCGCATCAGCTTGTCGGCACAGACCCGCAGCGCGGCCAGGGTGCGCTCCATCGCCGCATCGGAGAGGCGGCCGGACTGGGCCAGACCCTCGCCCAGTCGCACGACGCGGCTGAAGGCGTCGATCACCGTGAAGTTCTCGCCCGAAGGCCGCGCGATCAGCAGGCGGCAGTTGTTGGTGCCGAGATCGATCGCCGCATAGGACTGCCGGTAAGACGGCCGCGGCGACAGGCCGCCCGCCGTGTCGCCCCCTGCGAGGGGGACGAGACGCGGTGCGGAAACCTTCTCGGCAAGCGGCTCGGCCTGCGGCGTCGCAGCCACTTTGGCGGAATTGGCCGCGCGACTGCGCTTGGCCTGCCGGGGCGGTGCCTTTCGGGGTTTCTTCTGACGCGGTCTTCCCGGTCGCGACGGCGACTGGCGGGGCGACGACGGCGCGTCGGAATTCTTCTCTTCGCGCGGCGCTCCGCCTGCCTCGGCGGCGCTGCCCGATGGACGCGCCTTCGCCTTGGCCGTGTCGGGTCCGGACGAGCGTGACTTGCCCCTCCTCGCCTTGCGCCGCCTTCCCGGACGGCCCGACACTTCGACTCTTGCTGCCGGCGGATCATGCTCCGCCATGGTGGTAAATCTCGTTCAAAAAATATGTCTACCGCCGTTTCTGGCGGATACCTGAGGCGATGCTACCGCTCCCCGCGCCATGGAGCAACCCTGACTGCAAAAAGGGTGCTTGACGCGAATCAGAAGCCCTACTAGAGGGGCGCCTCCCGATGCCCCGTCGTCTAATGGTAAGACTACGGATTCTGATTCCGTCTATCGAGGTTCGAATCCTCGCGGGGCATCCAATTTTCCCTAAATCGCTGAAAACTCCGCCTTTCCGGCGAAGTGGCCGTTTATTCCGGCCTGCGCTGCGTTTGAGCGCCGCGCATCCCGCTTTGCGCGAATCACCCGTTACAAACGAATCATCCCGCGAATCGAGCGCTCAGGGATTCGCGGCATCGACTTGCGGGAATCGCTGGACCCGAAAGCCGGGCGCAAAGAAAAATGGGCGACCCGGAAGGGCCGCCCGAAGTTGGGGAGAAGCGGCTGCACCGCCCGCAAGGTTCGCCTTGGCGGTGCAGAACCGACGCCCCCCTCATCGCAGCCGGAGCGAGACCCGGCATTGATCGCGATCAAGGGAATGGCTTGAAAATCGCACCCCTCACACTGCCGAACTGAAGCGCCGCAGCGAATCCTTGCGATAGGGATCGAAGCGCGCCGCGATCGAGCGCGCGTAAGGCAGGCCGCCGGGCAGGATCACCAGGTCCTCGCCGTCACTGTAGCACAGGCCCGCATCGAAATAGGGCAGCAGCAGCGGCCAGGCTTCGTATTGCAGGTCGGGCGCGATTCGCGCCCTGCCCCGGCACAGCAGCGCCTCAATCACCGCGCCGCGCCGCCGGTCCTCGGGCTGGCGCCGGATGCCGCGATTGGCCGTTAGCCGGTCCTGCGACAGCATCATGCGGTAGCGGCCGGTGTTCTTCTCGTTCTGGACCAGAAGATCGGGAATGCCGCTGATCGAGGAGGCGCCCAGCCCCAGCAGCACCGGCGCCGCATCCTCGGTGAAGCCCTGGAAATTGCGACGCAGACGGCCGGACAGCATGGCCTCGGCCAGGGCATCGCCGGGCCGGGCGAAGTGATCGAAACCGATCGGCACATAGCCCGCATCGACCAGCAGGGCATGGCCGTGCGCCGCCATCGCGAATCGCTCGGCGGCATCGGGCAGGGCATGGGCGTCGATCTTGCGCTGGCGCGGGATCAGGTGGGGGACGTGGGCATAGCCGAACAGCGCGATACGGTCCGCCCCCAGCGCGACCGTGCGGGCCAGTGAATCGTCGAGATCGGCCATCGTCTGTCCGGGCAGTCCGTACATCAGGTCGAAGTTCAGCGAATCGACGCCTGCCCTGCGCAGCATCGCCGTCGTTTCCTCGATTATCCGGGCGGGCTGGACCCGGCCGATCGCCTGCTGGAGCGAGGGCGCAAAGGTCTGGACGCCGAGGCTGGCGCGGGTGATGCCCACTGCGCCGATCACCGCCGCCCAGTCGCTGCCCATCGTGCGCGGGTCCAGCTCGATCGACAGCACCGGGCTGGAGGCGGGAAACTGCAGCGCCAGTGCATCGACCAGCCGCACGAAGTCGACCGGCGGGATGCCGTTCGGGCTGCCGCCGCCGAATGCGATCCGCGTGACCCTGCTCCCGCGCGGCAGGCGCTCGGCGACGAGGCCGATCTCGCGATGGAGCGCGTCGAGATAACCGGAAACCCGGCTCGTGCGGTTGGCGACGCCGGTGTTGCAGCCGCAGTACCAGCAGATCTTCTCGCAGAACGGGATGTGGACATAGAGCGAGACATCGCCGCTCGCCTGCTCCAGCGCCTCGGTAAAAGCCGGAGCGCCGACGCTGTCGTCAAACTCCGCCGCCGTGGGAAAGCTGGTGTAGCGGGGCACGGGCACCGCGAGCAGATCGGGATGATAGGTCCACATGGCAGGCAGGACTCGCGCATTGTCCCCGCCGCGTCATTGCTCTCGATCAATCGGCTGAAAACCGCAGAATTTCGCCGGTTTTTGCGCGCGATCAATTCCTTGGCGCCGCCTTGGGACCAAAGCGGCGTTGCTGCCGCTCAAGAGGGGGGACCCGCACGGTGCGGCCCCGGCGGCGCAGGAAAGACCGAACATGCGCAAGATGACCATGCTCGCGGCCACCGCTCTCGTTGCCAGCGCCGCCGCCACCGCCTTCACCGCCCCGGCCATGGCCGGAAGCCCGGACGGCAAGTGGCAGGTCAAGGTCCTCGGCAGCGCCGTGCTGCCGGGCGGCAAGATCGACAAGATCAAGTCGATCGACACCGACACCACGCTGGGCGGCACCCTGGCGACGCTCGACAACGTCGGCACCAAGGCGAATGACAACGTGGTGCCGACGCTGGCAATGGAATACTTCTTCACCAAGGCCTTCTCGGTCGAGACGATCTGCTGCTTCACCCAGCACCATGTGAACGGAACCGGCGACATTGCGGGTGCGGGCCTTGTCGATCATGTGCTGATCCTGCCCGCCACGGTGACGGCCAAGGCGCATCTCGACACCGGCACGCCGTTCAAGCCCTATGTCGGCGCCGGTCCGGCCTGGTTCTTCGTGTTCGACGAAAAGCCCGGCGAGACCGCCCGCGCGCTCGGCGTGGACAAAGTGAAGATGTCGAACAAGCTGGGCTTCGCGCTTCAGGCGGGCATGGACATCGCCATCAACGACAAGGGCCTCGGCCTCTCGCTTGACGCCAAGAAGTACTGGGTGAAGCCGACGGCCTCGTTCTACGAGGGTGACGATCTGGCGCTCAAGACGCGCCACGACCTCGATCCCTGGGTGCTGAGCGCGGGCGTGTCCTACCGCTTCTGACCCTGGGCCATCCGCAAGGGAAAAGGGGAGCTTCGGGCTTCCCTTTTTCGTTCAGCCCGCCTCGGCGACCAGCGCCGGGTGATCGAGGATCGTCACGTCCCGCCGCGAGGGCAGGTCGATCACGCGGTCGTTCTTGAGGCGGGTGAACTGGCGGCTTACCGTCTCTATCGTCAGCCCCAGCACGTCCGCGATCTGCTGGCGAGAGAACGGCAGGGTAATGCGACGCGGCCCCGCATCCTCGAAATTCCATGCGCAACCCGGCGGCTGGAGCCGTTCCTCCATTTCGAGCAGGAAGCTGGCCAGCTTCTCCGAGGCCGACTTGCGGCCCAGCAGCAGCATCCAGCGGCGCGTGCGGTCGAGTTCGGCCAGCGTGCGCTCCAGCAGCTTGTGCTCCAGCGCCGGATGCTCGCGCGCGAAAGCGTCGAAATCGCGGCGGGAGAAGACGCAGACCGTGGCCTCGGTCAGCGCGGTGGCGCCGTGGCCGGTGGTGCCGCCGAAGGGCCGCCCGATGAAGTCCGACGGATAGACCACACCGACGATCTGCTCGCGGCCGTCCTCGGTATTGGTCGATAGCTTGAGCACGCCGTCGATCACATTGGCGACGAGGACCGAATCCTCGCCCTCCCAGATCAGCGATTCGCCGGGCTGGATCGTGCGGGTGCGCCCGATGGCGTTGAGCGCCTCCAGCTCTTTCGCATCGAGGGATGAACAGATCGCCCGGTTCCGAACGACGCACAGGTCACAGTTCGCCATAGTCCTCCCGCGATAACAGCCGCTTGCCCGTGGCTCAAGGTCAGCTGACGGCCGGTTCCAGCAGGCGCATGGTGCCGGCATCGGCGTCAATCTCCACCGGCAGGCCGACCGGAACGCTCAGTTGCGCGGCGATATGGCCGATCTGGAGACCTTGGAATGCGGGCACCTTGAGCGTGGAGAACTGGCGGTCGAGCACTTCGTAGATCGTGAAGTTCGAATAGCCGCCGTCCGGATTGCGGCAGCCGGTGCACTGGCCGAAAACCACCCCCGCCACTTTGTCGAACACGCCCGCCAGCGCGAGCTGGGTGAGCATGCGGTCGATCCGGTATTCGGATTCGTTGGTGTCCTCGATGAACAGCACGGCCCCGGTGAAGTCCGGCAGATAGGGCGTGCCGACCAGCCCTGAAAGCACGCTGAGATTGCCGCCCAGCAGCCGCCCCCCCGCCTTGCCACCCCGGAAAGTGCGCAAGTCCTTGCCGCGCCCGGCGAGATTCGCGCCTGCCCCCTCGGGCACCCGCCAGGTCGGCGTCGCGCCCTCGAAGGCCAGCGCATGGAACGACTCCCAGGCCGAAGGCGGCCACGAGGCCGAGGCGTTCGGGCCATGGATGCTGGCCACGCCGGTCCGCGCCGCGAAAGCCAGGTGGAGCGCGGTATTGTCGCTGAAGCCCACGAAGAGCTTCGGATTCGCCGCAATCCGCCCGAAATCGAGCAGCGGCAACAGCCGCGCGCAGCCCCAGCCGCCTGCCACCGACATGATCCCGCGCACGCTCGAATCGCCGAACATCGCCATGAGGTCGGCCGCCCGCGCCTTGTCCGAACCGGCCATATAGCCCTCGCGGTCGAGCAGATGCGCCGCCGGTTTCGGCTCCAGCCCCATGGCCCGGACCGTCGCCATGATAGAGTCCAGCCCGAACCGGTCCCCCACGAAGCGCGCAGGCGCGACCAGCCCCAGCACATCTCCCTCGCGCAGGCGCGGCGGCTTCACCAGCTTGTGGACGGGGGCGGAAAGGGCCGGAATCGCGGGCAGCAGGCTCGCCGCCATGGCGGTGCCGACACCTGCCAGAACGGAGCGCCGCGTCAGTATCTGTTTCGACATGAAGAAAGGCTAGGCGAAGGCCGCACTTGCGCGCAACCATAAGACACTTAAATCCTTAGCTCTCGACGCCGCGCCTTCCAGCGGCCATGGAATGCAGATGACCGAACAAGAAGACAAGAAAGTCACCAACCGCCGCTTCTACAAGGCGGAGCAGGAAGCCACCTTCGCCGATGCGCAGGAAGGCACCATCCAGACCCAGAACCCGGCCTACCGCCTCGCCTTCCAGGACACCGAATTCCTGCTGCGCGACGAACTGCGTCCGGTCCGCTTCCAGCTCGAACTGCTCAAGACCGAGATGCTGCTGGAAGAAGCCAATATCGGCTCGACCATGGTGATGTACGGCTCCGCCCGCATCCCCTCGCCCGACCAGTGCGACGAAGTGCTCGCCCGCGCCAAGACGGATCAGGAAAAGAAGGTCGCCGAACGCCTCGTCGCCAAGGCTAAGTACTACGAGGAAGCCCGCAAGCTCGCCCGCCTCGCCAGCCAGTGCTCGGTAGTGGAAAAGGGCATGCGCCAGTTCGTGGTCTGCTCGGGCGGCGGCCCCTCGATCATGGAAGCGGCCAACCGCGGCGCGCGCGAAGTGGGTGCGGAATCGCTGGGCCTCAACATTGTCCTCCCCCACGAGCAGGCGCCCAACCCCTACGTGACGCCGCGCCTCTCGTTCCAGTTCCACTACTTCGCGCTGCGCAAGATGCACTTCCTGCTGCGCGCCCGCGCGGTGGCGGTGTTCCCGGGCGGCTTCGGCACCTTCGACGAGTTCTTCGAACTGCTGACGCTGATCCAGACCGGCAAGATGAAGCCCCTGCCGATCCTGCTCTACGGCAAGGAATTCTGGGAACGCGTCGTCAACTTCGAGGCGCTGGCCGAGGAAGGCGTTATCAACGCCGCCGACCTCAAGCTGTTCCACTGGTGCGAAACCGCCGAGGAAGGCTGGAACGTGGTTCAGAAGTTCTACGACCTGGACTGCTGCTGAGCGATTTGACGGGCAGGCTTCACCGCTTGCCCGTCACCCCCGGACGTGGTGCCCCAAAGGACCATGCCCCGCACCGAAGCCCGGCGCATTGAGCAGTGCCGCGCGCACATAATCGCGCGCACCGACGATCGCCGCTTCCAGCCCGGCGCCCTGCCCCATGAACGTCGCAATGGCGCTGGAGAACGTGCAGCCGGTGCCGTGCGTGTGGCGCGTCTCGATGCGCGGGGCCGTCCACGACAGCGGCAGCTCGCCCGGACGGAGCAACCTGTCCTCCACGATCGGCCCCTCGGCATCGCCGCCCTTGGCGATATAGGCCACGCCCCGCGCCGCCATCGCCGCGTCCCCGCCCAACGCCGCCAGTTCCGGCACGTTCGGCGTCGTCAGCGTGGCCACCGCCATCAACCGCTCGAACGCCTCGACCGTCGCCGCATCGGCCAGAACCGAGCCGCTCGTCGAAATCATCACCGGATCAAACACCACCGGCACGTCCAGCTCGCCCAGCCGGTCCGCCACGACATGGGCGATCTCCGGACTGCCGAGCATGCCGATCTTGACCGCGTCCACGCCGATATCGCCGACACAGGCGTCGATCTGCGCCGCCACCATCTCCGGCGAAAGCGCCACCACGTCCGTCACGCCGCAGGTATTCTGCGCGGTGATCGCGGTGATCGCGGTCATGGCATAGCCGCCCAGCATCACGATGGTCTTGATATCGGCCTGAATACCGGCGCCGCCCGAGCTGTCGGAACCGGCGATGGAGAGGATGCGGGGCGGTGTGATCATGGCGCTCCCTTGCCGGTTGGTGGGGGCGGTGTCGAGGGAAAGGAGAAGTCCTGGGGGATGATCCCCCAGACCCTCGGAATGTCGACCTCGCGCACTACCTATCCGTCGTGCGCTCCCTGCGGCGCAGCCATTAGTCTCCCGACGCCGCCATGAGCGCGCGAAGGATAGGTGGCACCCGACCTCGACAGTAATGGGGGTGCAGGGGGGCTATGCTCCCCTGCTTTATCCCTTCTACCCCTTGAACCTGCGCTCCTTCGAAGGCGGCGCGGAATCGAAGTGCCGCTTCGCCCGCGTCGGCCGGTCGAGCAGTTCGCCGCCGCAATTGGGGCAAAGCTCGTCTAGATCGTCCGCGCATTCCGCGCAGTAGGTGCATTCGAAGCTGCAGATGAACGCGCCGGGGGCATCGGCGGGAAGGTCGGTGCCGCAGCGTTCGCAGTCGGGGCGCATTTCGAGGGCCATTAGACAGCGGCCTCTTCAACGGCGGCGCAGATCGAGGCCACGGCGGCCTCCACCTGTCCGGCATCGTCGCCTTCCGCCATCACGCGGATCAGCGGCTCGGTGCCCGAGGCGCGAATGACGAGGCGCCCGCTGCCGTTGAGCGCGGCTTCGGCATCGGCGATGGCGGCCTTCACGCCTGCCGCCTCCAGCGGTTTGCCGCCCGAGAAGCGCACGTTGCGCAGCAGTTGCGGCACGGGATCGAAGAGGTGGAGCAGTTCGCTCGCCCGCTTGCCCGACTGGACGAGCGCGGCCAGGACCTGGAGCGCGGCCACGGTGCCGTCTCCGGTCGTCGCGTGGTCGAGCAGAATCATGTGGCCCGACTGTTCGCCGCCGACGTTGAAGCCGCCTGCGCGCATGCGTTCGAGGACGTGGCGGTCGCCCACCTTGGTGCGTTCGAGAGTCAGCCCCTGCCCTTGCAGATAGCGTTCGAGGCCGAGGTTCGACATGACCGTGGCCACCACGCCGCCGCCGCGCAGGGCGCCGCGCGCGGCAAGCTGGGTGCCGATCAGCGCCATGATCTGGTCGCCATCGACGGTCTTGCCCTTCTCGTCCACGACGATCAGGCGGTCGGCATCGCCGTCGAGGGCGATGCCGATATCGGCACCCGAGGAGACCACTGTGTCCTGCAGCAGCTCGACATGGGTGGAGCCGCACTTGGCGTTGATGTTGCGGCCATTGGGCGAAACGCCCACGGCAACGATTTCCGCGCCGAGTTCCCACAGGGCGGAGGGCGCGACCTGGTAGGCGGCGCCGTTGGCGCAATCGAGCGCGATCTTGAGGCCGTCGAGGCGCACGGCCTCGGGCAGCGAGCGCTTGACGGCGTGGATATAGCGTCCGCCCGCGTCGTCGATGCGGCGGGCGCGGCCGATGTCTTCGGAGGCGGCGAGCGGGATGTCCTGCGAAAGCAGGGCCTCGATCGCCATCTCGTCCTCGTCGGAGAGCTTGAAGCCGTCGGGGCCGAACAGCTTGATGCCGTTGTCCTCATAGGGGTTGTGGCTGGCCGAGATCATCACGCCGACATCGGCGCGCAGTTCGCGGGTCAGCAGGGCGACCGCCGGGGTCGGCATCGGGCCGAGCAGCACCACGTCCATGCCGACGCTGGTGAAGCCCGCGACCATCGCGTTTTCCAGCATGTAGCCGGACAGGCGCGTGTCCTTGCCGATCACCACGCGGTGCCGGTGGGTGCCGCGTAGGAAGCGGGTGCCGGCCGCCTGGCCGACTTTCATGGCGATGGCGGCGGTCATCGCGCCCTGATTGGTACGGCCGCGAATGCCGTCGGTGCCGAAGAATTGTCTGCTCATGACCTCCCCTTGGAGACTGTCTCGTTAATGCCGGATGACGTCCGCAAGGCCGCTTACGCGGCGCCCTCGGGCGTTCTCTAACCGCGCGGGCGGCAAATTACCATCGCGGACGGAACCGGATGGGCTCCGGGCGTGATGGAGATGGATGGAGATCGGAAAAAACCGGCTCGGAAAAAACCGGCAAGACCCTCAGGCTTCCAGTTCGATGTCCCAGTAGAGCCAGTCGCGCCAGGTTTCGTGGAGGTAGTTCGGCGGAAAGGCCCGGCCGCGTTCCTGGAGTTGCCAGCTGGTCGGCCGGATCGGCGCCACCAGCGGCGGCATGTTCGCCTGCTTGGGCGTGCGGCCGCCCTTCTTGAGGTTGCAGGGTGCGCAGGCGGTGAGGATGTTTTCCCAGCTGGTCCTGCCGCCGAGACGGCGCGGGACGACGTGGTCAAAGGTCAGCTGATGGGGGGAGCCGCAATACTGGCAGCTGAAACGGTCGCGGAGGAAAAGGTTGAAGCGAGTGAAGGCGGGGAATTCGGAAGGCCGGACATATTGCCTGAGCGCAATCACCGAGGGGATCTGCATCGACCAGCTGGGCGAATGGACCACCCGGTCGTAGCTGGAAATGATGTCCACCCTTTCGAGGCAGATCGCTTTTACCGCGGTCTGCCAGGGCCAGAGGCTGAGGGGGTAGTAGGAAAGCGGCGTGTAATCCGCATTGAGCACTAGAGCAGGACAGTCGGAAAGACTTCGGGAGGGGTCATCCTCCGCGCTGCGGAACCGGGCCGCGCGCTCGATCAGCTCCGACTTGAGCATGGCCTCCTGTCGCAGGCCCTGATTGCGGTTTCATGGCAGTGCATGTGTTCTTTGCAGCATCTACGCGAGTCGGCGTCAAGCCGGGATCGGGCTGGCGCCATACAACAATCCACAGGTTGACCACAACGATTCCACAGCCAGCTCACAATTCTCCGACAGTTTCTTCCGATTATACGCAAGTCTTATCCACAGACTTATGCCACTTGCCGCCAGCCTCCGCAGGGCTAGGAGCATAAGCCGATGATCCGCACCCGTTTCGCCCCCAGCCCCAACGGCCCGCTCCACCTAGGCCATGCCTATGCGGCCGTGGTCGCGCACGATCTGGCCCGCGCGCGGGGCGGCGAATTCCTGCTGCGGATCGAGGATATCGACGGCGAGCGCAGCCGCGCCGAATTCGTCGAGGAGTTCTTCCTCGACCTCGCATGGCTGGGCCTCTCTTGGGACGGCGAAACCCGGTTCCAATCGCGACGCCTCGCAAGCTACGCCGAAGCGGGCGAACGCCTGAAGGCCATGGGCCTCATCTACCCCTGCCGCTGCACCCGCGCCGAAATCGCTGCCGCCGCGACCCGGATGGGACCGGACGGCCCGGTCTATCCCGGCACCTGCCGCCACCGAGAAGTCGATCCGGAAGGCGCCGCATGGCGGCTCGACGTAACCCGAGCACTCGATCTGACCGGCCCGCTCGCATGGACCGACGAACGCGCCGGGCCACAGCGCGCCGCCCCGGAGATTTTCGGCGATGTGGTGCTGCTCAGGAAGGACCTGCCCGCCAGCTACCACCTCGCCGCCACGCTCGACGATGCGGCGGACGGGATCACCCTCGTCACCCGCGGGATGGACCTTTTTCCGGCGAGCCATGTCCACCGCCTGCTGCAAGCCCTGCTCGGCCTGCCGGTGCCGGTCTGGCACCATCATCCGCTGCTGGTCGAGCCCGACGGGCGCAAGCTGGCCAAGCGGCGCGGATCGCCCTCGCTCGGCGACCGGCGGCGGGCGGGCGAGGACGGCAAGGCCATCGCGGAGGCGCTCCGGCAGGCCCGCTTCCCCGCTGGCATTTCGCTTTCGTCGGGCGTAGACCTGTCGGCATGAGCACGCTTCTCATTCCGATCATCATTATCCTGATGATCCTAGTAGTCGTCAGCCTCGTGCGCGGCATCGTGGCCTTCATGCAGGGCGCGAAGGAAGACCTGAACCGCGATCCCGCCTCGACCGAGCCGACCGCGAACCAGCTTCTCCAGAACAAGATGATGTTCAACCGCATCAAGTATCAGGCGGCAGCGGTGATCGTCTGCGCCATCCTGCTGGCCATGGCTCGATAAAGAATTAGGGCGCGCTGAAACCTTGGTAAAACTCAACAAGATTTACACCCGCACGGGTGACGACGGTACGACGGGCCTCGTCGATGGCTCCCGCCTGCCCAAATACGCCGCGCGCATGGAAGCGATCGGCGCGGTGGACGAGACCAACTGCGCCATCGGCCTCGCCGTCTGCGCGCTGACCGAAACGCCGCATGGCGCCGTGCTCACGCGCATCCAGAACGACCTGTTCGACCTCGGCGCCGATCTCGCCACGCCCGGAGACGATTTCACCCCCGGCGAGATGACCCTGCGCATCGTCCCCTCGCAAGTGACGTGGCTGGAGGGCGAGATCGACGCGATCAATGCCCATCTCCAGCCGCTCCGCAGCTTCATTTTGCCCGGCGGCAGCGAAGCCGCCGCCCGCGTCCACGTGGCCCGCGCCTCTGCCCGCAAGGCCGAGCGCGCCGCCGTCGCCATGGCTGCCGAAGTGCCCGCCAATCCGGCGGCGCTCGGCTATCTCAACCGGCTCAGCGACTACCTCTTCGTCCTCGCCCGAGCGGTAAATGCCAACGGCGCCGACGACGTGCTTTGGGTGCCCGGCCAAAATCGTTAGATCTATCGCTAGGTTCCTTCCCTGAGCGCCAGTGATAATCGTTCCGGCACAACGGGATCATCAGAGGAGTTTGGCAGTGCGGAAGGTCGGAATAATCGGCGCGGGAATCATGGGCTCGGGCATCGCCCAGACCGTGGCGAGCAAGGGCATGGAAGTGATCCTGTCCGATATCTCGGTCGAAAATTCCGAGAAGGGCAAGGCGGGCATCGCCAAGGCCCTCGCCCGGCTGGTCGCCAAGGAAAAGATCCCCCAGGCCGAGGTCGACGCCCTGCTGCCCCGCATCTCCACCGCAGGCGACTATTCCGGCATGGGCGACTGCGACCTCATCATCGAGGCCGCCACCGAGCGCGAGGATATCAAGCTCAAGATCTTCACCGCCGTGGGCGAAGTGCTCGGCGCCAATGCCATCCTCGCCTCGAACACCAGTTCCATCCCGATCACGCGCATGGCCGCCGCCTCCCCCGACCCGGCGCGGTTCTGCGGGTTGCACTTCTTCAATCCGGTGCCGGTGATGGGCCTTGTGGAAGTGATCCCCGGCCTTGCCACTTCCGAGGAAACCACGGCCCGCATGAAGGCCTTCGGTGAGGCGCTGGGCAAGACCGTGGTGCTGGCGGGCGATGCGCCGGGCTTCGTGGTCAACCGGATTCTCTGCCCGATGCTCAACGAGGCGATCTTCGTGCTGGGCGAAGGCCTTGCCTCGGTCGAGGATATCGATGCGGGCATGCGCCTCGGTGCGAACCATCCGATGGGGCCGCTGACGCTGGCGGACTTCGTGGGTCTCGACACGCTCTACGAGATCATGAAGGTGTTCCTCGCCACGACCGGCGATCCCAAGTACCGCCCCGCGCCGCTGCTCCAGAAGTACGTCGAGGCGGGCTGGTATGGCCGCAAGTCGGGCCGGGGCTTCTACGATTACTCCGGCGAAGTGCCGGTGCCGTCACGCTGAACGATCGGAGGTAAGGGGTGGAACATACCCCCTACCTTCGGATCATTCCTCGGGCATCCGGAACCGGGCACTCTGCCGGACCGTTAATCCGGCAAAGGAGACCCGCCATGAGCGAACGCCCCGACGACAGTGCCCCCGAGACATTCAATCCCGAACAGGACGACGAAGACACCCAGGCCCAGACTATCGCCGAGCAGGCTCAGGGCCGTTCCTCCAGCAGTTTCGGGCTGGAAGAGACCGAGAAGGTCAAGGGCGGCATCGCCGATGAGGGCGATATCGAAGACCTCGTCGATCACATGAACCAGATGGATTCGAGCGGCGTCATCGACATGTCCGCCTATCGCGGCGAAGAAACGATGGACGATCTCGAAGACCGCTACGGCCGGGAAAACGCCGCCGACGCGGATTTCGCGGATGACGATAGCTGACGGCAGAGGCCCGGTTCAGTTCATATTCGAGTTGGCGATTCCACACCTCGTCGTCCCCGCGAAGGCAGCGGGATCCCCGGCTTCGCGGAGGTGACGGAACGGTTTTTGAAATGTCGTGGGCGAAATCGGTTCGCCTCTCAATTCGCCGCCGAATCCTTCGCCCATGGGTTCTTATGCGGAGGCTTGGCGGCTACCTGAACCCCATCGTCCCGCCCCGTATCATCTGGCGACGGCACCGAACAATAGGCGGTCAGCAGGACGCCGGCCGACCAGAACAGCGCATGCCAACGGCTCCTGAAGACATTCCTGATTTTCGGCCCGAACATGCTGCAAGGCTAAGGCGGACCGGTTAAGACTCCGTACCCGCCTCACGCTTGAGATCGTAGAGGATTTCCAGCGCATCGCGCGGGCTGAGCGCATCGACGTCCATCCCGCGTAGCTTGTCGCGCAGGACATCGCATTGTTCCTCCTGCGCTTCCTGCGCCGCCGCGAACAACGGCAAGTCGCCCAGACCGGCAGCAAGACCGCCGGTTTCGGCTCGCCCCTTCTCCAGCTTTTCCAGCACCGACTTCGCGCGGCTGATGACTTTGGGCGGCACGCCTGCCAGCCGCGCGACGGCAAGGCCGTAGCTGCGATCCGCCGGACCTTCGGCCAGTTCGTGGAGCAACACCAGATCGCCCTTCCACTCGCGCGCGCGAACGTGGTGGAGCGACAGCGCCTCGCACGTCTCTCCCAGCCGCGCCATCTCGTGATAGTGCGTGGCGAAAAGGCAGCGGCAGCGGTTGGTCTCGTGGACGGCTTCGGCCACCGCCCAGGCCAGCGCCAGGCCGTCGTAAGTCGAAGTGCCGCGCCCCACTTCATCGAGGATGACGAAGCTGCGGTCGGTCGCCTGCGCGAGGATGGCGGCGGTTTCCACCATCTCGACCATGAAGGTCGAACGCCCGCGCGCGAGGTTGTCGGAGGCGCCGACACGGCTGAACAGGCGGTCCACCATGCCGATGCGCGCCGATCTGGCGGGGACGAAACCACCCGCCTGCGCCAGCAGCACGATCAGCGCGTTCTGGCGCAGGAAGGTCGACTTACCGCCCATGTTGGGGCCGCCGATCAGCCAGAGCCGGTCATGGCTGGCCAAGCGGCAGTCATTGGCGACGAAGCGCTCGCCCTGAACTTTCAGCGCGGCCTCGACCACCGGATGGCGGCCGCCTTCGATATCGAGCGAGAGGCCGTCGACCACTTCGGGCCGGGTCCAGCCGCCCTCGGCCGCGCGCTCGGCCTGCCCGGCCGCGACGTCGAAGCGGGCGAGCGCAGCGGCGGTGCGCGCGATGGCGTGGCGGGCGGCCACGGCCTCGGCCACCAGTTCCTCGAAATGCGCTTCCTCGGCAGCGAGCGCGTGGGCGCCTGCCTCGGTGATGCGGCTGGCCTCTTCATGCAGCGCCAGCGCGTTGAAGCGCATCGCGCCTGCCATGGTCTGACGATGCGAGAAGCCGCTGTCCGGCTCCAGCAGTTTGTCGGCATGGCGCTGCGGCACTTCGATGAAGTAGCCGAGCACGTTATTGTGCTTGATCTTCAGCGCGGAAACGCCGGTCTGCTCGCGGTACTTGGCCTCCAGCGCGGCAATCGCGCGGCGGGCGTTACCCGAAGTGACGCGCAGTTCGTCCAGCCCGGCGTCGTAGCCGCTGGCGATATAGCCGCCCTGCCCGCGCTCAGTCGGCGGCGTTTCCACCAGCGCCTGCGCGAAGTGATCGACGAGCGAGGCATGGCCGCCGAGTTCGGGCATCAGCCGCTCCAGTAGCACCGGCAGATTATCCATCTGCACCAGCCGCTCGCCGATCCGACGTGCACCGGAAAGCCCGTCGCGAAGCTGGCCGAGATCGCGCGGAGAGCCGCGCCCCGCCACCACCCGCCCCAGCGCACGGCCCACATCGGGCAGCGCCCGCAGCGCCGCGCGCATGTCTTCTCGCAGCAGGTGATCGTCGTGCAGCCACTCGACCATTTCGAGCCGCTCGGCAATTGCATGGCGGTCGGTCAGCGGGGCCGAGAGATCTTCCGCGAGCTGACGCGCACCGGCGCCGGTGACGCAGCGGTCGATCGCCTCGACCAGACTGCCCTTGCGTCCACCCTGCGACGATTCAAGGATTTCAAGACTGGCCCGCGTCGCCTCGTCCATCGCCAGCGCCGCATCGCCTGCGCGCGCCACCGGCGGCAACAGCAGCGGCAGCTTGCCGCGTCCGACGTGGTCGAGATAGGCGATCAACCCGCCCGCCGCCGCCAGCATGGCGCGCGTGAAAGTCCCGAAACCGTCGAGCGTCGCGACGCCATGGACAAATTTTAACCGCTCGTCGCCGCCGTCGGAAGAGAATTCATGGCCTGAGCGCGGGATCGCGCCGTCGGGTGCCAGTTCCCAGCCCTCCGGCACGACCAGTTCGCGCGCGCCGAGCCGCGCCAGCGCCGCACCCAGCCGGTCGGGCGGGCACTCCTCCAATTCCATCCGCCCGGTGGAAATATCGCAGGCGGCAATGCCGAGCACGCCGCGCACCTCGCAGGCCGCCGCCAGCACATTGGCGCGGCGCGGCTCCAGCAGCGACTCTTCGGTCAGCGTTCCGGCGGTGACGAAACGGACGATATCGCGCGTCACCAGCGCCTTGGAGCCGCCTCGCTTCTTGGCTTCGGCAGGCGTCTCGGTCTGCTCGGCAATCGCCACGCGGCAACCGGCCTTGATCAGGCGCGCAAGATAGCCCTCCGCCGCATGGACCGGCACCCCGCACATCGGGATCGGCTGGCCGCCGTGCTCGCCGCGCGTGGTAAGTGCAATGTCGAGCACTTGGCTTGCAGTTTTCGCATCCTCGAAGAACAGTTCGAAGAAATCGCCCATCCGGTAGAACAGCAAACAGTCCCCGGCGACCTCGCGCAAGGCAAGGTACTGGGCCATCATCGGGGTCACGCCCGCCTTGTCAGAATGTCCGCTCATGGTCCGGAGCGTTAGCCCCGCACGGCCCTTTTTGGGAAGCGCGGACAAGGCGCCTTTCCCCTATCGCGTGGCGAGAACATTCGTTAGGTCCTCTCCCAAATCGGGAGAAATCGCTTGTCCGAAAAATCGAAGATCCAATTCACGGAGCGTGAAGCTCTGTTCTATCACAGCACCATGCGCCCCGGTAAGATCGAGATTGTTGCGTCGAAGCCGATGGCGACGCAACGCGACCTCTCGCTTGCCTATTCGCCGGGCGTCGCCGTTCCGGTCCAGGCGATCGCCGACGACCCCGCCACCGCCTACGACTATACCGCCAAGGGCAACCTCGTCGCGGTGATCTCGAACGGCACCGCGATCCTCGGCATGGGCAACCTCGGCGCGCTGGCCTCGAAGCCGGTGATGGAGGGCAAGGCCGTCCTCTTCAAGCGCTTCGCCGACGTCGATTCCATCGACATCGAACTCGCCAGCGAAGACACCGACGCGCTGATCGAGGCCATCGCCATGATGGAACCGAGCTTCGGCGGCATCAACCTTGAGGACATCAAGGCACCCGAGTGCTTCATCATCGAGCAGGCCCTGCGCGAGCGGATGAACATCCCGGTCATGCATGACGACCAGCACGGCACCGCGATCATCGCCGCCGCCGGTCTCATCAATGCCTGCCTCATCACCGGCCGCAAGCTGGACGAGATCAAGGTCGTGGTAAACGGCGCCGGCGCCTCGGCACTGGCCTGCACCGCGCTGATCAAGTCGATGGGCGTGCGCCACGAGAACGTGCTGGTCTGCGACACCAAGGGCGTGATCTATCCGGGCCGCGAGCGCGTCGACCAGTTCAAGTCGGCCCACGCGGTCAAGACCGACAGGCGCACGCTGGCCGAAGCCCTCGTCGGCGCGGACGTCGTTCTCGGCCTCTCGGCCAAGGGCGCGATCACGCCCGAGATGGTCAAGTCCATGGCGCCCGAGCCGATCATCTTCGCGATGGCCAACCCGGACCCGGAAATCACCCCGCCCGAAGCCAAGGCCGTGCGCCCCGACGCCATCGTCGCCACCGGCCGTTCGGACTATCCGAACCAGGTCAACAACGTGCTGGGCTTCCCCTTCATCTTCCGCGGCGCGCTGGACGTTTCGGCGACCGCGATCAACGAAGAGATGAAGATCGCCGCCGCCAAGGCCATCGCCGAACTGGCGCGCGAGCAGGTCCATGAAGACGTTGCCGCCGCCTATGGCGAAGCGCAGCAGTTCGGCCGCGACTACATCATCCCGGCGCCGTTCGATCCGCGCCTGATGGAAGTGGTGTCGATGGCCGTCGCCAAGGCGGCGATGGACTCCGGCGTCGCCACGCGCCCGATCGAGGACTTCCAGGCCTACCGCGACCAGCTCAAGGCCCGCCTCAACCCGACCACTTCGGTGCTCACCCGCGTCTACGAACAGGTCCGCGCCAATCCCAAGCGCATGATCTTCGCCGAAGCGGACAACGAAGTCGTCCTGCGCGCCGCGATCCAGTACCGCGACTTCGGCTACGGCGAACCGATCCTGGTCGGCCGGACCCAGGTCATCCTCGACAAGATGGCGGAACTCGGCGTCTCCGATCCCGAGAGCTACCATATCGAGAACTCGATGGTCTCGGATCACGTCGCGCCGATGGTGGAGATGCTCTACGAGCGCCTCAAGCGCCGCGGCTTCCTCCAGCGCGACGTGCAGCGCATGGTCAATACCGATCGCAACATCTTCGCCTCCGGCCTGCTCAAGCTGGGCGTCGGCGATGCCATGGTGACCGGCATGACCCGGCCCTTCGCGCAGTCGATCAAGGAAGTGCGCCGCGTGCTCGACCCGGCCGAAGGCAAGCTGCCCTTCGGCATCCACCTGCTGGTCGGCAAGAACCACACGGTATTCATGGCCGACACCACCATCAACGAGCGTCCCACCGCCGAGCAGCTCGCGGTGATCGCCAAGGAAACCGCAGCCGTCGCCCGCCGCCTGGGCCACGAACCGCGCGTCGCCTTCCTCAGCTACTCGACCTTCGGAAACCCCTCGGGCAAGTGGCTCGACGCCACCCGCGAGGCGATCCGCATCCTCGACGAGGAACAGCCGGACTTCGAATACGAAGGCGAAATGGCCCCCGACGCGGCGCTGAACCCCAAGATCATGAAGCTCTACTTGTTCAGCCGCCTGTCGGCTCCGGCGAACGTCCTGATCATGCCGGGGCTGCAGTCGGCCAATATCTCGGCCAAGCTGCTCAAGGAAATCGGCGGCACGACCTCGATCGGGCCGATGCTGCTGGGCGCGGAGAAGCCGGTGCAGATCGTGCCGATGACCGCGCTGGCACCGGACGTGCTGACGCTCGCCGTGCTGGCAGCTGCGGGGATCGCCGGGTAAGAACAAGGGGAGAAAATGCAGGGGTTAATACCCCTGCACCCCAAACCCTTTTCGTCGTGCGCGCAGCTTCGTGGTGGGCGCATTTCGACGTTCGCGATGTCTCCCGGCGAGAGCGCGTGCCAACCTCTCCCCCCGCACCGCGTCATCCTGAACTTGTTTCAGGATCCATCTGTCGATCTTGCCCTGCCGCCAGATTGGCGAAATCCCGTGTGCTCCGGCAAACGGAAGCGCCATGGGACAAATGGATCCTGAACCAAGTTCAGGATGACGGTGGGCTATAAAAAAACGGGGCGAAAATCGCCCCGCCCCGATCACTTCCGCCGATAGCGGAAATACCAGACCTCATGCCCATAAACGGTGCGCGCCTTGGTTTCGTAGCGCGTTTCCGGCCAGCCGCCGGGACGGACCTGGAAGTCCTGCGGCTTGTCGCAGAGCCATTCGAACTGGTCGGTGTGGCGCTGCATCACCATCAGTGCATGGCGCAAGTAGATGTCGTGGTCGGTGCCGAAGCGGAACTCGCCGCCGGGCTTCAGCTTGGCCGCGAACATGTCCACCGGGCCGTCGTTCATCATACGCCGCTTGGCGTGGCGCGCCTTGGGCCAGGGGTCCGGGTGCAGCAGGTAGAGGAACGAGAGCGATGCGTCGGGAATCCGCGCGAGCACTTCCAGCGCATCGCCGTGATGGATGCGCACATTGGCGAGCGGCGGGCTGGCGCCGTTGTCGCCCGCCACATGGGTCAGCGCCTGGGCGACGCCGTTGATGAAAGGCTCGGCACCGATGAAGCCGTGGCTCGGCAGCATGTCGGCCCGGCCTGCCATGTGCTCGCCGCCGCCGAAACCGATCTCGAAATGCATCGGGCGATCGTCGCCGAACAGCAGCGCGGACGTGACCGGGCCTTCGAGAGGAACCGCGATCTGCGGCAGCAGGTTGTCGACCAGAGCCTGCTGGCCCGCGCGCAGGGGCTTGCCCTTGGCGCGGCCGTAGAGGCGGTTGAGCGTGGTCGGATCGCCGGATTTGTGAGCCGTCATGGCGGCGGCCACTGACACCGTTGCCCGGCAAGGTCAACGCCGCCCTTTATCCGTCACCAAAACGAAACGGCCCACCCCAAGGGGGCAGGCCGTTCCATGCAAGCTGCTTCTGCGCGGTTCAGGCGACTTCCTGAAGCTCGTCCGGGTCGCGCAGCACATAGCCGCGGCCCCATACGGTCTCGATGTAGTTGGCGCCGCCGCAGGCGTGGGCCAGCTTCTTGCGCAGCTTGCAGATGAAGACGTCGATGATCTTCAGTTCCGGTTCGTCCATGCCGCCGTAGAGGTGGTTGAGGAACATTTCCTTGGTCAGCGTGGTGCCCTTGCGCAGCGAGAGCAGCTCCAGCATCGCATATTCCTTGCCGGTCAGGTGCACGCGGGCGCTGTCGACCTCGACGGTCTTGGCGTCGAGGTTCACCACCAGATTGCCGGTGCGGATGACCGACTGCGAATGGCCCTTCGAGCGGCGGACGACAGCATGAATGCGCGCGATCAGCTCTTCGCGGTGGAACGGCTTGGTCACGTAGTCGTCGGCGCCGAAGCCGAACGAGCGGACCTTCGAATCCATTTCGGAGATGCCCGAGAGGATCAGCACCGGCGTCTGCACTTTGGCGACGCGCAGCTTCTTCAGCACGTCGTACCCGTGCATGTCGGGCAGGTTCAGGTCGAGCAGAATGATGTCGTAATCGTAGAGTTTGCCGAGATCGAGGCCTTCTTCGCCCAGATCCGTGGAGTAGACGTTGAACCCTTCGGCCGTCAGCATGAGTTCGATGGCCCGCGCAGTGGTGGGTTCATCCTCGATCAGCAGGACACGCATCGGAAATTACCTTTCGCCCCCCGTTTCAGCCCAAAACCCCAGCCGAAACGGATATTTCCTCGTATTAACCATAGGACGGATGAAGGTTAAAGGTTAATTTGCCGTAAACACGATTGCCCGTGATTTTTCAAAACCATAGGGAATCCGCGCCTGTTAGGAATATTTCTCCTCGAACGGTGCTTCCAGACCTTAAAAAATCTGGTCCCGACCACCCGTCAGACCATGCCCACCACCGGCCGGATCGTCCGAATCGGGACTTGAGCCTGCCGCACATCGATTCGCTTGAGATAGCTCCAGAGACCGCATTGCAGGCCGATCAGCATCAGGATGAACGGCTGGAAGGCGATGCCCACGAACAGCGATCCGATCAGATAGACCACTTGCGCCAGTTGCAGCGCCACCGCCAACGGCGCCACCCAGGCCTCGTCCGGCCCGGTGCGCTTCTTCCAGCGGCGGCGAATCTGCTCCATCTGAATCAGTCCGGTCAACTGGAGCAGTATCCAGAGACCGAAGCCGGGGAAGCCCTGCTCGCCCAGCATCTCGAAGTAGCTGGAATGGAAGGCGCGCCCTTCTTCCACGACATGGGCGCGCCGGATTTCGGTGCTGCCGTCCACGGTGACCTTGGCGACGGTATCGTACTCGACCCGGCTCGACTGGTTGACCACGAAGCCGCCGCCCAGCGGGTGTTCCTTCACATAGCCCCAGGTCCATTTCCAGACGCCGAGGCGCGTGCTGGCGGACTGATCGGCCTCGTGATTCTCGATCGTGCCCATCCGCGCCAGGAAGGCCTGCGGCAGAAACGGCACCGCGACCACGACCGCCAGCGCCATGCCCCCGGCGATCAGCACCTTGTGCTTCGCGGTTCGCAGGTAGAACAGGCAAAGCACGCCGAGGCACACGAGTCCGGTGCGCGCCTGCGTCCCCACCGGGATCAGCGAACAGGCGAAGATCAGCGCGCCGGCGAACAGGTAGACCCTCCAGTCCGCCGGAAACACTGTGCCGTACTTCACCAGCCAGAGCACGATCGGGATGATCGAGATCGCCACCGCCGAGAGGATCGATCCTTCATAGAGGCCGGTGTTGTTCTCCACGAAGATCCGCAAAGTGCCATAGCCGCCGCCGCCGCCCGCGGTCTTGAGGCCGCCGTCGATGATGAGCGCGCTCGCCGCCAGCACCATGACGAGCGCCACCGCCTCGATCCGCAGCCGCGTGCGCAAGGTGAAAGGCAGGAAGATCGCGAAGACCAGCGCCTTCCACACCCAGGCCCATTTCTCCGCCGCAGCGGCGGGATAGACCGCCGCCCAGGTGGTATAGCCGCAATAGAGCAGTAGCGCCGCGAGGATGCCCTGTCGCAGGGTGAAGCGCGAATCGCGCTTGTCGTCGAGCGCCAGCCAGCCGAGGAACGCGGCGGCGAAAGCCATGAGCGAGATCGGCAGGTGGGACAGGATGCCCCAGGAAATGATCTGCGGGCTGACGATATCGACATAGAGATAGCACAGCACCCAGAGGAACGGGCGCCGGAAGCCGATCAGCAGGAAGCAGGCGACGAAGCCGGTCAGCGCAAGGTCAAGCATCGTCGCCGTCCTTACCCGGCCAGCGCATCTCGCGCCGCACCGGCCCGTTACGCTTCAACGGCCTCGGTTCGGGCACGGCGCCTTCCCCCGGCGTCTCGACATCGAGGTCCGGCCGCAGCAGCAGGCGCCAGGCGGCCAGCGCCAGCAGTCCGTGACTTACGGCAAGGGCAAGGATGTCGACCATCGCGCCGGGCCTACCAGCGCCGGGTTGACGCGGCGTTAAGCCTTGCAGACATAGGCTTCCGTCCCATGACCCGTGTTCTCCACGTCCTCGACCATTCGCTGCCGATGCACAGCGGCTATACCTTCCGGACCCGCGCGATCCTGAAGGCGCAGAAAGCCATGGGCTTCGAAGTCCGCGGCATTACCGGGATACGCCACAAGGCGGAAGGGCCGTCGGTGGAGGAAGCCGACGGACTGACGTTCCACCGCACCGAGGGAACCGCCAGCGGCCCGGTGGGCCTGCGCGAATGGCGCGAGATCGCCCTGTTCTCCGAATCGATCGACCGGCTGGTGCGCGAATGGCGGCCGGACGTGCTCCATGCCCATTCGCCCTCGCTCTGCGGCGCGGCGGCAGCGCGCGTCGCCCGCCGCCACGGCATTCCGCTGGTCTACGAAATCCGCGCCTTCTGGGAAGATGCGGCAGTGGGCAACGGCACCGGCAGCGAAGGCTCGCTCAAGTACCGGCTGACGCGGGCGCTGGAAAACCGCGTCGTCGCCCGCGCCGATGCCGTAGTGACCATCTGTGACGGACTGCGCGAAGACCTCGTCGCGCGCGGGGTTCCGGCAGGCAAGATCTCGAAGATGCCCAACGGCGTCGATCTCGACTTGTTCGGCACCCCGCCCGCGCGCGATCCGGCGCTGGCCCGCGAACTTGGCTTCGAAACCGACGGGACCGCCCACCCGGTCATCGGCTTCATCGGCAGCTTCTACGACTACGAAGGCCTCGACGACCTGATCGCCGCCATGCCCCTGCTGCTGGAGCGCCAGCCCGAAGCGCGGCTGCTGCTGGTCGGCGGCGGCCCGCGCGAGGAAGCGCTGCACGCCCAGGCCCAGGCCTCCCCGGCAGCCGCGGCGATTCGCTTCATCGGCCGCGTGCCGCACCATGAAGTCGAGCGCTACTATGCCCTCGCCGACGTGATGGCCTATCCGCGCAAGAAGAGCCGGTTGACCGACCTCGTGACGCCGCTGAAGCCGCTGGAGGCCATGGCGCAGGGCAAGCTGGTCGCCGCCAGCAATGTCGGCGGCCACCGCGAACTGGTGACTCACGGCAAGACCGGCACGCTTTTCGCGCCCGACGATCCCGCCGCCTGCGCCGCCGCGCTCGCGGACTTGCTGGAAGCACGCGAATCGTGGGATGCCTACCGCGAAGCCGGCCGCCGCCATGTGCGGGAACGGCACGATTGGGCGGTCAATGCCCGGCATTATCGAGACGTTTACCAAATGGTGGCACCTCTGGCGGCACGAAAAAGGCTAGAAACCGCTGCCTGACCTGGCGAATTACCATCCTGCGGAATTGAGAACGGGGTTAATGAACGTGGCGAAACCAGAGAGCAGGCAAGAGGGCAAGAAGGCCCAACCGATCAGCCGCCACCCGCTGTTTCCGGCGATCGTCGCCCTGTGGTTCGCGGCGCTGTTCGGGCTTGGATCGCTGATGGTCAGCCCGGCGCTGATCGAGCGGATCGTCTCGGCCACGGGTCTCGCCAAACTCCTGCCGATGGCCGCGCCGCCGCTCGGCGCCACCGCCCGCATCCTCTTCGCGCTGGCACTCACCGGCCTTGGCGGACTGGTCGGCCTCGTCGCCGGGCGCCGCGTCGCCCAGACTGCCGAGGAAGCCCCTGCCCGCATGCCTTTCGCCGGTCTCGAAGCCGGCGACACTGCTCTTGATGCCGACGGCGAACCGGAAGCCGCACCGGTCGAGGAACGCGCTTCCTCCGCCCTGCCGCGCCGCCGCCGCGCCCTCGCGCTGCCTGTCGAGGACGCCGTGCCGCTGGAAGAGCCGGAAATCGTCTCCCCCGCAGGCGAGCAGCCGCCGATTCTCAATCTCTCCGAACTCGATCTCGACGGCATAGAGGCCGCTGATCCGGTCGATCCGCTGGTTCTCGCGGAGGAGACCTATCGCCAGCCGGATCTCGAAGAACCGGAAATCGTTGCCGCTGAATGGTCGCCTGCGGAAGACGAAGCGCCTGCCCCGCAGACCACCGCTTCCGACGACGAGGACGAGCAGGGCCCCTTCGGCCGCATTCCCGAATGGCTGGAACCGCGCCAGGAAACCCACAGCTTCTCCCCGGCCCGCTGGGGCGCTGCGCATGACGAGGTTTCCAAACCCGTCGCCTCCGCTCCCGCACCGGAAAACCTGAGCAACCGCTTGTTCGAGGCCTATTCGCGCTCGCTGAACGAACCCGCCGAGACATCGGAAGTCCAGCCGCTCTTCACCGCCGCTGCGGCGGACGCGGACGCAAATCCCACCTCAGAGACCGAAACGTCCGAGGAACGCCGTCAGGCCGTCGAACGGATTGCCGGGGCGGACCTCGAAGACCTGTCGCAAGTCGAACTGCTGGAGCGTCTGGCGCTGGCGATGGAGCGGCAGCGCCGCCTCCGCGCCGCCGCGACCCTGGCCGAACCCGAGGACTGGTCGATCCCGGAGGAAGCGGCCATCGCTGCCGCCCCCACCCCGCCGAGCGCCGAGGCTATCGCTGCTCCCGCCGAGCGCCCGGCAGAGTCCGTTCTCCCGCGCCTCGCTTCGGTATCGCCCTTCACCGCGCCACTGCGATCGGTGCCGGACACCCTGGACCTCGACCGGGACGACAGCAACCCGGTCGCGAAAATCGAGGTTCCCTCCCCGATTCCGGCAGCCCTGCGCCCCATCGGCTTCGACGCCTTCGGCCATGACGAGGCCGACGATGCCCTGCCCGGCTATGTCCCGCCCCGCCATATCAGCCTGGCGCTGGCCAACCCGGTCGCGGTCCTGCCCGAGGCTCCCGCCGAACCCGGGAACGAAGTCGAGGATCGCCAGCAATACGCGGCCTTCGACACGCTTTCCGAAGGTTTCGACTACGACGAGACACCCGAGGATGACGAAGAGGAAACCGTTCTCGCGAAAGGCTATTCCTCGCTGCTGAACCTGACGCGCCAGCCCCCCCGGCAGAACTTCGTGCGGCTCGACGACGAAGCCCCGACAACCGAGGTCGCCGACGACGCTTCGGAAGTTAACGGTGCCCGGCCGTTCGATCCGCCCGCCCGACCCGATCCCGGCGAAACCGAGAAGGCCCTGCGCGCCGCGCTCGCCACGCTCCAGCGGATGAGCGGCGCCGCCTGAACCCAGTTGCCAACCATTCAAGAATGCGTTTCACGCAATTGAGACCCATTCTCGCATAACAAAATTCCCTTTTTTACCGCGCACACGCACCGAATTTTGCGCGAACCCCTGTCTTCGCCATTGCAAAAGCGTCCCGTAATCGTCATGGGGGCGCTTGGGACCACCATGACGCACTTTGGCGCAGCACGATTCGTGCGCTCCGGGCGCGACGCAAGGTCCCCGGCAAAAAATGACAGGATGGGTTTTTATCGATGGGATTTCCTAAGCCCCAGGGCCTTTATGATGCGCGTAACGAACACGATGCTTGTGGTGTAGGCTTCGTAGCCCATATCAAAGGCCAGAAAACGCATGCAATCATTACTCAGGCGCTGGAAATCCTGAAAAATATTGACCACCGCGGTGCGGTGGGTGCCGATCCCCTGCTGGGTGACGGCGCAGGAATCCTGACGCAGCTTCCCGACACCCTGTTCCGCAGCTGGGCCGCCGCCACCGGCGTCGAACTGCCACAGGCGGGCGACTATGCCGTCGCCATGTGCTTCCTGCCGCAGGACGAGGCCAGCCGCGACCTGATCACGCAGACCTTCGAGAAGTTCATCGCCAAGGAAGGCCAGCACCTGATCGGCTGGCGCGACGTGCCGGTCACGCTCGACGGCCTCGGCAAGACCGTGATCGAATCGATGCCGGTGATCCGCCAGTGCTTCGTCGGCCGCGGTGACAACTGCGCCGATCAGGACGCTTTCGAGCGCAAGATCCTGGCGATCCGCAAGCAGACGCAGAACCCGCTCGCGGCCATGGCCGAAAAGCACAACCTGCCCGGCCTGACCGAGCTTTACATGCCGAGCTTCTCCAGCCGCACGATCGTCTACAAGGGCCTGCTGCTGGCGACCCAGGTCGGCTCGTTCTACGACGACCTGCGCAATCCCGAGTTCGTCTCGGCGCTCGGCCTCGTCCACCAGCGCTTCTCGACCAACACCTTCCCGAGCTGGAAGCTGGCGCACCCGTTCCGCTTCATGGCCCACAACGGCGAGATCAACACCGTTCGCGGCAACGTGAACTGGATGAACGCGCGCCGCCGCACCATGGAATCGGAGCTGCTCGGCGCCGATCTCGACAAGATGTGGCCGCTGATCCCGCACGGCCAGTCGGACACCGCCTGCCTCGACAATGCGCTCGAACTGCTGCTGGCGGGCGGCTATCCGCTCGTCCACGCGATGATGATGCTCATCCCGGAAGCCTGGGCGGGCAATGCGCTGATGACGCCGGAACGCCGCGCGTTCTACGAATATCACGCCGCCCTGATGGAGCCGTGGGACGGTCCGGCTGCCGTAGCCTTCACCGACGGCCGCCAGATCGGCGCCACGCTCGACCGCAACGGTCTGCGCCCCGCGCGCTTCCTCGTCACCGATGACGACATCTGCGTCATGGCTTCCGAATCGGGCGTGCTTCCGATCAAGGAAGACAACATCGTCCGCAAGTGGCGCCTCCAGCCCGGCAAGATGCTCCTGATCGACTTCGAACAGGGCCGCATCATCGAAGACGAAGAGATCAAGACCCAGCTCGCCAACGAAGAGCCCTACGAAAAGTGGCTTGAGCAGGCGCAGTACAAGCTGGCCGATCTCGACGTGATCGAACCCGAACTGGCCGAGCTGCCCCAGCCGACCGGCACCCTGCTCGATCGCCAGCAGGCTTTCGGCTACACGCAGGAAGACGTCAGCCGCTTCCTCGAACCGATGGCCGTCAATGCCGACGATCCGCTCGGCTCGATGGGCACCGACACGCCGATCCCGGTGCTGTCGAACAAGGCGCGCCTGCTCTACGACTACTTCAAGCAGAACTTCGCGCAGGTCACCAACCCGCCGATCGACCCGATCCGCGAGGAACTGGTGATGAGCCTCGTCACCATGATCGGCCCGCGCCCGAACCTGCTCGGCCATGACGCCGGCAGCCACAAGCGCCTGGAAGTCAGCCAGCCGATCCTGACCGATCTCGGCCTTGCCAAGATCCGCTCGGTGGAAGCCGCGCTCGACGGCGCCTTCCGCACCGAGACCATCGACATGACCTGGGATGCCGCTTCCGGCGTCGAGGGCCTGGAGATGGCGATCAAGGAAATGTGCTGGGCCGCGACCGAAGCGGTGCTGGCGGACAAGAACATCCTCGTCCTGTCCGACCGCGCCCAGGGTCCGGACCGCATTCCGATGCCGGCGCTGCTGGCAACGGCCGCCGTCCACCACCACCTCGTCCGCCAGGGCCTGCGCATGCAGACCGGCCTCGTCGTGGAAACCGGCGAAGCGCGCGAAGTACATCACTTCTGCGCTCTCGCGGGCTACGGCGCGGAAGCGATCAACCCCTATCTCGCGCTCGAAACCATCGAAGCCGTGCGCGTTCGCAAGAACCTGCCGGTGACGGCGGAGCAGGCGGCGAAGAACTACGTCTACGCCATCGGCAAGGGCATCCGTAAGGTCATGTCCAAGATGGGCATCTCGACCTACCAGTCGTATTGCGGCGCCCAGATCTTCGACGCCGTCGGCCTGTCGACCGCTTTCGTGGACAAGTACTTCACCGGAACCGCCACCTCGATCGAGGGCGCGGGCCTGGCCGAGATCGCGGCGGAAACCGTGCAGCGCCACAATGCGGCCTACGGCGACAACCCGATCTACGCCAACATGCTCGATGTGGGCGGTATCTACGGCGCGCGCGTGCGCGGCGAGGAACATGCCTGGACGTCCGAGAACATCGGCGCCCTCCAGCACGCGGTTCGCGGCAATATCCCCGCCAAGTACGAGGAATTCGCCCGCACCATCAACGACCAGTCGACCCGGATGCTCACCATCCGCGGGCTGATGGAATTCGCGCCCAGCCAGGCGATCCACATCTCCGAGGTGGAACCCGCCAGCGAGATCGTGAAGCGCTTCGCCACCGGCGCGATGAGCTACGGCTCGATCTCGTGGGAGGCGCATACCACGCTGGCACTGGCGATGAACCGCATCGGCGGCAAGTCGAACACCGGCGAAGGCGGCGAGGATCCCTCGCGCTTCAAGCCCCTGCCGAACGGCGACACCATGCGTTCGTCGATCAAGCAGGTCGCCTCGGGCCGCTTCGGCGTGACCACCGAGTACCTCGTCAATGCCGACGACATCCAGATCAAGATGGCCCAGGGCGCCAAGCCCGGCGAAGGCGGCCAGCTGCCGGGTGACAAGGTGGACAAGACCATCGGCGCCACCCGTCACTCGACGCCGGGCGTCGGCCTGATCTCGCCGCCGCCGCACCACGACATCTACTCGATCGAAGACATCGCGCAGCTCATTCACGATCTCAAGAACGTGAACCCGACCAGCCGCGTCTCGGTGAAGCTGGTGTCCGAAGTGGGCGTGGGCACCGTGGCTGCGGGCGTCTCCAAGGCCCGCGCGGACCACATCACGATCTCGGGCTACGAAGGCGGCACCGGCGCTTCGCCGCTGACCTCGCTGACCCACGCGGGTTCGCCCTGGGAAATCGGCCTGGCCGAAACCCAGCAGACCCTGCTGCTCAACAACTTGCGCAGCCGCGTGGTGGTCCAGGCCGACGGCGGCCTGCGCACCGGTCGTGACGTCGCCGTGGCCGCGCTGCTCGGCGCGGAAGAGTTCGGCTTCGCCACTGCCCCGCTGATCGCGGCGGGCTGCATCATGATGCGCAAGTGCCACCTCAACACCTGCCCGGTCGGCGTCGCCACCCAGGACCCCGTCCTGCGCGCCCGCTTCACCGGCCAGCCCGAGCACGTGGTCAACTACTTCTTCTTCGTCGCCGAGGAGCTGCGCGCGATCATGGCGCAGCTGGGCTTCCGCACGATCGCCGAAATGGTCGGCCGGGTGGACAAGCTCGACATGAAGAAGGCGGTTTCGCACTGGAAGGCCAAGGGCGTGGACCTCTCCAAGGTCCTCTACCAGACGCCGCTGGGCGACAGCCCCTCGCTGGGCTGGAGCGAAGCACAGGACCACGGCCTCGAAAACGCGCTCGACAACGCGCTGATCGCAGGCGCTGCCGACGCGCTGGACAATCGCCAGCCAGTCCGCATCGAAAAGAGCGTCATCAACGTCAACCGCACGGTCGGCGCGATGCTTTCGGGCGAAGTGGCCCGTCGCTACGGCCATGACGGCCTGCCCGACAACACCATCAACGTGAAGCTCACCGGCGTCGCCGGCCAGAGCTTCGCCGCCTGGCTCGCCCACGGCGTCACGCTCGACCTGACCGGCGATGCCAACGACTATGTCGGCAAGGGCCTGTCCGGCGGCCGCGTGATCGTGCGCCAGCCCGGCCATGTGAACCGCGATCCGCTCAAGAACATCATCGTCGGCAATACCGTGCTCTACGGTGCGATTTCCGGCGAGGCGTTCTTCAACGGCGTCGGCGGCGAGCGCTTCGCGGTCCGTAACTCGGGCGCGATCGCGGTCGTCGAAGGCTGCGGCGACCACGGCTGCGAGTACATGACCGGCGGCGTCGTGACGGTGCTCGGCAAGACCGGCCGCAACTTCGCGGCAGGCATGTCCGGCGGCATCGCCTACGTCTACGACGAGGACGGTGAGTTCGACAAGCTGGTCAATCCCGCAATGGTTGACCTGCTCAAGATCTCGGCCGAAGCCGACGAAGAGGAAGGCACCGGCCGTCCCCAGCAGCGCACCGTCTCGGTCCGCGACCTGGGCATGGGCGACATGCTGCGCCACGATGCGGAGCGCCTGCGCATCCTGCTCGAACGCCACCACCTGCACACCGGCTCGAAGCGGGCCCGCGCACTGCTCGACGACTGGTCGAACGCGCTGGGCAAGTTCGTCAAGGTGATGCCGCGCGACTACGCGAAGGCTCTGCGCCAGCAGGAGGCTGAACGCCTCGAAGCCGCTTCGGTCGCAGCAGAATAAGATCGGGAATTAGTAAGATGGGCAAGGAAACCGGCTTCCTCGAACTGGACCGCCAGGACCGCACTTATGGCGATGCCAAGGAGCGCCTCAAGAACTACAACGAGTTCGTCGTTCCGCTGGCGCCGCAGGCGCTGAAGGATCAGGCATCGCGTTGCATGAACTGCGGCGTGCCGCACTGCCACACCGGCTGTCCGGTCAACAACATCATCCCGGACTGGAACCACCTGGTCTACGAGGACGACTTCCGCAACGCGCTGGAAGTCCTCCACTCGACCAACAATTTCCCCGAGTTCACCGGCCGCATCTGCCCCGCCCCGTGCGAGGCGGCCTGCACCCTGAACATCGTGGACCAGCCCGTCACCATCAAGTCGATCGAATGCGCGATCGTCGACAAGGGCTGGCAGGAAGGCTGGATCACGCCCAAACCTGCCGCGAAGAAGACCGGCAAGTCGGTGGCCGTGGTCGGCTCCGGCCCGGCCGGCATGGCCTGCGCACAGCAGCTCGCCCGCGCCGGTCACTCGGTGACCGTGTTCGAAAAGAGCGACCGCGTCGGCGGCCTGCTTCGCTACGGCATCCCCGACTTCAAGATGGAGAAGCACCTCATCAACCGTCGTCTCGTGCAGATGATGGCCGAGGGCATCGAATTCCGCACGTCCACCGAAGTGGGCGTGACCGTCTCGGTCGCCTCGCTGAAGGAAAACTTCGACACCGTCGTCTTCGCGGGCGGCGCCGAGGACCCCCGTCCGCTCAACATTCCGGGCTTCGAACTGCCCGGCGTGCGCTTCGCGATGGAGTTCCTCACCCAGCAGAACAAGCGCAACGCGGGTGACGACGAGCTTCGCGCCGCCCCGCGCGGCACGCTTTCGGCCACCGGCAAGCACGTCATCGTCATCGGCGGCGGCGACACCGGCTCGGACTGCGTGGGCACCTCGAACCGCCAGGGCGCCGCTTCGGTGACGCAGCTGGAAATCATGCCCAAGCCGCCGCTGCACGAAAACAAGGCGATGTCCTGGCCGAACTGGCCGCTCAAGCTGCGCACCTCGTCGAGCCACGAGGAAGGCGTCGAGCGCGACTGGGCCGTGCTGACCAAGCGCGTCATCGGCGACAACGACGTGCGTGCCCTCGAATGCGTCCGCGTCGAGTGGAAGGACGGCAAGATGCAGGAAGTGGCGGGCAGCGAGTTCACGCTCCAGGCCGACCTCATCCTGCTCGCCATGGGCTTCGTCGGCCCGCGCAAGGCCGGCATGCTCGACCAGTCGGGCGTGGAACTGGACGCGCGCGGTAACGTCAAGGCCACTATGGCCGACTATCGCACCAGCGACCCGGCGATCTATTCGTGCGGCGACATGCGCCGCGGCCAGTCGCTGGTGGTCTGGGCCATCCGCGAAGGCCGCCAGTGCGCCCGCGCGGTGGACGAAGCGCTCATGGGCAGTTCCGAACTGCCGCGCTGAGCTTTCGCACCCTGATTTGAGAGAGGGGCGTACCGCAAGGTGCGCCCTTTTTCGATCGTGCGCTGGCCGGGCTTCGACAAGCTCAGCCTGTCGAAGACCCGCCCGCGCGATCACTTTCCCGGCAATCTTGATCTAATCCCCGTGCCCGGCTTTCTCGACCGAAAGGGAGAACGCCATGCTGCTGGAAATCGCGGAAATCGAAGTGCGCCCCGGCGCCGAGGATGCTTTCGCACGGGCCATGCAAGAATCCGGCCTGACCGAACTGGCCGCCTGCGAGGGCGTCGTCTCAATCCGCTTCGGACGCGGCGTGGAGAATCCGTCGAAGTTCACCTTCAATGTCGTCTGGACATCCATGGAAGCACACGAAGCCGCTCGGGGCCTGGAAGCCTTCGGACGTTTCCGCGCCGCTTTCGGCGATATGGGCGTGGCCGGAAGCATGGGCCACTACGTGATGGACAAGGCAATCCCGGGTGCTTCGGCCTGAAGCTCACGTTACCCGGACAGCCTCTCTACCAGTCGATCGTCCCGCGCCCATGCTCCGCGAGAAACGCATTGGCCTTGCTGAAATGACGGCAACCCAGGAACCCGCGATGGGCCGAAAGCGGGCTGGGATGCGGCGCGGTCAGCACCAGATGGTGGCTCGAAGCCAGCCCCGGCACCCGCATCGCCTTCTTCTGAGCGTGACTGCCCCAGAGCAGGAACACACAAGGCTCCGCCTTGGCCGCGACCGCCGCGACGGCGGCATCGGTGATCGCCTCCCAGCCCTTGTTCTGGTGCGACCCGGCCTGCGCTTCCTCGACCGTCAGCGCATTGTTGAGCAGGAGCACCCCCTGCCGCGCCCAGTGTTCGAGATTACCATGCCCCGGCGCGGTCACGCCGCAGTCGGTGGCCAGTTCCTTGTAGATGTTGACCAGCGAGGGCGGCACTTTCACGCCCTCCGGAACCGAGAACGACAGGCCGTGCGCCTGCCCCGGCCCGTGATAGGGATCCTGCCCGAGGATGACGACGCGCACAGAATCGAGTGGCGTCAGTTCCAGCGCCCGCAGCCGCGTGCCGCGCGGCGGATAGATCCGCTTGCCCGCGGCTTCCTCGGCCTTGAGCCAACCGCCGAGCTGGCGCGATTGCGGCGAATCGAGCACTGTCCCCAATGCCGGTTGCCAGGATGGCGGCACGCCCTGAAGCGATCCCGAGACCTCCATTCGCGCCGTACTCCCGCCTAAACCATTTGCGAAACTCAGGCCCAGTCCCTAAGCATTTTCGGACTATGGCTGTCTATCTCCACGAAGAAGATCTCCCCGAAGGCGTGCTTGCGCCGGGACCCGTTGCCGTCGACACCGAGACGATGGGCTTGATCACCCCGCGCGACCGCCTTTGCGTAGTCCAGATTTCCGACGGACAGGGCGACGAGCATCTCGTCCGCTTTGCGCCCGGCAGCGACTTCGCCGCGCCGAACCTGAAAGCGGTGCTGGCCGATCCGGCCCGGCTGAAACTCTATCACTTCGCCCGGTTCGACCTTGCCGCGATCGAGCACTACCTCGGCGTCACCGCCGCGCCGGTGTTCTGCACCAAGATCGCCAGCAAGCTGACCCGCACCTACACCGACCGTCACGGTCTCAAGGACCTCGTGCGCGAACTGCTCGGCAAGGAAGTGTCGAAGCAGCAGCAGTCGAGCGACTGGGGCGCCGCCGAGCTGACCGAGCCGCAGAAGGAATACGCCGCCTCGGACGTGCGCTATCTCCACGCGATGCACGAGATTCTCGTCGTGCGCCTCGCCCGCGAGAATCGCACCGAGATCGCCCAGGCCTGTTTCGACTTCTTGCCCGCCCGCGCCCGGCTCGACCTTGCCGGTTGGCCGGATCACGACATCTTCAGCCACGAAGCCGCGTGATCGGAGCCTAGCCACGCATGTCGGTCGAAGCCAACCAGATCCGCAATCGCCGCCGGCACTTCGCCGCGCCCGGCGGCTCGCACGATCGCATGGTGGCCTTCCTTGCCAAGGCCCTGCCTGCGGGCATCGGCCTGATCGCGGCCGTCATGATCCTGGTCCCGCTCTCCCCGCGCGGAGAGATCAGCTTCCTGCTGGACCGCAACAAGGTGGCGACCACCGGCGAGCGTATCGCCGTGGCGGATGCCGCCTATCGCGGACAAGACAATGAGGGCCGTGACTTCGTGGTGACGGCAGGCACCGCCGTCCAGCGTTCGCCGGATATTCCCATCGTCGAAATGCAGAAGCTCGTCGCCCAGATGGACTTGCGCGACGGCCCCGCCGATATCGTGGCGCCGCGCGGCGCCTACAATTTCGACAAGGATACGATGGCGGTCGACGGCCCGGTCAACTTCAAGTCGTCCGACGGCTATACGATGACCACCAGCAAGGTCGACGTCGACATCAAGCAGAAGACGGCGGTCGCATCGGGCGGCGTCCAGGGCACCGTGCCCTCGGGCACGTTCAAGGCCGATGCGATGCACGCCGATCTCGACACCCGCACCGTTACACTCGAAGGCCATGCCCGGATGCGCATCACGCCCGGCAAGCTGAGGATGCCGCAATGACCCCCCGCTTGTTTGAATCCCGCAAGTTCCGCATCGCTCTTGGCGTGCCGGTGGCCGGACTCGCCCTGTTCGTCGCCGGGCAGCAGCTTGGCGCCCAGGCGATCTCGGGCCACAATTCCGACGCCCCCGTCGATTTCGGTGCCGACCGCATCGAGCTTCAGGACAAGCAGAACCGCGTCGTGCTGACCGGCAATGTCGATATCACCCAGGCCGACCTGCGCCTGCGCGGTGCCCGCACCGTGATCGACTTCATCAAGGGCGACCAGACGCAGGTGCAGCGGATCACCGCCAGCGGCAATGTCGTCGTCACCCGCCAGGATCAGGTGGCGACCGGCGATACCGCGATCTACGACCTCAACCAGCGCATCGTGACGATGGTCGGCAATGCCACGCTCAAGCGCGGCACCGGCGATACCCTGCGCGGCGGCCGTTTCGTGATGGACCTCAAAAGCGGCGTCTCCTCGGCCTCGGGCGGCCGGGTGAAGGGCACGTTCAACGTCCCCAAGAAGAAGAACTGATCCCGGAACCTCTCCCGGAAGGAACGAAAAAGGCCGGTTACGACACCCTGTCGTAACCGGCCTTTTTCGTTTTGGGCGGCCCTCGGGACAGGCCCCGCCCCAATCAGAACGCCTTGTCGTGGACCAGCACCCGCGCGGTCAGGAACATGATGTGCAGATCGCGCATGATGGTCCAGCCTTCGAGGTACTCCAGATCGGACTGGAGGCGGTTGATGAGGTCCGATTCCTGGTCGGTTGCGCCGCGATAGCCGCGTACCTGGGCAAGGCCGCTCAGGCCCGGCTTGAGGCTGTGGCGCTGCCAGTAGCGGCGATCGACTTCCCAGAACAGCTTGTCCCCCGCCAGCGAGCCGGTAGCGTGGGGACGTGGGCCCACGAGGCTCATGTCGCCCAGCAGCACGTTGAACAGCTGCGGCAACTCGTCGATGCTGGTGCCGCGAATGAAGCGGCCGACGCGGGTTATGCGCTGGTCTCCCTTCGAGGCCGAGACATTGCCATTGGTGTCGCAGAGGGCCTGCGTCATGCTGCGGAACTTGTACATGTTGAAGAAGGTGTTGCCCCGGCCCATGCGGCGCTGGACGAAGAACACCGGCCCGCCGTCCTGCAGCTTGACCGCGAGGGCCACGACCAGCAGCAGCGGCGAGAGCGCGAGGATCGCGCCGCCGGAGAAGGCGACGTCGAAGATGCGCTTGATCGCGCGTTCGCGGATTCCCAGCGGCCCGGCCGAAACGAGCAATAGCCCGTGCTGGCCGGTCACCCGCGCGCCCTGGGCGCCGAGGCGCGCCACTTCGTCGTCCAGTACTTCGCCGTCGACATTGGCGCCCTTGAGCACCATGGCCCATTCCGCGCGGCGGTCTGCCGGGCAGCTCACCACGACCCGGTCGATATTGCGCAGGACGAGTCCCACGCGGTCGAGCGAATCGGGGTCCTTGAGACTGGGCCGCAGGCCCATGGCCGTCGCCGAGACGCGAATCGCGCCGGGCATGCGGAGCTGAGGTCCCCCGTCGTCGATGATCAGTTCGTTGATGACATTGGCGCCGCAGCGCCAGCGCACGAAGCTGCGAAGCTGGAGCCGCGACCAGCCGATCAGCGCCATGGCGCAGATCACGCCGCCGCTGAAGGCGCCGCGAGACAGCTCTGCCGAGGATTTCATGAGGAACTGCACGAAGACGACGACGACGACCGCCACCACCATCGAGACTTCCGCACGGAAAATGCCCCGCCAGCCGTCGCGCAAGGCGTCGGTGGAATAGGCGGCGTTATACAACGCCAGCGTCAGGAAGATCGGCAGCAGCACTTGTCCGTAGACGAGTGCCATCTCCATTCCCTGGCCGCTGTCGTAAAGCCAGCCCGCAAGTGCGAAGCCCGCCAGAAGGGCCACGAGGTCCCCCACGAGCAAGGCAAGATAACATTGAAGCCGTCGGCGTTCGAGCGAAGGTGCGACGAGAAGTTCGTCTGCCTCGGAGCGCTGAACGGCTTGGGTCGTAACTGCAAATGGCGCATTCATGCGTTCAACACTCCCGATTGTCGAACTCATGCCCCCCGGATCCCCTCTTCCACCTATCGCCACAGCCACGGATTCGATGTCCGTGCTGCACTGCGGTAGACGAATGCACTTATGATCATTCCATAGGTGCGGGAAAGCCGATTCAGTTAAGCTGTTCTTTTTATCCGTTGTTTGCCATCAAGCGTAGAAATTCTGGCTATTTCGACTAACCCTTCAGCCAGCAGAAGGTCAGCGTCCTGGCTATTGGCCAGCAGCGATTGGTGCATCGCAATAAGACGGGCCACCAGACGTTCGAGACGATTACCACGCCAGATACGCAATTGCACCCCGAGGGCTGGTTTGTCCTTCCAGAAAATTCGGCGGGCCGCCGCTTCCGATTCGATCAGCGCTGCGGGGTCGCCGCCCCTGCCCAGCCGGGAATTGAGGCCCGCCAGTTGCGCCGCGCGGCGCTCGAAGGCCAGCAGCAGGCCGACGGCATTGATGCCCTGATCGCGCAGGCGCTTGAGTTCGGGGCCGATCGCCTCGCGCTTGCCGCCCAGCACCGCGTCGACCAGCGGGCCGAAGTCGTCGTCCTCGGTCGCCGCGCCCACGGCATCGAGATCGGCGCTCGACACCGCGCGCGGGGTTTCGGCGCTGGCATCGAGATAGAGCGCCAGCTTGGTCACTTCCGAGCGCGCCAGCCGCGTATCGAGGCCCGAGGCCCGCGCGATCCGTTGGGCGAGATCGCTGCCCATCTTGAGTCCGGCGCCGTTGGCCATCGTCCGCACGGCTCCCGTCACTGCGGCGAGGTCGGGCGGATAGAACATCGCCACCAGTCCGTCCGGCCGCGTGGCAAGCAGCTTGGCGGTGCGTGACTTGTCAGTGGCGCCGGTCGCCACGATCAGCACCGGGCAGGCATCGACATCGCTTTCCAGTAGGATCTGGACCGCATCGTGGGCCTCGTCGCCCTGGGCGCGAATCCAGATGTGGCGCGAAGCGCCGCCGAACAGAGAGTTGGAGCGGGCCTCGTCGCCCAGTTTCACCGGGTCGCGCCGCAGCTCCGATCCGGCGATCTCGACCCGCTCGCCGGGATCGGCGAGAAGCGAGACGATCTTCGCTGCCGCATCGGTGGCACCGGCTTCGTCGGGTCCGCAAAAGAAGAAAACCCGCGCCTGCTGTGCGGCGCGGGCTGCTAGGCCGCCGAAATCCTTCTGGGTCGCTTTCACGTCACCGTGACTCGCACCGGAATCACTGCTTGGTATCGCCGCGCAGGCGCAGCGCCACCGCGTTGACGATGCGGGTGGCCACGTCCTTCGACATGTTCTCGAGCGCGGTCTGTTCGCCCGCGATCGTCGCATAGTCGGAGGACACGACGTCGATGCCCGCATCCGAACCGGCGGTGGCGTCGAGCACGGTCTCGTTGCTCGACAGGTCCACCAGCTGGTAGCGTGCGCGCAAGGTCCGGCGCTCGCGGCCGATGGTATCGTCCGAGAGCAGCGCGAAGCCTTCGAGCTTGTCGTCGAGACGGATGTCGAGGCGGTAGCGCGGCGCCGTGCTGCCCTTATCGGAACCGAGCTGGTCGACGATGGCGTTGCGGACCAGCCAGCCCGCACGCCCCTCGATCGCCGCGACCTGCACGCCCTTGAGGCCCTGTGCCACGGCACCGCTGCCGCCGCCCGCATACATCGGCTTGAGGCCGCAACCGGACAGCAGCGCGGCCCCAATCAGAGCGGGGCCGAAGAGGCGCAGGAAACGCATCACGCGACGAGATTGACCAGGCGGTCGGGGACGACGATCACTTTCCTCACCTCGGCTCCATCCAGCGCACGCTGCACTTTCTCGCTGGCCAGGGCAAGGGCTTCAAGCTCTTCCTTCGAAGTGCCCTTGGCCACGGTCAGGGTGTCGCGCAGCTTGCCCTTCACCTGGACCGCCACGGTCACTTCGTCCTCGACCAGCAGTGCCGGATCGACTTCGGGCCATGCCGCCTGCGAGACGAGGCCTTCGCCGAAGGTCGCGAAGGCTTCTTCGGCAAGGTGCGGCATCATCGGCGAGACGAGCAGCAGAACCGTACGGATAGCATTCGAGCGGCTGGCCGAAGGGGCCGCCTTCTCGACCGCGCCGGTCAGTTCGTAGATGCGTGCCACGGCCTTGTTGAAGCCCAGCGATTCGATGTCCGAAGCGACAGCGGCCACCGTCTGGTGGACCTTGCGGTCGATCGCCTTGTCCTCGCCCTCTGCCGCAGCGTCGTACTGGGCGAACAGACGCCACAGGCGCTGGACGAAGCGGCCGCAGCCTTCGATGCCGGCTTCCGACCACGGCAGGTCGCGTTCCGGCGGGCTGTCGGACAGCATGAACCAGCGGATCGCGTCGGCGCCGTACGTCGCGACGATCTCGTCGGGGTCGACGACGTTCTTCTTCGACTTCGACATCTTGATGACGCGGCCGATCTCGACCGGGGCGCCATCGGCCTTCAGCGTTGCACTTTCGCTGCCGCGCTCGATCTCGCCGGGCGAGAAGTAGACCGGCTGGCCGTTGGCATCGTTGATGCGGAAGTAGGTCTCGTGCGTGACCATGCCCTGCGTGAACAGGCTGGCGAAGGGCTCCTTCACCTCGACCTTGCCGATACGAGCCAGCGCGCGCGTCCAGAAGCGGGCGTAGAGCAAGTGCAGAATCGCATGCTCGATGCCGCCGATGTACTGTTCCACCGGCAGCCATTCGGCGATCTTGGCCGGATCGAACGGGCGATCCTCAGGCTGGCTGGCAAAGCGCAGGAAGTACCACGAGGAATCGACGAAGGTATCGAGCGTGTCGGTCTCACGCCGCGCGGCGTGGCCGCACTGCGGGCAATCGACATGCTTCCAGGTCGGGTGACGGACCAACGGGTTGCCAGGGGTCGAGAAATCGACATCCTCGGGCAGCGTGACCGGCAGGTGCTTCTTGGGCACCGGCACCACGCCGCAAACCTCGCAGTGGATGAACGGGATCGGCGTGCCCCAATAGCGCTGGCGCGAAACGCCCCAGTCGCGCAGGCGCCACACGGTCTTGCCCTCACCCCAGCCTTCGGCCTCGGCGCGCGCGATGACGGCGGCCTTGGCGTCCTTCACGGCCATGCCGTTGAGGAAGTCGGAGTGGACGCAGACGCCGTCACCGGCTTCGGACTCGCCGTCGAACGGCTTGTCGGCATCGGCCTCGCTCGCCGCGACGACGCGCAGGATCGGCAAGCCGTACTTGGTGGCGAATTCGAAGTCGCGCTGGTCGTGGCCGGGAACGGCCATGACCGCGCCGGTGCCGTAGTCCATCAACACGAAGTTGGCGATGTAGACCGGCAGGTCGGCGCCCGTGAACGGGTGCCTGGCCTTGATGCCGGTGTCGAAGCCCAGCTTCTCCGCGGTTTCGAGTTCGGCCGCGGTCGTGCCGCCCTGCTTGCACAGCGCGATGAAGTCCTCGACCTCGGGGCGGCCGACGGCAGCCGCCTGCGCGATCGGGTGATCGGCGGCGACGGCGACGAAGCTGGCGCCGAAGATCGTATCCGGGCGGGTCGAGTAGACTTCCACCGAGCCGATCCCGCCCACTTCGGCGGTCAGATCGAACTTGAACTGCAGGCCTTGGCTCTTGCCGATCCAGTTCTCCTGCATCGTGCGGACCTTTTCGGGCCACTTGTCGAGCGTGGAGAGGCCCTCCAGCAGTTCATCCGCGAAATCGGTGATCTTGAGGAACCACTGGGAGAGCTTGCGCTTCTCCACCAGCGCGCCCGAGCGCCAGCCGCGCCCGTCGATCACCTGTTCATTGGCGAGCACGGTCATGTCGACCGGGTCCCAGTTCACCGCCGATTCCTTGCGATAAACCAGATCGTTTGCGTAGAGATCGAGGAACAGCGCCTGCTCGTGGCCGTAATATTCCGGCTCGCACGTGGCGATCTCGCGGCTCCAGTCGAGCGCGAAGCCCAGGCGCTTCAGCTGCGCCTTCATGTTGGCGATGTTCTCGCGCGTCCAGCCGCCGGGGTGGACGCCCTTTTCCATCGCCGCGTTCTCGGCGGGCATGCCGAACGCGTCCCAGCCCATCGGGTGGAGCACTTCATGGCCGGTCATGCGCTTGTAGCGCGCCAGCACGTCGCCCATCGTATAGTTGCGGACGTGGCCGATATGGATGCGTCCCGAAGGATAGGGGAACATCTCAAGCACGAAGCTGCGCGGCTTCGACGAGGTGTCGTCCGCCTTGAAGCACTGCGCATCGTCCCACGCAGCCTGCCAGCGCGTGTCCGCCTGAGCCGGATCGAACCGCTCGGTCATCTCAGTCAAGTCTCCTGCGGGCGCATGTCACCCGCGCAATTGAAACTGCGGGCCGGATCGGCCCGCAGGGGAAAAATCAGCCGCCGATCGAATCGCGACGCAGGTCACGGGCGCGGGTGAGGATGATATCCTCCAGCTTCTGCACCGTCGCGGCCTGCACCGGCGCCGCCGTCCAGGCGCCGCCGGTCGAGACTTCGCGCTGCGCGGTCACGCGCAGGGCATCGGCGCGCAGGTCCTTGTCGAGGATCATCACGGTGACCTTGACGCGCTCGCCCGGCTGCTTGGGATTGACGTACCAGTCGGTGACGATGACGCCGCCGGCGCTGTCCGACTGGAGCAGCGGCATGAACGACAGCGAATCGAGGCTGGCGCGCCAGAGGTAGCTGTTCACGCCGATGGTCGTCACCGCCGAAGGCGCGATCGCGGACTGCACCTGCTTGCGGCCGCCGCCGCAACCGGCCAACGCAAGCGCCGCCACGGCGCAGAAGCCTGCGGTTGCCAGCGATCGAGCGGAGAGAAGGCCGGTATGGGTGCTGCCTGTCATCGTAATTCCCAGTTCCTGTCTTGGCGAAGGCGCCGGACTCCCGCGCGCCTGCCGTGAAACGCCTCTATAGCCGCCACTGCCGGGGCGGCAAGTGCGGCTTCATCAGCTTGCCGCCATAAGCGAGGCAAGGCTAAACGCTTGCTGAACGGGCAGCGGCGCTTCCGCGCACGAATGCCGATCCCCTCCCGGCGCCCCTCCCCCCGGCGATCATCCTGTGTTAAGCTCGTCGGACGAGTATGGTGGGCCTGTTTGACAGGTCGATGCCAGGCCCCCTGAGACTGGGTAATGACGGAAGCTGACGATGATTAGGGAAAGTGCAGCCCCACAGGATGATGCCTTCTCGAATCGGGGCATCTCGAAAGGCGGCATGAGGACCGGCATGATGCTGACCTGCTGCGTGGTCGTGCTTGCCCTGCCCAGCGCCGTGCTGGCCTTTACCACCACGTTCAAGGCCGAGTCTTCCTCGCGCTCCTTCGGTGCGCTCGATACCGAGACCTCTCCCGAAAATCTGTCGCGCGCGATCGCGATGCGATCGCTGGGCGACGGCGAGAACTTTCCCTTCACGCCCGCCGGTCCCACCGCCCGGCGCGACCGGGCCGTTACCGTGGCCGTCCGCATCGACCGCGAAGCGGCGCAGGCGATCATCGTGCGCAACCGCACCCCGATCGCGCGCAACGACATGGCCGGAATCGGCGGTCTGAAGATCGCGCCGACGGCGTTCAACCTCGGCGTGGCACGGGGCTATCAGAACTTCGCCCCGGACATTGCCGCCGCCACGGCGCCCGCCACGGCACGCGGCATTGCCGACGCGCCGGAACTGAAGAAGTTCAGCCTCCAGGCGGGCAGCGCCGAGCAGAAAGAGCCGCGCTTCACCACCCGCCTCTCCATCGACGAGAAGCGTGCGCCGGGCCGGGCGCCCCATACTTTCGCGGGCGAAGCGGGTGAAGTCGATCTCGGCGGCTCCTATCGCGTGACCAACAATCTCGATCTCACCGCAGGCCTGCGCTACTCGCAGGACCGCGAGCGCCTGATGCCGCTGACGGACGGACGGCAGGACAGCCAGGCCGTCTACGTCGGAACCCAATTCAAGTTCTGATTTTTGCAACCATAAGTGCATTTCTATCAATCATTTCGGCTTAAATAACCGTCATCGCCCCAAGGCATCGCTTGCCCCGCCCCAATGCATTTCCTAGCCTGCGTTCGGTGAATGCTCACTAAGCGAAAGGCTTGATATGGCGCGCGTTGCAATCGTTACCGGTGGAACCAGAGGTATTGGAGAGGCCGTTTCATTGGCTCTCCAGGAACGGGGCCACACTGTAGTTGCAAATTATGCAGGCAATGAAGAAAAGGCCAAGGCATTTACGGAGAAGACCGGCATTGCCGCCTACAAATGGGACGTCGGCGACCATGAAGCCACGCTCGCGGGCGTGGCGCGGGTAACCGAGGAAGTCGGCCCGGTCGATATCGTCATCAACAACGCCGGCATCACGCGCGACGGTGTGCTTCACAAGATGACCTTCGACGACTGGAACGAGGTGATGCGCATCAACCTCGGCGGCTGCTTCAACATGGCGAAGGCCACGTTCTCCGGCATGCGCGATCGCGGCTGGGGCCGCATCGTCAACATCGGCTCGATCAACGGCCAGGCCGGACAGTATGGCCAAGTGAACTATGCCGCCGCCAAGTCCGGCATCCACGGCTTCACCAAGGCCCTGGCCCAGGAAGGCGCCAAGTACGGCGTCACCGTCAACGCCATCGCGCCGGGCTACATCGATACCGACATGGTCGCGGCGGTTCCCCCGCCGGTGCTGGAGAAGATCGTCGCCAAGATCCCGGTCGGCCGTCTCGGCAGCGCTTACGAAATTGCCCGCGGCTGCGCCTTCCTCTGCTCTGAGAACGCCGCTTTCGTGACCGGCTCTACGCTGAGCATCAACGGCGGCCAGCACATGTATTGACCGGGTTTGGAGGACCGGCGCGACCGCCGGTCCTCCACCTTGCTTTCAGGCGCGATGCGGGCCGAACAGGATCACCGCCGCGCCGATAAGGCAGATCGTCGCACCGCCAAGATCCCAACGGTCCGGGCGAACGCCCTCGGCGATCCACAGCCACAGCAGTGCCGAGGTGATGTAGACGCCGCCGTAAGCCGCGTAAGCGCGCCCGGCGTTGCTGCTGTCGACCAGCGTGAGCAGCCAGGCGAACAGCACCAGCGATGCGCATCCGGGAATGAGCCAGAGCGCCGACCTCCCCATCCGCAGCCAGGCCCAGAACGCGAAACAACCGCCTATTTCGGCCAGCGCGGCGCCAATATAGATGATGATCCCCTGCATTTCCGCTCGATAGCAACCGGGGGCAGCCGTGTCGCGGAATTCATGCCGACTGCGCGGAAGTGGAAGCGGGAGCTTCCCCCTGCTAGGCAGGCCCCATGACCTCGATCTACCATCCGCCGGTCAAGCGCTCGATCGAAATCGCGGGACACAAGACTTCCATCAGTCTCGAACCGCTGTTCTGGGACCTGCTTCGGCAAGTTGCGGCACGCGAAGGCGTGCCCATCAACGCGCTGGTCGCCAGGATCGATGCCGAACGGCTGGAGGCGGATACCCCGCCCGGCCTCGCCAGCGCGATCCGGGTCTGGCTGGTCGCGGCGCGAGGGTGACAATGGCAAGAGGCGGAAACCTTGCGGTTCCGCCTCTCGAACATACGGCCATGCCGCGCAGGATATCAGTAGCTCGCGGGCGGATCGCTGGCCGGGAAGCTTTCGTCGATGGCTTCGTCGGTCTTGGACCAACGCGGCGGCTGGTGCTTCATGTTTTCAGGGCCGGCGTCGCGAACCGGATAACTATCCGGACCACCCGCAGTCGCCGCCCCTTCGCTGGCGCGGTTGGCGTACTTGTAGAGTGCGTAGCCGATGGCACCGGCTGCCGCCAACTTGATCAAGCCCATGGTCGTTACTCCTCTCGGGTTTTCGAGGGAGCAACGCACCGCCGGGTCGATCGGTTGCCTTACTCGCCGCCGACCCGTTCGATCTGTGCGCCGACCAGCGCCAGCTTTTCCTCAAGCCGCTCGTAGCCGCGATCGAGGTGGTAGAGGCGATGAACCTGCGTTTCGCCCTCTGCCGCCAGACCGGCGATGACGAGGCTCATCGAGGCGCGCAGGTCGGTCGCCATGACTTCGGCGCCGGTCAGCTTCTGCACGCCGTGGACCACGGCAGTGCGGCCCTTGGTCTCGATATGCGCGCCCATGCGGTTGAGTTCGGGAACGTGCATGTAGCGGTTCTCGAAGATCGTCTCGGTCAGCACGCTCGACCCTTCGGCGCGGCAGAGCAGCGCCATGAGCTGGGCCTGCATGTCGGTGGCGAAGCCCGGATAAGGCGCGGTCGAGAGCGTCACCGGCTTCAGCGGGCCGTCGGCGGCGACGTGGAGGCCCTCGGCGGTCGGCTCGACATGGACGCCGGCATCGCGCAGCGCCTGCACGGTGGCTTCCATGTCCTCGATCTTGGCGCCCTTCAGCGTGACTTCACCGCCGGTGATGGCGGCGGCACAGGCGTAGGAGCCCGCCTCGATGCGGTCCGGCATGACCATGTAGGTCGCGCCGTGCAGGCGGCTGACGCCGTGGATGGTGAGGTCCGACGTGCCGATGCCCTCGATCTGCGCGCCCATGGCGACCAGCAGATTGCAGAGATCGACGATCTCCGGCTCGCGCGCGGCATTGTGCAGGGTGGACTTGCCCGTGCAGAGCACCGCCGCCATCAGCGCGTTCTCGGTCGCGCCGACCGAGACCACCGGGAAGGAATAGCGGCCGCCCGGCAGGCCGCCGTCGGGCGCGATGGCGCGGACGTAGCCCGCCGCCATCTCGATCTGGGCACCGAGCGCTTCGAGGGCCTTCAGGTGCAGGTCGATCGGGCGGTTGCCGATGGCGCAGCCGCCGGGCAGCGACACGGTCGCCTCGCCCATGCGCGCCAGCATCGGGCCGAGCACCAGGATCGAGGCGCGCATCTTGCGGACCAGATCGTAAGGCGCGACGGAACTGGTGATGCGAGTCGCCTGAAGCGTCATCACCCGGCCGAAGTCTTCGGGACGGCTGCCCGCGATCATCGTCGAGATGCCGAACTGGTTCATCAGGTGCTGGAAACCGTCGATGTCCGCCAAGCGCGGCAGATTGCGCAACGTCAGCGGTTCTTCGGTCAGCAGGGCACAAGGCAGCAGCGTCAATGCGGCGTTCTTCGCGCCGGAAACGGGGATGGTGCCGGAGAGGCGCTTGCCGCCTTGGATGATGATCTTGTCCATGCGCCGCTATTTAGCGGGATTTGGCCGCGCAGCAAGCACACCTCGGAGAAACACGGATGGACTGTTGCGCTGCGTCTGCGAAGCAGGCTTTATACGAAATAAGTCCAGCTTTAACCGCACCGTAACCAAATGGAGCCAGGCCGTTAACCATGTCTGCAACCCAGTTCAAAAAGCCCGTCCGAAAAGCCGTATTTCCGGTCGCAGGACTCGGAACCCGCTTTCTTCCCGCCACCAAGGCAATTCCGAAGGAACTTCTTCCCGTCGTTGACCGACCGCTGATCCAGTACGCGGTCGACGAAGCGCGCGAGGCGGGGATCGAGGAATTCGTCTTCGTCACCGGCCGCGGCAAGACCGCCATCGTCGAGCATTTCGATACGGCCTACGAACTGGAAGCGACGATGTCCGCACGCGGCAAGTCGCTCGATCCGCTGGAGCCGACCCGCATCCAGCCGGGCAATCTCGTCACCGTGCGCCAGCAGGTGCCGCTCGGCCTCGGCCATGCCGTGTGGTGCGCCCGCGCCGTCATCGGCGACGAGCCTTTCGCGATCTTCCTGCCTGACGAACTGATGTACGGCTCGCCCGGCTGCATGAAGCAGATGGTCGATGCCTATAACGACATGGGCGGCAACCTCGTCTCGGTGCTGGAAGTGCCGATGGAGGAAGTCTCCAGCTACGGCGTCATCGCGCCGGGTGCGGTGAACGGTGCGCTGACCGAAGTGAAGGGTCTGGTCGAGAAGCCCAAGGTGGCCGAGGCGCCCTCGAACAAGATCGTCTCGGGCCGCTATATCCTCCAGCCCGAGATCATGGGCCTGCTCGCCAATCAGGGCAAAGGCGCGGGCGGCGAGATCCAGCTGACCGATTCTATGGCCAAGCTGATCGGCCAGCAGCCGTTCCACGCGGTGACGTTCGCGGGCCAGCGCTTCGATTGCGGTTCGAAGGTCGGTTTCGTCGAAGCGACGCTCGCCATCGCCCTCGACCGTCCGGACATGGGCGAGGAAGTGCGCACCATCGCGAAAAAGCTGCTGGGCTGAGATTTTCCGGAAATCGGGTCTGACGGAAGCGCGCTCCTTTGGGGGGCGCGCTTTTTTCTTGGCGAAAGGTAGCGGAGACCCTTCGACAAGCTCAGGGTGAGCGGACGTTGGATGTATTGGCGAGCATGCCCATGCCGCCCAAAAGCCTTCCCTCCGCTCATCCTGAGCCTGTCGAAGGATCAGCCTGAGCTTGTCGAAGGCCCCTCGGTCAAGCACGAAGGCCCGAAAGGCTCAGCGCCGCACCGGGTCCGTCAGCCGCGCCATGATCGCAGCGACATAGGCCTGGGTTTCGCGAATGCGGGGAATACCGCCCGCCTTCTGCACCCGGCCGGGACCGGCATTGTAGGCCGCCAGCGCCTTCTCGATATCGCCGCCGAAGGCATCGAGCTGCATGCGCAAGTACCGCGCGCCGCCTTCGAGATTGGCCGTGGGATCGCCGGGGTTCACCCCCATCTGCGCCGCCGTGCCCGGCATCAGCTGGGCCAGCCCCCGCGCCCCGACCGGCGAGCGGGCCGCCTCGTTCCAGCGGCTCTCCTGCCAGACGACTGCTTCGAACAGCGCCGGGCTGATGTCGTACTTGGCCGCCAGTTCCGCCACGCGCGCGCGCCAGCGGGTCGGCCCGGCGGCATCGAGGGCATCGGTGATCGACTGGGGATGAAGCTGCGAGGCTTCGAGCGCCGCCGGAACCGCCTCCACTGCCGCCATGTCCGCACCCACGGTGTCACGGCCCTGCCCCGCCGGACCTCCGGCCACCCACTGGTAGCCGTTCGCCCCGATTTCCAGCACATCAGCCGAAGCCGCGCCGGGCAGGCCGAACGCGGCCAGAACGGCCGCGCCGACAGAGACATTCAGGCGATTCGAAAAGCGCGTCATCACCCGCCCTGATACTCCAGCAGAGTGCGGATTCTCAAGCCGGGCCATTGACGTTCACTCGATCCCAAGCGCCGTGCGGATCGTCCGCCAGGACAGCATCTTGAAGTTCTGCGCCTTGGGGGCATTGTTGCCGTCCTGCGCGACCATCAGGCCCTTGGGGAACTGCGGGCCGAAATCGCCGAGCATGACCTCGATGCCGTCGGTATCGCTGGTCCCTCCGATCGCGCCGCCATTGATGCGAAAACGGCCCGCAGGCTTGCCCGAGGACAAGTCGAACAGCGCATAGGCATTATCGCCCTGACTGGAAGCGACCAGCCAGGCGCGCCCGCCGCTTTCCCGCGCGACGGCCAGTCCCTCGACATCCGCCACGAGGCCATCCTCGGCGCCAACGCGGGCGAAAGGCTCGGCCACCAGATTCGCGCCTGCGAGCGGGACTTTCCAGATCCCCACGTCCTCCTCGGCCACGAACAGAACCTTGCCCGCATCATCGACCACGCAGCCTTCGGACTGGGTGGCGAACTTCACCAGCCGCACGTAGTCCGCCGCGATCCGTCCGTCCTTTTCGAGCAGGCGGCTTTCCGCCACCGAGCCGTCCTTGAGCACGACATAGGCGCGCGCCAGTTCGCCCCGCGCAAGCGCGTTGCCCATGCAGAAACCATAGGCCTCTGCCGGGGCATGGCCTGCGGGCAGGAACGTCTCGGCGCCCAGCGCGGCCAGCTTGCCGCTCGCACCATCAAGCGCGAACAAAGCGATGCGCGGCTCGGCCCGGTCGGTGCGGTCGCTGGCGCCGACGAGAATGCGCGTCGCACCATCGGCCAGCCGCACTTCGCGCAAGTCCACATTGTTGAGCGCGCCTGCCGGAGCGAAATCGCGCACCTTGCCGTCGAGGCCGTAGACGTAGAGTCCCGCCTTCTTGTCGGTGCCCAGAATCAGGCTGGCCGCAGGATTTGCGGCATTGCGCCAGATCGCCGGGTCGTCGGCGGCATCGACATTGGCCGTGCCGACCGGATCGGCCTCCACCTCGGCGGGAATGTCGGTGGCGGGCAGGCGGACCGCAGCAGGCGCCCCGCCCGTCGTCGCGCAGCCTTCAAGCGAGAGGGCCGCAAGCAGAAGGGCCGGGAGCAATGCTCCCGACCCCTGCTTCACGATTCCCGAGAGGGTCGTGAAAGCGGCCTTCATCAGAAGGACACCCGCGCACCGAACTTCACGGTCGAGCCATATTCCTCGTACTGGAGCACGCGCTTGGCGCCGGCGAGGTTCTGATAGGCGAAGTACTTGGCGTTGTTGACGTTCACCCAGTCTGCGAAGAGGCGGATGTTGTCGGTCAACTTGTACTTGGCCGAGAGGTCCAGCTGGAAGTGCTGATTGACGGTGCGGTCGGTCTCGAAATCGTTACCGACTTCGTCGAGGTACTTGTCGCGGAACGTACCGGCGGCACGCAGGCTGATCGGGCCCTTTTCATAGCCGAGCACGACGTTGAAGGTGTTCTTCGAGGCATTCGGCAGCGAAATGCGACGATCGTCGGCCACCGTTCCGCGAGCATACGTGTACGTATAGTTGATCTGCGTCAGCAACCCGTCGAACGGCGAAGGCAGCATCGAGAAGACCTGACTGAAGCTGGCTTCCAGACCAGCAATCTCGGCAGTGTCGCCGTTCACCGGCATGGTGATCTCGTCATAGGCGATGCCGTTGTAGACGCCGGCTTCCTTCGAGTTGAAGCTGTAGGTGTAGTCCTTGATCGACTTGTAGAAGCCACCGATCGAGAAGGCGCCGTTGTTCGAGAAATAGTAGTCGAACCCGGCGTCGAAGTTCCACGCCTGGTAGGGCTTCAGCTCGGGATTGCCGACGACCAGTTCGAGATCTTCGTTGATCGTGTTGCGCGGGGCGAGCTGCGAGAGCTTGGGACGCACGATCGTCTTGTAACCGGCCAGACGGGCGACCAGATTCTGCTGCGGGCTGTAGCGCAGGGTCAGGCTGGGCAGCCAGTTTGTGTAGTTGCGCTTGTAGGTCAGCGGATCGATGGCGATCGTGTCGTCGCCGTTGTCGGTGACGAGGCTGCCGTTGAGTTCGTTGTGCGTGCGCTCCATGCGAACGCCGCCGATCACGCGCAGGGTAGAGCTGTCCCAGCGCGCCATCGCGTAGCCGGCCAGAATGTCCTCACGCACCGAATAGTCGTCGGTCGCCGAACCCAGGGCGCTCTCGTAGTTGTTGACGGCGAAGGAAGCGGGGTTCGCCAGCAGGTAGTCGGCCGCGCCGCCCTTGCTGGCCACCGGCCCCATGTCGGCCAGGCGGTAGGTCTGTTCGCCCAGCACATCCGCAAGCGTGTAGCTCTTGCCCTTCGCCAGTTCATAATAGAGAATGTTCTTGTCGTAGGACTTCTTGCGCCAGCGCGCCTTGGCACCGGCCTGAACCGTGAAGTCGCCGTTATCGCCCGCGAAAGTGCGCGCGAGGTCGGCCTTGATTGCCCATTCCTCGTCCTGGCTGTCGGACAGGGTGGTGAGTTCGGTCTTGTTGAATGCGTACTTGGACGCATTGTTGAAGGCCTTGTCCGGGTCGGCTGTGACCGAATAGATCGGATAGTATTCGTTTGCGTAGTCGGTGGCGACCACAACGCCCTTGTTGAAGCGGGCGCGGAAGCGTGTCGGGTCGATCGAGAACGTCTCCTTCTCGCTCGACTTGGCGTAGCTCGCCTGCCAGTTGAACTTCCAGGTGCCGGTATCGGTATCGCTGCCGATGGCGACGCTGCGGATGCGCTGGCGCTCGAAGCGGTCCTTCAGGTCGCGCTCGACGGTGATGCGCTCATCGCTCGAATTGAAGGTCGCACCGGTATCGGTGCTGCTGCTCGGAGCGTCGAAATCGCCGAAGTCGAGCGTGGTGCGGCGGCGATATTCGTGATCGTCGAACTGCGCCCAGTTGCCGCGGACATAGGCCTTGGTCGTGTCCGAAACGCGCCAGTCGGCGGAGAGCGCGGCATTGATGCGGGTGCGCTCTACGTCATAGTCGCGATATTCGATCGATTCCGCCCAGGCATTGCCGTTGTCGTCGACGTTCCAGCCGCCGGTTTCGACGTTGTCGGTCTCGAACTTGCGCTTGTAGTAGCTGACCGAGCCGGCGATGCCGAAATCGTCGCCCAGCTTCTGGGTGAAGTCGAAGGCGCCCTTCGGCGTGACTTTGCCCGAATAGTCGTTCCAGCTGCCTTCGGCGCTAAGCGAGTAGCGGTTCTTCTTGGAATCGAAGGCGCTGGTGGTCTTGATCTCGACCGAGGCGCCAATGAAGTCGCCGTCCATGTCGGGCGTGAAGGACTTCTTCACTTCCACCGATTCGATGGTGTCGGAGGAAACCACGTCGAGCGCGACCGAGCGGGCGTCCGATTCCGGGGCGGGCATGCGCACGCCGTTGATCGAAGTGCCGTTGAGGTCCGGGTCAAGGCCGCGAACCGAGACGTAGCGGCCTTCGCCCTGGTCGTTGAGGATGTTCACGCCCGGCAGGCGGCGCAGCGATTCGGCCACGTTCTGGTCGGGGAACTGGCCCACGGCGTCGCGAGTCAGCACCGAGACGACGCCGTCGGCGGCCTTCTGGCGCGACAGGGCACTGGTGAGGTTGGCAGTCTGGCCGGTGACGAGGATATCGCCGCCGCCGATCGCCGGAAGATCGAAGTTGCCCGAGATGCGACCCGTAGCCGGAACGGTGAGGTTCTGCGTGGTCACTTCGGCGCCGACATAGCGCGCTTCCAGGGTGTAGGTGCCGGCAGGGACATCGCCAAACACATAGTTGCCACCGCGATCGGTCTCGGCGGCGCGGTTCAGCTCGACGATGCGGACCGAGGCCGCCTGGAGCGGACGCACGCCCGATGCGTCATGGACGCTGCCCGCGACTTCGCCGGCATGGGCGATCGTGGCGAACGATGCCGAGGCAAGCAGACCGGCTGCGATCCGGAGCGAGGTTTTCATTGAGTGGAAGCCCTGTTTTGCGACGAATTGCGGCGCGTCTAGGCAGGGTTCATGACAGTTACGTGCCAACAGAATGGCACTTTCGTGACAGCGCTGCGGTGCAGCAAAAAAGTCACAGTACCACGCGTTTTCACGTGAAACATCCGCAGCTTGCCTGCGGGATCACCAAATCTCGATGTAAGGAGAATGGTGCTGCTGGGGAGGATTGAACTCCCGACCTCGTCATTACCAATGACGCGCTCTACCACTGAGCTACAGCAGCGCCTGAGTTTCCGTCTCCGGAAAGCGCTTGTCCCGGCGACCCGGGGCAGGGGCGCGCTAATGTCCGTGACCGCGAAGATTGTCAAGCGCCTCTTGCGCATTCTTTTTCAGAAAGCCATTCCGAGGGCCTTCAAAGGCTCCGCGAAAGACGCCCGAACCATGACGCAACCCCAGCAATCCCGCGAGGAACGGCTCGCTGCGAAGCTTCGCGAAAATCTTCGCCGCCGCAAGGCCCAGGCCCGCGCCTTCGAGGCCGGGAGCGACGATGCCGCACAGATGGACGAATCAGCTCACGAAAACGGGCGCGAAAACGAATCAGGCGGTCTTTCCAAACCGACATCGGAAAGCTAGGGGCTGCGCCAGACATAGAGTCAGTCTGCCAACGGGCGTTTCCCGAGGGGATCGCCGCTGAGACCTGGGAGTACGCCTTGCCTCGCCTGATCCTCGTCCGCCACGGCCAGAGCCAATGGAATCTCGAAAACCGCTTCACCGGCTGGTGGGACGTGAACCTCACCGAAAAGGGTGAGGAAGAAGCCCGCGCCGCTGGCACCCTGCTGAAGGACAAGGGCATCGCGCCCACCGTCGCCTTCACATCGCTCCAGACCCGCGCGATCCGCACCCTGCATCTCGCGCTGGAAGCCGCCGATCTCGCGTGGATCCCCGAGACCAAGGACTGGCGCCTGAACGAGCGTCATTACGGCGGCCTCACCGGCCTCAACAAGGCCGAGACCGCTGCGAAGCACGGCGACGAGCAGGTCAAGATCTGGCGCCGCAGCTTCGACATCCCGCCGCCGGTCCTCGAAATCGGCAGCGAGTTCGATCTCTCCACCGACCCGCGCTATGCCGGGATCGCCGTGCCGCAGACCGAAAGCCTCAAGGACACCATCGCCCGCGTCCTGCCTTACTACGAAGGCTCGATCGTGCCGCATCTGAAGGCGGGTGCCGACGTGCTGATCTCCGCCCACGGCAACAGCCTGCGCGCGCTGGTGAAGCACCTCTCGGGCATTTCCGACGACGAGATCACCGGCCTCGAAATCCCGACCGGCCAGCCGATCGTCTACGAACTGGCGGACGATCTCGCGGTGCTCGACCGCTACTATCTCTCGGAGCGTTGAGATGAGCGGGGTGGGGACTCCTGTAGCCATCGTCATGGGCAGCCAGTCCGACTGGCCGACCATGCAGCGTGCAGCGGAGATGCTGGACAAGCTAGGCGTTGCCTATGACGCCCGCATCGTCTCGGCCCACCGCACGCCCGAGCGTCTGGTCGATTTCGCCAAGGGCGCGGACGGCGAAGGCTTCAAGGTGGTGATCGCCGGAGCCGGGGGCGCCGCCCACCTGCCCGGCATGATCGCCTCGATGACGCACCTTCCCGTGCTGGGCGTGCCGGTCCAGTCGAAGGCGCTGTCGGGGCAGGACAGCCTGCTGTCGATCGTGCAGATGCCTGCCGGAATCCCGGTCGGCACCCTGGCGATCGGCGAGGCGGGCGCGGCCAATGCGGGCCTGCTCGCCGCCGCGATCCTCGCCACCGCTGATCCGGCGCTGGCCGAACGGCTCAAGACCTTCCGCGCCGACCAGACGGCGAGCGTGGCGGAAAAGCCGGTCTGATCGTTTCGGCCCGGCTGCTTTGCCAGCTCGGGCATGATGCTTCGACAGGCTCAGCATGAGCGGGTAACGGTGTTATCCGCATTGAATTGAAGTCCGCTCGCCCTGAGCTTGTCGAAGGGCCTGCACGCAACGAGTTCCAAAGATGATCCCTCCCGGCGAAACCATCGGCATTCTCGGCGGCGGCCAGCTCGGCCGGATGATCGCGATGGCTGCGGCCCAGCTCGGCTACCGCAGCCATATCTACGCCCCCGAGGCCGATTCGATCGCCGCGGAAGTCAGCGCCGAATTCACCTGCGCCGCATGGGACGATGCCGAGGCCATGGCCCGCTTCGCGGCGGGCTGCGCGGTCGTCACCTATGAGTTCGAGAACGTGCCGGTCGGCCCGCTCGCCGCGCTCGGTGATGTGCCGCTGCTCGCCCACGCCCGCGCGCTCGAAACCGCGCAGGACCGGCTGAACGAGAAGCGCTTCGTCACCGACCTCGGCGGCACCCCTGCCCCCTTCGCGCCGGTCGATTCCGCCGAGGACCTTGCCAAGGCCATCGCCGGGATCGGCGCGCCCGGCATCCTCAAGACCCGCCGCGACGGCTACGACGGCAAGGGCCAGTGGCGGATCATGACGCCCGCCGACGCGGAAGGTCTCGACCTCCCCGCCCAGCCGCTGATCTACGAGGGCTTCGTCACCTTCTTCGCCGAGTTCTCGGTAATCCTGTGCCGCGGTGCGGACGGCGACATCCGCTACTTCGATTCGGCGCATAACGTGCACGAGAGCGGCATTCTTGCGCTCAGCACCGTGCCCGCGCCGCAGCGCCTGCTCGAACAGGTCCCCGCCGCGCGCGAACTCGCCGCCAAAGTGGCCGAGGCGCTGGACTATGTCGGCGTGCTGACGCTGGAATTCTTCGCCACCGAGAACGGCCCCGTCTTCAATGAGATGGCGCCGCGCGTGCACAATTCCGGGCACTGGACCATCGAGGGCGCCGTCACCAGCCAGTTCGAGAACCACGTCCGCGCGATCTGCGGGCTGCCGCTCGGCGACACCGGCCTTGCCGCCGATGCCGTCGAGATGCGCAACCTGATCGGCGATGAGGCGGACGACTGGGCGGCGATCCTCGCCGATCCGGCCAACCACCTGCACCTCTACGGCAAGGGCGCCGCGCGTCCGGGCCGCAAGATGGGCCATGTCACCCGCCTGACCTTCCAGCGGGACTGATCCGGACTTGGCGCAGGACCTCTTCCTTATCTATGCCCGCGCCGCCAACGGCGTGATCGGCCGCGACGGCGCCCTGCCCTGGCGCCTGCCCGCCGATCTCCGGCGCTTCAAGGCCATGACTCTCGGCAAGCCGATGATCATGGGCCGCAAGACGTTCGACAGCTTCCCCTCCCCGCTGCCCGGCCGCCGCCATATCGTGCTCACCCGCGACACGGCATGGCAGGCGGAAGGCGCGGAAGTGGCGCATTCGGTGGACGAGGCGCTGACCTTGGCAGGTGACGGCGAAGTGGCGGTGATCGGCGGCGCCGAGATCTACGCACTGTTCCGCAGCATCGCCCACCGCATCGAACTGACCGAAATCCACGCCGATTACCCCGGCGATACCGAGATGCCCGCAACCGGCGCCGAATGGCGCGAAACCGCGCGCGAGGAACATCCGGCGGACGGCGACTATCCCGCACACGCTTTCGTCACGCTGATCCGGGACCTATAGGCCTCAATCGACATGATTCGTCTCGACAACCGCGAAGCCCTTCCCGAATCGATGCGCGGCGCCGTGCTGGCGCTCGGCAATTTCGACGGGTTCCATCAGGGCCACCAGGCCGTGGTCGGTGAAGCGATTCGCTGGGCGCGCGAACTCGGCCGCCCGGCGGTGGTCGCGACCTTCGATCCGCACCCCGTCCGCCTGTTCAAGCCCGACGCCCCCGCCTTCCGCCTGACCACGCTGGACCAGCGGCAGGACCTGTTCGAGGCCGCCGGGGCAGATGCGATGCTGGTACTCCACTTCGACCGCGCCATGGCCTCGATGGAAGCGGCCGACTGGATCGAGCAGGTACTGGGCCGTCAACTCGGCTGCGCGGGGGTCGTCACCGGCGAGGACTTCACCTTCGGCAAGGGACGCGGCGGCAATCCGCAGGTCCTGCGCGAGGTCGGCGCGCGCTTCGGGCTGATCGGTCGCACCGTCGGCCCGGTGCATGACGACAAGGGCGTGATCTCCTCCAGCCGCATCCGCGACGCGCTGAAGCTGGGCGAGTGCGAGACCGCCGCCCGCCTGCTCACCCGCCCCTTCGCGGCGCGCGGGATCGTGCAGCACGGCGGCAAGCTGGGCCGCACCATCGGCTTCCCCACCGCCAATATCAACATGAACAACTACTTGCGCCCGCGCTACGGCATCTACGCCGTGACCGGCCGCATGCCGGATGGGCGCATCCTGCCCGGCGCCGCCAACATGGGCGTGCGCCCGACCTTCGAGCCGCCGATCGAGCTGCTGGAACCCTATTTCTTCGACTTCTCCGGCGATCTCTACGACCAGGAGATCGAAGTGGCCTTCCACCACTTCCTGCGTCCCGAGGCGAAATTCGATTCGCTCGACGCGCTGGTCGCCCAGATGCGCCGCGACTGCGACCGCGCGCGGGAGCTGCTGTCGCATATCGGGTGAACCCGGAAGCGAAGCGTTAAAAGCCCCCGTCGTCCCGGACCTGATCCGGGACCGCTGGCAAAACTTTAGACGCTACCTCGCAGGATGACACTGCGACGTGGTCGCGGCCCGGCCAGCGGTCCCGGATCAAGTCCGGGACGACGGTACGACAGACTTCCAACAGCCGCGCATTTGCTCTAGTGCGCAGCGCATATGACCGAACAGCGCGATTATCGATCGACCGTCTTCCTGCCGAAGACCGATTTCCCCATGAAGGCCGGGCTCCCCCAGAAGGAGCCGGGTATTCTTGCGCGCTGGCAGGAACAGGACATTTACGCCAAGACCCGCGAAGCCCGCGCGGGCCGCGAGAAGTTCGTGCTGCATGACGGCCCACCTTACGCGAACGGCGACATGCACATCGGCCACGCGCTGAACCACATCCTCAAGGACATGGTCGTGCGCACCCAGACCCTGCTGGGCAAGAACGCACCCTACGTCCCCGGCTGGGACTGCCACGGCCTGCCCATCGAGTGGAAGGTCGAGGAAGAATACCGCAAGAAGAAGAAGAACAAGGACGAGGTTCCCGCCGAGGAATTCCGCGCCGAATGCCGCGCCTATGCCCAGAACTGGGTGAACGTGCAGCGCGAGCAGCTGAAGCGCCTTGGCGTCAACGGTGACTGGGACAAGCCCTACCTCACCATGGACTTCCAGGCGGAAGCCACCATCGTCACCGAACTGCTGAAGTTCGCCGAGCACGACATGCTCTATCGCGGCGCCAAGCCGGTGATGTGGAGCCCGGTCGAGAAGACGGCGCTGGCAGAAGCTGAAGTCGAGTACGAGGACATCGTCTCGACCCAGATCGACGTGGCTTTCGAGATTGTAGATGCTCCCGAAGGCTCCTACGTCAAAAGCCTGCTGGATCGAGGTGCGCAAGTTCGAGCGGTGATCTGGACGACCACGCCATGGACGATCCCGACTAACCAGGCGCTCGCCTACGGCCCGGACATCGATTATCTCGTAATCGACGATGACGAACGTCATTCGCCGGATGCTCAATGCTTCTACATTGTCGCGAAGGACCTTTTGGAACCCTTTGTAAAGCGGCAGGCCGCTGGATCAGAGGAAGCTCTGAAGCGGATTTTCGCTTCCGCGCTGGATCAACCCAAGACCATCAAAGGCTCCGAACTCGCAGGCACCCTCGCCCGTCACCCGATGCACGCACTGGGCGGCTTTTTCGCCGAGCCGCGTCCGCTGCTCGCGGGCGATTTCGTCACCACCGAAAGCGGCACCGGCCTCGTCCACATGGCGCCCGACCATGGCGAGGACGACTTCCTGCTCTGCAAGGCGAACGGCATCGGTCCCAAGTTCGTGGTCGAGGCCGACGGCAAGTATCGTGAGGACTGGGGCTGGCTCGGCGGCCAGGGTTCGGTCATCAATCCCAAGTTCAACGCCCCCGACGGCCCGATCTGCTCGGACCTGCGCGAGGCTGGCGCGCTGCTGGCGGCTTCGGCCGACTACAAGCACTCCTACCCGCACTCGTGGCGTTCGAAGGCCAAGGTGATCTTCCGCTGCACCCCGCAGTGGTTCGTGCCGATGGACAAGGTTCTCGGCCACCTGCCCTCCAAGACCCGCGCCGAACGCCGCTGGGAAGGCGAAGGCGGCGCCATCGATCCGCAGGACGAGACCGCCGAAGCCTCGCCGACGCTGCGCGAAGCCGCGCTGGACGCCATCGCCGAAACGCGCTTCGTCCCGGAGAAGGGCCGCAACCGCATCGGCGCCATGGTCGAAGGCCGCCCGGACTGGGTGCTTTCGCGCCAGCGCGCCTGGGGCGTGCCGATCACGCTGTTCGTCGATCGCAAGAGCGGCGAATACCTCGTCGATGCCGAAGTGAACGCCCGCATCATCGCCGCCATCCGCGAGATCGGTGTCGATGCCTGGTCTGACGCCCGCGCGCAGGAATACCTGGGCACCAAGTACAGCGCCGATGACTACGAGCGCGTCGTCGACATTCTCGACGTCTGGTTCGATTCCGGCTCGACCCATGCTTTCGTGCTCGAATCCGGCCGCTGGCCCGAACTGGTGCCCGCCGAGGATCACGTCGGCCCGACCGCCGACCTCTACCTCGAAGGCAGCGACCAGCATCGCGGCTGGTTCCAGTCCTCGTTGCTCGAGAGCTGCGCCACGCGCGGCCATGCGCCGTACAAGGCAGTGCTGACCCACGGCTTCACGATGGATGCCAAGGGCTTCAAGATGTCGAAGTCGCTCGGCAACACCATCAGCCCGATCAAGGTGATGGAGACCAACGGCGCCGACATCATCCGCCTCTGGGCGCTTTCGGTCGACTATACCGAGGATCACCGCATCGGTGACGAGATCCTGAAGGGCGTGGCCGACCAGTATCGCAAGCTGCGCAACACCATGCGTTACCTGCTGGGCGCGCTCGACGGCTTCTCGGACGACGAGAAGCTGCCGGTCGAGGACATGCCCGAGCTTGAGCAGTACGTCATCGCTCTCCTCCATGAGGTTGATGCCAAGCTGCGGTTCGCCGTCGATAACTTCGACTTCAATACCTACGTCCGTACCCTGCTGGATTTCTGCAACGAAGACCTCTCGGCCTTCTTCTTCGATATCCGCAAGGACTGCCTCTACTGCGACGCCCCTTCGGACCCGAAGCGCCGCGCCTATCGCACCGTGCTGGACACACTGTTCCACGCACTGGTCCGCTATGCCGCGCCGGTCACCGTGTTCACCGCCGAGGAAGTCTGGCAGAGCCGCTTCTCCGGTGCCGAAAGCGTGCACCTTGAAGAATGGCCGAAGCTCGAAGGCTTCGTCCCAGTGGACCTGACCCGCTGGGCCGACCTGCGCGCCCTGCGCGTGAAAGTGACGGAAGCCATCGAACCGCTGCGCCGCGAGAAGATCGTCGGCTCCAGCCTCGCCGCCACGGTCACGGTTCCGGCCTCGGCGCCCGAAGGCGATCTCGCCGAACTGTTCATCACCGCGACAGTGACGCGTGGGCAGGGAGATGACGTGACCGTCACCCCCTCCACCGACCACAAGTGCGGCCGCTGCTGGCGCCACCTTCCCGAAGTCTCGGAAGACGGTGACCTCTGCGACCGCTGCGACGACGTGGTCGGCGCGCTGGAGGAACAGGCGTGAGCGGCACCATGACCGTTTGGCGGAAACGCCTGATCGGCTTCCTGATCGCCGCGGTCGTCTTCATGATCGACCAGGGCTTCAAGGCCTGGGTCGTCACCGGCCTCAAGCTGCGCGACGTGGGCGTGATCGAGATCGCCCCGTTCTTCAACTTGCGCTGGACCAAGAACCTCGGCGTCTCGCTCGGCCTGTTCACCGCGGATTCGCCGGAGGGCCGCTGGGCGCTGGTGGCGATGACCGGCCTGATCGCGCTCTTCGTCCTCATCTGGATGCTGCGCGAGCGCAAGCTGGGCGAGATCGCTGCCCTCGCCATGGTGCTGGGCGGCGCGCTCGGCAACATCCGCGACCGTTTCACCATGGGTTTCGTGATCGACTATGCCGATCTTCACTTCGGCGAATGGCGTCCGTTCCTCATTTTCAACATCGCCGACGTCGCCATCACGGTGGGCGTCCTGATTATCCTTGCCCGCTCCCTGCTTTCGCGCGACAAGCCCGAAACAAATGGCGGACATGACAAGGCGCCCGACGCCGCCCCGGAGATTTGAGTTGATGCCCATGAAGAAGACCGGAGCCCTGATTCTCGTCGCCGCCGGTGCGGTGCTCGTGTCCGGCTGCGGAAGCACCGGCCTGCTGAACCACGGTGGTCCCGACGAATTCGCCGTGCAGCGCCAGACGCCGCTGGTGGTGCCGCCCGATTTCACGCTCTCGCCGCCGAAGCAGGGCCAGCCTCGCCCTGCCGACGATTCGGTGCAGCAGCAGGCGCTCGACGCCCTGTTCGGTGGCCCGCAGGCCCGCAGCGACATCGAGAAGTCGACTCTCAGCATGGCCGGTCCCGCCGATCCGGCAATCCGCTCGACCGTTGGCGATCCCGGCACCTACACGGTCGCCAAGGGCCAGGTGACTCGCGCGATCCTCGCCGCCCCCGAAGGCGACGGCCGCGACGCGCAGACCACGGTCGAGGGCTGAACTTCCCCGCGATCGACGTGAAAAGGGCCGGAGCGGCATAAGCTGCTCCGGCCCTTTTCGTATCTCTTTCAGATTCCGCCGGGGAACATCGCCAGCAGCTTGCCGAGCCGGTCGTGGACCAGCCGCTCCTGCTGCGGATCGCTTTCGCCGAGGCGCACCACCGTCAGCAGCTGGTCGGGCGAGCCGATCACGTACTGGCCATACTCACCCACGCAGGCGAAGACATTGGCGGGCGCCATGCCGGGAAACAGCACGTCCTCGCCCCCTGCCCCACTTTTCGCCTTGCTCCGGTTGAGCCAGACCCCGGCCCCGTAACCCGGATTGCGCGGCGAGGATTCGAGCATGAACTGCACCCAGCGACGCGGCAGGATCTGCGCGCCCTGGATCGAGCCGGTGTGGCGCAGGAACTCGCCCAGCTTCGCCCAATCGCGCGCCGAGGCATGGACCGCCGCCGAACCGATCATCGTGCCCGCGCGGTCATAGCCCGCCGTGGCCGAATCCATGCCGATCGGTGCGAAGACGCGGGTGCGCAGATAGTCGCCCACGGCCTTGCGGCGGCGGTCCGGATTGCGGTCGGGCGACAGCACCCGCGCCGCCAGATCGGAGAGAATCACCGAAGTCGCCGCACTCTCGACGAAGCGGGCGCCCGCCGGGGCCTCCAGCGGCTGCGCCTCGGCATAAGCCGCCATGTCGTCGCGCCCGTCGAGATAAAGCATCCGCATGCGGTCGGACTGCCCGGCAGGCCCGCCGGTTGCGGATGCGCCCGATTCGGAATGGCGCAGGCCGGAGCGCATCTGGAGCAGCTGCTTGAGCGTGATCTCGCCGCGCGGATCGCCGGGGCGCTGCCAGTCGGGGATCGGCGCGGATTCGTTGAGCCGCAGCCGCCCGTCGCTGATGAGCTGGCCGACCATCAGCGCGGTGACGCACTCACCCATGCCCCAGCCCTCAAGCCGCGTCTCCGGCTTGATTCCCGCGCCGTAGCGCTCGGCGATCACCGACCCGCGCTTCATGATGACGAGCGCCTGGGTGCGGCCCAGATCCTCGGCGAAAAGCCCGTCGATGGCGCGGCCCAGCGCCGCGCGCGAAGCGCCGCCGTCGTCCTTGATCGCAGCCTGCGATTCCGCACTGGGCGGCGGCGGTCCCTGCTGCGCGTCCTGGCCACAGCCTGCCAGCGCCGTCAGCGCCAGGGCTGGCAGGACGGAAAGGGCGAGGATAAGGGGAGGACGGCGCACCGGCATGACGCGCGGTGTGATGTGCGAGGCGCGGGAATATGGCAACAGCCACGACATACAGGACCGGGGACAGCGGTGAAGACGGGCGCAACCTGAACAGCCGCCAGCCCTCGCGCTGGCTGCGCAATGCGATTCTGCTCGCCCTGCTGGCGCTGGCGCTACTGCTGGGCTTTTCCTGGAAAGGCCTGCGCGAAGAGGCGCTGGTGAGCACCTCCTACGGTGCGCGTGCCGCCTGCGCCTGCCGCTTCATCTCGCAGCAGGACCTCGGCAGCTGCAAGGGCCAGATCGCGGTTGCCGGTCTCGGCCGTACCGGCTCGCTGATCTGGCTCTCCGAAGATGCCGAAGCCAGCACGGTCAAGGCCAGCGTGCCCCTGCTCGCCAGCCAGACCGCCACGTTCGCGCCGGATCGCGGCTGCCGGCTCGAACCCTGGACGAACTGAGCCGGAAACTCAGTCCAGCGGAATCGCAGCCTCGGTGCCCTCGATCCAGCCTCCGCCGACCACCCGGTCTCCCGCATAGATCACCGCCGCCTGTCCGGGCGCGACGCCATATTCCGGATTCGCGAAACGGATCGTCACTGCCGCACCGTTGCCGAATTCGCCTTCGAGCGTAATCGGCACCGGCTTCGCCAGCGAGCGGACCTTGGCGGTGAGCGGCGCATCGGGAAGCGGGCCGATGCGGTTGGTCTCAGTAACGATGGCGGCAGCCACGCCCAGCAGGCTGCGCGGGCCGACCATCACGCGGCGCCCCGGCGCATCGATGCGCACGACATAGAGCGGCTCGGGCTGGCCGCCGATTTCGAGGCCGCGGCGCTGGCCAACGGTATAGTGGATGATGCCGCGGTGGGTGCCCAGCACTTCGCCGGTCAGGGCATGGACGATCTCGCCGGGCGCCTCGCCCTCGGGACGGACTGCGCGCACGATCTTGGCATAGTCGCCGTCGGGCACGAAGCAGATGTCCTGGCTGTCCGGCTTGTCGGCGACGCGCAGGCCTGCCGCTTCGGCAAGACGGCGGGTCTCGCTCTTCGGCAGGCCGCCGAGCGGGAAGCGCAGGAAGTCGAGCTGCGCCTCGGTGGTGCCGTAGAGGAAGTAGCTCTGGTCGCGCGCGGGATCGAAGGCGCGGTGGAGTTCGGAACCGGCAGGTCCCTCGACGCGGCGCACATAGTGACCGGTGGCGAGGCAGTCCGCGCCGAGATCGCGGGCCATCGTCAGCAGGTCGGTGAACTTCGGCCCCATGTTGCAGCGGATGCAGGGGATCGGCGTGCGGCCCGCCATGTAGTCGTCGGCGAAGCGTTCGACGACTTCCTCGCGGAAGGCGCTCTCGTGGTCGAAGACGTAGTGGGCGATGCCGAGACGGTCGGCCACGGCGCGGGCGTCGCGGATATCGTCGCCCGCGCAGCAGGCGCCCTTGCGGCCGGTGGCGGCACCGTAGTCGTAGAGCTGGAGCGTGACGCCGATGGTCTCGGCACCGGTCGCGGCGGCCAGCGCAGCGACGACCGAGCTGTCGACGCCGCCGGACATGGCAACGACGATACGGCGCGCCGATAGCGGCTCAGGCAGTTGGAACAGCGTGGCGGGGTCGAGGCCGGCCACCAGTCCTTCAAGATCGGAAAGGGCGGTCATGCGCGCCCCATACAGGCGAATGCTCCGGATTCCTACCTTTCACCACATCGCGGCAACAGGCCCTGTGCCGTTATGCGTTAAGCGGGATAGCCAAGACGCCGTTAACGAACATTAACAAAAGGTAAATTCGGCCTTTACTCTCCCTTGACCAAGCCTCGCTACAAGCGTTCCGTATGAACATCGCTCATGATCATGAAACCTGCAAAGCGGGGCATGCGTCGGGTCGCACCGGCGAGGAGTTCATCTCGGTTCCTCTGCCAATAGACTGGTTTTCCTTGCGTTCCCGGTTCTTTGCCGCGCACGATTTGCGCACCGCTCTCGACGATCCATCCGTTTCGGCGAAGCTTCACCGCTTCGGCAGTTTCGCGGGCCCGGCGGCCAATGTGATTCATACGTATGCGCCGGACTCAATTCCTGTTAACCCAAATGCTTCAGGCAATCGCAAGCCAGCGCAGGCCAATGTCCTGTCCGTCGCCGGCAATCCCAGCACCGGCGTACGAGGGTGATGATGATCGAAAACCAGAAAATCCGTCCTGCCCAGGTAATCGGGCCGCTCGGCGAACCGTTGACGCTTGATTCGCTGCCCCCGGCGAACACCACGCGCTGGGTCGTGCGTCGGAAGGCGGAAGTCGTGGCGGCGGTGAACGGCGGTCTGCTGTCGATCGACGAAGTCTGCGATCGTTACCAGCTGACGCTGGAGGAATTCGCATCCTGGCAGCGCGCCGTGGACCGTTCGGGCATGCAGGGCCTGCGCGTCACGCGTATCCAGCACTACCGCGATCTTTACGAGCGCCAGCAGAAGTATTGAGCACACTGCCTATTCCGTCCGCAAGGACTGACAAGCGGCGGCGAACCTCGGTTCGTCGCCGCTTTTCGTATATCCGCCTGCTTTTCTCGGAACTTGTCGACGATAGCGCCGCGTTTTCTTGCCCTCGACGCTTGTCGATCACGGTCGGCACCATAACGACTGCTGATTGCCACCTGTCCGTCGCAGGTATATGTCCTTTCGCAGGAAATTGGCCGTTGCAGCGGCGTGGACCCGCGTGTCCGCGCTCCGACGGCAGATCGTGCCTTTTGGCCACCCGGCGCGCCCTTCGGGATCGCGGAATCCGGTTCCGGGCCAGGCATCGGGGATTGGGGGCAATCGCAGTTTTTGCGGTGACACGATGAATTACGACAGCAGGATCGACGTGACGGAGAACCAGGGTTTGACGGCCACGAGTGCAGCTTTGGGCGGCAACCCGCTCGACGGCGCAGACGAACAGAGTGGCGGATCGCGCCGCTGGTGGGCGATCGCCATCGTCGCCGCCGTCGTGCTGGCCACCGGCATCTGGTTCGCCGTGCGCGGCGGCGGTGAGGCCAAGCAGGCCGGTGCCACCGACATCCAGATGCCCGCCGTCACCGTCGTCGTGCCCGGCCGTGCCTCGGTCGAAGGCGCCATCACTGCCACCGGTTCGCTGGCGGCGCGCCGTCCGATGCCGGTCGGCTCGGTGGGCGAAGGCGGCCAGGTGCGCGCCGTACTCGTCGAGCCGGGCGACTGGGTCTCGCAGGGCCAGGTGCTCGCAGTGATCGACCGTTCGGTGCAATCGCAGCAGCAGGCCGGCCAGTCGGCGCAGATCGCCGTGGCCCAGGCCGACGCCCGCCTCGCCCAGGCCAATCTCGATCGCGCGCTCAAGCTGGTCGATCGCGGCTTCATCTCCGCCGCCGATGTCGACCGCCTGACCGCCACGCGCGATTCCGCCATGGCCCAGGTCAAGGTCGCGCGCGCCACGCTCGGCCAGCTCCAGGCCCAGACCGCCCGCCTCAACATCGTCGCCCCCGCCGCCGGACTCGTGCTCGAACGCAATGTCGAGCTGGGCCAGGTCGTCGGCGGCGGCAGTGCCGTGCTGTTCCGCCTCGCCAAGGGCGGCGAGATGGAACTGCTCGCCCAGCTCAGCGAGGATGACCTCGCCCGCCTGCACGTCGGCGTGGAAGCGAAAGTGACGCCCACCGGCGGCAACGAGAGCTTCACCGGCCAGGTCTGGCAGGTCGCCCCGGTGATCGATGCCACCAACCGCCAGGGCATTGCCCGCATCGCGCTTGCCTACAACGCCGCGCTGCGTCCCGGCGGCTTCGCCAGCGCAGTGATCAACAGCGGCCAGACGGTGGCGCCGGTCCTGCCGGAATCGGCGATCCAGAACGACGACAAGGGTTCGTTCGTCTATGTCGTCGATGCCAAGGACGTCGTCCATCGCCGCGCGGTGCAGACCGGGCTGGTCACGGCGCGCGGGATCACCGTGAAGTCGGGCCTCGACGGCAGCGAAAAGGTCGTCCTGCGCGCAGGCGGGTTCCTCAACGACGGCGACAAGGTCAAGCCCCGGCTGACCAAAGCGGCCGACTGAGCGGATAGAACCCGATGAGCCTCCGCAACATCTCGGCCTGGTCGATCCGCAATCCGATCATCCCGATCGTCTTCTTCATCGGCGTGATGATCGCCGGCGTGGTCTCGTTCATGCGCATGGACGTGAACAACATGCCGGACGTCGAATTCCCCGGCGTCCACGTCATGATCTCGCAGCCGGGCGCCGCCCCGACCGAGATCGAGACGCAGATCACCCAGATCGTCGAGGGCGCCGTGCGTTCGGTGCCGGGAATCGAGGAAATCCAGTCGACCGCCTCCGAAGGCACCTCGACCACGCTGGTGTTCTTCTCGGTCGGCACCAATCCGGATGTCGCCACCAACCAGGTCAAGAACGCGGTCGACCAGATTCGCGGCCAGCTGCCCGACGGCATCCTGGAACCGATGGTCACCAAGATCGAGGCCAACGGCGACAATCTGGCCTATTACGCGGTCAGCGCCGACGACATGACGATGGAGCAGCTCAGCTGGTTCGTCGACGATACGATCTCCAAGACCCTGCTCTCGATCCAGGGTCTCGCCTCGGTGGAGCGCAACGGCGGCGTCGACCGCGAGATTCGCGTCGTCGTCGATCCCGAGCGCCTGATCGCGCTCGGCCTCACCGCCAACGACATCAACGGAGTCCTGCGTCAGGTCAACACCGACGCTGCCGGCGGACAGGCGGAAATCGCCGGATCGCGCCAGTCCGTGCGCGTGCTCGGCAATGCCCAGGACGCCTACCATCTCTCGCAGACGCGCATCAACGTCGGCGGCGGACGGCAGGTCAAGCTCTCGGACATCGCCAAGGTCTACGACGGCTATTCCGAGCAGACCCGCATCGCCAAGCTGCGCGGCCGCGAAGTCGTGACCTTCGGCTTCACCCGCGCGCTCGGGGCTTCCGACGTCGCGGTCTACGACGGCGCCGAAAAGGCGCTGGAGAAGATCCGCAAGGACAACCCGAACATCCACATCACCCGCCTGTTCTCCGACGTGGACTACACCAAGGGGCAATATACCAGCTCGATGGAAGCGCTGGTCGAAGGCGCCGTGCTGGCCATCGTCATCGTCTACCTGTTCCTGCGCGACTGGCGCGCAACGATGATCTCCGCCCTCGCCATCCCGCTCTCGGCGATCCCGACCTTCTGGTTCATGGACCTGCTCGGCTTCACGCTGAACTTCCTCTCGCTGCTGGCGCTCAGCCTCGTCGCGGGCGTGCTGGTCGATGACGCCATCGTCGAGATCGAGAACATCGTGCGCCACATGCGCATGGGCAAATCGGCCTATCAGGCCTCGATCGATGCTGCAGACGAGATCGGCCTCGCGGTCGTCGCCACGACCTTCTCGATCGTCGCGGTGTTCCTGCCGGTGGGCATGATGCCGGGCATTCCGGGGCAGTTCTTCAAGGCCTTCGGCCTGACCGTCGTCGCGGCCGTGCTGATGAGCCTTGCCGTCGCGCGCCTGATCACGCCGATGGTCGCCGCCTACTTCCTGAAAGCCCACGGCCATGCCGAGCACGGCGGCGGCAAGGCCATGGACTTCTACCTGAAGATCCTGGCCTGGACGCTCGATTCCAGCGAGGCTCATCGCCTGAAGGCCCGCCTCGTCAAGGCGCCCGCGCGCTGGTGGTACTACCTCGTCGCAACCGTGGCGGTCGTGGCCATCCTCGGCGCAGGCCTTGCAGCCGCCTCGCTGCTGTTCATGGGCGCCAAGGCAGTCCTTACCAAAGCCGGTCTCGACAAGGCCGCGCTGGTGCTGGCGGCGGTAGTCGCCCCTCTCGCCATCCCCGTGGTGATCTTCGCGCTCGGCAAGGCATTGAAGCTGGTGCTGGGCGCGATGGGCCACTTCGGCAATTGGTATCGCTACTTTTCCGACCGCTTTACGGCCCGGATGCGCGATCACCGCTTCTATGCGTTCTGCGCGGGCATCTATGCCCTGGTGCTGACGTTCGCCCTGCTCGCCGGCCTGCCCTCGCAGTTCCAGCCGAACACCAACAACGACACCAGCACCGTCAATCTCGAAATGGTGCCCGGCACCACGATCGAGCAAACCGCCGCCGTGGCCGACAAGGTGACGCGCCTGCTCGAACGCCAGCCGGAAGTGCAGCACATCCTGGAAGCATCGCGCGAGGGCAAGGGATCGCTTTACATCGCCCTCAAGCCCGCCGACCAGCGCAAGGCGACGAGCATCGAGTTCGAGCGCCGCATGGCCCCGCAGCTTCAGGACATCCCCGATGCCCGCGTGACTTTCGCCACCCAGTCGGGCGGTTTCGGCAGCGGCCGCGACATTTCGGTCATGCTCTCGGGCAGCGATTCCGAACTGCTCCAGAAGACCGCCCAGACGCTGGCCGACCAGATGCGCACGATTCCGGGCGTCGTCGCCCCGCGCATCGCCGCCGACCTCCAGCGCCCCGAACTGGTCGTGGTGCCCCGCCTCGACCTCGCCGCCCAGCTCGGCGTGACGACCGCCGCGCTCAGCCAGACGATCCGCATCGCCACCCTCGGCGAGATCGACCAGAACGCCGCCAAGTTCTCGCTCAGCGACCGCCAGGTGCCGATCCGCGTGATCCTCGCCCGCGCCTCGCGCCGCGACTACTCGACGATCGAGAACCTGCCGGTGATGACTGCCAGCGGCGGCTCGGTGCCGCTCAAGCGCGTCGCCGAAATCCGCTTCGGGGCAGGACCGACCCAGATCCAGCGCTACAACCAGTCGCGCCGCATCTTCGTCGGCGCCGACCTCGGCACCGGGCAGATCAAGGGCCCGATCATGGAGCAGATCCAGAACCTGCCGATCATGAAGAACCTGCCGACCGGCGTGTCCAACGCCCCCGTCGGCGAGGACAAGTGGCAGGCGGAGATGGTGAACAGCTTCGTCGTCGCGGTGATCAGCGGCATTTTCCTGGTCTTCGCGGTGCTGGTGCTGCTCTACCGCCGCTTCGTCTCGCCGCTGGTCAACATGGCCTCGCTGCTGCTGGCGCCGCTGGGCGGACTGCTGGCGCTGGTGATCGTCGGCCAGCCGATCTCGATGCCGGTCTATATCGGCATCCTGATGCTGCTGGGCATCGTCGCCAAGAACTCGATCCTGCTGATCGACTTCGCCATCGAGGAAATGGAAAAGGGCGTCGACAAACTCACCGCGATCATGGACGCCGGTCACAAGCGCGCCCAGCCGATCATCATGACCACCGTCGCGATGACGGCGGGCATGGTGCCGACCGCGATCTCGCTCTCGGGCGACGCCGCCTGGCGTGCGCCGATGGGCATCACCGTGATCGGCGGCCTGCTGCTCTCGACCGCGCTGACCCTGGTGATCGTCCCGGCTGCCTTCAGCCTCGCGGACGGCTTCGAGAAGCGCCTCGGCCCGTGGCTGCGCCGCAAGCTGTTGACCTATGAGCCGCATCACGCCCATGGTCACGGCGAGCACGGCCCGGCTGCCGTGCCGCAGCCGATCGCCGCCGAATAACCCTCGGGAGGAACATTGCCGGCCTTCAAGCGTAGCATCCCCGTGGCACGGCAAGACTTTTTCCGGTCCGGCCCGGTCGTGAACGATCGGGCCAGACGCATGCGGATCTTCGCAACCGGGCTGCTGCTGTTCATGGCGGCAGCCTTCGTCGTCCTTCGCCGGGTCTCGGTGCTCCATCCCGAATGGAGCGGACCGCTGGGCTATGCGATCGCCTTCACCGAAGCGGCCATGGTCGGCGGCCTTGCCGACTGGTTTGCAGTCACCGCGCTGTTCCGCCACCCGCTCGGCCTACCGATCCCGCACACCGCGATCATCCCCGACAACAAGGACCGCATCGCCGATTCGATGGCGACCTTCCTGCGGGACAATTTCCTCACTCCCCAGGTCGTCGCCCGCCGCCTGCGGGGATTCAACCTCGCAGCCGCCGCCGGGGGCTTCCTCGCCAACCCCGCGCGGGAGGAACAGTCGCGCATCCGCGCCGGCGCCGCCAACCTGCTGGGCGACGTGCTGGAATCGCTCGATCCCGAACAGATGGGCGGCATGGTCAAGACCGGCCTGCGCCGCCAGATAGAAAAGGTCGAGGCCGCTCCCCTGCTCGGCCAGATGCTTTCCAATGCCATTGCCGACCGCCGCCACCTGCCGCTGCTGGAAAGCGTACTGCGCAAGATCGGCGAGGCCATCGAGGCCAACGAGCCGATGATCCGCGACATGATCCACCAGCGCGCCAATTCCATCATGCGCTGGACCGGCCTTGACGAGCGGCTCGCCAACGGCGTGCTCGACGGCGCCTATCGCCTGCTCGCCGAAGTGATCGTCCAGCCCGACCATCCCTTGCGCGCCCGGATCGACGAAGCCCTCACCCGCCTAGCCGACGACCTGCGCAACCGTCCCGAGACCCAGGCCAAGGTCGAGCGGATCAAGACCGAACTGCTCGAAAACCCCGCCATCGGCGCTTGGCTCGACAGCACCTGGGAGCGCACCCGCAGCGCCCTGCTCAAGGCCGTGCGCAATCCCGACAAGGCGCTCTCCGGCGCGCTGGGCGAAAGCCTCGCGCAATTGGGGCTGGCGCTCGGCGAAGACCCCCGCCTACAGTACATGGTCAATCGCTTCGCGCGGCGTACGCTGGTCGGCGTCGTCTCGCGCTATGGGGGGGAAATCGTGAGGCTGGTGTCGGAAACCGTGAAGCGTTGGGATGCCCGCACCGTGACGGATCGCATCGAGGGCGCCGTCGGCCGCGACCTCCAGTTCATCCGCATCAACGGCACCCTGGTCGGCGGCCTGTTCGGCGTCTGCATCCATGTCGTGGACGGACTGCTGTGAGCGTGGCAACGCTGGATGGCCCGCTGCTCATTACCGAACGCTTCGAACTGTGGAAGCCGCAGGCGAGCGATCTGGACGGCCTGATCCGCCTGCTCGCCGACGAAGAGACCCGGCGCTTCCTCGGTAACGCCAGTTCCGAGGCGAAACCCGTCTACGAACGCCTCGAACGCAATGCCGGGTCCTGGGCCTTGCGCGGCTACGGTACTTTCCCGGTGCGCCTGCGCGGCGGGAGCGAGATCGTCGCCAATTGCGGCGTGTTCCACTCCTGGCGCGGCTTCGGCAAGGGCATGGACGACGTGCCCGAAGCAGGCTGGATCGTCCGCAAGGACCACTGGGGCATAGGCCTCGCCAAGGAAGTCATGCGTGCCGCGCTGGAATGGTTCGACAGCGTCCACGGCCAGCGCCGCATCGCCTGCATGATCGAGGAAGGCAACATGGGGTCCGAACGCGTGGCCGCCGCGCTAGGATTCACCCCTTACGGCAGCCACGACTTGGGCGAAGACGGCAAGCCGGTGATCGTGAACCTGTTCGAACGCGGGGCCTGATATACCGTATCGGGGCCGGAAGCTTTCCCGGCCCCTTATCCATGCAAAAGTGCCGCCCTTAACGACGGCGCTGGCCGACCTGCTTCATCGGTCGCCGGACCTTCCAGCGGATATTGGCCTGATAGTAGGAGGCGACGGGCGTTCCGGCCTGATTGAGGGCGGGGGAGAACGCTGCCTTCGACGTTATCTGTTCGCAGGCCGTCGTCGCGAAAGCCGCGTCGCCGTAATTGTCCACCACCTTACATCCGCTCACGGTGCCGGAGGCATCGACCAGCAGCCGCGCCCGCGTCAGCCCCGGACGGCGGCGATTGTCCGCGCCGAAGGGATAGCTGTTGGCGGCAATCCAGGTATCCGGCGAATTTTTCGGCACCGGGCGAGCGGAAAGGCTCGCCTGCTGCGCCGGATCGAGTCCCCACGAGCGCACCAGCCCGTCCGTGCATTCGCGCATGGCGGCCATGGCCTTGCCGAGCGGGCCGGTTCCCAATTGAACCGCCTTGTCTCCCCAGGACACGATCAGCGAAGTGATCCCCGCCTCACGCTCCGGCGTTACCGGAGCGGGCGCTTGGCCGTCATGCGAGAAACCATTGAAAGTGGTACTGGCGAAGATCAATGCCGTCAGGCTCTTGCCGCCCTCGATCGGAGCATCGGCCACCGCGAAGCGGTCGGAGATCGGCTCTCCCGCATCCGGTCCCGTCGTCAGGGTAAGATGGGTAGCGCCGGTGACACCATCGAACGCCCGACCCGTGATCGTAGCGTCGAAGCGGTCGCCCGGGCCGAGACGCTCGATTTCCAGAAGTGCAGGATTCTCGGCGGTCCCGAATCCGCGCTTCAGGCTGCACGAATCGGTCCCGTTGTCCATTTGCCAAGGCGACGTTGCCGTCAGCACCGTGGTTTCGGCCATGGCGGGCGCGGAAATCAGAGTCACAGCCGTCATGGCAACCAGCGCCATGGAATGGGTTCTGCTCATGCCAAGTCCTTGTACTTCCTCATATGTGCTGCGCAGCCTATGAGCCGTACCGGGCATGGCAAGAGTAATCGTACGCCGTCGTCTTCCGCGTGAAATGCGAAAACCCCGGCCGTTTCGGGCCGGGGTTCGCGTCTTTTCAGAATTTTAAGCCGCTCAGAGCTTGCCGGTAAGCTCCGGCACGGCGCTGAACAGATCCGCCACGAGGCCGACATCGGCGACCTGGAAGATCGGAGCGTCCTCGTCCTTGTTGATGGCGATGATGGTCTTGGAGTCCTTCATGCCCGCAAGGTGCTGGATCGCGCCCGAGATGCCGACCGCGATGTAGACTTCGGGAGCGACGATCTTGCCGGTCTGGCCGACCTGGTAGTCGTTGGGCACATAGCCCGCGTCCACGGCAGCGCGCGAGGCACCGACGGCGGCGCCGAGCTTGTCGGCCAGCGGAAGGATCACCTGCTCGAAAGTCTCCGAATCCTTCAGCGCGCGGCCGCCCGAGACGATCACCTTGGCGCTGGTCAGTTCCGGACGCTCGGACTTGGCGATTTCGGCGCCCACGAAGCTGGAGAGGCCCGCGTCACCGGCACCGGCGACGTCTTCGATGGCAGCCGAACCGCCCTCGGCAGCGGCCTTTTCGAAGGCGGTGCCGCGCACGGTGATGACCAGCTTGGCATCGCTCGATTCGACGGTGGCGATGGCGTTGCCCGCGTAGATCGGGCGGGTGAAGGTCTTCTCGCCCTCGACCGAGAGAATGTCCGACAGCTGCATCACGTCGAGCAGCGCGGCGACGCGCGGAGCCAGGTTCTTGCCGGTGGTGGTGGCGGGCGCCAGGAACGCGTCGTGGTGGCCCATGAGGTCCACGATCAGCGGCGCGACGTTTTCGGCCAGCGCGTGTTCGTAGGCGGCGTTGTCGGCCACATGGACCTTGGCGACACCGGCGATCTTCGCGGCGGCTTCGGCGGCGGCGCGGCAGCCGGACCCTGCTACCAGCAGGTGCACTTCACCCAGCTTGGCGGCAGCGGTGACGGTATGGAGCGTTGCGTCCTTGACCGACGCGTTGTCGTGTTCGACCCAAACAAGCGTCTTCATCAGGCGACTCCCAGTTCCTTGAGCTTGGCGACGAGGCCATCGACATCGGCGACCTTGACCCCTGCGACGCGCACCGGCGGCTCGGAGACCTTGAGGGTCTTGAGGCGCGGGGCAATGTCGACGCCGTAGTCGGCAGCGGTCTTCACATCGAGCTGCTTCTTCTTCGCCTTCATGATGTTGGGCAGCGAAGCATAGCGCGGCTCGTTGAGGCGCAAGTCGGTGGTGACGATCGCGGGCAGAGCCAGCTTCACGGTCTCCAGACCGCCATCGACTTCGCGGGTCACGGCGACGTGGTCACCGTCGATCTCGACCTTGCTGGCGAACGTGCCCTGCGGGCGGCCGAGCAGCGCGGCGAGCATCTGGCCGGTCTGGTTCGAATCGTCGTCGATCGCCTGCTTGCCGAGGATCACGAGGCCCGGATTCTCTTCGGCGACGATCGCCTTCAAGATCTTGGCGACGGCCAGCGGCTCGACCTCGGCATCGGTCTCGATCAGGATCGCGCGGTCGGCACCCATGGCGAGTGCGGTGCGCAGCGTGTCCTGCGCCTTGGCCGGGCCGACCGAGACGGCGACGATCTCTTCCGCCTTGCCCGCTTCCTTGATGCGGATGGCTTCTTCCACCGCGATCTCGTCGAACGGGTTCATGCTCATCTTGACGTTGGCCAGGTCAACACCCGTGCCATCCGCCTTCACGCGCGGCTTTACGTTGTAGTCGATCACCCGCTTCACGGGCACGAGGATCTTCATTGGATCGGGTCCTCTTCAGTTTCAGGCGCGGCCTGTTTAGCCGCTCGATTAAATCCACTCAAGGCCCGCCTAATAGGCAATTGACGTATAGGTCAAGCCCTGCCGGCGGCGAGATGAGCCCAGGGTCGGATCACAGCACGTGCCATATCGTAAATCCGCAGGAATGCGCATCGCCCCGGCAGAAACGGCAGCCTGAGAATTACTATGATGGCGCAAAGGCGCACTTCACCCGGACTTCAAATGCGAACGGCGGGGGTCCCGGAAGACCCCCGCCGCTGCATTATCCGATACAGGATCGCGTGAGACCCAAGAAACGGCGCCGATCAGGCGGCGACGCTCTTGACCTCTGCGACGATCTTCTTGGCGGCATCACCCAGGTCATTGGCGGGGACGATCGGCAGGCCGGAATTGGCCAGGATGTCCTTGCCCTGCTGGACGTTGGTGCCTTCGAGGCGAACGACGAGCGGAACCGAGAGGTTCACTTCCTTCGCCGCGGCAACGATGCCGTCAGCGATGACGTCGCACTTCATGATGCCGCCGAAGATGTTGACCAGGATGCCCTTCACGTTGGGATCGCGCAGAATGATCTTGAACGCCGCGGTCACCTTTTCCTTGGTGGCGCCGCCGCCAACGTCAAGGAAGTTGGCCGGGAACGAACCGTTGAGCTTGATGATGTCCATCGTCGCCATGGCGAGGCCGGCACCGTTGACCATGCAGCCGATGTCGCCATCGAGCTTGATGTAGGCCAGGTCGTACTTCGAAGCTTCGACTTCCGCCGGATCTTCTTCGGTTTCGTCGCGCAGGGCCTGCACGTCGGGGTGACGGTACAGCGCGTTCGAATCGAAGCTCATCTTGGTGTCGAGGACGAGCAGGTTGCCGTCCTTGGTTTCGACGAGCGGGTTGATTTCGAGCATGTCGCAATCAAGCGCCACGAAGGCTTCGTAAAGCTGCTTGGCGATCTTCTGCGCCTGCTTGTTGAGGTCGCCGGTCAGCTTGAGAGCGTAGGCAACGGCACGGCCGTGGTGGGCCTGGAAGCCTGCAGCGGTGTCGATGGTGACGGTGGTGATCTTCTCGGGGGTGTTGTGGGCAACATCCTCGATGTCCATGCCGCCTTCGGTCGACACGATCATGGCGACGCGGCTCGAAGCGCGATCGACGACCATCGACAGGTAGTATTCCTCAGCGATGTCGACGCCGTCGGTCACGTAGAGGCGGTTCACCTGCTTGCCCGCTTCACCAGTCTGCACGGTGACGAGGGTGTTGCCGAGCATTTCCTTGGCGAAAGCTTCGACTTCCTCGACCGACTTGGCGAGACGCACGCCGCCCTTGGCGTCAGCGGGGAGTTCCTTGAACTTGCCCTTGCCGCGCCCACCGGCGTGGATCTGGGCCTTCACGACATAGAGCGGTCCGGGGAGCTGCTTGGCGGCGGCAACCGCTTCCTCGACGGTGAGGGCAGCAATGCCGGCAGGGATGCCGACGCCGAACTTCGCAAGCAGTTCCTTCGCCTGGTATTCGTGAATGTTCATCGCTGAAATCGCTTTCTGCTGGAGTGTCCGTGAAAAGGCGTGGGTAGCCCCGAACTTGATCCCGGCCGCATAAGCACATCCCTGCGCGCTTGAAAAGTCCCGTTCCCTGCGCAATGGGGTCGCGCGGGACATTGAAACACCCGATTAACGAGAACGACTCGCGCATGATCGATCGCGACAGACTGGAAGCCATCGTCCGGGAGGCTGGACGCATCGCCATGGCCGACTGGCCGGGGGATGGGAACCGCTGTGAACACTGGGAAAAAATCCCCGGAAGCCCGGTGAGCGCCGCGGATATCGCCGTGGATTCGTTCCTCAAGCAGGAACTGGGCGGGCTGCTACCCTCGGCCGGATGGCTTTCGGAAGAAACTGCGGATTCCCCGGCGCGTCAGGATCATGAACTGGTCTGGCTGGTCGATCCGATCGACGGGACGCGCAATTTCATCGCCGGTCGCACCGGCTGGGCCGTCTCCGTCGCGCTGGTCAATACGCGGCGGCCGCTGATCGGCCTGCTTTACGCTCCGGCGCGGGCGCGCGAGGCCGGGGGCGAGTTCTGGTACGGCGAGGCGGGCAAGGGAAGCTGGCGCAACGGAGAGCCGCTGCGGGCGAGCCACCGCGAGACTCTGGCAGGCGCGCGGGTTCCGGCGAAGAAACTGGCCCCGGAAGATGCCGATCTCGTGCTGGTGGAGCAGCCGAATTCGATAGCGCTGCGCATGGCGATGGTCGCTGCCGACGAGGCGGACCTGCTGGCGACCCTGCGCTGGGGCTACGAATGGGACATCGCCGCCGCCGGGCTGATCGCCCGCGAGGCCGGGGCTGCCGTGACCGACGCTTTCGGCAAGCCGCTCAACTACAACAAGCACGATCCGCGCGCTTTCGGCGTGCTGGTCAGCTCGCCCGCGATCCACAATGCGGCAGTCGAACGTCTGGCCGACCGGGCGGCGCGCTATTCGGCGTGACATAAAAAGGGGCCGGACCCGAAGGCCGACCCCTTTCCCGATCCCGCTTTCCCAGCGGAAACACTTTATTACGATCAGTGCGCGGCGGCGGCCTCGTCCTTGGTGACCGGCGTGATCTTGATTTCGACTCGGCGATTCTTGGCGCGGCCTTCGGGAGTCGTGTTGTCCGCCACCGGATAGTTCTTGCCCATGCCCTGCGTCTGGATGCGCGCCGAGGAAACGCCGCGCATGATGAGATAGCGGGCCACCGAATCGGCGCGGCGCTTCGACAGGTCGAGGTTATAGGCATCCGATCCGGTCGAATCGGTGTGGCCGTAGACATCGATCAGGCTGTCCGGATACTTGGTCATGCTCTGCGCGACATTGTCGAGCGCGGCCTGGAACGAGGGGCTGATCTCGGTGGAATTGACGGCGAACGTCACGTCCGGCAGGTTCAGCAGGATGCCGTCACCTTCCTGGGTGACGTCAATGCCCGAACCGGCGGTGTCTTCCTTCAGTTCCTTGATCTGCTTGTCCATCTGGTAGCCGACGACGCCGCCCGCCACGCCGCCGATACCGGCGCCGACGATACGGGCGGTTTTGCCGCCGATCACGCTGCCCAGGAGATAGCCGAGACCCGCACCAGCGCCGCCGCCGATGGCGGTGCGCGAAACCTTGCGCTCACCGGTGTTCGGATCGGTGACGCAGGCAGAGACCGCGACAAGCGAGAGCGCGGCAAAAGCGGAGGTCATCAGGCGTGATTTCTTCATGGTCTTCCCTCCTGTTCAGAAATACTTCCACGGTGTCTGTGTAGTAGTGGACATGAATAGCAGATGGCTGATCCCGGCGAAACGAATGCTGCCCGCATCTGTTCCCAGCACATCCGGTTACGTCGGTTCTGTCCAAACCGCGTTCGCAGGTTCCCTTCGCACTTGCGGGAAATTCTGCTACCGACAGCACACTGTGACACCATTCCCCTGGATCGACCTCTTCATCATCGCCGGCCTGATCCTGATCAACGGCCTGTTCTCCATGTCCGAGCTGGCCATCGTGTCCGCGCGCGCGGCCCGGCTCCGGGTCTCCGCCGAAAAAGGCAGCGGCGGTGCCCGCACCGCGCTGGAGCTGGCCGCCGATCCCGGCAAGTTCCTCAGCACCGTGCAGATCGGCATTACCCTGATCGGCATCATCGCCGGTGCCTATTCGGGCGCCAGCCTCGGCCAGCCGGTGGGTGACAGACTGGCCGCACTGGGCGTGCCTGCCCGCTTTTCCGGAGAGGCGGGCTTCACGCTGGTCATCATCGCCACCACTTTCGCCAGCCTCGTCGTCGGCGAGCTGGTGCCCAAGCAGCTCGCCCTGCGCATGGCCGAGCCGGTGGCGATCGTCATGGCCCGGCCGATGGCCTGGCTGGCGCGGATCATGGCGCCGTTCGTCTGGCTGCTCGACAAGTCCTCGGGCCTGATCCTGCGCCTCTTCTCCATTCGCGGCGGCGGGCAGGAACAGCTGACTTCCGAGGAACTGCAGATGATCTTCGCCGAAGCGACCCGCTCCGGCGTGATCGAGGAAGAAGAGCGCGCGATGATGACCGGCGTCATGCGTCTGGCCGAACGGCCGGTGCGCGAACTGATGACGCCGCGCAACCAGATCGACTGGATCGACGTCAGCGCCGACGAGGAAGCCCTGCGCGCCAAGATCGAGTCCTCGCCGCATTCGATGCTGCCGGTCGCCGAGGAAGGTTCGCCCGACAATATCGTCGGCATTCTCAAGGTGCGCGAGGTTCTCGCCGCGCTCGTCGCCGGGCGTCCGGTGGAGATCGCCGCGATGATGAAGAAGGCCGAAGTCATTCCCGACCAGCTCGATGCCATGGATGCCCTGCGCAAGCTGCAGCAGGCGGAAGTGACGATGGCGATGGTCCATGACGAATATGGCCACCTCGAAGGCCTCGTCACCACTTCGGACATGCTGGCGGCGCTGGCCGGTACGTTCGTCGGCCATCAGGACGAGGGCGACGAACCGATGGTGGTGGAGCGCGAGGATGGCTCGCTGCTCGTCTCGGGCGCGATGCCCGCCGACGCGCTGGCCGACCGTCTCGGCATGACTCTGCCCGATGACCGCGAATATGCGACCGTCGCAGGCTATATTCTCGCCGCGCTCCGGAAAGTCCCGCGGGAGGGAGAGTACTTCACCGACCGGGGCTGGCGTTTCGAGGTCGTCGACATGGACCGCCTCAAGATCGACAAGATTCTCGTCTCCCGCATCGATGAAGATACCGGAGACGACGGAGTTGCCGGAGAGGCATAAAGGAACGGCCCCCATGCCAGTGGCATGGGGGCCGTTCTGATCGTTGCGCTGTAAAAGCCGGCTCTAAAGACCGGCCTTCCTGTTTCGATCAGCCTGCGCGGCGAACCGCACCCTTGTGGGTGCCGACGGTCTTGCCGCCGCGCGGACGGAAGCGACGCTTGCGCTCGCCCTCTTCACCGCCGTGCTCGCGGCGATCGCCACGCGGCGCATCGCTGCGCGGACGGTCGTCCCGGCGACGCTCGTCACCGCGGCCTTCGCCCGAACGCTCGCCCTGGGGCCGGTCACGGCGATCGCCGCGCGGCTGCTGGCTGCGGTTGCCGCCGCCACGACCGTCGCGGCGGCCTTCACCCTGACGCTGGCCGTCGCGCGAACGACCGTTGCCCTGCGGCGCAGCCGGAGCCTGACGCGAAGGCGCGGGCAGGCGCGCGGCCTGCTTCTGGAAGTCTTCCGGCAGACCGAGCGTGGCCAGCTTCACGCGGGTCAGCTTCTCGATGTCGCGGATATAGGGCTTCTCGTCCGGAGCGACATAGCTGATCGCAACGCCGTCAGCGCCCGCACGCGCGGTGCGGCCGATGCGGTGGACGTACTGTTCGGCCACGTTGGGAATCTCGAAGTTGTAGACGTGCGAAACGCCCGAAACGTCGATGCCGCGCGCGGCGATGTCGGTGGCGACGAGAATGCGGATCGTGCCCTGGCGGAAGCCGCCGAGCGCTGCGGTGCGCTGGGCCTGGCTCTTGTTGCCGTGAATCGCGGCAGCCGGGATACCGGCGGCGACGAGGTGGCGAACCACGCGGTCGGCGCCGTGCTTGGTGCGGGTGAAGACGAGCGCGCGGTCGATGGCACCGTGCTCGGCCTTCTCGGCGGCGTCCTCGGCCAGACCGTCACGCAGGCTCAGGGTAAGCAGCGCCTGCTTCTCGGCCTGGTTGATGAAGGTGGCGTACTGTTCGACGCGCTCGGCGGTAGTCGACTGCGGCGCGACTTCAACCTTCACCGGGTTGTTGATGAACTGCTTGCCCAGCTCGGCGATCGCCTGCGGCATGGTGGCCGAGAAGAACAGGCTCTGGCGCTGCTTGGGCAGGAGCGCGGCAACGCGCTTCAGCGGGACGATGAAGCCGAGGTCCATCATCTGGTCGGCTTCGTCGAGCACGAAGATCTCGACATGGCGCAAGGTCAGCGCGCGGCTGTCGATGAGGTCGAGCAGGCGGCCGGGGGTGGCGACGAGGATATCGGTGCCGCGCTCCAGCGCGCGGGCCTGCTTGCCCGCAGGTACGCCGCCGAAGATGCACTGGACCGAGAGGTTCAGGAACTTGGCATAGCCGCGCATGTTCTCGGCGATCTGGGCCGCGAGTTCGCGGGTCGGCGAGAGCACGAGCATGCGACAGCCGGCGTTCTGGCGCGGCTTGGGATCGCTGGCGAGGCGGTGCAGCGAGGGCAGCGAGAACGCGGCGGTCTTGCCGGTGCCGGTCTGCGCGATGCCGAGAATGTCACGGCCCTCAAGCAGCGCCGGAATCGACTGGCGCTGAATCGGCGAGGGATCGGTGTAGCCCTTGGCCGCGAGCGCACGGAGAATCGGCTCGGCCAGACCAAGTTCGGAGAAATAGGACATGTGTCACTTTCACAAGGTGCGGGGCACGCGGAAGGTTCTTGGCCCGCGCACACAGCAAGGTGTCGTTACGGGCGACCCTGCGTGAAGAAGGAAGCTGGTTCAAAAGGACAACCGCTCGTCCGGGCCGGTCCGCATCGGGACCTCACGCTGCTCACGGATTGCGGCAGGGAAGAACCCTACGCGCCGGTTGTCAGGAGGCATTTAGTGTGCACTGCGGAAAAACGCAAGATAATTGCGTGCAAGTTCCCGAGAGCCGCCTGCCCTTCCCTCCTCAACTCGTGAACAGCGCTTTCCGGATGACCGCATGAACGCCGTAATTGCCGTTGACGATCTGCGAGACGCCGAAGTCCACGCCGACCGAAAGCAGCGAGATCGCCTCGTCCTCGGTCAGCTGCTTGGCGGTCATCAGGAAACGGCGGGCCTTGCGGAAGGCATCGCGCATGGCGGCATCGATCGAGGATTGCTTGTAGACCTCGCTCTGCGCATCCTCGCCCAATTCCTTGAGATAGTCGGGATGGCTGAAGCCCATGACGACCCATTCGGTCTCGGTCTCGATCAGCGGATAATCGACATCGCGAAGCTGCTCCATCAGCCCCGCCGCCTTGTGATGGACCACCTGGACCAGCCCGGTCATCGAGCATTCGATGGCCGTGCCGCAAAGCTCGCTGTCGCCCTGCGAGGCATGGGGATCGCCCAGCGAGAGCAGCGCGCCGGGGACCTGCACCGGCAGGAATACCCGCGCGCCCGGCCCGGTGCGCCAGTTGTCGAGATTGCCGCCGAAGCTAGCCGGAGGCACCGAATCGACCAGTCCGTTGTGGGCCGGCGCGACGGCGATCACCCCGAAGTGCGGGCGGATCGGAATCTCGACATTGCGCAGGATATCGTAGTTGCGCTCGATGGTCTCGGGATCGACCGGCACGCCGGGATAGTCGTAACGGGCATGAGTCACGCCCGAAGGATCGACCTGCGGCGTCCAGCGATAGGAATAGACCGCATGGGCGGTGGGCAAGCGCCCGCCTGCGGCCTCCACCTCGTAGATCGTCACGACCTCGCGCTGCTTCGGCTCGGTGAGGAGGTCGTTATAGTGGAAGCCCCAGTAGGTCGCCGCATTCGAGCCGAAGCACTTGCCCGCAAAGCGCGGATTGCCACTGGGCCGGGGCTTGAGATCGAGGATGCGGACCTCCACGAGGTCGCCCGGCATCGCGCCTTCGATGTGGATCGGGCCGGTGCAGATATGGACGCCGAAGCCCTCGCCCGGACCGCGCCCCAGCGCGCTGGCATCCATCGGCCCCGCCCCGCGTCGGTCCACCGCCTTGCCGGTCTCGTCCCAGCGATAGACGCTCTCCACGCCGGGATCGCCCTCCACCATGCGCTCGTGGTCGTCGTTGGCATGATGAGTCAGCGCCTCGATCGTCACGAAGTCGCCCGAGCGGATATGAAGCGCGGGCTTCAGGTCCTTGCTGAGATAGCCCCAGTGGATCGTCTCGGGCGTGGCGGGAAGATGGTGATGGCGCGAAATGCCGGTATCGCCGAGCACCGCCGGTCCCATCGGCTGGTCGGACCGTTCCGCCACCTCTTCGGCATCGGCGGCCAGTTCCGGCTCGTTCTCCGCCTCGACCGTTTCGGGCTTCCCGCGGTCCTTGCGCGCAGGGCGGCCCCGGCGCAGCAGTTCCACGGCCTCCTGCTCCTGCGGCGGCGCCTTGCGGTATTCGCGCGGAGATATGCCGTATTGCTCGCGGAAGGCGCGGCTGAACGAGGCGCTGTCGTTGAAGCCCCATTCGAACAGGATGTCCGAAATCGACTTCTGGACGTGGAGCGGACTGCGGAGGTCCAGTCGGCAGCGTTCGAGCCTGCGCACTTTCACATAGTGCCCGAAGCTGTCGTTGATCGATTCGAACAGCTTCTGGAGATAGCGCGGCGAAATGCCGTGCTCGGCGGCAACCTGCTGGTAGCTGAGGTCCGGGTCCGAGAGGCGGATTTCGATCGTCTGGAAAATGCGCTCCAGCAGCGCGGCACGCATGCCCGCCGCGCCGCCCATGGCCTTGGCGGGGGCGTTGTCGAGCAGGCTGGTGACGAGGAATTCGGGAAAGGCCAGTTCCACCGGGCGCGCCTGGTCGGTGGTGATGTCCGAGATCGTGTCCGCCAGCGAGCGCAACATGCCCGAGAACACGCGCGCCGCGCCGCTGTCGGTGGCGATCTTGCGCGGTGGGCCGCTGATCGGGGTCTTGAGCCGGGCGCTGAGTTCGCTGTGCGGCACTTGCACGATCAGGCTGCGGTTGTCGCCGGTGAAGGCAAGGTGGACCGGGCTGTCCCCACGCCCGCAGATCATCTCTCCATCGGACAGGCGCAGTTCCTGCCCGGCGTCGCGCACCGTGGCGCTGCCGTCCAGCACCATGGCCAGCCAGTAGGTGGCAGGCTGGTCGCGAAAGTCGATGGTCCACGACTGGGGCGTGCCGGTGACGCGGATGAAGTCGATCCCGGTGCTGGCACGGAACTGGATGAGTTCGCCATAAAGCGTGGCGTCGTCCGCCTCGTCCAGCGTGAGCGACAGCCGCTTGAGCGCAAAACGCCAGGCGTCGCGCCGCTGTTCCTTGGGATAGACGTTCGTCGTTATACGCAAGCGAGAACCACCTTGAAACGGGTGGCACCCTTCCCCGGCGGGCGACCAATTGTGCTGACCTTGGCGACCTTTATGACGAAGGTCTATCGGCCGGATCGGTGCCGGGCAAGGGTGCGGAAGAAGCCTATTCGAAAGGCGTCTCGTTACCGTACACGCTGGTCTCGGTCTCCACCTTCGGCGCCTCCCCCCGGCCGCAGACGGCCAGCATGGTAAGCGCGTAGACGAGCGCGCTGGAGGCCATGTCCTCCGGGGTCGGGCGCCAGCGCGGCATGCCGGTGGTCACGGCGGGCACGCGGTGCATGTTGAACACGTTATGATCGCGCCACATGCTGGAATAGACCGGGTGTGCAGGTTCCACCGCCGCGCCCCGCGCCAGCCGGGTGGCGGCATCGACGGCCCCCACCAGCGGCGCCACTTCGGAAGGGCGTGCCTCGAAGCCGTGGCGCACGACCATCGGCTCCACGTCGAAGGCCTCCACGTCAACGCCGCGCATGGCCTCCATGATGCCGTGATAAGCGTCGGCGGCCTTCTGGCGCGGGTTCAGCGAAACGTCGATGTAGAGCGCGCAGACTTCGGTGCCCGCACCGAAGTCGATCGGCATGCCGCCGCGTACCGAGGCGATCTGGACCTTGGGATGGATCGCGCCGCTGGCGGTTTCCATGATGGACTCGCGCTCGAACTTCAGGCCCCAGGCATGGAGCGCGTCGATCACCGGGCCAAGCCGGTAGATCGGATTCGGGTGACGGCGCGGATCGACGGGGGCGTCGAGGATCGGCGAGAACACCCCCTGCCCGAAGATCCGCACCCGGTAGAGCGCATAGCCGCAGCCCTGCCAGGTCAGGCCGAAATCGGTGCCCTCGGCGGCGATCGCATAATCGGGCGCGACGCCGCCGTGGTGGAACAGGTAATGCGCGCCGATATCCTTGCCGTTCCAGCCGATGCCGGCAAATTCCTCGATCGGTTCGGGGCCGATCTCGCCGGGGCAGGCGGTGAGCCAGGTCTTGCCGGCAAGGCCGATGCCTGCCTTGCGCAGGGCCTTGGCAGCGATCAGGAAGCACGACATCGGCCCGCGATCGTTGCTGACCGGATAGCCGCGCAGACGGCCCTCCTCGTCCAGCCAGCACCGCGTCCATTCGGGATCGGCCAGCGTGGAATCGCGGTAGCGGAACTTGTCGTGCTCCGGCATTCCGCTCGGGGATTCGGTGTCGAGATGCGCAGTGAACAGCAGGTTCGCGCCGCGCCCACCTCCGCCATATTCGCCGATCACATTGGGCCGTTCTGGTGTGGCGCCGACCTTGCGCGGCTTGAAGCCCTCCTTCGCCATCCAGTCATGGACGAACTCCGCCGCCGCCAGTTCCTCGCGCGAGCGGCTGGGGATGTTGCCCAGAGTCAGCGCCAGTTCCACCAGTTCGTCGGTGTCGATGGCCGCGGCGATGGCCTCGCGCTCTTCCTCGCTGACGGCATAGGGCGCCTTCGCAGGATCGGCAAAAGCAGGGACGGGATCGGGCATGTCGGCCAAAGTCTCAGGCTCCGTTGGAATCAGTGGCCGACCGCGAAGAGCGTTTCGCTCTCGGTTTCGCGGCCGTAACGCGGCAGCAGCGTGAGCAGCAGCGCCCCCGCCACCAGCGCCGCGCCGACGCCGACCAGCGCCGGGCGATAGGAATGGCGCGCATCGAACACCAGGTCGAGCAGGATCGGCGTCGTCCCCTGTGCGGCGATCACGGCGGAATACATCGCCCCGATCACCGAGCCGAAATGCTTCGTGCCGAAATAGCGGGCGATGAAATAGGGCAGCGCCCCGAACTGGCCGCCAAGCCCCACACCCAGCA